>Ga0315912_10000915_pt1 | contig 41946 bp, 30 predicted proteins | sample VfabasoilMG_FD_204469 | JGI IMG/M metagenome (GOLD analysis project Ga0315912, IMG submission 204469) | Garden soil microbial communities collected in Santa Monica, California, United States - V. faba soil | ecosystem: Environmental > Terrestrial > Soil > Garden | place: USA: California... | reverse complement strand
GAACTCGAACGGGCTCATGGCGTCCACCTTGGCCTGCATCTCGTCGCGCGAGAGGCCCTGGTCCTCGGTGCCGAAGTAGGCCGAGAGGGCGTCCAGGTCGACCATGGCGGCGCTGCGCGCGGCATCCAGGGCCGCGAGCTGCACCTCGCTGCGCACGGTGTCCTCGAGGAAGCCGGCCAGCAGCAGCCCGAAGCCCAGCGTGTTGACGGCCACCAGGGCTGCCGTGGCCGCGGCCAGCTTGGCCGCCAGCGGCAGGCCCCGGCGCGCGTGCGGCCGCGATTCGGGTGACGGCGCGGCACCGGCGCGGGACAAGGGCTCAGCCTCCGATCAGACCGGAGAGGAACACGAGCAGCATCGCGTAGAGCCCCGCCATGAGGTCGTCGGCCATGATACCGGTGCCGCCCGGCAGCCTCTCGAGCTGGCGGCACGGGGTCGGCTTCCACACGTCGAACACGCGGAAGGCGACGAACGCCAGCAGCAGACGTGCGCCGTCGAGCGGACCGGGCAGCAGGGGCAGCAGCGCCAGCCCCTGACCCACCACCTCGTCCAGCACGAAGTGCCCGGGGTCGTGCAGGCCCCAGTCGACCAGCGCCCGGTGGCCGACCCACACGCCGACCACGAGCACCAGGCCCAGGAAGGCCAGGACGCCGGCGAGCACGGGCAGGAGCGGGCGGGGTGCCGCACTCCCGAGCAGCCCGCCGCCGAGCCAGCTCGCGTCGAGGCCCAAGCCCTCCACACCGAGGAGCGCCGCGGCCAGCAGTGCACAGCCCAGGCTGCCCCAGGTGCCCGGGGCCACGGGCAGGTAGCCGAGCCCGCAGCCCGCCCCGAGCCAGCGCCGCAGCGCCGAGGGTCGGGCGTCAGTCTCCACGCGTACGCAACACCACGGCGGCCGCCTGCACGTAGCGCGCCCCCGACACCACCGTGAGCACGAAGGTGAGCCAGACGAAGACCACCGCCAGGCCCTCGGACAGGTGCCACAGCCAGAGCACGCTCGTGCCGAGGGCCAGGTCCACGCTGCGCACGAGGAAGACGGCCGGCACGGCGATGCACTGCAGGATCATCTTGAGCTTGCCGTCCCAGCGGGCGGGGAAGGCCACCCCGCGCGATTCGATGTAGCCGCGCAGGCCGTTCACCAGGAACTCGCGCGCCACGATCACCACCGACATCCAGACGGGGACGTAGTGCTGACCCCATTCGGCAGAAGAGATGAAGATGAGGGCCCCGCACACGATCACCTTGTCCACCACCGGGTCGGCTATGCGCCCGAAGTCGGATTGTTGGCCGAGCTTTCTGGCGTAGTAGCCGTCCAATGCGTCGGTCGAGACTGCCAGGATGAAGATCGCTCCGGCCAGCGCCGGGCTCTCCCAGGCCGGCCCGGTGCAGGTGTCGGTCCAGACGAGCAGGGCGAAGAGCAGGATGGCCAGCCCGAAGCGCCCCAGCGTGATCTTGTTGGGGAGGTTCAAGAGGCAGGCATTCCTACCAGGTCGTATCCCTTCAGGCCTGTGATCTTCACCTCGATGAAATCGCCTGGCTGAACCGGGCTGCCGGCCGGCAGCGAGACCAGCACCTGGCCGTCGATCTCGGGCGCGTCGCGGCGGCTGCGCGCGATGGCCAGCTGCCCGCCCCGTCCGGCGAGCGGCTCGACCGCATCCACCAGCACCGTCTCGCGCTGCCCGACGAGCGCCTGGTTGCCGGCCTGCAGCAGCTCGCGCTGGAAGCGCATGACCCGCTCGCGCCGCTCCTCGCCGGCCTTGCGCGTCGGGCGGGCCCCCAGGTTCTGCCCCTCGGTGCCCTCCTCGGGCGAGAAGCGGAAGCAGCCCACGCGGTCGAAGCGCAGCTCCTCGAGCAGCTCCATGAGGTGCTCGAAGCGGCGCTCGGTCTCGCCCGGGAAGCCCACCAGGATGGTGGTGCGCAGGGTCAGGTCGGGCAGTGCCGAGCGGAGCTGGCCGACCACCTGGCGGATGCGCTCGGGGGAAGTGCCGCGGCGCATGCGGCGCAGGACCTCGGCGTCCCCGTGCTGCACCGGCATGTCGAGGTAGGGCAGCACGTTCGGCACGCTGGCCAGCGCGGCGACGAGGCGCTCGTCGATGGTGGCCGGGTGGGCGTAGAGCACGCGCACCCAGCGCAGGCCCTCGATGCGCCCCAGGCCCTCGAGCAGATCGGCCAGCCCGTAGCCCTGGCGCAGGTCCTTGCCGTAGTCGGTGCTGTCCTCGGCGACGAGCGAGAGCTCGCGCGTGCCGAGCTGCACCAGGCCGGCGGCCTCCTCGAGCAGCACGTCGAGCGGCTTGCTCTGCAGCTTGCCGCGGATCTTGGGGATGGCGCAGAAGGCGCACACGTGGTTGCAGCCTTCCCCGAGCCGCAGGTAGGCGGTATGCACCGGCGTCAGCAGGGCGCGCCCCAGGTCGGCCGACCCGCCCTTGCTGCCGCCGCTGGCCGCCCGGGAGCCGTCGCGCACCACCCCGCCTCCGCTGAAGGCCACCGGGCCGGTGGCCGCGGGCCCCCCCATCTGGTCCCGGCCCAGGACGGCGTCCACCACGGAGGGCACACCGGAGTAGTCACTCAGCGGGAGGAAGGCGTCCACCTCGGGGATCTCGGACGCCAGCTGGCGCTCGTGCAGCTGCACCAGGCAGCCGGTCACCACCAGCCCCTGCAGGTCGCCCCGGCGCTTCATCTCGGCGTAGCGCAGGATCGTCTCGACGCTCTCGGCGCGGGCGTCCTCGATGAAGCCGCAGGTGTTCACGACCACCAGTTCGGCGTCCTCGGGCTCGCGCACCACGTCGATGCCGGCCCGGAAGAGGTGCCCGGCCATGACCTCGGAATCCACGAGGTTCTTGGAGCAGCCCAGGGAGACGAGGCAGACGGCGCGCCGGGCTGGGAGCGTAGCGGACATCGAGATCCGGGGACGGAGGCGGCGGATTCTAGCAACATGGCTCGGCGCCCGGCCCGGCGGCGGAGCCGCGCCGGAGGCGGCCGGCCGGCCAGCGCGATCCCGGGTGGGGCGTTAGACTCCAATTTCCAGTCCGGCACTCGCGGGCCCTACCCGGGGCTCGGGAGAAGCGCCGTGCCGGCTGGCGACAGGCACCCGTGACGTCCTGCAGTCGTGCCGGCCGCCCCGAGACTCCTCATGTTCGCGCCCCAGCTCGGCAGACTCCTGGCCGCCGTGTGCCTCTGTGCACTGGCTGTGTCGCTGTTCGCCGAACGGACGGCCGCGCACTCGCCGCACGACGTGACCGAGGTGCTCGAGGTCTCGCCGTTCTATGCGCAGGACGGCACGGCGCTGGCGGTGATGGTGCTGTCGGAGCACCGCGTGCTCGCGCGCACGATGGATCACGGCAAGAGCTGGCAGACCTACGGCGCGCAACCCGCGCAATACCAGGTGCAGGCGCTCTGCTTCTCGCCCGCCTTCGACGTCGACGGCACCCTCTTCATGGCCACGCGCTCGAACGGCGTCTGGCGCAGCACCGACCGCGGGTCGAGCTGGATGCGCATCGACCAGAACCTGGCGCTGCCGCTGCTCGACATGGACATCTCGCCCGACTTCGCGAACGACCAGCGCCTCCTGCTGGCGACGACCGCGGGCTGCCAGGCGAGCCAGGACGGCGGCCAGACGTGGACGCCGTCCTCCACGGGCCTCGCGGAGACGATCCTGCAGACCATCGCCTTCGCTCCGGGCGCCGGCAACGTGGTCTTCGCCGGGCGCACCCGCCTGCACCGCTCGAACAACGGCGGCCTGAACTGGACGCCGGTGGGCGACCCGCCGGGACAGATCACGGCCATCGCCATCTCGCCCGACTTCGCGCAGGACGGCGTGCTCGAGATCGGCCTCATGCAGAACGGCGTCTACGTGAGCACCAACGGCGGGCTCTCGGTGCAGGCACACCAGACGGGCCTGCTCGAAACGGAAGTGAACGACGTCGCCATCGCCGCCGACGGCACCGTGTTCTGCGTGACGCACGGCAGCGTCTACCGCGCGGCGGGCGCGGGCCAGCCCTGGACGCAGGCTGAGGCCTCGCTCGAACCGCTCTCGGAGCTGACGACCGACCACTACGCCTCGATCGCGCCGACGTCCACCTTCGACACCGACGCGACCGTCTACCTCGGCAGCTACGAGGGCATCTTCCGCAGCCTGGACGGCGCGGGGCTCTGGCGGCAGTGCGACACCTACACGCAGCGCATCAACCGCAGCGTGGTGTTCTCGCCAGGCTTCGCCATCGACCGCACGGTGCTGTTCACCAACTACGGCGCCGGGCCGCTCTTCCGCCTGCCGCAGCAACTGGGCACGACGCAGCCACCGCAGGCCGCGCCGGGCACGATCGCCGGGACGCCGCATGCGCCGCCCGCCCCGCCCTCCTCGCCCCCGCACGGCGCGGGGCGCTCCCTGCAGCCGAGCCCTCCGCTGGCCGGCCCGGCCCCGACCTTGCAGCCCTACGGCAAGCTCATCGAGGACACGCGCGCCGACGACGTCTCCAGCCTGCACGTGCGGCCGACGGCCCTCAGCCCCGACTTCCTGCACGACGGCACGCTGTTCGTCGGGCACGAGGGCATGTGGCGCAGCCACGACCGCGGCCTGCACTGGACGCGCGTGCAGCTGCCGCCCGGCGTGACCATCGTGCGCGGCCTCGCCGTCACCCCCGGCTTTCCCGCCAACCCGCTGCTCTTCCTGGGCACACCGGGCGAGGGCCTGTTCCGCAGCCTCGACGAGGGCGCCACCTGGCAGCGCAGCAACGCCGGGCTGCCGGCCGACTTCCGCTGCCGCGAGATCGTCGTCTCGCCGGCCTTCGCGCAGGACGGCCGCGTGTACGCCATCTCCAACGAAGCCGGCATCTGGGGTTCGGTCGACGGCGGCTTCAGCTGGAGCAGCATGAACGTGGGCGTGGGCAACACGGCCACGCTGCGCGCCCTGCGCCTGTCGCCCGACTTCGCGGACGACGGCACGCTCGTGATGGCCGCCAAGTCGCTCGGCGTGCTGCTCTCGACGGACTTCGGCGCGAGCTGGACGGCGATCAACAACGGCCTGCCGGACCTGGGCGGCATCGACGCCGAGGGCGTGGCCATCTCGCCCGAGTGGTCCGCGGATCACACCCTGTTCGCCACCGTGGCACGCGGCGGCAGCGTCTTCCGCTCGACAGACGCGGGCGCGAGCTGGCAGCCCGCCGACACGGGCCTGCCCCTCACGCTCTACCGCGACCTCGACGTGACGCCGACCTTCGGCACCGATCGCACGCTCATCGTCAACTCCAACGAGTGGTCGTGGATCTCGACCGACGCCGGCGACAGCTGGTCGCGCCTGCCAGCCACCCTGCGCGTGGACGACACCAGCCACCAGGTGGTCTACGACCACCAGTGGACGCGCGTCGAGTACGACGCGAGCCACAGCACGGGAGTGAGCGCCGCCGACCAGGCCGGCGACTGGTTCGAGTACGAGTTCTACGGCGACAGCATCGCCTGGTTCGTCGTGACCGCGCCGGATGCCGGCCGCGCCGACGTGCTCCTGGACGGCGTGTTCCAGGCCACCGTGGACCTGTATTCCCCGACCGTGCAGGAACAGGTGCGCATCTGGGGCGCCGACCTCGGCCGCCATGCCTGGCACACCCTGCGCATCGAGGTGGGCGGCACCGCGCAGCGCGGCTCCGCCGGCACCTGGGTGCGCAGTGACGCCGTGGAGTACACCTTCGACGAGTGGCCGCTGCCATGAGTCGCCGCGCGTTCTTGGTCGTCGCCCTGCTGTTCGGCCTGCTGCCGGCGTCCGTGCGGGCGCACTCGCCGCACGACCTCGCCATGCTGCTCGAGCTCTCCCCCGACTTCGCGAACGACCAGACGGCCTTCGCGATCTTCAAGCTCTCGGAGCACTGGGTCTTCGGTCGCAGCGTGGACGGAGGCAGGAGCTGGCAGGTCTACGGCACCGAGATGTCGGCCTACCGGGTGGTGGGCCTGCGCTTCTCGCCGGAGTACGCGTCCGACGGGACGGCCTACGCCGCGACGCAGGCCAAGGGCCTCTGGCGCACCGTCGACCGCGGCGCGAGCTGGGCGCGCGTCGATGTCTCCGGTTTCCCGACGAGCGTCAACGCCTTCGATGTCTCGCCGCACTTCGCCGTGGACCAGGGGCTCATCGTGGTGAGCCACCAGGGCTGTCACCGCAGCAACGACGGCGGCCAGACGTGGTTCCCCTCGGGCTCGGGCATCAGCGAGGCGCAGCCCACGGTCGTGGCCTACCTGCCGGGACTGAACGGCCAGGGCCTGGTGGCCGGCCGGAACGTGCTGCATCGTTCGCTCGACGGCGCGCACACCTGGACGGCGATCTGCAACCTCGGCGGCGAGATGTCCAGCCTCGGCGTCTCTCCGGACTACGTCACGGACCTGACGCTCGAGGTCGGACTCAAGGACGACGGCGTCGCGCTGAGCACGAACGGCGGCTCGAGCTTCCTGCGCCACGGCAACGGCCTGGCCGACCTGGAGGTGAACGACGTGCGCGTCGCCGCCGGCGGACGGGTCTTCGCGGCCACGCACACGGGCATCTACCGCGCCGACGCGCCCGGGCTGCCCTGGACCCAGGTCGCCTCCGGGCTCGAGGTGCTCTCCGACCTCACCGACGACCACTACCAGTTCGTGGTGCCCTCGCCGACCTGCGACCAGGACGGCATCGTCTTCGCCGGCGGCTTCGAGGGCGTCTTCGTCACGGACGACGCCGGCACGCTCTGGAGGCAGCGCGACATCTACGGACAGCGCGTGAATCGCACCGTGCTCTTCTCGCCGACCTGGGCGCAGGATCGCACGTTGTTCTTCGCCAACCACGGCGGAGGCCTCATGGTGCTCGAACCGGCGACGAATGCGGGCGCCGCCACCCTGGGCGGCAGCTTCGGGGGAGGCGGCCTGCTGCCGACCACCGGCGGCGGATCGTCGCCGGGTCGGTCGCTGGCAGGCCTCCCCAGCCATCAGCCGCCGGCACCCTGGACCAAGCAGCTCCCGACGCACTGGGACGTGCGCGCGCTCGGCACGAGTTCGCTGCACCTGCGACCGCTGGCGCTCGCTCCCGACTTCCCGGCCGACCCCACCGTCTTCACCGGGCACCTGCAGCTCTATCGTTCGCAGAACGCCGGCCAGACGTGGACGACGCTCACGTTTCCGCCGGGCGTGCTGGTCGTGCGCTCGGTCGGCCTCTCACCCGACTACGCGACGGACCAGACGCTTTTCTTCGGCACCTCGGGCGAGGGGCTCTACCGCAGCACCACGCGCGGCGACACCTGGCAGGAGATCGGCCTCGACCTGGCGCCCGACTTCTGGGCGCGCGAGATCCGCGTCTCGCCCGACTTCACTCGCGACGACACGCTCTACATCGCCTCCGACACCGGCCTGTGGGTGAGCCGCGATCGGGGCGACAGCTGGGAGCTGCTCGACGGTGGTCTCGGCCAGCCCGGCGTGCGCTCGCTCGAACTCTCCCCGGACTTCACGAGCGACCGCACGATCTTCGCCGGCACGGTGGAGCAGGGCGTGTTCATCAGCACCGACGCCGGCCTGAGCTGGGCCCCCGCCAACAACGGCCTCGTCCTGGACGGGGCCGGCATCGACATCGAGGGCCTCGGCGTGTCACCCGGCTGGAGCCACGACCGCACGCTCTTCGTGAGCACGCGCCCCTTCGGCGTCTACCGCTCGATCGACGGCGGGCAGAGCTGGCAGCCCGCCAGCAGCGGCCTGGATCTCACCTCGCTGCGCGACCTGGCCGTCTCGCCCGACTTCGGGCACGACCGCACCCTGGTGGTCGACAGCTTCGATTGGTCGTGGATCAGCACCGACGCGGGCGCGAGCTGGAAGCGGCTCTCGGCGCGCCTGCGCGTCGACGACGGCTCGGACCAGGTGCGCTACGACGGAGCCTGGATGGTCACGGCCTCGCTGCAGGCGCACGGCAAGAACCGGCACGGCAGCAAGGTGGTGGGTGCGGGCACCGAACACGAGTTCTACGGCCGCTCGGTCGGCTTCCACGGCGGCCTCGGTCCGACCCTGGGCATCGCGAACATCTACGTGGACGACCAGCTCGTGGCCTCGGTCGACGCCTACGCCCCCAGCCCCGTGGTGAGCACGCGTCTCTGGTCGATGGACTTCGAACAGCCGGGCTGGCACGTCGTGCGCGTGGAGGTGAGCGGCAGCCACAACCCGTCGTCCTTCGACGTGTGGGTCGTGTCGGACGGCTTCGAGGTCGCCTTCGACGACTGGCCGCTGCCGTAGCGGGCCCGGACGGGCGCGGAACCTTCACCCTCAGCTGAAGCCCAGGCTCCACGCTCGAGCGGATGTCCACGGTCAAGGCCCCGATCGGACGCACGCCCCGCCGATCGACGCCACGCGCTCGGAGCAGCTCGACTCCCGGGCCGCAGGCGGACGGCGCGAAGCCGCGCTCGCCGGCCTGGGGCCATGATGATCCGAGCGCCCTGCGGCGCTCGCGCGCCTCAGACCGACTCGGCCTCGGCCGCCGCGCCGCGCGCCTCGGGGTTCTTCGCGACCCACTCCTCGAGCGTCATGGTCACCTCGCGCGCCTGGCTGCCCTTGTACTCGCCGAGCACGCCCTCGTCCGCCATGAGGTCGATGAGCCGGCTGGCGCGCGTGTAGCCGATGGCGAACTTGCGCTGCAGCAGCGAGGCGCTGCCGCGCTGCGTCTCGATCATGAAGCGCACGGCCGGGTCGTAGAGGTCGTCCAGCTCGGTCGGGTCCTGGCCGTTCTCGTTGCGCGACTGCACGAGTTCGCGCTCGTAGGCCGGGCCGGACTCCACCTTGACGAACTCCATCACGGCGCGCACCTCCTCCTCGCTCATGTAGGTGCACTGGCCGCGCACGATGTTGCTCGTATGCGGCGGCATGAACAGCATGTCGCCCTGGCCGAGCAGCTGCTCGGCCCCGTTCACGTCGAGGATGACGCGCGAGTCGATCTTGCTCGAGACCATGAAGGCGATGCGCGTCGGCAGGTTGGCCTTGATGAGGCCGGTGATCACGTTGGTCGACGGGCGCTGCGTGGCCAGGATGATGTGGATGCCCACGGCGCGGCTCTTGGCCGCGATGCGCGTGATCGACGTCTCGACGTCCTTGGCCGCGGTCATCATGAGGTCGGCCAGCTCGTCCACGATGATCACGATGAACGGCAGGAAGCGCGGGAAGTCCGGCTCGTCCACGGCCTCGCCGAAGACCTCGCGCAGGCGCCCGTCGCCCATCTTGTTGTAGCTGTAGATGTTGCGCACGCCGGCGCGGTGCAGCAGCCGGTAGCGCTCCTCCATCTTGGTCACCGCCCAGTCGAGGATGCCGGGCGCGCGCTTCATGTCGTTGACCACCGGGCAGGCCAGGTGCGGCGCGTTGCTGAACTGGCTCATCTCGACCATCTTCGGGTCGATGAGCACGAGCTTGACCTGCTCCGGCGTGCGCGTGAACAGGAACGAGCAGATGATCGTGTTGAGGCACACCGACTTGCCCGAGCCTGTCGCGCCGGCCACGAGCAGGTGCGGCATCTTGGCCAGGTCGACGACCATCGGGTTGCCGGCCGCGTCGCGCCCCAGGAAGATCGGCAGCGCGAACTTGTGGTCGCCGTACTCCTTGGTGCCGAGCAGCGACTTGAGGCGCACGACCTCGCGCAGCGGGTTCGGCACCTCGATGCCGATGGTGTTCTTGCCCGGGATCGGCGCCACGATGCGCACCGAGCGCGCGCGCAGCGCGATGGCCAGGTCGTCCTCGAGCGAGCGCAGCTTCTCCACCTTGATGCCGGGCGCCAGCTCCATCTCGAACATCGAGATGACCGGGCCCTTCTGGATCTCGACCACGCGCGCCTCGATGCGGAACGACTGCAGCGTCGTCTCGAGGATGCGCGTCTTCTCGGCCAGCAGCTCGTCGAGCGCGCCCTGGTCGACGACCTCCTGGTCCTCGAGCAGGTGGATGGGCGGGAAGACGTACTCGCAGGCGACGGCCTTGGCCACGTCGACCAGCTCGCCCTGCGGATTCAGCTCGTGGGCCGAGGTGCCGGTGCCCATCTCGCGCACGCGCGGGGGGCCGGCCGCGGCGGCCAGGGCGGCATCGCCGCCGGCGCGCGGCGGCGCCACCGCCTCGGGTTCGTCGGCGTCCTCGTCGGCGGACGCCGCGACCGGCTCGTCCTCGTCGCCAGCGTCGTCGCCGGCGTCGTCGCCGCCCTCGGCCTGCGCCTCGTCCTCCTCGGCGTCGTCGACCTCTTCCTCCTCTTCGTCCTCTTCGTCGGCGTCGGCGTCGGCGTCGGCTTCCTCGTCGTCCGCGGCGAGGCGCGCCGCGTCATCCACCTCGTCGCCGTCCGCTTCCTCGTCCTCGCCCTCGTCGTCGGCGGCGCCGGCCTCCCAGCCCTCGGCCTCGGGCTCGACGGCCTGACCGCGCGCACGCCGCGCCCCGCGCTTGGCCTTGCGACGCCGCGCCGCGGCCTCGTTGGCGGCGGCCTGCACGACGGCTCCGGTCTCGGCCACCCAGCGCGCGCCGGCCACGAGCGCGGCGTAGTAGGCGATGTCGGTGGCCAGCACGAAGGTGATGAGCGTCGCCACGACGAGCACGATGCGCGTGCCGACGACACCCAGGCCGGCCACCTCCATGAGCTGGCTGTTGATGTACTCGCCGAGCACGCCGCCGGCCGGGTAACGGCCGGAGACGTCACCGAAGAGGTGCGCCAGCAGCGCGCTGCAGCTCACCAGGCAGAGCAGCAGGCCGGCGCCGCGGATGGAGAAGGACGGGGCCTCGGCGCGCGTGAACAGCACGCCGCCCCAGATGCCGAAGCAGCCCACCACGAGCCAGGCCGCGTGGCCGAAGGAGACGAGCAGCCAGTTGGCCAGCAGTTCGCCCTTGGCGCCGCACAGGTTGTCGCCCCGGCCCGAGGACACGAAGGCCAGCGCCAGGAAGGCGGTCATCCCCAGCAGCAGCAGGGAGAGGATCTCCCGCGACCTCGGCGAGAGGCCCTCGGGGGCGGCCCGGCGGGCCTTTCCTGCGCTCCTGGTGTGGGCGCGACGGGAACCCCCGGCGCGCGTCGTCGCGTTGCTGCGCTTGCTGGCCATGCCGCTGACCACCCTCCCGGCCGCCCGCCCCACCGCCCGGTCTCAAGGACCCCGGGCGGACGAGTCGAGAAGGACCATCGTGGCGGTCCTCGAATCCCTCATCAATCTCTTTCCGGGGGTGGCTGCCAGCCTGGCGTTCATCCGCGATCTCGCCGTCCTCGCGGGCGGCATCGCGGGGGCGGGCGCCGCGCTGGCATGGCTGCGCCGGCTGCAACTCCAGGCCGCCGTGGCACTCGAGGCGCGCGGCCGCGGGCTCTCGTCCGAGGCGTCCTGCTTCCTGGGACACCTGCTGTGGCGTGACGGCGCCGATGCGGCGCGAGAGATGCTGCGCTCTGCCGAGGCCCTGCGCACCCGGCTCGGCGCCGACCTGACCGCCTTCCGCCAGACGGAGACGGCCGAGCGCTTCGCGCGTCGCGCGGCCCAACTGCTGGACGAGATGCGGCTGCGCGAGGCCCTCTGCGCCTCGGCCCCGCGACCCTTCGAGAAGGTGCTGCTGCGCGACCCGGCCGAGCCGGGCGCCCAACCCGTGGTGGCGCACGTGCTGGCTGTCGACGCCGACAACATCCACCTGGCCTGCACGGAGCGCTGCGAATGGCCCGTGCGCCAGGAACTCCACCTGCAGCGCGGCGACCAGCCGACGCAGACGCTGGTCGTCACGCTCATGCTGCGCCCGATGCCCGGCAACCGCGAATGGGTGGTCTCGCACGACCTGCTGGCCACCGACGTCGACCGGCGCCGCGCCGAGCGCAAGCCGTGCCACATCGAGGCCTGGGCGCTGCCCACCACCGCCGGCGCCTACACCCTGCGCGGGCGGCTGCAGGAGGGCGAGGCCCTCGACCCCTCGGCCCTCGAGCGGCTCGAGGCCTGGAGCCGGCGGCACCCGGTGGTCATCGAGGACCTCTCGGGCGACGGCGCACGGCTCGTGGTGGACCGCGCCGTGCAGCGCGGAGACCACTTCTACCTGGTGCTCTCGCGCAGCAACGGCCCCCTGGCCGCCCTGCCGCTGACCGAGGTGGTCAGCGTGCGCACCGACGAGCAGGGCAAGACCGTGCTCGGCACGCGCTTCTGCGCCGTGCGCCTCAAGGAGCGCATGGTGCTCGCGGACTACGCGCAGGAAGCGCTGCCCACGAGCGCGCCGCTCGGCTGAGCAGCGCCCGCAGCCGGGCAGGCCGGGCAGGCGGGGCAGGCGGGGCCGGCGGGGCCGGCGGCCGTGGTCTGGCAGCCGGACCCCGCATGCCCGCGACGTTCAGTCGTCGTCGTCGTCCGCGTCGTTGTCGCGCCCCGACGAGTCGGCCATCACGTCGCCGAAGCTCGCGCCGCCACCGGCGACGTGCGCCACGCGCGAACGCAGGGCCTCGAGGATCTCGGCCTCCTCGGACGCCATCTGCGACTCGGCCTCGAGGGCGGCGAGCTCCTTGTCGGACAGGTCCACGAGTTCGATCGCGCCCGCCTCCACCTCGCGCATGGCGATGTTGATCGGGTTGATCTCGTCCGTCTCCACGAGCCGGGGCGCTCCGCCCACCAGCTCACGGACGCGCTTCTGCAGCAGCACCGTCAGGCGGAAGAGGCCGCCCGCCTTGTCTGCCAGATCCATGACCTTCGTGCGATCCATGCGAAGTTCCTCGTCGTCCTAGTGAATGCGTCGTCGGGCGGCGTCGGCGCCACCCCGGGAGTGCGGTGTCGGTCGGGGTCGGTTCATCGGTGGCGTGCCGCCAGGCCGACATGGTCGAGCACGCGGTCCACGGCCTCGTCGAGCCGGTCGTTGACCACGATGAAGGCGCCGTCCTGCTCGGCCAGGGCGCGCTCCTCGGCGGCGCGACCGAGCCGTCGTGCGATGGCGGCCTCGTCGTCCGTGCCGCGGTTGCGCAACCGCTCCTCGAGCACGGCCTGCGAGGGCGGTGCGATGAAGACGTGCCGGCCGTCGTAGCCCGCCTTGCGGATGTTGCGCGCGCCCACGACGTCCACCTCCATGCAGTAGCAGAGGCCGGGCGTGGCGAGCGCGGCGTCGAGCTCGCTGCGCAGCGATCCGTACAGGTTCCCGTTCGAGAAGACGTCGTTCGTCTCCACGAACAGGCCCTGTGCGGCCATCTCGCGGAAGCGTGCGCGGTCGACGAAGGTGTAGTCGCGTCCGTCGACCTCGCCCGCGCGCGGCGTGCGCGTCGTGACGCTCACCGACACGCGCACCTGCGGATGCTCGCGCAGCCGCTCGATGATGCTCGTCTTGCCGGACCCGCTGGGGCCCGACACGATGAGCAGGCGCCCCTGCGACGGCTTGCGCGGCGAGCTGCTCATTCGATGTTGGCCGCCTGCTCGCGCAGCCGCTCCACGCAGGCCTTCATCCGCACGACGCGCGCGCTGAGCTCGGCGTCGAGCGCCTTGGAGCCGAGCGTGTTCACCTCGCGCCCCATCTCCTGCAGCTGGAAGTCCAGCTCGCGGCCCACGGGCCCGCCGCCGTCGAGGCAGGCGGCGAAGGCCGTGAGGTGGCTCTGCAGGCGGTCGAGCTCCTCGGTCACGTCGCTGCGGTCCGCCAGGGCGGCCACCTCCCGCAGCAGGAGCGGGTCGCTGGCATCGAGCGGCTGGCCGCCGAGCAGCGTGCCGAGGCGGCGTCGCAGCTGGTCGCGGTGGCGCAGCAGGGCGGCGGGCACGCGGCGCTGCACGACGGCCAGGTGCCGCGCCAGCTCGCGCAGTTCGCGCTGCAGCACGAGCTTCAGGCGCCGGCCTTCGCGTTCGCGCGCCGCGACGAGCGCATCGAGCGACTCGCGCAGGGCGGCGGACAGCAGCCGGTCGACGGTGCGCGCCGGCAGGCGGACCTCGGCCAGGCTCACCACGCCCGGCAGGCGCAGCAGCGTGGCCGCGTCGCCGCCCCCGAGGCGGCGCAGGGCGCGGCGGTAGACCTCGAGCACGGACTGGTCGATCTCCGGCTGCCGGCTCCGCGCGGACGCCCGGATGTGCACGACGAGTTCGACCGCGCCGCGCTGCAACCGCGAGCGCACGACCTCCTCCACCTTGTCGGCCAGGCGCATCCACTCGGGCGGGATGCGGTGGCGCACCGCGAGGTGCCGTCCGTTCACTGAACGCACCTCCACCTCGACGCCGACCTCGGCTGCCTGTCGTTCCGACCGGCCGTATCCCGTCATGCTGCGGAGGACCACGTCAGCGCCCCGGCCGGCTCCCCGGCTTCACTGCGGGCAGGCCCTGCTTGCAGAGCGGACAGTCGGGCACGTCCCAGGCCACGGCCTGGACGCGCAGCAGCGACTCGTAACGCACGTCGAAGGGCGAGCTCGCCGCCCGCTGGATGATGGAACCCACACCCACGACCTCGGCGCCGGCGGCGCGCACGAGGCGCACGACCTCCTGCACCGAACCGCCGGTCGTCACGACGTCCTCCACGACCAGCACGCGCGCGCCGCGCTCGATGGCGAAGCCGCGCCGCAGCTGCATCTCGGCCTCCTTGCGCTCGGTGAAATAGGCCGGCGTGCCGAGGGCCCGCGCCACCTCGTGCGCCACGATGACGCCGCCCAGCGCCGGACCGACCACGAGGTCGATGTGCGTGCCGTCGAAGCGCTGCGCGAGCGCGCGACACACCGCCTCGGCATCCTGCGGCTGGCACAGCAGGCGGGCGCACTGCACGTAGCGGTCGCTGTGCTTGCCCGAGGTGAGCTGGAAATGGCCGCTGAGCAGGGCCCCCGCGCGCTGCAGGCGCTGCTCGACGTCCGCCGAGGTGCGCGTGTCGGTCGCCGTCACTTGCCGTCCTCGCCCGGCTTGCCGTCACCGCCTGCCTGCCCGGCGTCCTCGCTGCCGGACGGGGCTCCCGCTTCGCCCGCCGGCGCTCCGGGCTCGACAGGCGCGGCGCCTTCGGTGGCGGCGCCCGGTGCGTCGGTCGGCAGCGACATGTCCGGCACGACCGAACCACCCTCGCCGCGCAGCTTGGAGATGCCGAGCGCCAGGACCACGAGCACGCCGCCCATCAATCCGGTGAACTTCGCGATGCCCTGCGCCTTGACGCCGAAGGTCTGCTGGCCGGCGCCCCCGAAGGCGTCACCCAGGCCGCCGCCCTTGCCCTCCTGGAGCAGGATCACCCCCGAGACGACGATGCAGACGAGGGTGAAGATGATCCACATGACGGCTTCGAGGATTTCCATGGCTCAGTTTCCGTAGTCGAGCAGGGACGCGAAGGATTCGTATTCGAGCGAGGCACCACCGACGAGGGCGCCGTCCACGTCGGGACAGGCCATGAGCGCGGCCACGTTGGCGGGCTTCACGCTGCCTCCGTACTGGATGACGAGCCGGCCGGCGACGGCGCCGCCGAAGCGACGCGCGACGTCGTCGCGCAGCAGGGCGTGCACCTCCTGCGCCTGTCCGGGCGTGGCGGTGCGACCGGTGCCGATGGCCCAGACGGGCTCGTACGCGAGAGTCACGCGCCGGGCCAGGGTCTCGCCATCCAGGCCGTCGGTGCCGGCCTGCAGCTGGCGCAGCACGACCTCGGCCGTGCGACCGGCCTCCCGCTCGGGCAGGGTCTCGCCCACGCACAGCAGCACGTCGAGCCCGCAGGCCAGCGCGCTGTCGAGGCGCGCGCGCACGTCGCGGTCGGTCTCACCGAAGAGCTGCCGCCGCTCGCTGTGCCCGACGATGACGTGCGTGGCGCCCACGTCGCGCACCTGGCGCGCAGCCACCTCGCCGGTGAACGCGCCGTGCGACTCGGGCCGGCAGGTCTGTGCGCCCACGACGACACCGGTTCCCCGCAGCGCGGCCACCACCTCGGCCAGGTAGACGAAGGGCGGGAAGACCCCGAGGCGCACCGCGCCGGCGCCGCCGGCGTCACGGCGCAGCGCACTGCAGAAGGCACTGATCGCCTCGCGGTCGAGATGCATCTTCCAGTTGCCGGCCATGAACGGCTGACGCATGCCTCAGGCCCCCACCGAACGGTTGGGGACGGCGCGGGCGCGCAGCGGCTGGCCCTGCCCGGACGCGGTCTCGCCCCGCGCCGGGCGCACGCTGGCGCCGAAGCTGCGGCCCGCCAGGGTGACGAGCGCGCGCAGGTCGAGCATGAGCTGCTGGAACACCGCGGGCGGCAGCGCCTGGAGCGCATCGCAGCGCGTGGCCTCGGGCCGCGGGTGGACCTCGATGATGAGGCCGTCGGCGCCCGCCGCCAGGGCGGCACGCGCCAGGTCGGGCACGAGCTCGTGGTGCCCCGCGGCGTGGCTCGGGTCGACCACGATCGGCAGACCGATGCGGCGCTTGAGGTACGGGATGACGCCCAGGTCGAGCAGGTAGCGCACGTGCCGGCCGGGGCTGTTGACGCCGCGCTCGCACAGGATGACCTGGTCGTTGCCCGCCGCGAGCAGGTACTCGGCGGCCAGCAGCCACTCGTCCACGTCGGCCGCCATGTGGCGCTTGAGCAGCACCGGCTTGCCGAGCGCCGCCACCTCGGTGAGCAGCGGGAAGTTCTGCATGTGGCGCGCGCCGATCTGGACGCCCACGAGGCGATCCCCGATCGCCGCCACCTGGCGCGGGTCGTTCAGCTCGGTGAAGTAGGGCAGGCCGACCGTCTGCGCCGCATCGGCCAGCAGGTCCAGCGCCTCCAGCCCGCCGCCCTGGTAGCTGTGCGGCGAGGTGCGCACCTTGAAGACGCCGCCGCGCAGGGCCACGGCGCCGGCTGCCGCCACGCACTGCGCGGTGGCGACGAGGTCGTCGCGGCTCTCCACGGTGCACGGCCCGGCGATGACGCCGACGTGCCCGCCCCCGAAGCGGGCTCCGCCCACGTCGATGCAGCGCCCGCCCTCGCGCCAGGTGGCGTGCACCAGGGGCGCCTTGGTCTCGCCGAGGGGCACGACGCGCGCCACGCCCGGGATGCGCGCCAGGCTCTCGCCCGGCAGCGCGCTGCCCCCGACCACGGCCAGCGCCAGCCGGCCGGGCAGGGCGATCTCCTCGACCTGCACCCCCAGGGCCGCCAGGGCCGCCAGCACCTGCCCCCTGTCCGCGTCCGTGGCGTCCGGTTTCAACAGGATGAGCAAGGTGGACACACCCCGGAAGGAAGGCAATTTCGCCCCGGAAAAGAGCCCCACACCATAGCCCGGAGGCTGCGGCGGGGTCAACCCGCGAAGGCCGGTCCCGTCGGGCGCCCCGGAGGGCCTCAGCGCAGCTCGTAACGCCGGCCGTCGTCGCGCTCGAAGCGGCGCTCCGCGAGGTCGGCCACGTTCTCCGGGAAATCCTCCTCCCGCCTCGGGTCGGCGTATTCCTCGAGCGGCAGCAGGGTCACGATCCGCGGCTCGTCGTCCGTCTCCATGCGCCAGACGACCGTGCGGTAGGAGGTGCGCCGGCGGGTCTGCTCGTCCAGCAGGTGCACCCGGATCGTGAAGACGTTGCTGATCACCCCCAGGCGATCGGTGAAGGCCGATTTGTCCGCGTCGTCGGTGAAGACCGACAGGTCCCACTCCGATTCGACCTTGTCGAAGACCTCGGACTCGGACTCGAAGACGTACTTGGTGGGGTCGTTGTCGTCGTCCTCCTCGGTGCCGTCCGCCGCATCCTGGCTGTCCTCGTCCTGCTGGCCGAAGGTCGCGCCCGGCTCGCGAACGCCCTCGTCCCACTCCTGGCGCAGCTCGGTGATGCGGTTGCGGTACTCGACCACGCGCTCCAGGAACGAGGTCGGGATGTCCTCGGGCGCCAGGGCGCGCAGCACCATGAGCGGCGCCGTGTTCACGTTGACGCGACCGTCGGCGGTGGGCGCCGCAGCGACCTGCGACAGGTCCTCCTCGGTCTCGTCCTGCTCCTCGTCGAGGGCGCCGCCCTGGAAGGGGCTGTTGGCGAAGGAGTCGTCCTCGGGCTCCTCGGCGTCCTTCAGCTCGAGTTCGCTCCACACCGTGAGGTAGCGCTCGAGGCCAGGGTGGTAGGTGTCGTCCTCGATGAAGCCCGACAGCTGCTGGGGAGTCAGGCCCTCGATGAGCGCGAGCTCTCCCAGCGTGAGCGGGAAGTTCACCATGTCGTTCTCGATGATGTCCGTGTCGAGGCTGCGGTCCGGCAGGCCGCCGCTGCCGGCATCGGGATCGGAGCCCTCGCCGCCACCCTCGCTGACACCCTCACCGCCACCCTCGTCCGCGCCCGCCGCATCCTCCTCGAGCGCGCGGTCCTTCTTGAGCCGCGGGATGGGCGCCTTGGTGAAGAGGCCGCGCTCGCCGCGCACCCAGTTGTCGAGCTCGTCGAGCACGTCCTTGACCTTCATCGGCGAGAGGTCCTGGCTCGTGCCCTCGAAGGCGTGGTCGAGCAGCGAGATGAACACCTCGCGCCAGGCTTCGCGCTTCTCCTCGTCCTCCGTCCACAGGCCGAGCAGGTTGATCTTGCCGTCCTCGTCCTCGATCTCGACGAAGAGGGTCAGGCCCTCGCCGAGCGGCGGTGCGAGCGCGGCCGAGTTCATCCACTCGTCGAGCTGGCTGTCGGTGCTGCCGGTGATCTCCGCGGCGCTCGTGCCCTCGTCGCCACCGCCGAGCCCGCCGCCCAGGCCTCCCGCGCCGGCGAGCCCCCCGGCGCCTCCCGCCCCACCCTCGCCCTCGCCCTCGGCGGCACCGGCGTCCTCGAGGTCCATCAGCAGCACCGATTGGGCCTGCAGGCGACAGGCATCGGCCAGCAGGCGCAGGCGGGCGGAGGCCACGTAGTAGCCCGCCTGATCGAGTTCCGCGGTGGAGATCTGCGCCACCTGGAACAGCACCACGAGCAGCACGAACAGGATGAGCATGGCCAGCACGAGGGACACGCCCCGTTCGGGGCGCCGACGGCGTGCAATGGCGGGCAGCAGCATGGGTTCGCCTTGGACGTGCGGCAGGGGCGGCCTGTTCCCGCCGGGGATCGCGGCGAGGTCGGCGGGAGGCGGGCCGCGCCCGGCAGGATAGCGCGGTGAACCACCCCCCGGCGTTTCCTACCATCCGCCATCCCTGGGAGGGTGCATGGAACTCTCGGTCGTCATCCCTGCCTACAACGAGGCCGGCGGCATCCGACCGACGCTCACGGCGCTGGTCGCGACGCTGGCGGCCTCCGGCATCGAGCACGAGATCCTCGTGGTCGACGACGGCAGCACCGACGGCACGGCCGCCCTGGTGGCCGACCTGGTCGCCAACCTGCCCGCCGTCCAGCTCCTGAGCCACCCGCGCAACCGGGGCTACGGCGCGGCCCTGAAGACGGGCATCCTGGCCGCGCGCGCCGAGGTCGTGGCCATCACGGACGCCGACGGCACCTACCCCAACGAACGCCTGCCCGAACTCTACCGGCGCCTGCAGGCCGGCGGCTTCGACATGGTCGTCGGCTCACGCACCGGCGAGAACGTGCACATCCCGCTCGTGCGCCGGCCGGCGAAGGCCTTCCTGAACCTGCTCGCCAACTACCTGTCGGGGCACCGCATCCCCGACCTCAATTCGGGGCTGCGCGTGATGCGCAAGGCGCCGATCGTCGAGCGCTTCAACCTCGTGAGCGACGGTTTCAGCTTCACGACCACCACGCTGCTCGCGCTGCTGGCGCGCGGCCGCCCGGTCGAATTCGTCCCGATCGACTATCACGCCCGCACCGGCAGCAGCAAGATCAAGCCGATCCGCGACACCTTCAACTTCATCGTGCTCATCCTGCGCGTGAGCATCTACTTCGAGCCCATCAAGGTGTTCCTGCCGGTGACGCTGCTGCTGGGATTGCTCGGGCTGCTGGTGGGAGCCGTGCAGCTCATCCAGGGCGATCTCGGCGAGGTGCCGGCGACGCTGCTCGTCGCCGCGCTGCAGATCGGCCTCGTGGGGCTCATCGCGGACATGATCAGCCGCAGGAACTGAAGCCGCCGGCACCTTTTCCCGCCGGACGGCACGCACGACCCGCAGCGCGGCCTTGCCCCACACGCTGCGGCGCCGTCCTCCCCTATGCGCCCGGCACTCGGCTTGACGCCAGCAGCATCCTGCCCGATCCTCGCACCGACGGTGAGACCACCATGAACGACTGCGACCCGGAGCTCACCCAGTCCTTCGAGCTCGTCACGCGCGCCCAGGACGGTGACCTGGAGGCGTACAACCGGCTGTTCGAGCGCTACTACGAGCGCGTGCTGCACATCGTGCGCATGCGCATCGGGCCGCGCATCCGCGGCTACCTCGAGGCGGAGGACATCCTGCAGGAGACCTTCATCGCGGCGGTCTCCACCTTCGACCGCTTCGAGATGCGCAACGAGTCGAGCCTCATCAACTGGCTCGCCAAGCTGGCCGAGCACAAGATCAAGGAAGCGGTGGACTACCACCACGCGCAGAAGCGCGACAAGCGCCGCGAGCGCGCCCTGGCCCACGTGCGCAGCGCCATGGCGAGCGGCACGCTCGTCTTCGACCCGCCCGCCGACATGCTCCTGCCGGTGCAGGAGGTCGCCGATGCCGAGCTGCGGCAGATCATGGAGGAGTGCATCAGCGAGCTGAGCGAGGACCACCGCGAGGTCATCCTGCTGCGGCTCTACGCCAAGGGCAGCTGGAGCTGGGTGGCCGAGCAGATGGGCCGGCCCACCGAGGGGGCGGCGCGCGAACTCTTCCGCCGGGCGAAGATCGCGCTCGTGACGCTGGTCGGACGGCGCGTGAAGATCGGCGGCGAATGAGGCGCCCGGATGCGCGCGCGCGCTCAGGCCTGCGTGGCGTGCTCCACCAGTTCCTGCGCCGGCTGCAGCGAGCGCGAGCAGGCCGTGCAGGTGCCGTAGATCACGAGTGCGTGCGCCTCGGCCACGAAGCCTCGCGGCACGAGCACGTCGAGCCCGCGCACGCAGCCGGGCGCATCGAACACGCTGTCGCACACGCGACAACGGAAGTGGTGGTGGTGCGCCTTGCCCGCGAGCTCGTAGCGCGCGGCCTCACCCGGGAGCTCGACGGGCGCGAGCCAGCGCTCGTCCACCAGTGCGTTCACGGTGCGATAGACCGTCGTGAGCCCGAGCCGCGGCACGAGTCGCTGCGCGTCGCGCAGGATCTCGGTGGGGCTGAGCGGACGAGCAGCGTCCTCGAGCACTTGTCGGATGGCGGCGCGCTGTGCCGTGCGGCGAGCCATGGAACGTCCTCGCGAGCGCGAGCCTCCCGTCTCGCGGCGGCGCATTCTAGCCACGAGCGTGCGCGCAACGCCCGCCACCGGACGCTCGATGAGCGGCGTGACGCGCGCCCACATGTCCATGTGATTGCATATGAAAACGCGCTGCCGTGCGGCGCGTGGCGCGCCGCGCTCCTCGCGAGCTGGCTGCTCGTCGGATGCGCGACGAGTGGTGGCGTCGGCGCGTCGTCGCCCGCGCCCGCTGCCGTGCCGACGCACCTCGACGAGGCGGCGGCAGCGCCGGCCCGTGGCGTGCGCGTGCTCACCGATCTCTCCGGCGTCGCCTTGCCTCCCGCGCCCGTCGACCCGGCGCGCCGCGCCGTGCTGGCCGACGCCACCGAGCGGGCCCGCGCGGCGCTGGCCGAGGCGCCGGCATCGGAGACGGCGTACATCTGGCTCGGTCGGCGGCTGGCGTACGAGGGCCGCTTCCCGGAGGCGCTCGCCGTCTTCGACGACGGCCTGCTGCTGCACCCGGACAGCGCCCGACTGCTGCGCCACCGCGGACACCGCCACATCACCTGCCGCGAGTTCGCGCTGGCGGTCCAGGACCTCGAGCGCAGCAGCCGCCTGGCCTGGGGCCTGCCGGACGAGCCCGAACCCGACGGCCAGCCGAACGCCGCCGGCATCCCGCGCAGCACGCTGCAGAGCAACATCGCCTACCACCTGGGGCTCGCCTACTACCTGCTGGGCGACATGCCGGCGGCGGCAGCGGCCTGGGAGCGCGGGCTGGCCTTCAGCCGCGTGAACGACGACATGCTCGTGGCCACCAGCTGGTGGCTCTACCTCGCCCGGCGGCGCAGCGGCGACGAGGCCGGCGCGCTGGCGCTGCTCGCGCCCGTGCGCGACACCATGGACATCCTCGAGAACCACGCCTATCACCAGCTGCTGCTCATGGCAGCCGGCCGCCGGTCGCCGGCGCAGCTGCGGCCCTCGTCGATGGACACGGCCGAGAGCGCCACCCTCGGCAACGGCGTCGCGACCTGGTTGCTGCTCGAGGGGCGCACGACGGAGGCCGTCGCCCTGTGGCGCGAGGTGCTCGCCGGGCCGTGGTGGACGACCTTCGGACACATCGCCGCCGAGGCCGAACTCTGGCGTCGCGGCGAGCTGCCGCACAGCTGACGCCCGCGGGCCGGCACGCCCCCCTCCCATGCGACCGCGCGGGCCCTTCCCCTGGGCGCCGGGCGGCTGGCTGCCGGAGAAGCTCCCAGGCTAGACTCGACGCGCTGTGCCTGGCTGATCGGGGGCAGCCGAGCCGGTGGCGGACGCAGCCACCGCACGTCGCAGCCGGGTCGACGCAGCTCGCCGCGCCACGCGTCCCCCAACACTCCCAGCAATCAGCCCCAGCAGTCAGCCCCCGCAGTCAGCCCTAGCAATCAGCCCATGATGACCGACCCCGACGGACCCTCGTTGACCGAGCGCCAGGCCGAGGACGCCTTCGCCGACTTCCTGCGGCTCGTGGACGAGGGCCGCGAGGTGGACTTCGAGAGCTTCTGCTCCGAACGGCCGCAGCTCGCGTCGGCGTTGCGCACCCTGCGCGACGACTGGGAGCGCATGGCGGGCATGGTGGACGAGCTGGGCAGCGACTTCCCCGACGGCGGACCGCCGCCCACCCACGCCGACCTCGGGGGCCCGCCCGGCAGCACCGGGGCTGCGCCCGATGCCGTCGCCGCGCTCGGCTCGGCCGCCCGCGAGGCGCAAGGGCACGGGCTCGCCGGCGACGAGCTCACACCGGCGCAGGACAGCTCGACCGACGTCTCGTGGACCTTCGAACTCGACGTCGAAGGGCGCGGCATGCGCCCGCGCACGGACAGCTCGCCCGCCTCCCCGATGGCCCACGTGATCGAGCGGCTCTCGGCCGGTTCGTCCGGCCGGCGCTACTCGCCGCGCGGCGAGATCGCGCGCGGCGGCATGGGCGTCGTGCTGCGCATGTGGGACAGCGACCTGCGCCGCAACCTGGCCATGAAGGTCATGCTCGACCGCAAGCAGGGCGGCGGCGCGCGGGATGCCTCGGCCGAGGCGCGCAAGATCGCGCGCTTCCTCGAGGAGGCGCAGATCACGGGCCAGCTCGACCACCCCGGCATCGTGCCCGTGCACGAGCTCGGCCTGAACGACGCCGGGCAGTTGTTCTTCACCATGCGCCTCGTGCGCGGCCGCAGCCTGCGGACGATCTTCGAGCTGGTGCACGACGAGCGCGAGGGCTGGACCGTGGCGCGCGCGCTCGGCGTCATCCTGCGCGTCTGCGAAGCCATGGCCTACGCGCACACCAAGCGCGTGGTCCACCGCGACATCAAGCCGGCCAACATCATGGTCGGGCGCTTCGGCGAGGTGTACGTGATGGACTGGGGCCTGGCCAAGGTCATGGGCCGCAAGGACATGCACGACCTGCGCCTGGAGACGGCCGAGACGGCGTCGGAGGCGGCCGACCCCGGCGCCGCGCCGGCGCCGCCCTCCGCCGCCGCCGCGCAGGGCGCGGAGGCACGCGAGCCGACGGACTCGATGGCCAGCGCGGTCTTCGCCGCCGAGGCTCCGGCACGGGCGCCCGCCACCGGACCGGGCGGCGCAGGGTCGGCCGGCGCGCCCGACCACAGCGGCAGCCCGCTGCACACCATGGACGGCACGGTCGTGGGCACGCCCTCCTACATGTCGCCCGAGCAGGCGCAGGGGCAGACCGACCAGATCGGCCCGCACTCCGACATCTACTCCGTCGGCGCGCTGCTCTACCAGCTGCTCACCGGACAGATGCCCTACATCGACCCGGGCGCGCGCGCGACGCCGCACGCGGTGCTGCAGGCGGTGCGCGAGGGCCCGCCGCGCCGCATCCACGTGATCGACCCCAAGGTGCCGCCCGAGCTCGTGGCCATCTGCGAGAAGGCCATGGCGCGCAGCATCGACGCCCGCTACGCGAGCATGGAGGCCATGGCCGACGACCTGCGCGCCTTCCTCGAAGGTCGCGTGGTGCGCACCTACGAGGCCGGCGCCCTGGCCGAGGCGCGCAAGTGGGTCGAGCGCAACAAGGGCTCTGCCTCGGTGCTGGCCGTGGCGCTGCTGGCGCTGGCCGTGCTCTTCGCCGACCTGGTGCGCACCAACGACAGCCTGCGCGCCAGCAACGCCGCCAAGTCCGCCAGCGAGAACGCGGCAAACCAGGCGCGCGAGGCGCTCGAGCGCAAGAACGAGGAACTCCAGCAATCCAACCTCAAGGAGACGAAGTCGGCAGCGGATGCGCAGCGCAACCTCGACGAGGCGCGCGCGCACAGCTACGTGGCCAGCATCTCCGCCACCGATGCCAGCCTGCGCTTCCACGAACTCGAGGAATCCAAGCGCAGCCTGCTCGACTGCCCGGCCGACCTGCGCAACTGGGAGTGGTCGCACCTGCAGCTCAAGACCGACCCGAGCCTGGCCACCTTCACCACGCACGAGAAGCGCGTCACGAGCGTGGACTTCGACCCGCGCGGCCTGCGGCTCGCGACCGGCTCGTGGGACGGCACCGTGCGGCTCTGGGACGTGGTCCGGCAGGCGCCACTCGCGACGCTCGAGCACGCCGGCGACTCGATCGCCTGCGTCGCCTTCCATCCCAACGGACGCACCCTGGCCTGCGGCAGCGTGAACGGTTCGATCGCGCTCTGGGACGCCGGCAGCGGCGAGAAGCTCGACACGCTCTGGCAGGACCCGGTGAACACGAGCAGCGGCAACGCCGGCGTGACGTCGCTGGTGTTCAGCCCCAACGGCAAGCGGCTGTTCGCGGGCACCGAGGACCGCCGCATCTGGACCTGGAACGTGGACAACGCGCAGCGCAGCCCGCTGCCGCCACAGCACCGCGGGGCGATCACGGCGCTCGACATCTCGCCCGACGGCGGCCGGCTCGTGTCGGGCAGCACCGACAGCACGGCCGTGGTCTGGGACGCGACGAACGGCTCGATCCTGCACTCGCTGGTGCACCGTGAGGCCGTGCGCGCCGTGGCCTGGAGCCCGACCGCTCCCGAGGTCGCCACCGGCAGCCAGGACCGCCTCGTGCGCCTGTTCGACGCCGAGACCGGCGAGCTGCTGCGCGTCTTCGAGGGGCACACGGGCGCGGTCGAGTCGGTGGCCTTCAGCCCCGACGGCGAGTCGCTGCTCTCGGGCTCGGTGGACGGCACGCTGCGCCGCTGGGAGGTCTACACCGGCCGCGAGCTGGCGGTGCTCGACGGGCACGAGGGCCCGGTCACCTCGGTGGCCTGCAGCAGCGACGGCATGCACCTGGCCAGCGGTTCCGACGACTCCACGGTCAAGCTCTGGGACGAGGCCTACGAGGGGGCCAGCACGCGGTTGCAGGGTCACACCGACGTGATCGAGTCGATCGCGCTCGCCCCCGACGGCCGGCGGCTCGTGTCGAGCGGCCGCGATTCGCGCCTGCACCTGTGGGACACGGACACGCTGCTCTCGCTCGCGGCGCGCGACCTGCCCTTCGACCGCGCCGCCGTGGTGGCCTATCGACCCGACGGCCGGCGCATCGCGGCCGCGCTCGACACGGCGGACGGCCAGCAGCATCCGATCGAGTTCTTCGACGTCGGCCAGGACGGCGAGTTGTCCGACCTGTCGAGCGGCGCCGAAGGCCACCTGCAGCGCATCAACGCGCTGGTCTACAGCCCCGACGGGAAGCAGCTCGCCTCGGCCTCGCACGACGGCACGATCCGGGTGTGGGATGCCGAGGACGGGCGGCTGCTGCAGACGCTCGAGGGGCACACGGGCTGGGTCTACTGCCTGGCGTTCCACCCGCGCGAGCCGCTGCTGGCCAGCGGCAGCTACGACAACACGCTGCGCATCTGGAACCTGGAGAGCAGCCGGCCGCGCGTCATCGCCGACCGCGCCGGCGCCGTCGAGGCCGTCGCCTGGACGCCGGACGGCGGCGGGCTCGTCAGCTCGCACGGCCGCCTCGTGTGCGTGCGCGACGCCGGCTACGTGGTGGTGCACGAGCTGAGCGGCCACCAGGACTACGTGCAGGGGCTGGCCGTCCATCCGGACGGCACGCGCCTGGCGTCCTGCTCGCTGGACGGCACGGTACGCCTGTGGGACGCCGATTCGGGCACCCACCTGCTCACGCTGCGCGCCGACGGGAAGGTGACGCGCGTGGCCTTCAGCCCCAGCGGCAACCGGCTGTACGCCGCCGTCGAGGCGCAGATCCGGGTCTTCGAGACCCAGCCGCCGGCGACCACCTTCGAGCAGCGGCGCACGCACCAGCAACTGGCCGGCGCGGGCCTGGCGCTGTTCGAGGAGCGCCTCGACCGCTACGTGAACCCGGCCGCCGTCATCCGCGACCTCTCGTCCGCCACGGGCCTCGACCCGGCCGTGCGCGCCGAGGCCCTGCGGCTGGCCCGCAACTTCGGCACCGACCCCAAGCGGCTGGCCGAGGCCGCCTGGGTGCAGGTGCGCGACCGCTACGCCGGGCAGGGCGACCACCTCGAGGCGCTGCGCCTCGCGCGCGCCGCGAACAACATGCTGCCCGGCGACGCGCAGCTGCTCGGCGTGCTCGGCGCGGCGCACTACCGCAACGGCGACGACCGCTCGGCGGTGAGCGCGCTCCAGGAGGCGCGCGCACTCTTCAGCCAGGCGGGTGAGACGCCGCCCAACTGGACGCTGCTCTTCCTGGCCATGGCGCAGCAACGCCTGGGCGAACGCACGCTGGCGCGCGGCCTGTTCGACGACGCGCTCGCGCCGGGCTCGGCCTTCACCGACCAGGAGATGCTCTCGCTCGAGCTCGAGGCGACCGAACTCATCACCGCGCGTCCGCGGCGCGACTGACGCCGATGGGCACCCTGGGCGACCGGCATGCGCTCGTGTGCGGAGCCTCGGCCGGCATCGGCCGGGCCGCTGCCCTGGCACTCGCGGCGCAGGGCGCGAGCGTGAGCGCCCTGGCGCGGCGCCGCGAGCGCCTGCAGACGCTCGTCCCCGAGCTGCTGGCCGCCGGCGCACCCGAGGCCCGCGCGCTGGCCGCCGACCTCGACGACCGGCCGGCGCTGGGGCGCGCGATCGACACGCTGCTCGCGACGCACGGGCCCGTGCACGTGCTGGTGAACAACACGGGCGGGCCGGCGCACGGCCCGCTGCTCTCGGCCCGCGAGGAGGACTTCCTGGCGGCCTTCGGGCGGCACGTGCTGGCCTCGCACCTGCTCGTCCAGAAGCTGTTGCCCGGCATGCGCGCGGCCGGCTCCGGGCGCATCGTCAACGTGGTGTCCATCTCGGTGCGCGAACCGCTGCCCGGCCTGGGCGTGAGCAACACCATCCGCGGCGCCATGGCGTCCTGGGCCAAGAGCATGGCCGGCGAGCTGCCGCCGGGCGTCACGATCAACAACGTGCTGCCGGGGTACACGGACACCGAGCGGCTCACCGAGCTGGGCAGCGCGGTGGCCTCGGCCTCGGGCCGCAGCCCGGAGGCCGTGGCGGCCGAGTGGGCCGCGCTGGCGCCCGAGAAGCGCATCGGGCGGCCCGACGAGATCGCGGCCGCGATCGCCTTCCTGGCCTCGCCTGCCGCCAGCTTCGTGCGCGGGGTGAGCCTGCCGGTGGACGGCGGTCGCTTGCGCACGCTCTGAAGCGGGGCGGCCCCGGCGCCGGTGGCCACGTTTCCGTCATGGTCGGGGCCGTCACGTGCGGCGTCGGCGGCGCTATGCCCGCTGCCTCCCGAACCTCCCCGCAGCTGCGCACCGGCGGCCGCGGATCAGATGGGGTTGCCTGCGGGACGGGCCTGTCGTCAGTCCGTCGAATCTTCCCTGTCGTTTCGAGTCAGCCCAGCACCACCCGACAACCAGCTGACGCGCTCCGACTTGCCAAGGATTCTCGGGTCTCACTCCAGGGGTGGATCGATCGCCACGCAGGCAACCCGGTCCCTACAATACCGGGCTTTCCCGGACCCCGGGGACCACGCTCGGAGAAACCTCGCATGAGCCCGACCACGGCCAGCGCAGCCCGGTGCCTGCGCGACCTCGACCCCGCCACGGGGGAGCTGCTGGCCGAGGTGCCCTGCGCCGACGAGGCCGCCGTGCGGGCGGCCGTGGGCCGGGCGCGCGCCGCGCAGCCTGCGTGGGCCGGCCTGGGGCTGGCGGCCCGCATCGGCTGCCTGGAACGCGTGGCCCGGGCGCTCGAGCAGCCCGCGGCCATCGACCGGCTGGCCGGGCTGGTCACGCGCGAGATGGGCAAGCCCCTGGCCGACGCGCGGGCCGAGGCCGCGGGCACGGGCAAGGGCATCCGCCGCCTCGCGGCCGCCTGCCAGGCGGCCCTCGAGCCGGTCAGCTGCCGGGAGGGCGGGGTCACCACGCTCACCACGCGCGAGCCGCTGGGGGTCGTGGCCGCCATCACCCCCTGGAACTTCCCGCTGGGCATGGCGCGCGAGGTCATCGTGCCGGCCCTGGTGGCCGGCAACACGGTGGTCTTCAAGCCGAGCGAACTCGTGCCGCTGTGCGGGGCGGCGCTGGCCGAGGCCTTCGCGGCCGAGCTGCCGCCCGGAGTGCTCGTGCTCGTGCAGGGCGACGACAGCACCGGCAAGGCGCTGGTCGCGGCGCCGATCGACATGGTGGGCTTCGTCGGCAGCGTGGCCGCGGGCCGGCACATCATGGCGGCCTGCGCTCCGGGCCTGAAGCGCATGGTGCTCGAGCTGGGCGGCAAGGACCCGATGATCGTGTGCGCCGACGCCGACCTGGAGGCGGCCGCGCGCCACGCGGTGCGCGAGTCGATGCGCAACGCCGGCCAGGTGTGCTGCTCGGTCGAGCGCATCTACGTCGAGCGCCCGGTGCTGCAGCGCTTCACCGAGCTGGTCGTGCAGCAGACGCAGGCGCTCACGGTGGGCGACGGGCGCGAGGACGTCTTCATGGGGCCCATGGCCAGCCCTGCGCAGCGCGACCACGTGCTGGCCCAGCTGGCGGACGCGCGGGCCAAGGGGGCGCGCATCGAGTGCGGCGGCGCGGCCATCGAGGGCCGCGGCTGCTTCATGCAGCCCACCGTGGTGAGCGGCGCGCGCGAGGACATGGAGCTGATGCGCGAGGAGACCTTCGGGCCGGTGGCCACGCTGCGCGCGGTGGACACGGCGGAGGAGGCCGTCGCGCTGGCCAACGACTCGCCCTTCGGCCTCGGGGCCTCCGTCTGGTGCGGTGACAGCCAGCGCGGCCGGCAGCTCGCGGCGCGCCTGCAGGCGGGCCAGGTGGGCGTGAACCGCGGCCTCGGCGGCGCGGGCGACCCGCCCTGGTGCGGCGCCAAGCAGAGCGGCTTCGGCTTCCTCGGAAGCCCCGACGGCTACCGGCAGTTCACGCGCCCGCAGAGCGTGTCCTGGAGCGAGCCGGGAGCCGCCTCGTGAGCGACGCGCAGCAGCCGCCCGCCGGCGCGCCCTGGTACATCGACGGCCTGCGCTTCGCGTGCACGGCCTGTGGCAAGTGCTGCAAGAACCACGGGGACGGCTTCGAGTACGTCTTCTCGACGCGCGCCGAGCGGCGCGCCATCGCGAGCCACCTGCAGCTGTCGCTGAAGGCCTTCGAGAGCAGCTACTGCACCAAGGTCGCGGGCAGCATCAGCTTCGCGTCCAAGGGCGACGCCTGCATCTTCCTGGAGGGCGGTCGCTGCTCGATCTACGCGCTGCGCCCCAAGCAGTGCCGCACCTTCCCGTTCTGGCCCGAGCTGGTGGAGAGCAGGCTCGCCTGGGAGCGTGATGTGGCATCATTCTGCCCCGGCGTCGGGCAGGGCACCCTGCACGACGTCGCCGCGATCCGGGCCGCGCTCGCGCAACACGAGCGCTAGCGGCGCCGCCGCGGACGCTCTCCCAGCCCCGAGCCGTTCCATGAGCGCCACGCTGCGTTACCTCTCGAGCGCCGACGTCACCGCCCTGATGCCGCCCATGGCCGAGGTCATCGGCATCGTGGAGGAGGCGCTGCGCCAGCACGGCCTGGGCCAGACCCAGATGCCGCCCAAGATCGACCTGGCGCCGGCGCCCGACAGCTTCCTGCACGCCATGCCGGCGCACATCGCGGCCACGGGGGCCACCGGGCTGAAGTGGGTGGCGGGCTACCCCGCCAACCCGGCCAAGGGCCTGCCCTACATCCACGGCACCCTGCTGCTGAACGACGCGCAGACCGGCCGGCCGCTGGCCGTCATGGACGCCGCGCAGATCACGGCCGTGCGCACGGCGGCCTGCACGGCCGTCACGGCCAGGCACCTCGCCGACCCGGCCAGCGAGGTGCTCACGATCATCGGCTGCGGCGTGCAGGGCCGCGCGAACATCGAGGCGCTGCGGGCCGTCTTCCCCCACGCCGAGCGCATGCTGGCCTACGACATCGACCCCGAGCGCCAGGCGCGCTTCGCCGACGAGGTCATGACCAGCCTCAACCTGGCGTCGATCATCCCGCCCGAGCCGCGCGAGGCCTGCGAGGGCGCGCACGTCATCGTGACCAGCCTGCCCATCGTCAAGCACCCCAAGCCGGTGATCGAGCCCGAGTGGCTGCAAACCGGCACGCTGTGCGTGAGCCTCGACTTCGACGCCTCGTTCACGCCCGCCACCTTCCAGCGCGCCGAGCTGGTCGTCACCGACGACCTGGCGCAGTTCCGGCGCTACCAGGCCAAGGGACACTTCGCGGGCGTGGCCGAGCCGCGCGCCGAGCTGGGCGCCATCGTGGCCGGCAAGGGGCCGAAGCGGCCCGATGGCCGGCCGATCGTGCTCGCCGCCAACCTGGGCCTGGGCATCCTGGACGTGGCGCTCGGCCACGTCCTCCTGAAGCGCGCCGAGGGCCAGGGAGCCGGCACCACGCTGCCGCTCTGAACCTGCGATGAGCGACGAAGCCATCCCGCCGAAGCGGCTGCCGACGCGCCCGCCCGGCCTGCACCCCAAGACGCTGCTCGTGGTGCCGACCAAGGAGGAGCGCCACAACATCGACTGGGTCATGGAGCGCTTCCAGGACCTGAACGACGCCGACCTGCACGTGCTCATCGCCGACGACGACAGCCTCGACAAGACCTGGTCGCGCGCCGGCACCTGGGCCGCTGACGACGGCCGCATCCACCTGCTGCGCCGCCCCGGGCGCTACAAGGGGCGCGGCTTCGCCCTGCGCGAGTCCTACAAGTGGGCCGCCGAGAGCGAGAACGCCTACGCCTACGTGCTGGAGTGCGCCGCCAACCGCACCGACGACATCAGCCAGCTGCCGAGGCTCATCGCGGCGCTCGACGCCGGCGCCGACGTGGTGGTCGGTGCGCGCAGCCAGGCGCCGGGAGGCGGTCCGGACTCGCCGCGCCGCCGGCAGACCCTGGCGCGCCTGGCCTGCGGCGCGCCGGTCTCCGACGTGGAGAGCGGCTTCCGCGGCTTCCGCATGGACGCCCTGCGCAAGATCGCGCGCCGGCTGAAAGCGACCGACCACCGCATCAAGGTCGAGGCCCTCGCCGCCGCGCGGCGTGCCGGCCTGAAGATCGTCGAGGTGCCCGTGCCCTACCAGCCCCACGACGGCAAGTCGCCGAAGCTCGGGGGGAACACCGGCGTCGTCGGGCTGGCGGTGTTGTGGCTGCGGAGGTTGGTCGGGCGGGTGTAGGGGGGGGGTCGGCCAAGCGCGTGCGCTCTTCCCTGCGCGCATTCCCGCGCAGGCCGTCCTCGAGCTGAAGGACAGGCGCGGGAAGGACGGGCTCGCACACTCCGCAGGGCAGCTGGCCCTCTCCGATACCGAGCCCGCCGACCGCGGCTCGCGTTGCGATCTCTCGGGCGCCGACGCCGCAGATCAGGGTTGTTGGCAGTCGCTGACGAGATTCCCTGTCGCCAGGAAGGCCGCGAGCGAAACGGGCGTGGACGGGCTCGCCGGGGGGAACTGCACTAGATAGGGGTAGGGCATGAGCTGCACGGACGGTGTGATCTCCGTGGCGTCGGCCAGGGACTTCGAGACGCCTCCGGACACCGCCAGCTCGACCGTCTGATAGGGCGCCGGCGCGGAGCAGGCTCCGACCGCGGGCTGCCCATCGATGTCGCCGAACACGACGTCGGCGTCCAACCCATGCCCCCTGCCGCTCACGCGGATCAGCCCGTGCGTGCCGAAGTGGAGGAGCGGGAAGACGGACGTCGGGACAGCCAGCTCGACACTGCGCGCGACGCTTCCCTCGGGGGTGAGAGCGGCCACGAGGGTTGAACTGATGCCGCTCCAACCAGACAGGATGAACCGTCCGTCGGAGAGCCTCCGAGGAGCATCCCAGATCGCCGATGGCCACTGCGTCCGGACCACAGGGCCAGGACCAGCGTCCGGAATGCGGTCGACCCAGCTCGGGCCGAACACGAGCAGTTCTCCGGAGGCCGTACGCGCCGCGTCGAGCTGGAGCAGGTAGAACCCCGGCAGCACGGTTCCGTGGTGCTCCCACTCGAGCCCACCCTGAGCATCGAGGGCGACCACCCAGACTTCCGACTGGTCGAAGCGTGAGGCCACCGCGAAGACCCCGCCCCCGACGCGCGGGACCAGCTTGCGGACGAGGTAGGCCTGGGGCGATTCCAGGTGCCGCAGCCACTGCACGTCGCCCTGGCCGTCCACGTGCAGGAGGTACGTGGCGGTGAAGCCCTGCAGAGCCACGAACCTCCCGCCGCTGCCATCGTCTGCGAGCTCCGAGCCACCGTCGACGGTCAGGCCGGCAGCGCTGAAGGCCCGCTGGTCCGACAGCTGGCCGGACGGATCCAACTTCGCAGTCCAGAGTGTGTTGGATCCGAGCGTACCGATGAGCGCGATGCGATCCCCACTGCACTCGAAGGCGTGCCGTGTACCAGCCCCCAGCACCTGATTGCTGTACAGCGCGTGTGTCTGGTCGAAGCGCGCGAGGCCAACCCCGTAGGCCAGCCGGGTCCCGTCGCCGAGCTCAAGGATCTTGGGGGGATGGTTGTTGGAGATCGCGAAGGCCTGCCACGCGATGGATCCGTCCGCTTCGACTTCTCCTATGCCGATCACGTTGTTGTTCTCGCTGCGCAACGGCAGGCGCTCGACGGCCGGGCCGTTCGGGTCCACCGCCACGGAACCGAAGTACCCGTTGCTCGTGGCCCAAAGGGGAGCGCCGGAATTCGCATCGAGCTTGCCGACCACCCCACCCGCGAGCTGGTCGAATCCATGGATCCACAGATCGCCGTCGAGACTCCGGCGGAGATGGAACTGCCCCTTGAGCTCGGTCTGCCAGGCGATCGAGCCGTCGGCTGCGAGGCACACGAGCACAGTGTTCGCCCCTGACAGGACGCGCAGGACCGACCTGCCGTCGTCGAACAACGTCCACTCGGGCTCGGACTGATCCGCCGGGAATTCGAAGCGCCGGATGGCCACGGATTTCCCGCCCGCCGGGCCTGGGCACGCTTCCAGGGCATCCTCGCCGAGGGTGTTCGAGACGCGCACGGTCACGCACCCGTTGCCCAGGCCCTTGGGGACGTCACAGACGATCGTGCCGTCATCCCATGAGTCGACCTTGGCCTTCAGGCCGCCGAAGTGCACGGTCGGTTTCGCCGATCCGAAGGCGTTCCCGTGGATGGTGCAGGGTTCACCGGCCACGAGGGGCGTCGGCTCCACCGATTGGACGTCCGGTGCGATGAGCTCGAACACCCCCGGAGCCCGGATCGGATCCAGGCCTTTCGGCTTCACCCAGAGGTCGAAGACGCCGGGGTCGAGACCCGGCTTCACCTTCTTGATCGTCGCGCTCAGCTCGCCGCCTGCGAAGGGTTCGACCTTCAGCTTCTGGCGTCCCTGCTGCGACGTGGAGCCGAGGGGCGCCAACCAGGCCTTCACCTTGCCCGCGGGCAGGCCGGTGATCGAGATCGTGAGTTGGGTTCCCTGAGTGCCGCCCGAGGGCGTCACCTCCGTGACCACCTGCCCCATCCCGTCGACGGCAAGGACGAACAGCAAGAGGCCGGCGGCGATCGCTGGGGGCAGAGAAGCGGCACTGCTGGCGTAGGAGTCGTTCATGGCGTGCTTCCTTTCTGTGCTCCGCCGAGCGTCATTCGAGCGGATCGCCACGGGCAGCCAGCCAACAGCTTGGGCAGTGCTCATGGTTCCGACTCGGGAGGCTCGAGGGGTGTGTCGGCAGACGGCAACCGCGTGAGCCGCCGCCTCGATCGATCTGAGCGCGGCCCCTGAGGCGGGGCCGCTTATCTCCCAGAGACCCGACTGGATCCGGCGCGAACAGGCCGCGTGTGGCGCGCCCGCGGCGTCACCGGGAGACGATGCACCTCGGTATGTCCTGGCCCTCGCGGTGCTCGCCGAGCGCCGGCGACCTTGCGGTGCGGGCGGTGCCGGTGTTCGCGGCGGCGGCGGATGGGACTCGCAGTCCCACCCATTGGAGCCCAGGAGTTCAGCGCCTCGCTAGGTTCCCCCGCACCTCATGGGCCCAGCCATCCCGGCCGGCGAATCCACCCCAAGGTTCTCGACATGCGCGAACCAGTTCACCGACAGGCCGGCAGCGCCCCTGCTTCTCTTCGTGGGAAGACTCCACGGCCCACGGACGGTGCCGACGTTCCCAGCCCGCCGATCTCGGGTCATGCTGGCGAGCCGGCGGACATCCCCCATCACCCCCTCACCGGCAGGAACGGCATGTCCAAGTCATGGAAGCAGGGAACGGGGAGTCGCCTCGAGGTGCTCATCGCACGGGCCGTGAGCGGCGACGAAGACGCCTGGACTGCGCTCCAGGCGGTCTACCTCGATCGCGCGCAGAGCATCGTGCAGCTCGAAGCCGGCAAGGCCCTTCGCGCGCGAGAGGAACTGGACGACATCGTGGCGGCCGTGCACGCTCGCGTGTTCCAGGACCTGCCCAAGCTGGAGTACCAGGGCGACAAGGCCTTCTTCGGCTGGATCGCCACTCTCGCTCGCAACGTGATTCGACAGCGCGCTCTCCACCATCGACGCCAGCGGCGCGCGCAAAGCCCGGAGCGCCTGACGCGCGGCGGTTCGCACGGCGGCGTCCGCGAGTCGGTCGTGCCAGGCCAGGGGCCTGGTCCGGTCACTCGTGCCGACGACGCGGACCTCAAGGCAAAGATCCAACAACACTTGCCCCGGCTCTCGCCGGCCGACCAGCAGGTGCTGGCCCTGTTCTTCGAGTACGGCGACGACATGCAGGCCATCGCGCGCGCCCTCGGCATCGAGAAGCCTGCCGCCCACATGCGCTGGTCTCGCGCCAAGCGCCGACTCGCACGCCTGATCCTGGGAGACGGAGCTGGCCCGTGAGCACGAGCAACGACGAGCTCGACGCGCTCTGCGACGCGTTCCAGGAGTGGCGCGCCCGCCAGCCAGGCCGGAGCGTGGACGACTTCCTTGCGGAGCACCCGGGCCATCCGCCGGGCGCCCGACAGCTGCTGCAGGCCGAGATCGACGTGGAGGCGGCGCTCATCGAAGCCCACCGTCAGCGTGGTGGCCAGCCGCCCAGCTTCGAGGCTCGCCCAGGAGTGCAGATCGGCTCGTTCCGCTTGCTGGAGCTCATCGCCCACGGCGGCATGGGCCAGGTCTGGCAGGCGCTCGAGCTGCCACTGGGACGCGTGGTCGCGCTCAAGCTGTTGCGCACCGATCCCGCGCGCGCGCCGCGCTATGCCTCGCGGCTCGAGCGCGAGGCCCTGGCCGCGGGCCGCCTCCGCCACCCGGGAATCGTGGCCGTGCTCTCGGCCGGCCACGCCGAGGGCGTGCCCTGGCTGGCGCAAGAGTACGTCCCGGGTGGACGCACGCTGGCCGACCTGGTGCGGGAGCTGTGGGTCGGGCGCGTGGCCGGAGCCGAGGACTACCGGCGCCTGGCAGCCCTGCTCCAGGAGCTGGCGCTGGCACTGCACCACGCGCATCTCGCCGGCGTCGTGCACCGGGACGTGACGCCGCGCAACGTGCTGCTGGCGGAGGGCGACCACCCCCGGCTGGCCGACTTCGGCCTGGCCCGCGTGCGCGGCGAGCTGACACTCACTCGCAGCGGCGAGATGCTCGGCACCTACGACTACATGAGCCCCGAGCAGGCCACGGGCAAGCACGCGGACGCCACGTCGGACCAGTTCGCCTTCGGCGCCGTGATGTACGAGCTGCTCACCGGACGGCGCCCGTTCCAAGGCGACACCGACGTGCAAGTCCTGGCGCAGGTCCGGCAGCACGATCCCACGACACCCGAGCAGCTGCGCTCGAAGGTGCCGGCCGACCTGTCCGTCATCTGCATGCGTTGCCTGGAGAAGCGCCCGACCGATCGCTACCGATCCATGGCCGAGGCGGCGGAGGACCTCGGCCGCTACCTGCGCCACGAGCCGATCCGTGCCCGCCCCACCGGCCGTGTGCGACGGGCGATCAAGTGGGCACGCCGGCACCCGACGGCCACGGCGTTGCTGGTGCTCGGCTGCGTCGCGCTGGCCGTCACCCTCATCCTGCTCGAGGCGACGGCCAGCAGCCTGCGGGCGGCGGAGTCGAGTCTGGAGGAGTCCCGGCGGCAGACCTACCTGGGGCAGATCCGCGCAGCGGCGCTTGCAGTGGCGGCCGACGACGTCGAGCAGGCCCGGGAGTGGCTCGCCGGCATCGATGAGGACGCGCGCGGCTGGGAGTACCGGCATGTGCAGGCCGCCTGCGACGCCGCACGGGCGCAGCGTGCCATCGGGCAAGAGGGACTCAGCTGCGCAGCCCTCTCCCGAGAAGGCCGCTTGGTCGTGCTGGGCGGGCAGGACGGCTCGCTCACACTCTGGGACGTCGCCACGGAAACGGTGCTGCGCACGTTGCCGGGGCACGCGTCGGGCGTCGACCACATCGTCGTCGATGCGCCAGGGCGCTTCGCGCTGACCAGCGACTCCCTGGACGTGCGCGCCTGGGACCTGTCCACCGGCGAGCAGCGCGGCCTGCTCGACCTCGGGGACGACATCTGCAATGGCCTTGCCCTGTCCCCCGACGGCGCGCTCGGCCTCGTGGCGACGAACACCCGCCTCCTGCTGGTAGAGCTACCCGACGGCCGCCTGCGCTCGGAGCTCGTCGTACCGGAGGCCCGGCCTTCCTACGCCAGCGGCACGGAGAGCGTGACCTTCACGGCCGACGGCCGGCGCGCCATCTCCGGCGCGCTGGGCGTCATCCACCTCTGGGACGTGGCGACGGGCTCCCACCTCGCTCGCCTGGGCGATCACGCTGCGCCCATCGTGCGGCTCATCGTGATCGGGAACGTGCTCGTCGCGGGTGACTCCGTCGGCGTGCTGTCGTTCTGGGACCTGGACGGTCCCACCCTGTTGGCGAAGACCGCCGAGGCCCGGCACCAGGGCGCCGTCTCGACGCTGGCCGCCAGCCACGACCTCGCCCTGGTCGCCTCGGGCTCCGAAGATCGCAGCGTCCGTCTGTGGGACCTCGAAGGCCACCTGCTCGACGTGTTCATGGGTCACCGCGCAGCGGTGACCGGGCTCGCCTTCCTGGACGAGCGGCAACGGCTCGTCTCCGCCTCGGAAGACGGCACCCTGCACCGCTGGAGTCTCGAACGCAACCCCACGCTGAGGCGCCCGGCGGGCGAGGCCCAGGAAACGTGGCGTGGTCACGCTGCCGGCATCACCGGACTCATGCGGCTGCCCGATCACGGTGACCTGCTGAGCACCTCCGCGGACGGCAGCCTGCGCCGTTGGGAACCCAACACGCGACCCGCGACGTCGTCGCAGCACTTCCCGCTGGTGCTGATGCCGGTCCCGGCACACGAGGTCGTCGCGCTGGCCCTGAGCGCCGATGGGTCCCGCCTGGCCCTGGCCCTGCCCAACGAGGTCGTCTCGGTGTGGGACACCGGTCGCTGGCTGCCCTTGCTCGTGGTGCACGCTTCGGAGGTGGGTATCACCGGCATCCCCGGCCTCCTGAGTCCGATCGCGCTCGCCCTCGATGCCAGCGGGCGACGGCTGTTCACCGGCGGCCGTGACGAGCGGGTGCTCGCGTGGGACGTCGATTCGGGCGCCCTGCTGGCCGAGGCGCGAGAAGCCGATGCCCTCAGCGCCCTGGCGCTCTCGCCGGATGGGAGCCTGCTCGCCTGCGCTACCGAATCGGGCGCGCTGCACTGGCGCTCGGCCGGCGACCTCCAGCTGCTGCCGGGACAGCCGCCAGAGGACCTGCCGCGCTGCACCGTGCTCCGCTTCTCGCCCGCGGGCGACACCCTCGTCTCCGGCCACCACGATGGCAGCCTGCGTGTGTGGGCGGCCGACGGAACGCCGCGGGGCGAGCTGCCGTCGCACGACGCGCCGGTCAGCGCACTCGCCTTCGCCCCGAACGGAGACTTGTTCGCCTCGGCCGCCGAGAAAGGGGGCGTGCACGTGCTGGCCATGCCCGAAGGGAAGGTTCACACGCTCGGTGGGCGAGCCCTCGGCCACGAGTATCCCTGCAGCGCCCTCGTGTTCCTCGACCAGCGGCGCCTGGCGAGCCTCACCCGGGAGGGCGCCCTGCGCCTGGTCGACCTCGGGGCTTCACCAACGAGCGATGAGATGCCCGCGGTCGCGCTGCGCGGTGACCTGTTGCTCGACGAGATCCTCGCGACGGGCACGCCCAGCGACGCGGTCTTCGATGGCGGCCACGACACGCTCTATGTGGCCACGCCGGAAGGCCTCGTGCGCCTCACGGGCAGCACCAGCGCGGACGCCGACCGCGCCTGGTGGAGCCTGGCCGACTTCGCCCAACGACACATGGCGGCCTTCAAGGCCGCTCTCGAGGCGTCGTTTGCGGAAGGCTGGGGCGACGACCCGCAGGCTGCCTTCGAGCGGGCGCTGCAAGCCCAGCCCGAGGCGTCCCGACCGATCTGCCTGCAACTGTGGCGCGCCGGGAAGGGCTACGTGACCGACATCCTTCGCCTCGTGCTCCAGGCCTATCTCATGAAGGGCAACATCCCGGACAGCAAGGTGGCGACCGCGCGCTCGCAGGCCGAGGCGCTCCTGGCATTTGTGCCCGACGAGCCCATTGCCCTCGCGCTGCGCGGCCTGATCGAGGTGGGCACCGGGCAGCCCGACGCCGGCCTCGCTGACCTCATGCGCTCGGAGGAGCTCCTGTCGGCTGCCGAGCCCCGTTCGTTTCGCCGCAGCGACCTGCCGCTGGTCATGAGTTACTGCGCCTTGGCCCGTGCCGTGCTGGGCGACCACGCCCTGGCGGCCGAAACCCTGGCGCGGGCGCGCAGGCTGTCGCTCGAACACCTCGCCGATACCAGGCAGCGCAAGCTTCATGCAGAGGTCCGCCGGGCACTCGACGAGCGCCACTTCGCACAGATGGAACTCGCGCTGCAAAGCCTCCGGGATGGCTGAGCAGCGAGCCCCTCCCGCCCCTACAGCCCGTCGATGATGCCCTTCAGTCGCGCCACCGTCGCGGCGGGCCGGTGCTCCGGCGCCGTGATCACCGCGTCGCGCCCGGCGCGCGCGATGGCCTCGTCGCGCGGTGCGGCGGCGATCCGCGGCAGCGCCTTGCGCAGCAGCTCCTTGGCGTTGCCGGCGTTGGCGACGAGGTTGGCGATGACCATCTGGATGTCGACGCTCTCGTGCGAGCTGTGCCAGCAGTCGTAGTCGGTGACCATGCACACCAGCGCGTACTCGATGCCGGCCTCGCGCGCCAGCTTGCTCTCCGGCAGCGCCGACATGTTGATGAGGTGCGCGCCCCACGAGCGGTACAGCTCGCTCTCGGCGCGCGTGCTGAAGAGCGGGCCCTCCATGCAGACCAGCGTCCCGCCCCGGTGGCGCACGATGGGCAGCTCACCGAGGCAGTCGTAGAGGATCTGCCCGAGCGCGTTCGCGAAGGGCTCGGCGAAGGTCACGTGGCCCACGATGCCGTCGCCGAAGAAGGTGTCGGGGCGGTGCCGTGTGCGGTCGATGAGCTGGTCCGGCACGACGAAGTGCCGCGGCGCCATCGGCTCGCACAGGCTGCCCACGGCGCTGAACGAGAGGATCTTCTGCACGCCGAGGGACTTCAGCGCGGCGATGTTGGCGCGGCTCGGCACCTCGGTCGGCAGCAGGCGATGGCCCTTGCCGTGACGCGGCAGGAAGGCCAGGCGGTGTCCATCGAGGCGCGCCACGGTGATGGCGTCCGAGGGCGGGCCGAAAGGCGTCGCGGGGCGCACCTCGCTCACGTCCTGCAGGCCGTCCATCGCGTACAGACCGCTGCCGCCGATGACGCCGATCCGGACGGGTTCCTGCGTCGATGAGACCATGCGCACAGCTCCGCGGGCGGGCGCGCGAGCATGACGGCCGGCTGCGACGCGTGCAACGACGGCGGCCGGTTGGCGCGTCGGGCCCGGGCCGCCCCAGGCCAGCGCGCGATGGTGGCGCACGGCGGTGGCGCACGGCGGTGGCGCGCGACCGGGGCGCGCGGCCGGGGCGCGCGACCGGGGCGCGCGGCCGGGGCTACCGGCGGACGCCGACTCAACCCGCGAGCGGGCCGTAGCTCAGCTTGCCGAGGCGCACCGCCGCGCGTGCGCCGGTGACGCCCGGCACGTTGCCGGCCGCGCCGGCGAGGGTGCGGTCGGCGAGCACCGCGAAGGCCAGCGCCTCGCGCGCGAGCACCGGCACGCCCAGCGCCTCCTGGCTGTCGCGCACCGGCAGCGGATGCAGGCGCTGCGCGAGGCCCTGCATGAGACAGCGGTTGAACGCGCCGCCGCCCGAGACGATGAGTTCGTCCGGCCGCTGCCGCACGTGCCGCTCGAGGGCGTCGACCACGCAGGCCACGCTGTAGGCCGCGAGACTGGCGGCGAGGTCGGGCAGCGCGAGCCCGCCGAGCACCGGCCAGTGCCGGTCGAGCCAGGCTGCGCCGTAGCGCTCGCGGCCGGTGGAGCGCGGCGGGCGCTGCCCGAGGAAGTCGTCGGCGGCGAGGGCCGCGGCCAGCCAGCGCGGCTCGACGCGCCCGTCCAGCCCGAGCGCCCCGCCCTCGTCGCAGGCCATGGCGCCCCCCGTCGCGCGCTCCAGCGCACCGTCGAGCAGCATGTTGCCGGGGCCCGTGTCGAAGGCCAGCGGCGGTCCGCTCGCGGGCACGATGGTCAGGTTGGCGATGCCGCCCAGGTTGAGCGCCGCCCGCACGCGCCCCGGGCGACGCAGCAGCAGCGCGTCGGCCAGCGGCACGAGGGGGGCGCCCTGCCCGCCCGCCGCCCGGTCGCGCGCGCGCATCTCGGTCAGCGCCGGGCAGCCGAGGCGCTCGGCGAGCACGTCGCCGTCCCCGAGCGCCAGCGTCGCCCCGGCATCGCCGGGAACGGGCGGCAGGTGCACCGCGGTATGGCCGGGGCAGGCCACGGCAGCCAGCGAGGCGACCGACCAGCCGGCGCCCTGCAGGGCGGCTGCGGCGGCTTCGGCGAAGCGCTCCCCGAGCGCGACGTGCAGGCGCGCCAGCTCGGGAGCCCGGGCCTGCCCGACCTCCAGCAGCCGCCGCCGGAAGGCCGGCTCGTAGTCGAGGTGCACGTGCGCCGCGAGCGACACCTCGAGCGCGTGCTCGGGCGCCAGGGCCGCGAGCGTCTCGGCGGGGGCGTCCCGCAGTGCGACGGCGACGGCATCGATGCCGTCGCACGAGGTGCCCGACATGAGGCCGACGTAGCGCCGCCCTCCGCCGGTGCTCCGGGCCGCAGCCGCGCTCGCGTCCGCAGGCGTCTCCGTGGGCGCCCCGGGCGGGCTCAGCTGCCCGGCAGGACGAGCTGCTGCCCGGAGCGGATGTTCTCCGGGTCGTCGATGAGCGCGCGGTTCAGCTGGTAGATGTCCTTCCAGCGCCGGCCATCGCCCAGTTCGCGCCGCGCGATCTCGCCCAGCGTGTCGCCGTCCTGCACGACGTAGACGCGACCGTTGCCGGAGGCGACGGCCGGCGTCTTGCCCTCGGCCAGCAACGCCGGCGCGGACACGACGGGCGCGGCCGGCGCGGTAGCCTGCGCGGTCGGCAGCTTGATCGTGCGTCCCACCGCCAGGCTGTGCGCA
>Ga0315912_10000914_pt1 | contig 41953 bp, 41 predicted proteins | sample VfabasoilMG_FD_204469 | JGI IMG/M metagenome (GOLD analysis project Ga0315912, IMG submission 204469) | Garden soil microbial communities collected in Santa Monica, California, United States - V. faba soil | ecosystem: Environmental > Terrestrial > Soil > Garden | place: USA: California... | reverse complement strand
GCCGATGACTACATTTCGAAGCGCGTATCCGGCACGCAGTTGCTGGCGCGACTCGCGACCGCGCGACGCATCCTGTCACTCGAGCATTCGCTCAAGCTCGTGATCGAAGAGCGACGCCGCATGGCGATGACCGACTCGCTCACCGGCGCGCACAACCGCCGGTATTTCATGAACCAGATGCGCCGCGATCTCAAGCGCGCGCGCAAATCGGGCGGAGATCTCTCGCTGCTGATCTGCGACATCGATCATTTCAAGCACATCAATGACCGCCACGGTCATGCCGCGGGAGACGAAGTCCTGGTCGAATTCGTTCGCCGCATCCAGGAAAACCTCACGCGTGAGGATGACTGGTGCGCCCGCCTGGGCGGTGAAGAGTTCGCCATCGTGCTGCCACATACTCCGATGGCGGGCGCCGCGCTGGTCGCGGAGAAAATCCGCCACGAGGTGGCCGCGGCCGCCATGTCCACCGCTGCGGGGCCTATCGAGGTAACCGTGAGCGTGGGTGCGACTGGCCTCTCCGTGTTCAAGGACCCGGGTCTGGCGACCGCGGAAGAACTCCTGAAGCGCGCGGACGAATGCCTGTACACCAGCAAGAATCATGGCCGCGATCGCGTGACTCTCGATGGAGTGCCGGCGCAGGCGAAGTCGGGCGCCAAGCCTCTCAAATCGCTGCTGATCGTGGACGACGATCCCGACATCCGCGAAATCGTGGAGATTTCACTGAATCTCGGCGGCGACCTCAAGGTGCTCACGAGTGACGGCGGCGAGCGCGCGCTTCTCAAGATGCGCGTGGAAAAGCCCGACCTCGTGGTGCTCGACGTCATGATGCCGGGCATGGACGGGCCGGCGTTGCTCAAGCGAATGCGCGCGGACCCGGATCTCGCGCGGATTCCGGTCATCTTCATGACCGCCAAGGCACGGCAGAACGAAGACAGCCAGCTGCGTGAACTGTCGCCGATCGGCGTGATCGCCAAGCCTTTCGATCCCATGACGTTGGGCAAGCAGGTGAGGGCGCTCTGGGAGGCCAGGTGAGCGAAATTGAATCGCGCATGGCGGAACTCAAGCGCAAATTCATGGCGCGCACCGCGGACGAAGTCGGGAAGATGCGTGCATGTCTCGTGCAAGTCGATGCGGGCGATCGCAGCGCGCTCGACCAGATTCATCAGCTCGCTCACCGTGCTTGCGGCACGGGCGGCACACTCGGCCTCTGTTCGCTGTCCGATGCGGCCGGTGAACTCGAGCGCTGCGTCGAAGAGTTGCCCGCGAATTCGCTTCCGGGCCCTGCCGAGCGGGCACGGATCGGCGCCGCCATAGAGAAACTGGCCGCCGCGATTTCCTCGCACTAGTCGTCCCGCGCGCGGGACACGGCGCCTGCGCTGTTGACTTGCAAGTCGACGAATGTGTATATACACATTCATGAATATATCGACTTTCTCGGCGCTGGCTGATCCCATGCGCCTCGCCCTCGTCGAGGCGCTGCGTGACGGCGAGCAGCCGGTCAACGAACTCGTCGAGCGCGTCCGTATCCAGCAGTCCGGCGTCTCGCGCCACCTCTCCATCCTGTACCGCGCCGGTCTCGTCGAAGTGCGGCCCGAAGGGCAGCAGCGCTTCTATTCGTTGCGAGCCGAACCGTTCAACGAGCTCGATGAATGGGTGGCGCGCATCCGGGCGCACTGGGAGGCGCGGCTCGATCGATTCGGCGCCGAACTGCAGCGTCGCAAGAACAAGAAAAGGAGCAGCAAGTGAAAAAGCGAATCAACCTGCAGCGCACGTTCCCCGCGTCGCTGGATCTCGTCTGGGAGTTGTGGACCACGAAGGACGGCATCGAGTCCTGGTGGGGCCCGCCCGGTTTCGAAGTGAAAGTGGGCAAGCTCGAGCTTCGTGCCGGCGGCGCGCTCGAATACGTCATGAACTGCGTGGGCGCCGAACAGATCGCGTTCATGAAGCAGCATGGACAGCCGCTATCTACCTCGCTCAAGGCGCGTTACACCGAGGTGAGCCCAAAGACGCTCGCGGCCTGGATGAACCTTGCGGACTTCATTCCCGGTGTCGATCCCTACGAGGTCGAGACGCGGCTCACGCTCACGAAGCTCGCCGCCGAATCCGTCCGCGTCGATTTGCAACTGGACGCCATGCACAACGAGTTCTACACCTCCATGGCGACGCAGGGCTGGGAGATGGAGATGGGCAAACTCGCGGCCGTCATCGAGAACCGGAGGAAGTCATGAGCGGCCTGATCCCGTTCCTGTGGTTCGCGACAGAGGCAGAAGAGGCAGCGCGCTACTACGTCGGAATTTTTCCGGACGCGAAGCTTGGCGAGATCCAGCGCTTCCCTGCGAATAGCCGCGGGCCCGAAGGCAGTGTCATGACGGCCAGCTTCACGCTGGGCGATCAGCGGCTGGTGGCGCTCAATGGCAATCCGCGCTTCGCGTTTTCGCCCGCGATGTCACTCTTGTATCCATGCAAGGACGCGGATGAAGCCGCGCGGCTCACGGAGCGACTGGCTGCGGGAGGCGAGAAACAACCCGGTGGCTGGGTGCGTGACAAGTACGGGGTCTCCTGGCAGGTGCACGCATTCGGCTGATGGAAGAAATCGGGAGGCTCGAACGTATTCCCGGCAGTACCTGCTGCCGGGGATACCCATGCTTCTCAATGGATTCGACGAAAAAGAGTTGCGTCGTCGCGCGCGCGAAGCACTCAAGGCGGGAGTGATCCCGCGGGATCGGCCGAGGGGCCTCTGGGGTGGCAACGGCGCGGGTGATCGATGCCCCGTCTGCGGGCACGCCATTGATCCGTCTGAAATGGAGCTGGAGGTCGAGTTCGCGATCGCCGAGGTCAGCCTGCAGGGTGTGCGCGAATTCCACCTTCACTTGCCGTGTTTCGCGGCCTGGGAATTCGCGCGGTCAGGTGTGGACTAACGCGTCGACTTCCTCGAATTCGAGAACGCGACCCTGCTCGAGTTCGTCGGCGATGCGTTCGATCAGCGCCCAGTCGCGTTCGATGAGTGCCAGCGCGTCGCGGCTCGCCGCGAGGAACTCTTCGTCGGTGAGGCCGAGCGATGCGACGGCTTCGCGATCATCGGTGGCACCTTCGCCCGCGAACACGCGATCGAATCGCAGGCGCCGATCCCGGGCTTCCGCGCAGGGGCCCGCGAGCAAAACCATTGCGGAGGCCTCGGGCGCCATGTCGAAGTCGCCGGAGGAGTGAAGGTCGGTCCAGTGCAGTGCCCCGTCGAGATCCTCGTCGAGGTCGGGAATGGCGGTGACGTGATCGAACACCAGGCCAGCGCGGACGGCGGCCACGGCATGCGCGGCTTCGTGGATGGCGGTGCTTCGGATGATCTTCAAGATATGGGATTTGGTGGACGGTACAGGGCTTGAACCTGTGACCCCTGCCGTGTGAAAGCGAAACCGGGCGTTTTGCGATCAAGAGGTTACGGTAGAATTAGTTTTGGAACAAGCACTTAGCGTCCCGTGCAGTCCCTGCTGGACCCCCTCAAGCTAGCCGTCACTGTCCCAGATCTGTCCCAGGACTCTCCTCCGACAAAAGGTGGGCCGGATATATTGAAGTTAGAAATCGCCCCTTTTCCCTGGTGTTCCCTGCCGTGTTTGTATTGCCGACTGAAACTCTGGCTTAGTCAACGCACCGTCTTGCCTGCGTTCAACCATCTTTTTGAGTTCGTCCGCAAGCGTGCGTGCGAGAGCGCCGAACTTCCGGAGTACGCCGCGTATCGCAACTAGAACTTTGGAGCCACTTTAGAGAGGCCAACTAATTTTGAGTCGATGCAGGTTCCGCGGTTGCGATAGCGAACGGCATCCAGTGATTCCAGCTTCGAGTATCCCCCCCATGATTCTGATAGACGGCAATGCATTGGAGGCTAGCCACGCGCTTCAGCATAGTTAGATTCGAGTCTATCCAGGAGCAGAGCGTTTGAATCGAAGGCATCCACGTGTCATCGATGAGAATGATTCCGCCTATTGAGCATAGCTGACGGGCGAAATGCAAATCGACGAATGCGGAATCGAAGGTGTGTCCACCGTCGATCAGAACCAGTTCAAATGATTCACGCTCACTTGCAATAAGCGACGCCAAGACTGTATCCGAAGGTCCTTGAAGTAACCTCGGTGAGCCGAATTCGTTTGCGTTCCGAACACCAAAACTTTGGCGTGAAAGATTCATGTCTATTGAAACGATCGTGTGATCTCGCCCGCCGGCGGCTTGAATACAGGCCGCACTAAATCCGTATCCAAGCCCGACTTCGAGCGTGCGCGTTGGTTTGAATTCGAGCATGGCCGCGATCAGCACACTCGCGTGTACCCGATCCAGTGCAACTATTCGATCTTCTAGGGGAATATCAACCTTTGATTCGACGTTGACCAGGACTTCTTCGCTCTTCGTGCGCCATTTGTCAGCAAACTGCATCTCTTTCGCCCCGCTTATTCTCAGGAGAAGCTGGAATTTTCCCGCGTCTGTTGACATCGTTCGACCACGCGCGGGCGCGCGAACTATTCGGTTAGCTTCCGAATGTAAACCTGATTCATCGGAGTCCTCAGAATAGACAATTTTCGCCAATACAAGTTTATGAAAGAGTCGATCGCCGGTTTTGGACATCGCACCAAGTCCAGCCCGTATGGGAGATCCTCGTACCACAGATAGTCATCAAAGCCCATGATTCCACCTACCTTCAGAAGAGTGAAGCTCATTGCCGCATCTCGCATGACGTCTGGAGCCTGATGAGATCCGTCGATGAAGATAAAGTCGAAGACGTTCGACTGCTTTTCGTGAGTCAGTGTGGCTAAAGCTAGGTGCGACTCGGTTTTATGAGTCCGCAAGTCAATCCTCCTTTGCGAGGAAGCGATCGCAAGCTGAACGTTTCGTTGATACCGCTGTTCGACGCAGGCCATGTCAATACCGAGTGCCTCGTGCTCCAATCCGCCCAACCAAGTGTCGACGCAGTGGATTTCTAGGTCGTGCTGGTTGCCCAAGCTATTGATCAGATAGCAAGCGCCCGCGCCTTCAAAAGCACCAATCTCCAGAATGCGAGTGGGAGAAAAGGTGGGCAATAGTTCATTCCAGATCGCCCGAGTATTCGCATCAAACCAATTGTTTGTGAACTCATAACCCTCTGGAAAAGCGTTAGTGGGCGATCTTTGGTTCTCAGATTTCACGGCTTCTCATCCTCATTTCAAGCAACACACTGATGCTAGTTCATTCCATTGAGCGATCTTTCGAAGGGTCGGGTTGCGCTATGAATTGCGCCGGCGCCATCGGCGTCTATCCAAGTGTTTCTCCCAGAGCGAGTATTAAGGCATCGAAATAGCCGGTTGAAGTGTGCAGCGATTCACGCGTAGAGAAACAAAGTATCTGTACGAGTCCCTTTGGTAGTGCGCTCGCAGGCCGCTGTGATCGCAATGTCGCGATCGCGCAGTAGGGCGCGGGATCAAGGTCTTTCACAACGGTTATGTAACGATGCTGCGAGCGCTTTGTGCTATGCAGTTCAATTCAGGATCGATCATCGAAAGGTACCTGCTGCTTTGCTCGCTTAAAACTTCCTTGAGTCCATGCGAGCCATTTGATCAGGTTTGTTGTGATCTCTAAGAGGTGCCATCCGGTGGCTGCATGGGATCCGAAGAAGAGCTGACGACACTTGCCAGTGTAGAAAAGATATACATCAAGTCCAGTATCCCGTTGCAAGTGGAAACCGTCTAAGTCTTTGACCATGGTGTTGGTCTTCGCGGCAAGTATCTTTGGGATGCTCGCATTATTTACGAAGAGACAATGAGAGCCCCAATAGGCTGGGTAGGACAATCCATCGGATTGATAGATGTTCGGCGCGATCCTATGCGGTTCAATCGGACCAGAGCCCTGGCAATCGAACATGATGACATCGAAAGAGCGGTCGAAGTCATCCAGCATCCGCAGCGCGCATTCGAAGAAGTCCGGTTGGCACACGAAGTCGTCTTCGAGAACAACCGTTATTCCATCGCGGTCTTGAATGTCTTCAAGAGCCTTCGAGTGAGCAATCCACAAGCCCACGACCCCCTTCATCCGTTGAGGCTGAGCCTTGACGTAGTCATGGATGCCACCGGCGATGTACTTCTCAAACGCCGAATCCGATGGTTTGTAAGCGATTCCAGAAATCATGCGCCAGTCGTAGGGCAGCTTCCGCAAGAGGCGGGTTAGAAGTCCGCGCCTCAGTCGGTCACTCGGCATGCTAATGAACCGGATTTGTCGAATCTCCAAAATTGCTCCGTGTCAGAAGCTAGGCTGAGTAGCTCGCTTTCGCGGTTTGCTTTTTCCAGAAAGCTACAAATCGTCTGCGCCAAGTGATACGAAAGCCCAAACTCTGGCGCTCCCATTCGAGGTATACCACGTCAGGTCGGCATAGCGTGCGTATCGAGAAGCTATCTCGTTTTATGAGTTCTCATGCGACACCGTCCTAACTGCATCGCGCCGCAAGCTGGGCTCTAGCTAGCGTTTCCTGGGCCGCCAAGGGTGCGCGGTTGTTCTGCTCTAAACTCGGAATCTCAAATTGCCGCGAGAGCTGCAAGAGTGCCACGTAACAATTACATTGTTCGAGAGAAGGCAAAAAAGGCTGGATGCACCATGACTGAGCGGAGCAAACGAACGGGCGCGCTAAAGTATGTCGAGACAACGACGGGTAACTACTACCTGCCGACTGACGCGCACGGCGATATCGTCGCGAACGCTATCGCGGCGGACCAGATACACGACGAAGAAATTGTAAGGGTCGCACAGCGATACATACGCCCGGCGAGTATCGTGCTTGACGTCGGCGCGAACTTTGGCCAGATGAGCGTCCTATTTGCCGACTCGGTTGGCCCTGATGGAAAGGTGTATTCATTCGAAGCTGACGATTTCGTGTTCGAAATTCTTACGAAAAATGTTAGTGCAAACGCCATGGTGGGTCGCATTATTCCGGTCTTTGGAGCGGTACATCACCTCACAGATCAGATGTTGTATTTTCCTGTCCAGGATTTTGTGCGCTTTGGTTCCTACGGCTCCTATGGGATTGATTACAACGCCTGCGAAGGTAGGCGAGTGCGCAGCCTCACTATCGATTCAATGGCGATTGAACGCCCGATCAGCTTCATGAAGATTGACATCCAAGGAGGCGATTTGCTGGCTATGCGTGGAGCTATCAGGACAATCATGCAGAATCGAATGCCAATTGTTTTCGAATATGAATATCGTTTCGAAGACGAGTTCAAGCTTGATTTTCAAGAGTACGTCGATTTCATTCAGCTGATCGATTACAAATTTGCGAAGGTCATCAATGGCCAGAACTATTTGGTCGTGCCCAGAAATCTGCCCCGAACAGATACCGCGTGAATGCAACTTAGAAACCCACTCGAGGAAATGCGATTGACTCTAGCGAGCGCTCTATTGCGCAATAGCATCGGAATTTAGGGCTCCAAGCGAATTCGAAGGTTACAAGTTAGTTGTTGATTGAATAGCCGGGAAAATACGAGACTTCTTTCAGAAGCAGTTCACTCCGCATTAGCTTTGAGCTCTGCTCAACGGTATGCCGGTCCTGCAAAATGTCTGCGATTAGGTTTGTCGCTCTATTGGACAGCGGCTGGCAAAATGAAAACATCTTCAGGAAGTGTTCTCGCGGCCAAGTGTTACTCGCATGAGCCGTATAGATATACAGGCCCAATGCGACTAACGGGAAAACGTAGCCTCTTGCAATCAGGAGGCTAGCGAGGACGTTGTCTTCGTCGCGCGTGAGCTGCGGATACTTCACTTCGGCGTCAATTACATCCGTCTTGCAAAGCAGGGTCCCTTCCCAAAGTCTGAAGTGCGATGTGTATGCCTGCAGGCCGATCTCGTCATAGATAATCCAGTTAGTTAGCATGCACGCCTGTCGATGACTCGAACTGACTGCCTCGACTTGCATCGCAATTCGGTCGTAGTGATACCAGTCGTCGTCATCCCATTGGCAGAAGTATTCGCCTCTCGCCTTTCTCACCGCGATGTTTCGTAGTTCGCCCAAAGGCAGTTTTGGAACGGAGCATATTTCGTAACCGACGATTAGGTGCGGCCATTGTTTTTCCATTGCAATGACAAGTTCACGAGTGGCGAGGTCGTCGTCCTCGTAAATGACGACGAGTTCCTTCGGAACATAGCGTTGCGCCAAAAAACACCCAATCGCGCGCTTCAACTTTGCGGGTTTGCCACGCGTTACGCATAGGCAAGAGACCAGAGCCTTCGCGTGGGACTGCATCGGTTCTCTAACCGCCCATGGACAGCGAAAACACAAGAAACGTGTACGACAAACCAAACTCCTTCCAGGTGATCGCGCGGTCGCGGCATTCAAGGTCGACCTCACCAGTAGGCTCGAGGCCGAAACTCCGCGCGATTGCAAAAGCGCCCAACATATCTTCTCGGGTATAGACCCGAATTGGAACACCAAATGCCACTTGCCCTCTTGAATCGGTTGGGCTCTCAAAATAGTCCACCGATGTTGTTAGCACTCCTCCGGGTTTGAGTACGCGGGCCATTTCTTGAAAATAGCTTCTCCATTCGACGCCGTGCTCTACGACGCTGAGACATGCAATTGCGTCGAATGATGAATCTTCGAATTCCATGCTCGTGATGTCGCCGTATTCGTATCGAATGGGGCCCACATGCTTTGGGTTCTGCTTATCAAATGTCAGATTGTTGCCAACAAGATTCCGATACCCATACAGACTGAGCCACGGCAGGAGTGTGGAATACCATTCGGCGCCGGCATCGAGGATCTGAGACTCGGGATTTGTTCTGGTGAGAATCTGGTGTAAGGCGCCCAACGAGTCCCAAGTCTTAGGCTGGTCATCGTGTAGTGGCAGGCGAAGTCGCTTTGCCTCGATGATCGCTTTTTGGATTTCGGCTCCGTCTTTGAGGGCAGAATTGATCGGATACCAGGCGGGGGCGTCCGGAATCTGGTTAAGTGTTTCGCTAAACATCCTGGCACTCAGTCGCGGGTAAGCGCCCGCATGTTGATGCATGGCTCATCGGAGTCATTTCATCGATTCTTCGGCCGCATTCGGCATCCATTCGTTGCTCCGACGCGAAGAGGTTCGGTGAACTTGTTGAGACTTCGATGCCCCTCGCACCAGTCCCCAAACGGCGCCTGCCGCCAAGAGGAAGTCGACACCGGCAACCGATTGAACAACAATGTTGAGGGAGGACGTGAAGGGCCAGCCCGAAATAATCGCGAGATAGGCCAAACCAAAATTCATCCCCATCCACGCGGCAAACACTAACGCACGGACCCGCTTGAGCTTCCAGTGAATGTGCGCGTCCACTTTGGAGCGCAACAGGCCCTTCGTCCCCCAGCTTACGTCGTTGAGATTGAAGAGTGCATAAGCGCAGGTTGACGCGAGCATGGCCCAACCCGTTAGCGGTGAGAACTGCATGCGCACCAGTGAAAGCCACGAACGAGGCGGAAGCAGGCACATCATGGGCAAGACAGTGACCGCCGGCGTCAACAAGACAATGGCTTGCGAGCGCGGCAATGTGACAATTAGTGCGAGGTATGCCGCCGACGCCGCGTAGGCGCTGATGCTTCGGAACGCTCGCATCGAAGCTCTTGCTTTAGGCCTAAGACTCGAACCCGCTAGGTTCGCAAACACCAAATCCAAAGCAGACGAGGCTAGAAAAGTCCACGACAACGCAAGGCATTCGGTAGTGGATGCGCCAACCAGATGCGGGACGAGGACCAGAAGCATTGCGAAAAAGATCGCCGGCGAGAAAAGATCTCGCAGTCCGAGTAACGTCTGAATGACGCTCGCAGTACAAAGCGTCGCCTTTCTCGATAGTGGGCGATCGCGCCTGGCGAGCAGGGTCGGCATTCTTCCCAATAGCCAAATGCGGCACGCGAGAGAGCTGTTTATCCAGCGGCGCCGCTGTCGAAACAATTCGTCGAACGTTTGGCAGTGGTCTGTAGTGGCTCTTGACTGCGGCGCGTATTCAAGCCGCCAATCCGTCTTGCCAAGAATCAGTTCAGTCCCGAGAACACGGTCCTCCGCAAGGAACATTACTCGTTCAAGAGCCGACACAGTTGCCAACCCGCGCAGATAGGCGTGCACAGGTGTTTGATAAGGCCCGTGCTGAAGCCTTTCTACCAATGCGTTCCATCTAAAAGCGCTCACTTGCCCTGGAAGCACACTCAGATGGCCAGATGCGACCTCAAGCGGCCAAGATACTCCGCGGCTAAATGCGAAATCAAAATATTGCCATTCAACCAGAAAATCACATTTCAACTCTGGGATCGCCGGCATAACCTGCGGCGCAACAGCAGCCAGAAGCGAGTTTCGTTCGAACACATCTACCATGACTGCGACAGCATGTCGTGACACGAGGGTGCCCGTATCGATCTGATAGCAGTAGCGAGGGGATGCTAGCTCGCAAATCGTCCCGAAAAACATTTCATGAGAATGAAGCTTTCCGACATTGTGCTTCTTCACGAAGAAAATGATCGTCAATCTTGCCTTTCGCTCGCGATCTTGCTTCTCAATGGGCGCGCCCATCAGTTTCAAGAATTCCTCTGGGGTCGAGCAACCGACGTAGGCGTGAACATCGTCCCAATAATCGCAGCCTTCGCACCTCTCGCTGCCTATACTCTCCATTAGCGAAAATATGTCTGGATCGAGCTGTTCGGCGCCGTCCGCGATAACGCAAATGGTGTTGCTTAGCTCTTCTTGTCCCACTGAATTCGACGCAAAGTGTGCATCTGAAACAATCAAAGCCTCGAGAGTGGCGCGCAACTCCGAGCACTTCTCGTTGTAGTGAGTGATGCAATAGCAATTGAAAGAGCAAGCCGGGGGCCATGTTGCTTTGGGTTCCCGAATCGGCCCCTCCGCAATGCACGCATTGCTCAGTGTCACCTTGACTGAAGCTGCCGGTTCAGCGTTCTTCCCCGAGGTCCTTTTCTGCATTCCATTCCCTGAATATGTTGGCGGCATGCGATCTTCTGTCGCGAGACTCACCATTCAGCATTTCGAGCTGAGCTTGATCGGTAGTGAGGCCGGCCGAGCTAACGGGTAGGTAGTAAGGTTACCGCAAGAAACCACATTTCGTCGCGCAAACTCGCGGATTCGCTTGCACGGTTTCCATGGGTAGCGGGGTGCGATCGGAGTTCAAGCGAATCAACCGCTTGGAAGTTCGTTGTAAAGTGAAAAGTCTAACCTTATGCGGCGATCACGCCAGATGAATAGCTAGTGCCTTAAAGCTGCGGGTCTTGAGTGCATTTGCAGGACAAAGAGGCGCGGCTCGACTGGTTACAGCTTGAGGAAGCTAGCGGTACAACGATGTTGCTTTGCAATCTCCGTCGCGACAAAGGAAAAGTATCAATCTGTTTCCAGACAAATCAGCGAATAGCGCGATTGTGGTGCATTCATTCATTCGCGAGGGAGCAGACTGAGAGCAACTACAACTAGATGGACTCGATCTCGAGCGCCTCGTCACCGTGTCTATGAGTGCCGCGCGTGAAGACCAGAAAGAGTGCCTCAATCTACCGTCAATTAGTTTGACGGTGGAACTGCGGGCAGGTAGAGTCATCGCGGGGACTAACTTTTCCGCAACGTCAATCAAGGAAGTGCAAGCATGGCGACGTTACAGAAGGCACTCGTACAAATTCGCGAGCTTCAGGACGAGGAGCTCGACATGATTGGTGGCCTTGGCATCTGCTACCAAAATGTAGAACACATCGAAATCTCTTACGAGACAGTGTGCTGGCACCCGGATCCGCCAGGTATCCCGGGGTGTAGTGTTCACGAGACCGATCGCGAAATTACGTACACGCATAGAATCTACTCGTGCTGATATTGCGCTAGTCGACGAGGTTTTCGATACGGGCACCCGAGATCGAGTGCTCACCTCGTCGGCTTTCTTACGCTTGCGATCTCACATGCCGAGACCTTCGCAGATTCATGCGACGGTTTCGCTGTGGGAATTTAGTTCGAAGTTTCGCGCATGCACTCAAGATCGATTCGCCATGCTTCTGGTCGAGTCTCGCGGGACGCAATTGCGAGTGTTTGGTGAGCGGTGAACGTTCAACTAGCGCTTTGCTGCGGGAAAAATGGGATGTGGCATGGCCGTCCTAATCGTAACAATACCTGGTGACCAGCACGCGCACGCGGTCAGATTGGCCATCCAGCATCTTGGCCATGAATGTGAAATGTTTTACCCGACGGATTTTGCGGGTGGCGCTGACTGGTCGTTCGATCCTGGATGCGACGAACTCGAGTACAACTTTCGTGGCAATTCCGGACTTATCTCCTTCAGGAAGTACGACGCAGTTTGGATGCGGCGCCCCGCAGGCCTGGTTCCGCGGGAGAACTTGACCGACATTCGCGAGAGAGCGGCTGCAGAGGCCGATTCCGCTACCTTGGTGAGTTCGATTCTGAAGACAATCGAGCGCGGTAGGTTCACGGCAAGTTCCTTGGAGGCGACGGGCGCATGTTCCGACAAGCCGTATCAGTTTCGCGTGGCACGGGCCATCGGGTTGCCGATGCCGGCAACCCTCGTGAGTAATTGCAAAGAGAAGGTCTTGGCGTTTCATGATCGGTATGACGGCCGTGTGATCTACAAGTCGCTCCGTCCAATGGTTTGGCCGGGTCGACCCGTTCATTCAGGGCAGGCGACCAACGTGACGCTCCCCACGATGCGCGTAAGTGCTGAAATGCTAGCGACTAGCGACTTGGCGTCTGCGCCCGCCATCTTTCAAGAACTGATCGCCAAACGTGCAGAGCTGCGAGTCACGATCTTCGGGAACACACTTATCGCCGTCGAAAAGCAATTTGGTGACCGCTCTGTCGACAGCCTGCATGTTGATTGGAGATTGATGCACAGCGGGGCTATCTATCGCCGCCATGAGCTTCCTATTGCCATTGCAGACAAGTGTCGCGAGCTGACGAGAGAGCTCGGACTTGTAATGGGTGTGATTGACCTAATTGTCGACAACCAGGGTAATTACTATTTTCTGGAGATCAACGCGCAAGGGCAATTCCTGATCGGTGACCACAATTGCGCGGACGTAAACCATCTGGAAGCCATCGCGGAGTTTCTTATCTCGCGCGATTCAGATTTCGAGTATTCCGGTCGAAACCGAATTAATTTATCTCTGTTTGGCGCTGCGTTACATGCGAGAAGCTGGAAGGCAAAGGAAGAAGAGGATCACTTCGGCGACATGCATGCGTACCGCTACGCCCTGGTCACTTATCCGCTCTTCGACTGGGACGCCAACCGGAAAGTGGTGCCATACGGTGAATGGTCTGGGAAAGTATCGCAGCTAGAGAGCGCGGGCTCCGGTGCGGTCAAGGCAGAATTGTAGACAGGACTGGCGTCGGTTGTGTCACGACTGAACCTAGACCCCGCCGATCTTGGCGACTCCATGCTTGTGAGCTTCGCGGTTAGGCGCCTCAGGTCCGCGCGAGTCCTTTGGCTAAATGAACGTTGGATGCTGCAGAACGGGTTAGATCCGTTTAGTTCGAGTGAGCGTTCCAAATTCGTCTCAACCTTGCTGACGAATTTCGGAGTTGCCGCTGTGGTGGACGGTGCTCACCCTGCGGAGCACGGAGAACTGCCCGCTAACCTATACGCGGACAGATATGGGAGCTCAGACGGCACGTCGTTTGGCGGCAGTGGACGTTGCGGTAGCAAGGATGGATTCATTGCCAAGGGAATCGGCAGGACACCCTTGATCAGTAAGTCAGCCGATGCGCGGCATCGCACGGGCCTGATGTCATTGGCGGAGGCCTTTAAGGAAGCGATGTGTTCAGAAATTGCCTTCCGAGAGTTGCCATGGGGGGCAGTTCCGGTTGTCGCGATCATCGACGCCGATTTCAAATTCACGATTCCAGGAGACACGAGAACTTACGCAGCTGGGATCGTCATTCGACCTTCGTTTGTACGTCCCGCACACTTTGAACGAAGCATCTTCTTTGGGGCAGCTGGATCGAAGGATTCGGAACAATTCCAAGATGCAGTTCGCGTCAAGACTGCAATTCGAAGAGCAGTCGAACGACCAGATATCTATCCATCGATTACCGAGACATTTCTTCGGCTGGCGCAGCAAATTGGCGCTGCCCGAGCGTTGCGTCTCTGGGGCGGTCGGGTCCTCACATCAAACTTTTCAATAGATGGTGCCTACGCCGATTTCGGGGCGTTTAGATCGATGCCCAACTGGAGAATATCGTGCGGCCTAGCTGGCGAGTGTTTCGGCGCAGAGCAGCAGCAGTTGCAGCATGCATTCCTATCCGTGGCTGGATACTTCGCAAAATATGCGCCGGCGACTGTTGCGTCCCTCGATGTCCGTGCGTTTGTAAGACAGCTTCACGAAACCGAGAGGCGGGCATTTATTAGTACGTGCGTTGACTCTCTTGGGGCAGACAAAGGAGACGGTAGTCAAACATATGACGAACTCGCCGGACTCATTGCTGAGTATCTTGCCTTGCAGCTCACATCCACCGTCGGAATGAATGTAAGTGAAACGTACCCGTGGATCTATGACGCCTTTCAGGAAAGGAGAGCTCTCGGCAATCAGGCGAGCATGGCCGAGCAGTCGGTTACTCGAAAAATTGCCCGACTTATTACGTCCCGACAGAGTCTGCGCCCGACGGAAGGCATAAGCGTCGATAGAGCAGTCGAGTTTTTTGGACCACGAAGCAATCTTAGCTACGGAGTAATTGGTCGCAAGACGCAAATCCTGGAAACAATTCTCGACGGAGACAAGCTCTCCGGTCAGCATATTGCCTCGCAATTCATGAACCGGCAGATTTCGAAATGTGTGCTTTGGTCGCGGCTAATTCCGAAGGAATTCGAAGTTCTAGCAGCGACGAGCGATGTGGTCTCCGATGTTTTGCGATGCAGGCACAGAGTGGATGGAGAACTCAGCTACTGGGTTAGAACGCATGCCCATCGCGAGACAATCCCTTTGGCGGCAAACATAGCTGATTGCGAAGACCCGAAGTTAGCCCAGAGCCCCCATAAGAAAGGTTGCATCGTGTTCCGCGTGCCGATATCCGAGGCATCGAGTGGTGCGTTAACCATCGGCGGCCGAGCGTTGAGGTTGGCGCATGCGTAGCGGAACGGCTGGACGCCTGGCATGAAGGGTGCTGCGTTCAATTTTCTTACGTACACAGGGTACGAAGAGACGCCATTTCATCGCGAGATGTCCACAATCTTTGGCCGGGCCCTTCGTCTACTCTCGCGGGCGCCTTTCCGCCGCGATCTCAGCCTTAAGGAGGTCGTACGCAATCTGTGGCCACCCGTAAAGCTAGGACAAATCGAGTTCTTGTACAACTCGCACGGTGAGGCATTGGCCTTTGCAACCTGGGCATACTTGACGCCTGAAGTTGCCGAGCTATTCAGAGTGAACGCGGACTACAGGCTCGAGCTTCACGAATGGAATGAAGGGGACCAACTGTGGATAGTCGACTTCTTTTCACCTTACGGTGGGACGCGCAACCTCTGCACGAAGTTGCGACGGTCCCGCTTTCTGAGATTCCAAACGGTCCACGCAGTTCGATCGTACGCGAATGACAAAGTGTCTCGAACTGTCGCGAAACGCTTGTATTCCAAGTCGACTACCGAATGACTGTTGCCTGATCCTAACTACTTGTCGCAGTTGGCGAGTTTGGCGGGACTATTTTTCGAAAAGATAGTTGATTCTTTGCAGACACGATAGTTATAGGTCAACGTATCACGCGGTGGCGCGAGTATCTGGTACTCATGACGGATGAGCTTTTGACCGACCGAGTCATCGAACAACTTGACAGTCAGGGGTGTCTTAGAAGTAATTGAAGAAGGCACTTCAATTTCGAGAGAAAGGTGCGGTGTGGCCTGAAGTGTCTTGGAAGTACCTGCGGGCACCTCGGCACTCATATGAACAGCATCGCCCTTGTCGATTTGCACTGAAAACTCAATTTTGTATGTTGGCGGCGTGTCCGAAAAAGCGCTACTGGTAACAATAGTAGCGAGAATGGCGGCGATGTACTTCTGCATGGTGTCCTCCAGGTTGACAATTGTAAGTTTGCACGTCCTAAGCTGAACGGTACCCTAACGAGCGAACGGAGGGTGCTCGTTCCGCAACTATTTCCAGCTTCCCGTCCTCGACCCTGATTACTCTGCTTGCGCAGTCAATAAGCGCAGGTCGGTGCGCGACGACAATACGCGTGATTTCTAAGCCAGCGATCATCGTTGCAAGGCGTTCTTCGGTCGCCGGATCGAGATTCGCGGTTCCTTCGTCGAGGATGAGAATTCTTGGGGACCGATAGAGCGCGCGTGCAAGGAGGACGCGTTGCTTTTGTCCGCCAGAAAGACTCGAACCCATATCGCCCACGAGCGTTTGGTACTTCGCGGGCATCCTATCTATTTCGTCATGGACCAATGCGGCGATGGCCGCGTCCTGTACCCTCTTCATGTCAATTTCAGGATCGAAGAAGCAGATGTTTTCCGCCAGCGTACCCGAGAATAGTTGATCATCCTGTCTCACGACTCCGACAGCCGCGCGCCATGCTGGCCACAACGCCGGTGTGGCGCTTTGACCGTTAAGTACGATCGCTCCTTCCGTCGGTTTCTGGAGACCTAACAAGAGCTTTAATAGCGTGGTCTTGCCGCCTCCCGTTCGACCGGTGATCGCAAGAAACTCTCCCGGAGTTATCTCAAGATTAATCCCGTTCAGGACAAGGGGATCAGTAGCGCCATATCGAAATGACACATTCTCTAGGGCAATTTTGCCGGTGATTTCGCCCGCTGATTCGATTCCGGGCGCGATCTCAGGTTCTTCAGTGAGGAAGTCTCCAAGCCGATGCAAGTAGATCTTCAGCATTCCATATTGAAGTCCGCGCTGGACCAAGTTCATCACTCGTTCCATGAATGTGTTACGAAACGCAAGCAGCGCGAACATCATTCCGATAGAAAATTCAGAGCCTCCAATTATCAACCTAGCGGCGATATAGAGGATGAGGATCTGCTGAAATCCAAATAGAGCCTCCTCTAGAAACCTGAACTTGAGTCGAATCCTCGATAAGGCTACGGATTCATTGAACGTGAGCGAGAAAAGATTTCTCCAACGACTCTCGCGAGTCGATTCGCCACCCATCAGCTTAACGGGAACAATGCCGCGGATGGACTCCATGAGATAGCTTTGTTCGACCGCAGAAGCAGCGATTGACCTTTCCGTTTGCGCGCTGATGAATGGATAACTCGCTACTGTCACGATCACGTACAACAGCACGGTTACAAAAATTATCGCGGCGATGGAAGGTGAGTAGAGCACCAATGCAGTGCCAGCCAAGATAATCATGGGACCGTCAATAAATGCGGACAGCAAGCCCTGGCTCACTGCGTCTTGAATCTGACGCGTCGATCCCAGCCGCGACAGGACGTCGCCGAGATGGCGTTTCTCGAAGAAACTCGAGGGAAGGCGCAACAATCGCCGAAATAAGTTTCCGGAAATCTGGTAGACAAATTGCGACCCGAGCAGCACAAGTGTCCAATCGCGCAACAGTGAAATGACAGACGTCAGGATCATCAACGAAGCAAATGCAACCGCGATGATAAGCAGGATATTTGAATCGTTGCCATCGATTGCCTTGTCGACGATCAACTGCAATTGAAGTGGCAGGAGCAACGACATCACTTGTAGCGCGAGAGTCAATGCGACCACATAAAAGATCGCGAACCGATGGCCGCGCAAGTTCGTGAAGAAATCTCGCAACTTAAATCTTATTCTGTCGTCCGAAGCCTCGAAATCTTCGGCTGGAGTCAATTCAAGGGTCACGCCGGAGAAGTGGTTCGATAAATCTTTCAGAGAAACAGTTACCTTGCCACGAGCCGGATCGTGAATTACGGCGTGCGAATCAGAAATCGACTTGAGAACGACGTAGTGATCAGTATCCCAATGCAGTATTGCCGGCAACTGGACCTGATCTAGAGCGCCCATCTCAACGCGCAGAGCCCGGCCAGACAGCTTCAAGGCATCGGCAAGTTTGAGAAGTCCCCGTAAACTCGTACCGGAAAGAGAAGACGAAAACCGCTGACGGATTGAGTTCAGATCAACTTTGTGTCCGTGGAAGGATGCGATCATCGCCATGCATGCCACGCCGCACTCGGCAAGCTCACTGGATAGGATCAGAGGCAGTTCCGGCCTTCCTCTAAAAAAAAGCTTCGACACACTCACTGTTCCGATCTCGTCGCGTATAACGGCTCGAAAAGCCACTCGACGCTGGACTGTTCTCTGAGCGCGATCTCTGCCGCGAGCGTCATGCCGGCGCGGAGCGGTATTTTTTCTCCATATGCGTAAACAAAATCACGATCGAGGGACGCCATCGCCGAATAGCCAGCCTCCTGGGTGGAAGTGGCCGCACTCGTCGGCGGCGTTAGTTGCACGGATAGGATAGTGCCGCGAGCTTTTCCAAAGCGCCTCTGAGGAAAAGCGTCGTAACTGATCAGAACTTCCTGCCCTGGCCGCACGAAAAAAGCCGCATTAGCTGGAAGAGACAATCTCGCGCTAAATAAAAGCGGAGTGCTTGGCGTGCCAACTATCGGTTCGCCGCTGGGAACCTGCGCATCTTCACTGATATTCGAAACTAGCGCACCCGCCACTCGTATCGTAGTTGAATAGCTAGAGAAGCCTGCAACAGCGGCTACGACGCATACAAGTGCGACGGTGATAAACCCAAGTATCTTCCACGGTGACCTGATAGCAACGAACACCTCGCCTTCAAGACGAAACGCGCGAAATCGGACCGCCTCAGGCCGCAGAAGCGGCGTAAACTCAGGATTCGTCGAGTGTTTTTCCGTTGCCATACCAAGCTTCCCTGCAGCGTTGGCCGCTGTTGCGCGGCTGCCGAAGCGCTTGCCCGGCAAATTGGTAACATCCGTAGATAGACATTTCTCAGCTTCGACTCAGCATAGGATACGGCAAGTGAAGGCGTTTCGCTTTAACAAGTTGAGTCTGGTGAATGCTCATTTCTGAATCCGCGCGGTATGTCTTCGTTGTCGACGACGACGTCGATATCTTGAATGCAGCGCGCGTCGCCTTGCGCCCCCTGCCAGCAACGGTCGAGCTAGCTACAACCCCGCAGATGCTCCTTGATCAGATCGATGAAAAGACAATCGATGCGGTGCTACTTGACATGAATTTCGAGCCTGGAACTTCGAGCGGGGCCGAAGGATTGCATTGGCTCGATTTGCTCGTTCACCGTGCGCCCGATATATCGGTAGTGCTCATGACGGCGTATGGGGATGTTGCGCTAGCCGTTGAGGCCTTGAAGCAGGGTGCTTCTGATTTTGTACTAAAACCCTGGCAGAACGAGAAGCTTGTCTCGACCATGGGGGCTGCGATCGCGCTGACGCGCGCCAAGCGCGGAGCTGCTTACGGCATGCTCAAGAACGACATGCTGGAGCTCGAAAGCGAAGCCCAGCATGGCGCGCGCGCTCTCAAGTCAGAACGATTTCGGGAGATCTCCGCCAAAATACATCGCGGAGCACCGACCGACGCTAGCATTCTCCTGCTCGGAGAGAGTGGAACTGGCAAGGAGGTGGCGGCCCGCGAGATTCATCGACTTTCTCGACGGGCAGGGAAGCCTTTCGTGTCGGTGGACCTTGGTGCTCTGCCCGAAAATCTTTTCGAAAGCGAGTTGTTTGGATATCGACGCGGTGCATTTACAGGCGCCAATTCCGATCGAATCGGACAAGTCGAAGCGGCGAATGGGGGAACGCTTTTTCTCGATGAGATTGGAAATCTTCCAGTTCATCTTCAGAGCAAACTCTTAACGTTGCTAGAACGTCGGGAAGTCTTGCCTCTCGGTGCGAATAAGCCGGTCACCGTTGATATTCGGCTCATATCTGCGACGAATCTTTCTCCATCAGAATTGGCGCAGTCGACACGCTTCCGTCAGGACTTGCTATTCAGAGTCAAGACAATCGAACTAGTTCTGCCGCCTCTCCGCGAGAGGCGCGAGGATATCGCTCCACTCCTGGGGCACTTTCTTGACTTTTATGCGCGGAAGTATCGTGTGCGGTCTCGCACACTTACTCCGGCCGCATTGGCGCAGCTCGAAAATTACCGATGGCCCGGAAATATTCGGGAGCTGCGGCAGGTTGCAGAGAGCGCGACGATTCTTGCGATGGGCGAGCAGTTCAACCCGTCGGACTTCGCGCTTGCGCAACCTGGCATCGGGGATGAAGCGCCATCGAAGACATTCGATCTCGAGCAGTTGGAGCGTCAAGCAATCCAGCATGCCTTGGAACACTTTGGTGGAAATATCTCGCAGGCAGCGCTTGCCTTAGGCCTAACGCGTCCGGCGTTGTACCGTCGTATTTCGCGACATGGCCTCTAAACTGTTTGCACCGCTTAGCCGAAGCACCGCTGGTGCTCTCCTTGTTCGGGTGTTCATTCTAGCCGGGTTAGGCGCGGCAATTCTCTATCTCGTGGCGATCTTAAAATACTATGCGACGAGCTTGTTCCTCGCCGTTGTAGCGTTCGTAGTTGCACGTGAACTCATTCGATTCACGCGCTCCGTCGATGAGGCCTTTGCGGAGGCAGCCGATTGCCTTGCGACCGGAGGGCCAAGCAAGTATGCCAACACAATGCATCCTAGGCTCGTCGAGGCGGCAGCGCGCGCGCAAAGCATCTTGCAAGCCGAACGATTCGAAATTCGTGGTCGTGTGGAGTATCTGCAGGCCATTTGCGACAGCGTGCCTGTAGCGCTTCTTACGGTTGACGAAGCAGATCGATGGGAAATCGTCAATCGGGCGGCATGGTCTTTGGTTTCGACCGCGGGCGCCAATGACATCTCGGCGAGACTGGGTCAAGCAGCAATCGCTGAGTTGCAGGCGCTGATTCCTGGGCGGCAGGCGATTGTTCGGATTGAGAAGTCGGGAAGCAGGCTGCTGGCAAATTGCAGTGAGTGGAGCGCAGGCTCCACCAAGAGGCGACTTGTCGCCCTTATCCCAATTGACGAAATGTTAGACCGTGTTGAAACACAAGCGTGGCAAGATCTTGGTCGAATGCTTGCACATGAGATCATGAATTCACTAACGCCGATTAGTTCACTTGCAGACAGTTTGTCGGGGTTGTTCACGAATGGCGTCCGCGCCGACTGTCCGCCAGAAATCGCGGTGGACATCGCAACGGCCATTGAAGCAATTCGCAGACGCAGCGCGGGTTTGCTTGAATTCGTAGCCAAGTATAGAAGCGTCAGTCAGCTGCCGGTCGTGGAGTTCAGGTCAGTCAATGTTCATGATCTAGTCGGGCGCGCCATGCGCTTGATGAAGCAACCACCTTCTGCAGTGCGCTTGCAAGTCACACAAGTGAGTGAGCGCGACGATTTGATCGTTCGCGCGGATGCAGGTCTTGTTGAACAAGCGCTCATCAATCTATTGAAGAACGCGAAGGAAGCAGTTGAGGAAGTTGCGAACGCAGCTATTGAAATAAGAACTGCGTCGGACCAGCACTTTGTGTGCATTTCAGTAGTGGATAACGGTCCCGGCATTACGGCTGCGACAGCAAGGAAGGCTTTCGCGCCGTTCTTTTCCACAAAGCCCAATGGCTCCGGGATGGGGTTGACTCTCGTGAGACAGATTGCTTTGGCGCACGGTGGTCGTGCGGAAATCGCGCCGAGTTCCCCGCAGGGCACGGCGGTTACGCTGTTTCTACCTCGCATTACATAGACAGCTGGGCAATAACTGTTCGATATCGGACAGTAGTGTCCAAACTCGGACACCACTGAAACAAGACGCTATGGATCCGGCGATTTGACGCGCTCCAGGCGGCTCTTTGATGGCACGATGCTTGCTCTGCCTTCTCTGAATTCACATCCAGGATTGCAGCAGGTAGTGCTCATGGACCGACCTCTCGAAAAACCGCCGATTTACCGACGGCGAACAGCTGTAGCTATCGCAGGAGTAATCGTCGGCATTGCTGCGGTCTGCATTTGGGCTCGCGCGACATTCTCCGAGAACACGTTGAGATTGCCACGCACAAAGATCTCCGTAGGAACTGTAGCGCGAGGTGCCTTTCGCGACTTCATCCCTTTACGCATGACGATCGTCTCGAGAGACATTGTATTTGTCGATGCTGCAGAAGGTGGACGAGTCGAGAGTGTCCACGTAAATCCCGGCGACATTGTGACCAAGGGGCAACCGCTTGTATCTCTCAGCAATACACGGCTCGAGTTACAAGTGCTCGAGCAAGAAGGAAGACTGATCGAATCACTTACGCAGGTCCAAAACTACCAGACCTCGCTGGCGCAAAATCGCTTAAGTAATGAGCTCTCTCTCAAGGAGATCGAGTACAACATCAAGCGTCTTACGCGATCGCTTGGACGGCGGCAGGTCCTGGCGAAAGATGGGATCATTTCGCGTGAGAGCGTTGATGAGATTGAGGACGAGTTGGAGAGTCTCAAGCGCAAACATGAACTTCAGGCGCTCAGCAACAGGGAACAGGAAGACTTGCGTCTAAAACAGATGCCTCAAATCGCGGCGCAGATCTCGAGTCTTCAACGTGACATGGTTATCACACGCAGCAAACTCGAGAGCCTCATTGTTCGCGCGCCATCGGAAGGCCGACTTACAACCATTGATCTGAAAATTGGCCAGACGCTACATGAGGGTGATCGATTGGCGCAGGTCACTAGGGATACGGGATTTCGACTCACGCAACAGGTTGATGAGTTCTACCTGGGCCGTTTACGAGTCGGATTGCAAGGAGCCGTCCAGGTGGAAGGCAAGGAATGGCCTATCCACCTTTCGCGGGTGTATCCGCAGATAAAGGAGGGGTCGTTCACTGTGGATTTCGAGTTCGCCGGGACCGCGCCAACCAATCTACTTCCTGGGCAAACCGTGGTGGGTAAATTAACGCTTGGAAACACGCAAAACGCGGTCTTTGTCCCGACCGGCCCGTACCTTGAGCAGACTGGAGGCGCGTGGGTGTTTGTTCTGCTTGGAGATGGCTCTGGTGCATCTCGTCGCGCAATCGAGTTGGGAAGGCGCAATACTGAACAAATCGAGGTGCTTGGAGGGTTGAGTCCTGGAGACCAGTTCATTACCTCTGACTACACAGGCATGGAACGTGTATCTCGAGTTCGGTTCGAGTGAACCACCGCCAAAGGACAACGAAACTACCTAGTTAGATGAAAGGAACAGGAATGCTTCAGCTCAAAAATGTCTCGAAGTCTTATCGAACGACCGACATCGAGACACTCGCAGTTGCGGATGCCACCTTTTCTATCGGCAAAGGAGAATTCGTTGCGATAATGGGGCCTTCCGGCTGCGGGAAGTCGACGCTCCTCAACATCCTTGGCCTGCTCGACTCGCCTTCGCACGGGTCGTACCGATTTCTCGACAAGGACGTCACCAACGCCTCCGACTCCGAGCTAACCGCATTGCGCCGTGAGAGCATTGGGTTCATTTTTCAAGGGTTCAACCTGATTGACGACCTCAACGTTGCAGAAAATGTAGAGGTTGCCCTTATCTACCGCAAAGTATCTGCGCCAGTTCGGCGGCGAATGGTGAACCAAGTGATCGAGCGTGTGGGTCTAGCGCACCGCGCGCGACACTTTCCCACACAGCTTTCGGGTGGTCAGCAGCAACGGGTCGCAATTGCGCGAGCGCTTGCCGGGGAGCCGATGTTGATTCTGGCGGACGAACCAACAGGAAATCTCGATTCATCGAGCGGCGCCACCGTTCTCGAGCTGCTTTCGGCTGCGGCGAAGGCTGGCACCTCCGTCGTGATGGTCACCCATTCGCTCGCTCATGCCGCTGTCGCAAGCCGGACTCTCAATATGCTCGACGGTAAGCTGGTCAGCGAAACGCAGCTCGGAGTCTGACAGTGCTTCGCAATCTCGCCGCATCAACGCTGCGCAATATGGCGCGCCATCGAGTGTTCACCGCGATCATCGTCGGCGGACTAGGCGCGGCGTTCGCCGCGGCAGTACTAGTCGCATTTTTCGTTTACGACAAATATCACGCCGAAAGCTTCGTCCCGGATTCAGAGAGGATCTATCTTGTCGGAACGATTGTCAGGCTCAAAGATCAACCGCAGATGGAGATGCCGACAACAGCGGCAGAGATCGCTGGCATCCTGCAACTTGAAATTCCTGAGAGCCAGTCAACCCGCCGACTCCAAGTCGCTGACACTCTTGTGCGCGAGAAAGATAGGGAGGGTCGTGAGTTCCTAAATTGGGTCGATCCGAACTTCTTTGAGATGTTTCGAGTGTCGGTAGCTCATGGTGATTTGGCAAGCGCGCTTTCTTCACCGGATAGTTGCGTCATCACGCGGCATATTGCAGTGAAGTATTTCGGAACTGCCGATGTGGTCGGTCGCTCTCTCGAATTAAACCGCACATTGACACTTCGCATAACTGCCGTCATAGAGGATTTTCCCCTTGGAACGAGTCTGACGGGGCGAATCTACGCGTCCTCAGCGGGGTTAAGTTCCCCGTTGCGTCGTTTGGAAGGAGAGGGCGCGGAGAACTCATTTGAGCTTTCACCAACGCAGTTGATCTACACGTATCTCAAGCTCCGAAACGCAACTTCCGTCGGGATTGCAGAACGCGCGATTGCTAACTCTGAGAGGCTGCAATCGCCGTATCCCGACTCGATGACTCTGGCGCTCACATTGGTTCCTCTGAATGAGCTCCATCTCCGGATGCCCGGTACACCGACAACGAGCAATGCGGTGATCATCGGAGTTTCACTTTTGGGCGCGCTCGTGCTCATTGTGTCGGGAATTAACTTTGTTAACTTGATGACCGCTCGTGCTCATACGAGAGCCAGAGAAATTGCGATACGCAAGGTCGCGGGTGCTGGGCGCCAGCACCTTGTGCTGCAGTTCCTCGGGGAGGCGATGGTGTATGTGGCGATCGCGCTGTTGTTCGCATTGGCGATTGTGGAAGTGGCGGCTCCGTTCTGGACCGAACTACTTTTTCAGCCTTTTGGATTGGCTGCGCACCCACACCTGTTGCTAGGAATTCTCGCCGCCGCACTGCTATTCGCGGCAGGGGCCGGAATCTATCCAGCTATGGTGCTTGCCGCCTTTCCACCGCAGTTGATCCTCAGAAACAGCTCAATCAAGAGTGGTGCTTCAAAAATAGTTCGAGAATTGTTGGTGATGGTCCAATTCGCGTTTCTCATTGCAATAGTCATCTGTACTGTAGTGATTCACCAACAGGTTTCTCATAGCACCCGTGAAACTGTGCGATTCGATGTCGAGCACACCGCAGTGTTAGCCACTCGCTGCACACCCTCCTTCGTCGATGAAGTGCGGAGAGTCACTGGAGTCCAGGCCTTTTTCTGTGCTGCGTCGGCGCCGATGGCACAGTTCTCCTTCTCAACCAATGACGCAACAACAGAGGATGGCACCCGCATACCAATGTCGGCGGTGTCGATCGATGAACAATTTTTTGACTTTTATGACCTGAAGCCACTGGCTGGAAGATTGTTCTCTGCAGAGTTTGGACAGGATCGCCTGGACAGAGATAGAGAAACGGATGCAGAGGGCCAATCCGGAATCAGGGGCAACCGATCGGTTGTAATCAACGAAAGCGCAAGGCGGCGGTTAGGGTTCAAAACGGCGCAATCGGCCGTGGGCAGTGAAGTGCGCTTCCTGTTGCCTGGTGCCCGTTCGGGTGTGATCGTGGGCGTCGTGCCGGACTTCGTAATTGGACCTATTAGAGCCGAGATCCGGCCGCTTGCGTTCTTCGTCGACCCAAGCACGTTTAGCATGATGACTTTCAAGTTTGCGCCTCAGGAAATGGAGGGTGCAATTGCCGGTCTCAAGTTTGCATGGGACGCTCACAATCCCGCGGTGCCGTTTCGACCGTTTTATCTTGACCAAATGTTCGACGCAGTTTATCGCGATGTCGTTATCGAGAGCGTTGCATTTAAGTCCATCTCGACAATTGCGCTAATAACCGCCGCATTTGGTTTGTTAGGGCTCTCCGTCTTTAATGCGCAATCTCGCACTAAGGAAATTGGCGTTCGTCGTGCAATAGGCGCGACCCGGCTGAAAATCGCACAAATGCTGGTGATGCAGATTGTTCGACCCGTTCTATTGAGCAGCATCGTCGCGTGGCCGGCAGCATATTTCGCAAGTCAGTATTGGCTGCAGCAATTTCCGTATAGGATTGAACTCAAATGGAGCATTTTTTTGTTCGGTACAATTGTCACGCTGCTGGTCGCCATGAGCGCGGTGATCTTGCACGCCTGGCACGCAGCGAGGCAACAAACTTCAGATCTCCTTCGCTACGAGTAACTGGCCATCCCGAGAAGTCCTGCAAGCAGGAGAATTGCAACTGCCGCACATGCGAATCAGCGACTAACCTTACATTCTAGATTTGGGTGTCGACTGTATTCCGAAGGGAATAGCGAGTCGGCGTAGGCGTTGGACATCTGACCAAGCGTCCATCGAACCGACTTTTGTCAGTCACGGCGCTTCGAAGTCCGCTGGAATGATTGTTCCGAAAGGAGTTGTTCTGGCCTTCTCGACGACAGGAATGCTTCGGCCTCGATACACGCGGCATTGAGGAGACCCGTGCTCGTTTCGTGTCTGAACATCGCGAAGAGTTAGGGTCACGTTACGGCCAGGGTTACTCCCGCCGTGGAGTTTGAGTTTGTGATGCGCGACGCGCTCGTTCTGGCGGAAAAGTTGACGCCCCGCCTATCTTGAGGCGACGCGAATACTCGTAGATTGGTTTGTCGCCACCAAGGGATTCGTAGAAGTACTCCGGTTCTCGAATTGGTCATTGATGTTGGTATTTGCGTCGACGTCGAAGCATTCAACTCGAACGTCAATGAGTGTGTATACAGCCGGCTCTTCGGCGGGCGCCTTATTTCGTTTTGGTATTTCAGGGCACCTCTAGGTGAACTCAGTTGCCTTCGCTCCGGGCGGGAGGATACTGTGGCTGAAACATTGACGAGGAAGGAATCCGATACATGACACTCTTGGAAATGCTCAAAGACATCTGCCGCGAGATTCGCGACGACATGCGCTCCTGGAACGGGAGAGTTCACCGTTTGCCAACCGAAGTCGACGAAGACGATGATGATGACTTGACCTTTCCTAGTGTGAATCCAGCGACTGGTCTTCCTCTCATTCATGGAATGCGAGTCGATGTCCTGGGTAGTCCATTTGGGTGTGCATCGGGCGATCCTCAATTCCCAACTCGAGGCCCTCATCAATGAACTATCGCGGGAACAGTGACGCGACCGAACTTTCGAGTCCGCTAGTCTCTGGTGTTCGTCATGTTGAGCAGTCATTGGATGAAGATTTCATTCGGCTTGGTCGGGCGCTCGACGAGCGCACTCAAGTATTGCAAGGCCAGCTGAATGCCCTGGCGGTGCTGAAGCGTCGCAAGCAGCCGTCCAACAAGACAATCATCTCGCATGGTCTGATGTTGCTGGTGGTTGTCACCTCAACTCTTGTGGTGGTCAGACTCTTGTTCGGCGGGTGACATTCACGCTATCCGCCTGCTTGGCGCTTTATTTATCTTCCACGTTTCCCGGCTCGCAAGACGGCGTGAGTTTTCCTTCGGCTAACCCCCAGAAAGGCACGTCGGATCTCCGGCATTGATTCTTGTGGTGTGAGGTTGCGAACGTCGGTGCGAGTTCCCGGCCAGGACGCCAATATCGCGGCATATTCATCACGTGTCGGCCGTCGGTTCTGCGCCATTGCCCGTTCGTAGACATCTGATGCGTGAGTCATTCGTGCACCGAGAATTTCTACCATTCGAACTTGCCATTCATCACTTCCGAGTGTGAATTGACTCGCTGTCCGGTACTCGGAAGGAGGTGGTTCACTCACGCCGTTGAAGTGCTCTCGTTCCAGGGCGGACGCGAATGCATCTAGCTTGTGTTCTGTAAGCGATTCGTTTTCGGCAGCAGAAATTGCCCGTTCGAAAGGTAGTGACGTTGCCGTAGAAGCTGCAAGTAGTAGCGGCGGTGAAAACCGGTTCCAGGCGGCGGCCAAGCCTTGGCAACCTGGCGTCAGGATGTCGACGACCGCATGAAAAAGCTTGGCGGCATGCCGCAGCGATTCCGCGCACCACAGTGTTCTCCACTCCCGTTCCGAATGGTCAACTCGAGGCAGCCGTTCAATCATCCGAAGGACCGGGCGCGGCTGGATCGCATCTGGCCGGATACAGAACCACTCCATTATTCCGTCGAGCGATTCCGCGTCGAAGCTGATGGTTCCGGTTCGCTCCCCCTTCTTCGCAACACTGTCGGGCATGGCTTCACAAATGACGAGGGTTCTGGCGGCCATCGCTGCTGAGAACAGGTCCATTGCCCATCGCAAGTGTGCTCCGATCGGAAGTGGCTCGTGATCCATGGCCAGGGACAAGAGATAGTCGATGACGCCAATATCAGGCCGCTGCCGGAAACTTCGTGCCACATCTTCGGAAACAGAGAATCGGAGTCGATCCTGATAGATCTTCATTCCCTTGAATGCCCGGCCGGCCCCGGCTCGAGTGTCCTTCGACCATTCGCCCCAGCCCCCGACAGGAAAGGCCTCAAGCTCTATCTGACTATCCACATCGGGTGTCCAGTGATTCAGCACTGCGAGCAGCACACTTCGAGCTAACCGGGCCTTGGTGATGTACAGACTCTCGTCGCCTACCGGCTGATTGAGTTCCAGGGCGCGAAGGGCGATCGCCATCAGCAGCAGGAAGTTCGGCGAGTTGCCGATCCGAGTGTCGGCCTTGACGATGTTCTCGAGGCCGTGCAGATAGTCCAACCGCGTGTTGCTGTCGATGAATGCTTTCAAAGTGCCTGGCTGTGCCGCACGTCTAAGGCGGAACCATTCATCGAAATAGCGCGCGGCATCGGTTGCAAGCTTGGGCGCGGTTTCCATTCGTTGCCATTGCTTGCCGATAACCCGGTATGCCGCGGGGCCAATCATTTCCCGACAAGAATCTTGTTGAACGAACTTCTTTCCGAGCGTGTTCAGGAGGAACCCCGCCAACACTGATCGCTGTGCAAAGGCATCGGCGTATGAGCCGTCCAGTTCAATTGCCCGCGTGGGTTTTTTTCTTTCAGCCATGAGTTCGGGGAAATCTCGCCGCCAAATTTCGTTCGAAGAATTACCGGCGCAATCAGGCTCGCGAATTACCGTGCTTCCGTCAACAGGATTGATCAGGAAGATCGATGCAGACGCTCGATATCAGCACGGTAGCCCAGGCTCTCAGGATCTCCGTCAAGACGGCGCGCAACCGACTGGCGGCGGGATTGCCGATGCCGCCTAGCTTCGTGGTCGGCCGCCAGCGCCTGTTCCTGCCGGACCAACTGGATGCGTGGTTGCGCAGCCAGCCAGGTGCTGTGCTCAACGATGGGGAGCGGGCAGCTCGATTGCCCCCGACTCGCCGCGGCCGCCCTCGCAAGGACACCTGAAGTGAGGATGACCGTGCTGCACTGGGTACTAAGCCTGTCGATCCCGTCCACCGAGAAGTTCGTGCTCCTCGCTCTCGCGCTGCTCGCCGATGACTTGGGCAAGTGCTACCCGTCACAAGCTTGGGTAGCTCGTGCGATCGGCAGGACGCTCAAGACGGTGCGTGCAGCCCTCGCAGGCCTCAAGGCTCGACACCTGGTGACTTGGGTACCTCGTCGGACCAACAGCCGCGGTTACACCAGCAACCTCTACATCGTGATGGTGCCGGCGGAGGTAGTGCGCAGCTCGAGCATGGGCAGTGGCTCCCCGGCGGTGGGGAAGTTGGCGGCGCGAGATGGGGTAACCAACGGGCAACAACAACAAACTGACATCCCGTACTCATACAAGACGGACAACACAGCCGCCGGAGCGTTGGTCTTTCCAAGTGAGATCCCGGAACAGGAACGCCGGCAGATCCATCGAGTGTTGCCTGTGAATCGTGCAGTGGCGCAACAGATCCTCGACGAGCTCTCTGCCCGCCTGGCGAGCGGCGGTGTCCGGTCGCCCTTGCGCTATGCGATGGGACTCATCCGGCGCCACAAGGCTGGAGGTTTCGTCCCCGACAAAGGCCTTCGGGTGTCCGGCGAGCGCCTGGTCAATGAATCGACGCCTACGACGGACGGGCAAGTAGATCGCTCCGAAGAAGTAGCCCAGGCAATTGCATCTCTCGCGGAGTCGAAGGTCATTCAGCTTCGCCCGGCAACCAAAAACCAAAAGACATAGGAGCGCATCCATGACTCGATCGGGAGAAGGAAGTGCGCACTTATACGTCGCTGCGCGACGTCGGCGGGAAGGCTGAGGCCGGTGGCATGGCTATCTACCACTTCAGCGCAAAAATTGTGTCCCGGCAGAGCGGTCGGACTGCGCTCGGCGCCGCCGCTTACAGGTCCGGTGAACGCCTTCAGCAGGACGGAATAGGAGGCGTCATGCACGACTATTCGCGCAAGGCTGGTGTCGTCCACAAGGAGATTCTTGCGCCTGACAGCGCGCCTGAGTGGGCCAGGAATCGTGTGCAATTGTGGAACGAGATCGACCGGATCGAGGTGCGCAAGGATGCTCAACTCGCGCGGGAAGTGGAGGTGGCGTTACCCGTGGAGCTCGGTCTTCGGGAGCAGGTCGAGCTTCTCCGCGGCTTCGTCCAGGCGCAGTTCGTGGCGCGCGGAATGATCGCAGACGTCGCCATTCACCACGACAACCTACAGAACCCGCACGCACACGTGCTGCTGACTTTGAGGGATATCGGCCCCAACGGATTCGGTGACAAGGATCGAGATTGGAACGAGAAGCCATTGCTTCGAGAGTGGCGGGAGGCCTGGGCAGCAGCCGTCAATGAGCAACTCGTCATGGGCGGCCACGAGGCGCGCGTAGACCACCGTAGCTTTAAGGAGCAGGGGATTGAGCTCATTCCGGGCCGGAAGATCGGAGTCGGATTGGAGCGCCAGGTTGCTGAGGATCTACCGAAGTACCTGACAGAGCGAGTGCTGGAGCAGCGGGAGATTGCGCGCGAGAACGGCGAGAAAATCATCGCTGACCCCACCATCGCGCTGACCGCAGTCACGTACAACCGTGCCACTTTCGGTGAACGGGACATCTCCAACTTTCTCTCCACTCGCACCGATGGAAGCGCGCAATTCCAGGCGGCATTGGCCAGCGTTATGGCATCGTCGGAAGTCATAGGCATCGACGCTCGTGAATACGGTGAAGGACGATTCACTACGCGTGAGATGGTGAAACTGGAACGAGATCTTTTCACCAGGGCCGAGCGAATGGCCGAGAAGACTTCGCATCCAGTCGCACCTTCCCATCGCGAAGCGGCATTGGACGGATCGACCTTGTCGCGTGAACAGAAGGCCGCCTTCAACCACATCCTGGACGTCGGCCGCGTCAAAGCGGTGGTCGGTGTCGCCGGCTCTGGAAAGAGCACGTTGCTTGCCGCGGCACGCGAGGCATGGGAGTCACGAGGCTATGCGGTGCGCGGCGCAGCACTCTCCGGAATCGCCGCGGAGAATTTGCAGCGGTCCTCCGGCATCGCATCGCGCACCCTTGCGAGCTACGAGCATTCCTGGAAACAGGGGCGCGACGGCCTTGGCCGGGCGGACGTTCTGGTCATCGACGAAGCCGGCATGGTCGGTACTCGGCAGCTCGCTCGGGTGCTTGAAGCCGCCGACAAGGCGCAGGCGAAAGTTGTGTTGTTGGGAGATCCCGAGCAACTGCAGGCTATCGAAGCAGGCGCACCGTTCCGCGGAATCCTGGCAACCGTTGGCGGTGTCCAGCTCGAAGAGGTTCGCCGACAAAAGGAGCTTTGGCAGCGAGAAGCGACGCGGCAACTCGCGGCGGGCAACACTTCGCAAGCGCTCGCTGGGTACGAACTACATCGACTGATCCAGGAGCACATCACGCGTGATGACGCGAGGGCTGGACTCCTTACCGCCTGGGCGAGGGGTGCGGAACGCGAGGGGACGCAGCTCATGCTTGCGCACGCTCGAGCGGACGTTCATGCGCTCAATGAGGCAGCGCGCGCACTTCGGAAATCGAATGGATACCTGACCGACGGTCGCCTGTTCGAGACGGAACGAGGGCAACGCGAGCTCGCTCAGGGCGACCGGATCTATTTCCTGCGAAACGAAAAGAGCTTGGGGGTGAAGAACGGAACGCTCGCGACGATCGAGCAGATCGACGGTCAGATTCTCCACGTGCGACTGGAGAATGAATCGCGCTCTGAGGTGAAAGTCGACACTCATTTCTACCGGCATCTCGATCACGGATACGCATCCACAATTCACAAGGGGCAGGGCGCAACCATCGATCGAACATACGTCTTGGCGGCACCCAGCTTCGACCGGCATCTCACGTACGTGGCGCTTTCGCGACACCGCGAGTCAGCCGAACTGCACTACGCGCGGGAGGACTTCGGCTCCAAACAGGATCTCAACTCGGCGCTTTCTCGAGCGAGACCGAAGGAATTGGCTACGGACTACGTTGCGCGAACCCCTGCGCGTTCGGACGCATCGCGGGAGGGAAACGACCGCGCAGCCGATCCCGCGCTGGAGCGATTCAGGGAACAGATTGAGTCAGCTTTCGAAAGGTCTTTGGCGGAAAAGGAGCATCTGCAAGCGGGTGAACTGACCATTCGCCAACTTCCGAATCGATCGATTCGCGTCGAACAGGAAGCGAAGCATAAGGACAAGGTCGGCGAGGGGCGCGAACCAGGTTCTGTGACCAAGACGCCCCAGGAAATCAAGCCACGCGGCATAGATCGCGATTTTTAACTTCACCAACACTGGTCAAGGAGCAGCAGTGTGAACATCGATACAGACAAGCTTGAAGAGCAAGCAGCCGTGATCCTTGGTCAGATCCAAGCATCGGTCGCAGAATATGTGCGCACTATGAACGAGGCTGGCGCTCTCCGGCGGCGCGAAGTAGACGAGGCGCAGAGGCAGCAAGATGAGGCAATAAAAATCTTGAAGGCTGTGCAATTGAATGCTTCAGCAACTGCCGAGATGCATTCGAGGCTTGCTGCAAAGCTGGGTGAAGATTGGCTCGGGCTAGTCGAGCGGGGACTTCGAGAAACCGCTCAGGAGCAGGCGAGAATTGCCGCAACGGCTTCCGTTAGTGAGATTGAATTGAGACTGCATGAGCTGACCGCAGCGGTCCGTGATTCTCTGATCAAGGTCGGCCAAATCTCAGAACGCAACGACAGAATTGCGCGATCACTTGCGTGGAAGACGGTTGGAGTGACGGCCATTTGGCTGATCACTGCCGCCCTTGGGACCAAGGTGCTTTTCCTATAAAGGCGATGATTGGCGAGACTGACCGTTGCTCCCGCTACTTCGGTTCGACCGCCGATCTGCAGAACGGACAGATCTTCGCGGCCGGCAGGATCTTCTCGGCGCAATGCGGACAGGGAATGCGCTGTTCGTCCTTTTCGAGATCTCGGCGCGCTTGCTTCGCGCCGTCGCCAACCTGCTTTGGCCCTCTTCCGGCGATCTTGTCAAAGCCTTTGAGAAGCCAGATCGCCAAGCCCACAACGACGACGAAGACAATAAATCCACCCACTTGGGCCTCCTCAGGCTTGCGGCATCTGCTTGGTACGAAGGCTCGCGACAGGGACTCGCTTTACGAGCTCTAGCCAGTCTTCGCCGTCCTCCGCTCGCACCGTTCCGCCAATGAATACCTCGTCCTTGTTGAAGGTCGCCATCTCGCGTGGAGAGGCCTTGGCATCAACCGCGACACACATGATCGCGAAGCTCGGAGATCCATCCTTGATGGCCTGCACGTGTCTGAGCCGTTCGGAGTTTCCGAGGGTATTGGGGTCGTCACCGAACCATTTCCGCGCGGTGATCATCACATGAAGTTTGCCGTCAAACCTCCTCGTTTCGTCCTGCCAAACGCGCAGTACGACGGAACCGTCCACGGGTCGCACTGAGCCCCAGGACCAACGGGCATTGTGAAGCGGCGCACCTAGTGACCGGAAGAATTCTTCTTGGCTTAGCACGATTTGATTCCTCTTATTAGGCCGTGCCGACGTTTAGCAGGCGTCCCATTTGCATTCATCACATCTGCTAAATAGTCGCTGCAGGTTTCCACTCTGGATCCCTGACTACTTCCTGCACTTTCTTTGCGAGATCTTCCAGACCGGAGGCTATCGAGCCCAGTGGAGGTAGCACGATGCCGTTTATTCCCTTCGCATACCTCAAGTAGTACGGCTCACCGTGAAGAGCTCCGAGCTTCGCAACCCAGTACGGCGGTTCTTTAGAGATGGGCAGTCCTTCCGTTACGGCTAACTTCCACAGCTCCACCAAGTTGTGCCTAATCTCCCTTTTGCGCAGGCGCTCATCCGAGCCGCCGCGAGACAAAAACGCCTTCAGCAGGCATTCGAGCGCATGCGATGCCAACATTGCAATTGAAATTGGGGACTCGGGTTCAGGCTCAACGAGACGTCGCATCCCGGGAATAATTGCGCGTGCCACTCCAAAATAGGTGTGCGGTGGCTGTGAGCCACCCACGCCCCCAATGGCTATCGAGGAGGCACCTTCTAGTGAGGTCACAAGCACCTCAATGTGGAGTTTGTTCGGGGCTGCGACATCGGCTGCAAGCTACATGTAGTACCGATAGTTTGGGTCGGGATCACGCGACGACATCACACCATACTCAGCCATGATGCCGCCCACTCGCCTTGCGAAGCCGAGAGTGACTGGCTGGCTACTCCTTAGATCGGAAGTGTTCCAGTTCAGCCTGCCAAGACCCAGAATCTCCGTTGCTGCTTGAAAGAGGTAGCTTCTCGATGGTTGGTCTTGGAAAACCAATTCAACTGGCGCAGGGACGTGCGGCCCAGGGTAGGTTCCCAGCTCCGGCACAAACCCAGAGGTGAATAAAAAGTGCCGCGTGCCTTCAATCGTTAACACGGTGCCACGAGCAGGTGGATACATACTGTGTGTCACAAGCCTCACAGGTGTAGGTGCAATCGCCACCAGCCTGACAAGGGGGACTTCTGCCAATGCCGCCATCACGCCGTCATGTTCGGCTTGGCTGAATCGTGACGACTTGTGCAAGACCATTTGCTTGGGTGCAGCCCCATTGCGCCGTTTGTATTCGGCAAGCACCTTTCCGGCCAAGTCGCGCGCTTGGTCCATCGTCATATGTGGAATTCGGCGCTTCCGGTCATCTGGCAAGAGCGATGATCCGCGAAGGGTGAAGCCTTCGCCGTTCGACGAGTAGGCCTGCGCCAGAGATGAAAACACGATATCGCGCTTGTTTGTTCTGAGGTGATGGAAGGTGATTCCCGCGAAACAGGTTTCCGGTCCGCGCGCGGCAACCCGCCATGGAATTCCACCAGCCTTGTAGTAGATACCTGTACCTAGATTCCAAGCACGAATCGCCGGCTCTTCGTTGCCTCGAAGATCCAAGAGTGCGTTCTGTCGCACGATCTGAATCGGTATGTCGAAACTCATTGCTACCGCTTTCAACGCTCTCCGGAAGTCCCTTTTCAGTAAGTCTTCGCTAACCTCTTCTGGCTCCCAATCCAACGGCAACTGCATTTGATCGTCGGCCGCGGCTTGTTCGATCTGCTTTTGAACTCTGCGCTCTTCAAGAGTCATTCTGCGCTCGACCAACCACACTCGCTTCGCCAAAGCATCCGGAATTGCACACACAACAACGTCAGGCCGAAAGTCTCTCTTGGCATCAAGGATTGCTTGCGCATATAGCTTAAGAGCTTCATCAAATGCGTCGTAAGGCGATTTGCCTACAATGTCATTGAGCTTTGTTTGGTCCAGGCGAATTGCCGCCGTCGGATCCGCGACCAACTCACTTCTAAAGATGGCCTGGAAGCCTTCATATGGCGGTGACTGCCGCGAGTCTTCCGGCTGAGTCGATGGAATAGGCTTCATGCATCTGGCGAACCATGCAAGTGCAAGATCTACCATCTCTGAGCTGCCAACCACCGCGAGTCGAATTTGGGATCGATGCGCTGAGCCAAATCGAAGATCGAATGGCCCGGCATCCAAAAGTCCGCGCCGAGGATCGCGAAAATATGCTGAACCGCCAAACTCCAAATCTGGTTCTGGCAATCGTGCTAGTTCAAATCGGGCCATCTTCGTCCTCGTCGTCAGCCAAGCTAGCAGCGATCGAATTTTCATCAGCTTCTTGCACGTCGAACGTCGCGTCAGTCATTGAGCCATCAATACCTGGCCCCGAAGCAATATCTTGCTGTTTGTCGAAAGTGACGATCGGAACCAATGGTGACACCTCGATGCTGGGCCTCTGCGAAGCCACTAATGTTTCGTTACCGTCGAGGGACAGCGAGAAGGAGCTCTCGGAGTTGTTTGCGAGCACCCGCGACCAGAAGACCATGCTGTGCAGAACCGTTGGATTGTAGTCCCGTGCGGTTCTCTTCGTTGTTCGCGGGCCTATGCGATGCGCCTCGATCCATTCTCCCGCGCCGGTCTTTGTAAAGACGTAAGTGGGCAGGAGGGAAAGCGCCCACGATGCGCCAAATTGTTCAAAGCGTAGTGCGACAGATTTGTGTTCCCACCAAAGAGTATTGCCGGTAGTTTTTGAGATCACAGGCTTCGTGACTGTGCGTTCTGCCTGCTTGAATAGCCCGCGATACTGGACAGACCGAGCCTTGCCATCATGCACTTCGAAGTACGCGCGGATCGAGTTCGAAATGAAGCGGTGTGCCATTCCCAAGGCATCAAGATGGCGCTCAAGCGCGATGTTCAATAGTTTGGGCAGAGCGGCTTTGGCCCATTCTTGCGTAAGGATTTCTGAGAACGCCTCGTTCGAGGGTGAACCTGACGACGATGCCACTTGCAAGAACGCGCCAGCGCTTTCGTCGCGAGGCGACGCGAATGTCCAGATAGCATCTTCGTGTAAGAAGAACGGCGGGGCGCCTCCTTCGCGGAGATTGCGCGCTTCCGAATATGGAATGGTGGCGGGAATGCGCCAAATTTGATCAGGCCAACGTTCAACCGACAACAGATTTGGTGAGAACCTTGCTTCGCGTTGTATTGACTTGGAAGTTCTGGTTTTTGGATCAACTGTCAGTGCTTCGGGCCGTGCGGCAATCTCTACGACGAAATGGTCGTTGTCGACGTTTGGTCCGAATGTCAGCGCATTGAGATTATTCGCGGCTTCGCTAACAACGTCAGGCAGTCCAGATCCTTCCTTGTCCATAGCTCCAGCCGAAAAAAAGAAATCTGCGACCACCGGATTGCGGTAGCCCTTGATTCCTCGGGCTGATGCTTGAATCACTTCCTGCAATTGTTGGTTTTGAAGCTGAAGTCGGACGTGATCGGTCAGTCCACCTGGATTCGAAAAGACCAATCGCGACTGGAAAATGCTTAGATGAGCTACTCCATCGACGCGATAGTCGCGATGCGCGAGCAAATTGGTCGCGATCTCCTTCAGTGCTAGTGGGGGATAGGGGTAAGCTTCACGCGACGCATGTCCCTTCAGCCTGAAGGGTCGATTGACTTGCGCAAGCAAAGAGAGCAGCCGCTCCAGCTGCTGCCAAAGATTCCCCTCAATTGTGATCTCTACATTGCCCGCCGCTTCGCCGTTGGGTTCCGACTGGATTACATCGGAAATCCATGAGGGATCACCTGAGATCGAAACGACAACTCGGGCATCGGGCAGTTGATCAACTTGGGAGCGCACAAAGAGCAGTCGGCCGCCCTGAGTGGCGACCCAGCCATCAGTCCTCTGGATGGCCAAATTGCGGTCTGACATCGCTGATACCAGCTCAAGTTCCGTCGAAAGGGCTGGCTTCGGCAATCGGACCGCGTCGCAGTACGCGGAGACTTTTGCACGAACCAATGGATTGTCGAGCTGGGAAATGAAAATTGGCGAGGGTGCCAAGTCATGCACTGGGGCCTGTGTGCTGTCTGCGGCGACACGTCGGCCGGCACCTGCAGGCTTGGTCTGGAGACTTGGCAGCTGGCCGGAGATCTCGGCCATCAGTTCGTCAAATCCAGCGATCTGAACGAAAGAGAAGTTACTACCGACGGTCGCCACCAATGTTTCGAGCAGCGGAAGGCCCTTGGTTGGATCGCCGGCATTTCTGACGCACCAATATATCCCTCGGCGGTAGTTAGCGCAGCGCTCCGCTTGGTCGATCAAGAGGTGCTGCATTATCGAGGCCTCTGCTCCGCGATAGCCAAGCACTACCAGCGGGTGATCCCGAAGGAGAGGAACCAAGTGCTCGACTAGATCTTGATTGAGGCTCTGAGTCTCCTTCTCCAGGTTTTGATCCGTGTAATGCTCCACCGATCCGTGCAGGTAGATGATCTGCGGGTAATCGGGATTCGTGGAGATCATGTGGAAGTCGCTTGGAGTTCGGACTTCGTCAAATACGTGGACCGATGCCGTTGAGCGGCATGCACTCGCAAGCAACTGATCAAAGTTGGTGGTTAATACGGTCAGCAACACCTTTCGCGCGAAGAGCTGTGCGAGGTGCTCGTACCCGCGACTCAGAGGCATCCCGGGATTGAGTATCCGCCTAAAGAATTCTCTTCTGACGTGCTGCGGACGCAGTAGCGCCTCGACTGCCTTGGGGTACAGCTGTGGCAGTGATACGTCACCTCGATACCAAGACTGCTTTTCAAGCCAGGGCCACCAGTCGGTGCGGACTACAGACGGGTCGTCGAAATCTCTCGCATTCGCGACGCAGTAACCCCACTTCGCTATTTGTCCAACCAGAACATCCGTAGTCGGTATGCCGGACCGCAGCGAGCAGCCGGCGCCCAAGAGAAATATGGGACGCGCCTCTCGCTTGAGGAGGCTGGCAATTGCGAGGCTTGGGGTCTCCGACATGTGCCCTTACTGTGTCACCAACGGTCGCGTCGTGACAACAGGAGCTGGTTGTTAGGGGAGGTTGCTCTAGCAGCACCTAAGAGTGGCCGGCGGTTGTTCCGGTCTGCGTTGCCGACGTTGACTCGCGCGCCGCAAATCTCGTACATGCGTGGATAGATTCCTAAGAAAGCTTCTTCGCGAGTTCAGTAGCTCGGAAGTGCGTGTAGCGCTTGAGCATTTGAAGTGTCTTGTGGCCGGTGATGGATGCGACCTCCATGATGTCCAATCCAAGTTCAAAAAGCCTGCTGGTTGCTTCATGTCGCAGGTCATGAAAATGAAAGTCTTCAATCTTTGCTCGCTTGCAGGCGCGTTTGAATGCTCGCTTTACAGCCTCGGTGGTTAGCCCAGGAAACAGCCTCCCATTGATCGAGGCGGGCAGGGCTTTGATGACCCGGATTGCCTGGGGTGACAACGGCACGGTCCTTTGCTCGCCATTCTTCGTATCCGGTAAGACTAGGTAGCGCTTCTTGGTATCGATTCTGGAACGCTCCAGGCCTACGATCTCGCTCTGCCGCATCCCGGTCTCGATAGCCAGCTGGACTACTGGCAACAAGTAGGAGTTCCGGCTCTTAGTCCTGCACTCGGCGAGCAGCCGCTTCTCTTCGTCCTTCACGAAGCGACGATCCCTCGCCCTGGGGGCCTTTGGCCGACGCACCAATCGCACGGGGTTCTCGGGCATGTAGATCCCCCATTCCCGCCTGGCAATCTCGATGGCGTGCGAGATCACGTTGAGCTCACGATTGACGGTCGAGGGTGATACCGCCTCCAGGCGCTCATCGCGGTACGCCGCGAGCTGGGCACTGGAAAGGGCAGACATCTTGGTATTGCATACCCGCGACTTGAGGATGCTGTCGATGCGGTAGTCCTCCGAGTCCGCGCCTTTCTTCGTGGGCGAGATTTCCTTCTGATACCGCTTCAGCACTGCGGCTAGGGTGTTCTTCTCCGCTTCCGTCCGATCAACAAAATCCCCTCGATCCATTTCGTTTTCGATCTCGCGCGCCCAGCGCTCCGCGAGCGCTTTGTTGTCAAACGTTCGTGACTGCGTGGGAAAGCCGGTGCGCCTTACTTTCGCGCGCCAGAAATCACCGCGTTTTTCGAGTGTGGCCATGTGTGTTCCTCGTGGAATTGATGTTCGAAAAACACCCGTTTCACTGTCCCACAACTGTCCCAAATGCCACTTCGAAAAACAAACAGGGATTCACGCGAGTGCGTAAACCCCTGTTTTCACTGTGATTAAGTGGTGGACGGTACAGGGCTTGAACCTGTGACCCCTGCCGTGTGAAAGCAGTGCTCTACCGCTGAGCTAACCGTCCGCCTGGCCGTACGGCCTTCCGAGAGGGGCGAGAGTGTAAAGACCGCTCGCCGACGAATCAAATTCGCCCCGCAAGCCCCGGGTTATCCTGCGGCGCATGCTTGCTCGTAGGCCTCGGAAACGGCTGTTTTTCCTGATTTCGGTGTCCATGCTGGCGGCTGCTGTGTTGGCCGTCGCTTTCCGTTCCCCCGCGCTCGAGCGCAGGGTGAGCAGGGTGCAGCAGGCAGTCACTGTCATTCGCGGCCTCGCTTTCGAGTCTCCGATCGCGGTCAAGCAGTTGTCGGCCGCGGAGGGCCGCGCCTTCGTCGAAGGCGAAGGCGCGAAACTGGCCGAGGTCAGGGACTTCTGGGCGATTTCGAGAATGCTCGGGCTGTACAGGGGCCCGGACCTCGGTCCGAGGGAAAAGGTGTACGCCGAACTCGCGGATTTCGTGCTGGGCGCATACGACGAGTCGAGCAAGACGCTCTTTCTGTTCGACGCCATGGATGAACGCGACGAGCAACTCTTGCTGGTCCACGAGCTGTCGCACGGTTTGCAGGACCAGCATTTCGATTTGCTCGGCTACCTGATCGACCCCGCACGGCGGCCCGAGGCCAACGCCGATGAGATCCTGGCTCGCCAGGCCGTGGTCGAAGGGGAAGCCTCGTACATGGTGGCTATCTACCTGGGCCGGATGGCACACGACTCGATGCCCGATCGCGAGCAGCTCGCCGGAATCGTCGACGTGATAGCAGACCAGGGTGAGGACAGGTGGGAGAAATCACTGCGCGATCCGGCGCTGACCGGGAAGATGCGTGTGCGGCTGCTGCGCGCGATTGAGGCGCGCAAGCGGGTACCGCGATTCATGGCCGACACTTTCATGGATGTCTACAAGGAAGGGATGAAGTTCATCCACGCGGTACACGAGAAAGGCTGGTCCGAAGTCGACAAGTTGTACCTCGAGCATCCGCCCGAATCGTCGGAACAGATCCTCCATCCGGAGAAGTGGTTCGCGCGCGAGGCGCCGGTCGTGATCGACTGGCCGGCTTTCGATACCGAGCCCTTGTTCGCCGATTGGGAGCTGCTCGCTGAAAACGTCATGGGGGAACGCCTGTGGCGAGAGGTGTTTCGGGAATACGGGCGCGAGGCCGAAGCCCACTCGATCGCTGCGGGCTGGGGCGGAGATCGTTACGCCGTTTTCAAACACCGGCGCGACGGTTCGTATCTCATGCTGACCTTTACGAGCTGGGACACACCCGGGGACGCCGCCGAATTCTCCGCGGCCTACCAGCAGATCCTCGAGACGAAGGCGCGGGGAGCGCAGGCGAAAATCCTTGCGCGAGGCAACGAAGTGCTAATCGTCGAGTGCCCCTTGGACGCGCCGGCAGAAGCTTTGATGGAATTCAACCAGCGTGCCGTCCCGACCGGCGGGTAGTGCTACGATTCGCGCCCCAAAAAGCCGCTCGAACCCAAGGTTTTCCGCCCCATGACCGCCGTCGTCACCCGCTTTGCCCCCAGCCCCACGGGCCTGCTGCACATCGGTGGCGTCCGCACCGCGCTCTTCAGCTGGCTCTATGCGCGGCGCATGAAGGGGCAGTTCATCCTGCGCATCGAAGACACGGATCTCGAGCGCTCGACGCCGGAAGCCGTGAAGGTGATCGTGGACGGGATGGCGTGGCTCGGGCTGGAGCACGACCAGGGCCCGTTCTACCAGACGCAGCGTTTCGATCGCTATAAAGAAGTGATCGCGTCCATGGTGAAGGCGGGCACGGCCTACCACTGCTATTGCAGCAAGGAAGAACTCGACGCCATGCGTGCCGATCAGCAGGCGCGCAAGGAAAAGCCCCGTTACGACGGTCGTTGCCGTCACG
>Ga0315912_10000913_pt1 | contig 41980 bp, 36 predicted proteins | sample VfabasoilMG_FD_204469 | JGI IMG/M metagenome (GOLD analysis project Ga0315912, IMG submission 204469) | Garden soil microbial communities collected in Santa Monica, California, United States - V. faba soil | ecosystem: Environmental > Terrestrial > Soil > Garden | place: USA: California... | reverse complement strand
CTCCAAGCGGCGCTATCCGGTCTACCAGCACACCTACGCCGGACCGCACTCGCAGCAGGTGCGCAACGCCTGGGGCGGCGGCGCGGGCATGTTCGGCCAGCTGCTCGCCGCGCGCGGGATCGTGGTCTGGGTCTGCGACAACCGTTCGGCCAGCGGCCAGGGGCAGGTCTCCGAGGCAGCCTGCTACCAGCGCCTGGGCGAATGCGAGCTCTCCGACATCGAGGACGGCATCGCCTGGCTGAAGACGCAGACCTGGGTCGACGCCGCGCGCATCGGCATCGGCGGCTGGAGCTTCGGCGGCTTCATGACCACGTACGCCCTGACGCACTCCAAGACCTTCTGTCTCGGCATCGCCGGCGGCTCCGTGACCGACTGGCTCAACTACGACTCGATCTACACCGAGCGCTACATGCGCCTGCCGAAGAACAACGAGAAGGGCTACGACGATACCTCGGTCGTCAAGGTCGCCAAGGACCTGCACGGCGCGCTGCTGCTCGTGCACGGCGCCATGGACGACAACGTGCACGCGGCCAACACGCGCCAGTTCGCGCACGAGCTGCAGAAGGAGCAGAAGCCCTTCCAGCAGCTCTTCTACGCCGGACAGCGGCACGGGATCACCGACCCCAAGCTCATCCGCCACTGGCGTCAGACCGCGCTCGAGTACATCGACCGCTATCTGCTCGGGAAGCCCGGGGGCTAGGCCGGCGCATGGCCGATCTGCTCGCGTGGGGGCTCGGCCTCGCCGCGGCCGGCTGGGCTGGCGCCGGAGTGGCGGGCCTGCGCGCACTCGCGCGCGTGCCGCTCCTGCCGGCACTCCCCTCGCCGCTGCCCGCGCTCCCGCGCGTGAGCGTGGTCGTCCCGGCGCGCGACGAGGCCGCACGCATCGAGGGCACGCTGCGCAAGCTGCTCGCGCAGCAGCACGTCGAGCTCGAGGTCGTCGTCGTCGACGACCGTTCGCGCGACGCGACCGCGGAGATCGTCGAGGCCGTCGCGCGCGAGGATCCGCGCGTGAAGCTCGTGCGCGTGACCGAGCTCCCGCCGGGCTGGCTGGGCAAGACCAACGCCTGCGAGCGCGGCGCGCGCGCGGCCAGCGGCGAGTGGCTGCTGTTCACCGACGGCGACGTCTGGCTCGCGCCGGACGTGCTCGCGCGCGCGCTGGCGCACGCCGGCCGCGAAGCGGCCGATCACGTCGTGCTCGCGCCCGCGGTCCACGGCCAGAGCTTCGCCGCGCGCTCGGCGACGGCGTCCTTCGGGGCGACGATGCTCCCGCTGCTCGCGGCCGCGAACAGCGACGCGCGCTGGGCCGGGATCGGCATCGGCGCCTTCAACCTGATGCGCCGCTCGGCCTGGGAGGCCGTCGGCGGGCACGAGCGCCTGCGCCTCGAGGTCGTGGACGACATCGGCCTGGGGAAGCTGCTCGCGCGCGCCGGATTCCGCACGCGCGCCTGCTTCGCCGGCGACGAAGTCGTCGCCGACTGGGCGCGCACGCTGCGCGACGTCCCGCGCGCGCTGGAGAAGAACATGTTCGCGCAGATGGACTACTCGATCGTGAAGGCGCTCGCTTTGAGCGCGCTGGCACTGGCCTTCTGGCTCGCGCCCTGGGTGGGCCTCTTCGTCGGCGCGTTCGTCGGCGGGACCGCAGGCTGGGCCGGCTGGGCAGCGTTCGCCGCGATGTTCTGCACCATCCCGGCCAGCGTGAAGGGCGCGCGCGTGGTCGGGATCGACCTCTGGCCCTCGCTCTGCTCGCCGCTCTTCTTCTTCTCGCTGCCCTGGGCGCTGCTCAACTCGACCTGCGTGACGCTCGCACGCGGCGGCGTGCGCTGGCGCGACACGTTTCATCCGCTCGCGGAGCTGCGCGCGGGAAAGGTGCGCTGATCAGAAGCGCAACGTCAGGTGCTCCTCGCGCCGGATCTCGATCGGCACGCGGCGGATCACGGTCGTCCCGCTGCGCAACACGGCTGTGACGGCATCGTCCCTGATGGTGAAGACAGGGAACCCGCCCTCCTTCTTCTGCACATACTTCTGTTGGGAGTACACGCCCGGGAAGTGCACGACCGGATCGACCACCTTGTCGTTTGCGTCCAAGAACTGAACTGTGTCGATCGCCGTATCGGAAACGTCCAACCGCGTACGTACCTCCAGGACGGCCTCGATCGTCAGGCGCGATCCCCCATCCGTCGGAATCGGCAGAGAAATGTTCTTCAGACCCTCGCCATCGACGGCGAGCCTCGACCAGGAACGCGGAACACCTCGCAGGGTGAACTCGCCATCGGCACCCGTGCGGACTGAACCGAACACCCTGGACGACGACATGCCCCTGCCCTCGTCCCAGAAGACCGGCAGCGAGATGGAAACCCGGGCATCTCCGATCGGCTGTCCGCGACGGGTGACGACGCGTCCCTTCAGCTCCTCGAGGAAGCTCTCGGCTCGCGCCTGCAGCACGACGTCACTCGTCCCTGCCTGGATCGGTTCGCTGTAGGCGATCTGTCCTAGGGTCTCATCCCAGGCGAGCAACCTGTAGGTGCGGTTCGAGAGCCCGCCGAGGACGAACGAACCATCGCTCGAGGGTACGAGTCGCCCTGACATGTAGTGACCCTCGGTCACGTCCTCGAGAAAGCAAGCTGTGCTGCCATATCCAGTCCCGTCCGTGACTTGCACGTGTGCCTGCTGCGGCACCGTCCCGTCGGCCAAGAGCACTCGCCCGGAAATCGTGAGGGCTGCAGGACCCAGGCGCAGGAGGACATCGGAGTGCGACCTGAGCTCGTTCTCGCCGAAGTTCTCGATCACCGCGGCCTGGAAGCCGCGTTTCGTCGCGGTGATCGGCTCTCCGGCATGGCCGATCGACAGCGAGAACTCGAAGTGCCCGGATTGATCCGTGCTCGCGCCGTCCTGTCCGAGTTGGACCCGTGCACCGTCCGCGGGCAACCCGGCTGCGTCGAGTACGAGGCCCTCGATCCGCGGCTTCCCATCGTTGGATGTGCGAGCCAAGACGATGCGCATCGAGGTCGATCCGAGCGCGGGGACTTCCACTTGCCGGGGCTTGAACCCATCCGCGTCGCACTCGATGTCGTGTCCTTGGATCAGCGGAGCACGAGCGAGATCGAAGGCGCCGTCTGCTCCGATCCCCGAAAACGCCCTCAGTGGCCTGAGTGACTCGGATGCGCGCGGAAAGTGCGGCAGACTACCGATGTCGGGATCGACGTAGACCGCCGCTCCCTTGATCACCTCGCCGCCCTCGTCGACCACCGTTCCCGAGACCTTCACGCAGGGCGCCACGACCAGAGTCCAACCCGGCTGACGGGGCGACGAGATCTCGGCGACGACGGTGCGATGCGGGTCCGTGAGCACGAGGTCCCACTCCCCGCCGCCGAGCGAGCATGCAAAGTCTCCGTCGAGCCCCGTACGTGCCGAGGGGCGCTCATCGGGAGTCCCGAGCACGGCGTCGCGGAATCCGGGCTCGTCACCGAACATCGCGACCAGCTTTTCGAGCTCGGCCGGGTTCGATCGCAGGAGCTCGAGGATCGCGGGCGGGATGTCCACTCCGGTCCGACGAAGCTTCAGGGTCGTTCCTTCCCAGTGCGGCCAGTCCGAGCTGCGCTTGGGATGCCACTCGAGTTCGAGACCACTGACCGGCTTGCCTTCGAGGTCGATCACGCTCCCGGCAATCGTCTCTCTTCTGGCTGCGACCGCTTTTGCCGGCTGCGAGCTCGTGGCCGCTACGACCGCGTCCGCGGGCGCCCGACTTGGAGCCGAAGCCTCGGCTGTCTCGAGCCGAGCCTGCGGCGCGATCGGCGTCGATTCCTCGCGCACGAGCTCGCTCGCGTGATCGACGCGCGCGGGCCAGGCCCACCACGCGGTCGCGGCGAGCGCCGCGGCGGCTCCGAGCTTCATCGCGAGCGCGAGAACCCCGCCGCCAACCGCGCTCGTCGTGCTTCCAAGCGCGAGCGGGAACTCCTTCGCGAGCGGCGCGAGGGCCGCGAGCCACTGTTCGCGATCGCCGAAGCGCCGGTCGAGCCGCTCGCGCAGTCGCGCGAGCCCGCGCTTCAGCTGCGTGCGCACGGTTTCGCGCGAAACTGAGTGCGCTCGGGCGATCTCCTCGGGCGTCAGCGCGCGCCAGAAGCGCAGGAGCAGCACCGTGCGGTACGGCTCCTCGAGCGCGAGCACCTCGCCCGCGAGTTCACGCGCCAGCTCCGCCTCCGCGACGAGTTCGCTCGTCGGCGGCAAAGCCTCCGGTCGCGCTGCATGACCCTCGCGCCGCTCACGCCGAGTGCGTGCCCGTCCGAACGAGCGCGCCGCATTCCGCGCCACGCTTGCCAGCCAACCGCGCGGGTTGGAGCCCTCGTGCGGCGGGTTCTCGAGGGTCGCACGCCAGACCTCCTGCTCGATGTCCTCGGCGCTTGCGGGGTCGGCGACGAGGCTGCGCGCGAGCGCACGCACCCAAGCGGCATGGGTCAGCAGCGATTCGAGCGTGACGGCGGGACTCGGGGGTGTCGGTTGCATGGGGTCCTCGCCTCCCGAGTGCCGCTGGCGGAGGGCGAGGGTTCAGAAATCCTCGGATCCCAGCCTAGCCGCGGAACACGAAGTACACCGCCCCCACCATGCACAGCCCGGCCCAGACGAAGTCGAGCTTCACCGGCTGGCCGAGGTACAGGACAGCGAAGGGCACGAACACGATCAGCGTGATCACCTCCTGCAGGATCTTGAGCTGCGGGACGGTGTAGGCAGTCGCGCCGATGCGGTTCGCGGGCACCTGCAGCAGGTACTCGAACAGCGCGATCCCCCACGAGATGAGCGCCGCGACGAGCCAGGCCTTGCCGCGCAGGTTCTTCAGGTGCCCATACCAGGCGAAGGTCATGAACACGTTCGAGAGCACGAGCAGGACGGAGGTCTGGAGGAGGATCGGCATGGTTGGTTCGGCGCGCGGAGGCGGGCGTTAGATTGTGCGCAAGGCGAACCCGCGATGTCGAAGCTCCACAGGCGGCTCTTCTTTCTCTTCGGCGTCCTGGCAGCATGCCTCTGGTTCCTCCTGCGCCCGCGCCAGGAGTCCGATGGCGCAACTCCCGTGCAGACCGCGTCGATCCGCGGCCACGTGACGAGCCAGAGCGGGAAGTACGGCGGGACGCTGCTCGTGCTGCTGACGCCCAAGGATTCCGCACCGAAGGTCCAAGGCGCACAGGTCCGCTGGAGTGGCGAGCCCGGCGCGCGGAGCGGCAGCTTCGAATTCCAATCGCTCCAGCCCGGTGACTACACGCTCGAGCTCCGGCCGGAGGACCTCGTCGGCCTCGAGCCGCGCAAACTCGTCGTCCAGCCCTCGGAGCAGCCGCTCGCGTTCCTGGTCAAGGACTCGGGCGCGCGCACCGACCTGCGCGTGCGCGTCCTCGCTGCCGAGGACGGGACCGAGCTGCGCGCCTTCCGCGTGACCGCAGCCGTGCGAAACGGCGAGGAGCGCGCGACCGTCGTGCTGAAGACCGGCGACACGGATGCCGTGCTGCGCGCCGCGCCGATCGGCGCGGTCCTCGACCTGCGCGTCGAGATGCAGGGCCGGCAGCCGCTCTGGACCCGCGTGTTCGTCGTCGAACAGAGCGAGCCGCTCGTCTACAAGCTCGAGCCGGGCTGGGGCGCCGAATTCATCGTGGTCGGCCCTCAGTTCGAACCGCTCGCGAGCGCGCGGGTGTTCCTCGACGACGAGTTTGCGGGCGACACGGACGCGCAGGGAGTCTTCCGCTTCGTCCAGCCCCAGGTCCCGCAGCAGTGCCGCGTCGACTACAAGGACTGGAAGATGTCACCCGGCGGCGAAGTCTCGCCGGAATCCGGCCAGTTCCCCGTCTGGCAGGGGTCGATCCAGGTGCGGATGCAGCCGGCGCAGTAGCGCGCTCAGCAGTTCTTTTTCACGCGCTCCAGGATCCCGCTCGTCGACTTGCCCGCGACGAGCGGCGCGAGCACGACCTGTCCGCCGTGCGCCTCGACCCACTCCCGGCCGACGACGCCCTTCTCGGCCCAGTCGGCGCCCTTGACCAGCACGTTGGGCGTCACGCGCTCGACGATCGTCTTGGGCGTGTCCTCGGGGAAGGAGCACACCGCGTCGACCATCTCGAGCGCCGCCAGCACCTGCATCCGGTCGGCGAGCGGGTTCACGGGCCGCGCGGGACCTTTGAGGCGCCGCACGCTGGCGTCGTCGTTGACGCCGACGATCAGGACGTCGCCGTAGCTCTTGGCGAAGCGCAGGTAGCTCACGTGGCCGACGTGCAGCACGTCGAAGCAGCCGTTGGTGAACGCGATGCGCTTCTTGTCCTTGCGCCAGGCCGCGAGCTGGCGGTCGAGCTCGTCGCTCGTGCGCAGCACCTTGCCCTCGTTGGCGAGCTTCTCCTCGAGCGCGGCGCACAGCTCGCTGCGGTCGACGGCGTGCGTCCCGAGGCGCGCGACGACCAGCGCGGCGGCCTGGTTGGCGAGGTACACGGCGGTGCCGAGGTCGACCTTGGCCGCGAGATACAGGCCCAGCTGCGCGATGACCGTGTCGCCCGCGCCGGTGACGTCGAAGACCGCGCGTGCGCGCGCGGGGACGTGGCCGCTGACGCCTTGCTTGCTCGCGTAGTAGATGCCCTCCGCACCGAGCGTGATCACAGCCGCGTCGAGCTCCGCGAGCTGCGAGAGCTCGCGCGCGCCCTGCTGCACGTCCTCGAGGCGCGGGAGCCGGCGCCCGAGCGCCTGTTCGGCCTCCTTGCGGTTGGGCGTGATCAGCGTCGCGCCGCGGTAGCGGCGGTAGTCGTCGCCCTTGGGATCGACGAGCAGCGGCACGCCGGCCGCGCGCGCGCTGTCGATCGCGCAGCGGATCACCTCGGGCGTCAGCAGCCCTTTGCCGTAGTCGGAGAGCACGACGGCCTGCGCGCGGCGGACGCGCTCCGGGAGCAGCTTCAGCACGGCCTCGAGCGTCGCGCCGCCGATCGCGCGCGGGTCCTCGTTGTCGACGCGCAGCATCTGCTGGCTGCCGCTCATCATGCGCGTCTTCTGGATCGTCGGGCGCGTGGGGTCGAGCACGCAGCCGGCGGTGTCGACCTTCTGCTCCTCGAGCAGCGCGCGCAGCTTGCGGCCCCAGCCGTCGTTGCCGAGCACGCCGACGATGTCGACCTCGGCCTGCATCGCGACGAGGTTCGCGGCCACGTTGCAGGCGCCGCCCAGGCGCTCCTCGGTGCGACGCGCGGTCAGGATCGGGATCGGGGCCTCGGGCGAGATGCGCGCGACGTCGCCGGAGACGTACTGGTCGAGGATCAGGTCGCCGATGATCAGGACGCGCGGGCGGCCGAGGTTCGCGACCAGGCCTTCGAGCTCGTGCGGGTTCATGCGCGCTGCGCCTTCCAGCCGGCTTCCTCGAGCTTGCACAAGAGCGCCATGCGCAAGAGCGGCAGCATCAGCTCGTGCTGCCCGAGGATCGAGATGCCGCGGCCGGGCGGCCGCTGCACGACGTTGGTCTCGGCACGGTACTGGCGCAGCATGTCGAAGTTGGCCGTCGTGATGCCGTCGAGCTTCGCGCCCAGGTTGATCGCGACGCTGACGGCCTTCAGGAAGACCTCGGGCAGCACGACGGCGCAGCCGACGTTGATCCAGACCCCGCCGTCCATGCCGTGCACGAAGCGGCAGACGTGGCGGAAATCGTGCAGCGCGGCCTCGCCGACGCGCGCGCCGTCGCAGGCGGGGTGCATGTGGACGATGTCGGCGCCCAGGGCCGCGTGCGCGGTGACGCCCAAACCCAGGCGCACGGCCTCGGCGCTGACGGAGAGCGCCGCGTGCTGCGCCTTGCGCTCGAGCAGCATGCGCCCCAGTCCGCGTCCCAGGCCCGGCTCGTCGCCAGGCTTCGGATTGCAGCCGCGCTCGGCCGCCTCCGCCAGGCCGCGCCCGGTCTCCTCGGCGAAGCCGAACGCTCCCTGGCCGAGTTGCGCCGCGACGTCCTCCGAGGTTCGGCCGACAGTCGCGATCTCGAAGTCGTGGATCGCGCCCGCGCTGTTGAGCGCGACGTGGTCGACCACTCCGCGGCGCATGAGGTCGATCACCAGCGGGGCGAGCCCGACCTTGAGCACGTGCGCGCCGAGCGCCAGCGCCACGGGCCGGCGCGCGAGCTTCGCCTTCACGACGCGCCCGACGAGCTCCTTGAACAGCTCGCCGGCGTAGATGTCGGGCAAGGAGTCGACGAAGTGCGAGAAGCCGGCGAAGGGCTCGGGCGTCTGGCAGAAATCGGACAGGTCGACCAGGCTCGGGCGCGAGGCCAGCGGATACGTCCGCACCTTGCGCATCAGCGGGAACGGGTCGAGGCGGGGCTCTTCCTTCATGGGAATCCGCGCATCCTAACTGCGCCAGCGATCGTGCAGCCAGAAGTACTGTTCGGGTGCGGCCAGGATCAACTTCTCGAGCTCGGAGTTCACCAGCGCGGAGACCTCTTCGGCGCTCTTGCCCTCGACCTCCTCCGGCCAGACGATGCGCGGCACGACGAAGCGGAAGTGGAAGGGCCGGTCCGTGCGGTAGCAGGCGGCGACGGCCAGCGGCGCCCGCAGCCGGCGCAGCAGCACGCTGGCCGAACGGTCGCAGGGCGCGAGGCGTCCGAAGAAGGGCGCCATCACGGGCTTGACGCGCGCGCGCTGGTCGAGCAGCAGCGCCACCGATCCGCCGGCGCGCACGATCGTGGGCACGAACTCCATCGAGCCGCGGCGCGGGAGCAGGCGCATGCCGTGCGACTCGCGCATGCGCTGGATGTGCGCCGAGAGCCAGCGGTTCTTGGGCGGCTTCCCGACCGCATAGAGCGGGTCGAACCCGATCCGGGGCATGATCGCGAGCCCTGACTCCCAGTCGCCTATGTGCGCGGTGACGACCACGCAGCCCTGGTTCCCATCGAGCAGCGTCCGCGCCTCGGGGCACAACTCGACCTCGAAGTGCGAGCGCACATCCGCGGCGGGCACGCGCTTCTCGAAGACCTCGGCGTTGAGCGAGACCTCGAAGAGGTGCTTCCAGGCCTGCAGCACGCGCTGCTGCAACTCCGCCTGCGGCATGTCGGGGCCGAGCGCCTGGCGCAGGAACACCTCGGCCGAGCGCGAGTGCGAGCGGTCGAAGCGCCGCGCGAGGCGCGCGAGGCCGCCGACGAACGCGCGGCGCAGTCCGGCCGGCAGGCGCGCGGCTCCGCCGGTGATGCCGCGCACCAGCATGTACTCCATCCAGGCCAGCGCGCCGCCGCGCGTGCCGAGCACTTCCTGGGCCGGGACCGGCCAGTCGACGCGCGTCTCAGCCACGTTCATCACTCGCCCGCGGGAGGCTCTCGAGCAACGCGCGCGCCTGGGCCGCTCCGCGCAGGAGCTCGAACTCGATTTCGAGCACGAGGAAGGGGAGGCCAAGGGCCGCGAGCTTGACCGCGTCCTTGCTGGTCGTGAGCAGCGGCAGCGCGCCCGCGCGCACGTCCCCGGCTGTGTAGTGGTGGTGATCGGGGAAGACGTGGTGGCGCTGGATGCGCGCGCCGAGCCCGCGCACCGTGTTCTCGAACGCCTGCGGGTTGCCGATGCCCGAGACGAGCTCGACCTCCATGCCCGAGAGCTCCGCGAGCGCACGCTCTGCCCCGCGCGCGTCGCGCAGCTGCACCGGCCGGTGCGCGGCGACGAGCAGCGGCTTGCCCGGCGCCGCTGCCGCGAGCTCGGCCTCGAGCTGCGCCAGCCACTCGGCCGGCACGTCCGTCGCGCGCGTGATCACGATCGCGTCCGCGCGCGCGAGCGCGGAGAGCGGCTCGCGCAGGAGACCGCGCGGCAGCAGCGCGCGCACGCTCGCGCCCGAGGCCTCGCGCGGCAGGCCCCAGGGCCGCAGCGCGTCGATCAGCACCCAGTCCTGCTCGCGCGCGAGGCGCCGGTGCTGGAAGCCGTCGTCGAGCACGATCACGTCGACGCCGCGCGCGACCAGCGCGCGCGCGCCGCGCACGCGATCGGGATCCTGCACCTGCGGCACGTCGGGACACGCCGCGGCGAAGACGCGCGCTTCCTCGTTCTGTCCGTCGTGCGCGGACTTGTAGCCGCGCGAGACGAGGCCGGGCTTGCGTCCGAGTTGACGAAGCTCGCGCACCATCCAGATGCAGAAGGGCGTCTTGCCCGTCCCGCCGACCGTCAGGTTGCCGACCGAGACGACGGGCACTCCGACTTCGCGCGCGGGAGCCAGACCGCTGTCGTAGGCGCTGCCGCGCGCGCCGACCAGGGCGCGGAAGAGCAGGGCCGGGGCCCGCAGCAGCTCGATCACGCCGCCGCGGCGGCCGAGTCGTTCTTCTCCGCGCTCGGGACGGCTCGCGTCCACGCGATCGGGGTGCCTACAGCGTCGCCGACGGGTCTTCGTCGGGGATCAGCTCGATCAGGCCGCGCTCCATCTCCAGGAAGGCGATCTTGATCGGGTTCTGCTCGCGGGTCTCGACCAGGGGTGCGGCGCCGCGGATCAGCTCGCGGACGCGCTTCTGCAACAGGGCCGTCTTGTGGAACGAGCCGGAGACGGACTTCTGGAGGCGCTGGGGCAGGGAGAGTTCCATGGGCGTGTCGGAGTCCTCCGGTGAGGCGGTGGCGAAACTGCAATTGATACTCTTTCCGGGCTCCGCGATCAAGCCGGCCCTCCCCACCACCATGAGAAACCTGCTCCACACCGCCCTGCTCCTCTTCTGCGCCGCCAGCTGCCACAGCACAGGCAGCAGCCCCGGCGGCGCGCACCGCGAAATCAGGACCAGCGCGCCCGAGGCGCAGCGGCTCTACGACCAGGGCTGGACGCTGTACTGCGGGTTCAACCACGAGGCCGCGATCCGCTCGTTCCAGGATGCGCTGCGCCACGATCCGAGCTGCGCGATGGCCTGGTTCGGCATCGGGCTCTCCTACGGCCCGAACATCAACAACCCGACGATGGACGAGGCGAGTTCGGCGCTCGCCTACGCGGCGACTCAGAACGCGCTGCTGCTCTCGCACGGCACCGACGACGTCGAGCGCGAGCTGTGCCTGGCGCTCGCCGAGCGCTACGCCTCTCCCCCGCCCGCCGACCGCAGCGCGCTCGACCGCGCCTGGTCCGATGCGCTGCGCATCGTCTGGCAGCGCCATCCCCACGATGCCGACGTGGGCGCGCTCTTCGCCGAGTCGCTGCTCGACCTCTCGCCCTGGGACCAGTGGACGCCCGACGGCAAGCCGCAGCCGCGCACGCCCGAGATCGTCGCCACGCTCGACGCGGTGCTCTCCTTCGCGCCCAAGCATGTGCTCGCGAACCACGCCTACATCCACACGCTGGAGGCCTCGCGTCATCCCGAGCGCGCGCTGCCCTCGGCCAACCTCCTGCGCACGCTCGTGCCCGACGCGGGCCACCTGCTGCACATGCCGGCGCACATCGACATGCGCCTGGGACACTACGAGGCGGCGGCGCGCGCCAACGAACGCGCCATCGAGGCCGACCTCGAGTACGTCAAGCGCGCCGGCCCGGGCGGCTTCTATGCGATCTACCGCGCGCACAACTACCAGTTCCTGGCCTGGGCCGAGATGTTCGAGGGCCGCAGCAAGGCCGCGCTCGGCGCGGCGCGCGAGATGGTGCGCCAGATCCCGGCCGAGCTCGTCCAGGCCGCGCCGCAGTTCGCCGAGTCGTTCCTGGGGACGCCCTACCACGTGCTGGTGCGCTTCGGCCGCTGGAACGAGATCCTGAGCGAGCCCGAGCCCGCGCCCGATCACTACTCCTCGCGCGCCGACTGGCACTACGCGCGCGGCATCGCGCTCGCCGCGCTCGGGCGCGTCGAGGAAGCGGTCTTCGAGCAGGTCGCGTTCGAGGGCGCGGCGGCGCAGGTGCCCGCGACCTACCTGCACGGCAACAACACCGTCGCCGCGGTGCTTGCGGTCGCGCGCGAGATGCTGGCGGGCGAGCTCGACTACCGCCGCGGCCTGCCCGAGAGCGCCTTCGCGCACCTGCGCCGCGCGGTCGAGCTCGACGATGCGCTGCGCTACGACGAGCCCTGGGGCTGGCTGATGCCCGCGCGGCACTCGCTCGGCGCGCTGCTCACCGAACAGGGGCGCTTCGCCGAGGCCGAGGAGGTGTACCGCGCGGATCTCGCGAAGCACCCCGAGAACGGCTGGGCGCTGTTCGGTCTCGAGGAGTGTCTGCGCAAGCAGGGGCAGACGAAGGAAGCCGCGAGCGTCAAGAAGCGCTTCGAGCGCGCCTGGTCGCGCGCCGACGTCGAGCTGCACGCCTCGTGCTTCTGCCGTCAGGGCGTCGCGCCGCGCGCGAGCCCGCGGTAGTGCTCGTAGAGCGCGGGCCGCGCGGCGAAGAGCTCGCGCGCCGCGAGCAGCAGTTCGAGCTCCTCAGCGGGATCGATCGAGCCGCCTGCGCCCGCGCCGGCCTGGCGCAAGCCGCCGAGGTCCCCCATCCCGCGCTGGCGCAGGTCCTCTTCGGCGATCTCGAAGCCGTCGTGCGTCTTCTCGAGCACCTCGAAGCGCGCTTGCGCGACGGCGTCGCCGAAGAGCAGGCACCAGGAGTCCTTCGGTCCGCGCCCGACGCGGCCGCGCAGCTGGTGCAACTGCGCAAGCCCCATGCGTTCCGCGCTCTCGACGACCAGCACGGTCGCCTCGGGCACGTCGACGCCGACCTCGATCACGGTGGTCGCGACGAGGAGGCGCACCGCGCCGCGCTGGAAGCGCTCGAGCCGCGCCGCGCGCTCGGCGGCCGGCATGCGCCCGTGCACGATCTCCAGGCCGTGGCGCGCGAGGTCCGTGCGTTTCAGGCGCTCGAACGCCGCCTCGGCGCTCGCGCGGCCGCTCTCGAGCGCCTCCTCGCCGTCCTCGCCCTCGCCGATGCGCGGCGTGACCCAGAAGACGCGCTCGCCCGCGGCGAGGTGCTCGTCGAGGAACGCGGCGACCTTCGGCCGCTCGGGCTCGCGCACCCAGCGCGTGCGCAGGCCGCCGCGCCCGGCCGGCCGCTCGCGCAGGATGCTCGTGTCGAGATCGCCGTAGAGCGAGAGCGCGAGCGTGCGCGGGATCGGGGTCGCCGTCATCAGCAGCACGTGCGCGCTCGAGCCCTTGTCGATCAGCGCCTGGCGCTGGGCGACGCCGAAGCGCTGCTGCTCGTCGATCACCACGAGCTGCAGGCCGCGGTAGCGCACGTCGCCGGAGAAGAGCGCGTGCGTGCCGAAGACGACGTCCGCCATGCCGCTCGCGAGCTGCGCCAGGACCTGCCGTCGCTCGCCGGTCTTGAGCGAGCCGGTCAGGAGCGCGGCGTGCAGGCCTGCGCGCTGGAGCCAGCTCCTCAAGCCGTGGTAGTGCTGCTCGGCGAGGATCTCCGTCGGCGCGAGGAAGGCCGTCTGGCCGCCGGCGCGCGCCGCGATCAGCGCCGCGTAGAGCCCGAGCGCCGTCTTGCCGCAGCCGACGTCGCCCTGCAGGAGACGGCGCATCGGCCGGCCGCGCGCGAGATCCGCGCGCAATTCGCGCGCGACCTGCGCCTGGCCGGCCGTGAAGGCGAAGGGGAATACGGAAAGCAACTCGGCGTGCTCCTCCTCGCCGATCACGGCGAGCGGGGCGCGTTGCGAGCGCGCGTCGCGGGCGCGCGCGACGAGGCCGGCCTGCAGCTCGAGCAGGTTCTCGAGGCGCACGCGGCGCCGCGCGCGCGCGAACTCGACCAGACTCGCCGGCGCGTGCAGCTGCGCGCAGCTCGCTGCGAGCTCGCCGACGCCGAGGCGCTCGCGCTCCGCGGGCAGGAGCGTCTCCTCGAGCAGCTGCCCGAGCTGCGGCAGCGCCGCGCGCGCCAGCTTGCCGATGAACTCGCGCCCGAGGCCTTCGGCCTGCGGATAGGAGAGCTGCAGCGCACCCTCGGCTTCGAGCGGGCGGGCCTCGCGGCCGATACGCGGGGAGATCAGCGCCGGGGCGCGCCCCGAACTCACGCGTCCGGCGAGCTCGAGCTCCTCGCCGATCGTGAAGCCCTTCGCCATCCAGGGCTGGTTGAAGTACAGCGCCTGGATCGTGCCGCTCGCGTCCGAGAGCCTCACACGCACCGTCGAGCGCCCGCGGAAGCGCTGCAAGACGACGCGCTCGACCTTGCCGCGCACGCGGAGCTCGGTGCCCGAAGACAGGAGCGCGGTCGCGACCGGGACGAGCACGGCGGCCTCACGCGCGGCGCAGGGCACGCAGAGGAGCAGGTCGCGCGGCCCGCGGATTCCCAGCGCGCCGAGCGCGCGGGCTCGGGCGGGCCCGACGCCCGGGAGATCGGTGAGCGCGGAAGGAGCGCGTTCTCGCACGGTGCTCATCAGGGCCAGAGGATCCCCGAGTGGACGGGAGTCCTCAAGAGCAGGACGCAAGTCTGAAGGCGAAGTTGCGACGAACCGTTCGTTTTTCTTCGGCAAGCTGGCGACTTGCGGCGTATCGCGGCGTCTCTCCTGGTGACACAATCGCGCGCCATAACCCCATGCTGGCCCTCCAACACGTCTTCCTGACTCTCCTGGCCCTCCAGTCGCCCGCGGCCCCGAAGGGCGAGGCATTGCTGGAGCGCGTGGCCGTGATCGGCGCCAGCGTCTCGGCCGGGTACGGCCTGGGCCTGGACGCCCACAAGAAGCCCCTGAACCTGACGCGGGTGATCGAGTCGGGGCTGCTCGCCGAGCACGCCAGCGTCATCGACGCGAGTTCGGAGCTGACGTTCTTGGACCCGCGGCGCTCGACCAAGTCCGCGCTCAAGGCGCTGGAAGCCGGGGACCCGACGCTGGTCGTCGCGCTCGACTACCTCTTCTGGTTCGGATACGGAGCGGCCTGGGGCGGCGAGGACAAGCGGCTCGCAGCCCTCGAACTCGGGCTGCAGTCGCTCGAGGGCCTCAAGTGTCCGATCCTCCTGGGCGACTTCCCCGACATGCATTCGGCGCTCAAGGCCAAGAAGCCGATCCTCCCGGCCGTTGCCGTGCCGGAACCGGCGACGCTCGAGAAGCTCAATGAACGCCTCGCTACATGGGCCAAGGAGCATCCCAACGTGATCCTCGTGCCGCTCTCGAAGGTCATGGGCACGCTGCTCGCCGGCGAGGAGCTGCGCGTCGGCCCGAACCTGTGGGAGAAGGGCTCGATCTCCGCGCTGCTGCAGCCCGACGGCCTGCATCCGACGCTCGAGGGGACGACGGGCATCTGGCTCTTCGCGGTCGAGCACCTGCTGGAAGCCCGCAAGGATCTCCCGCGCAGCGCCTTCGAGTCCAAGGCCGGAGCTATCGACGCGAAACTGGCACCCGACCGGAAGCTAGTCGTGGTCTACGAGCCGATCGGCTCGGCGCGCGGGAAGTCCGCACCGACGAAGACCGTCCATTGAGCCCATGTCGACGACTGCCATCCTGATCCTGGCGCTGGTGCTCGCCGCGCCGCCGACGCTCCCCGAACCGTCTCCGGCCGCCGGCGTGGCTGAGGGACGAACGCAGGACGAGGCCGAGAAGCTGCGCGCGGAGCTGATCCAGAAGCTGCTCGGGCTCGCGACCTGGTGCAACGAGAAGGAGCTGTTCCTGCAGCGCGACAACATCTGGCGCTCGGTGCTCGGGCTCGATTCCGAGAACGCCGGCGCGCGCCAGGGCTTGCGCTACTCGCGCGACGCCGCGGGCAAGTGGATGGAACCCAAGCCGCGCGAGGTCAAGGACCGCAACGCCGCCGCCCTGCCCGAGTTCTCGAAGAAGCGCAGCGAAGTCGTCGGCGCCTGGCGCGACCAGGTCCTCGCGCTGCTCGAAAAAGAGCAGGCCGACCCGGCGAAGCGGGCTGCGGCGCTCGATGAGGTGCTGCTGGTCGATCCCGACGACGCCATGGTGCGCGGGCTGCGCGGCGAGGCGCGCTCGGGGACCAACTGGGTGCTGCAGGAGACGCTCTCGGGCGAGGCGCGCCGGGCCGCGCTGCGCCAACTGGTCGAGAAAGGCCGCGAGGGCGTGCCCGCGGCGGCCGCGGTCCCGCCCAGCCCGGAGGACCTCGCGCTGCTTCCGGCCTGGAAGACGAGCTGCCTCTCGGACGGCATGCACCTCCTGGCGCAGACGCCCGAGACGGAGGCGCGCGAGATGGTGCTGCTCACCCACGCCGGTTGCGCGCTCGCCGAAGGCTTGTGCGGCAAGCCGATGCCGCCGCCGGACGGATTCACGGTCTACGTGCTGGTCGATGCGGGCGAGCGCGACCGGCTGCTGACGGGCATCCCTGGCGCGAGCGACGAGGAGAAGAAGAGCTGGAAGGCCTCGGCCGGCTTCGGCATCCCGCACTCGGCCTCGGTCGTGCTCTGGGACAAGGACGCCAAGCGCCGCGCGGACTGTTTCGCGCGCCACCTCGCGGCCAACCTGCTCTACAAGGGCTTCGCCCTCGAGTCCAAGCAGGGCTGGATCTTCGAAGGCTTCGGGCTGTACTTCGCCCAGCTGCTCGTCGGCACGCGCCTGACCTGGTTCATCGGCGTCGCGGCGGGAGACAACAGCGCGCTGCGCGCACGGCTCGTCTCGCCGAAGGGAGACTGGTTCGTGGAAGCCGACAAGCTGCTGAAGAGCTCGAACCCGCCCAAGCTCTCCGTGCTGCTCGGGAAGGAGCTCACGGCGATCAAGCTCGACGAGATGGTCCTGGCCCAGGCCTTCGCGGCCTACCTCGCCGAGGGTCTGCCGGAGCAGTTCCCCAAGATCCTCGAGAAGATCGGCGCGGGCGAGAGTGCGGTCGCGGCGATCGAAGCCGTCACGGGCCGGCCGCTGGCGGAGACCGAGAAGCGCCTCGCGCGCTGGATCACCGAGCGGCATTGAGATGAAGATGCGCCTCTGCCTGACGCTCGCGCTGCTGCTCGCCTTTCCCGCGAGCGCCCACGCCGGCGATCGGGTCAACGTCCGCTGGCAGGGCAAGACCGGCACGAGCGCCGCTTTGCCGGCCGGCTTCCCCGCGCCCGCGAAAGCGGTGCTCTCGAGCTGGGAACCGTTCTTGAAGCGCGCGGGCTACCGCGCGGATGCGGACGCGACCGGGCGGCTGCTCCTGCTCACCCCCGAGAAGGGCTCGCACGCCGACGAGCAGCTGCGCCAGACCGCCAAGGTCAGCAGTTGGTTCGACGGACGCCTCCCCGCGCCCGTCGAGACCGGCGCGAACATGCCTGCGCCGGCTTGCGCCGCGCTGTTCGTGCTGCGCAACCCCGAGGACTACGGCCAGCTGCTCGAGCAACTCGCCCAGGTCGCGCCCGCGCTCGCGGGCTGGACCGCTGACGCAAAGAAGGACACGGGCTTCGTTCTGATCGAGCCGCTTTGCGCTGCCTTCCTCGAGTCCGCTCCGGGCCTGAAGGAGTGGAGCCCGGCGCACGAACTCGTCGACCGCTGGGCGCAGCTCCTGCTCATGCAGCGCTACGGCGAGCAGCCCTACTGGCTGCAGCAGGGTCTCGCCTGGGCGGCCGAGTGGGCCTTCGACGGCAGCATCTACAGCTATCCGTTCCGGCGCGAGTTCGTCTATGCGACCGAGCACACGGCCTGGCCGGGCGAGCTCAAGACGCTGTTCGCCGAGCGCGCCCACAAGCCGCTCGAGATGTCCGAGTTCGCGCTGCTGCGCCGCGGGCAGTGGGATCCCGCGCGGGCGCGCCTGGCCTTCGGCTGCGCGAGCTTCCTGGCGCTGCAGCCGGGGGCGAAGCTCGGGGTCGCGCTCGCGGCTCTGCGCGACTTCCGCGACGAGAACAACCGCAAGGACAACGACGACGGCACCTGGACCAGCGATCCGGCCTACGAGATCCCGGCCGAGAAGCAGCTCGAGCTGCTCGAGCAGCAACTCGGGCCCAAGCTGATGGAACGCGTCAGCGCCTTCCTCGCCAAGGGCAACGAGTCCTTCAAGGCGCTCGCGCGCCCCTGATCACTTGCGGCGCGTGAACGCGAAGTCGACCGCGTGGTCCTTCTGCAGCACGTTTCCGATGAACGAGCTCCAGTGCTCGCTGAAGTGGTCCTGGTCCGTGAATTCGAGCACCAGACCGCCCATGTACATCTCCTCGGGCCCCTCCATGTCGCGCACCATGACCACTGTGAAGGGCAGCTTGTTGCCGACGCGCGCCGACGCCAGCATCTGCGGCTGGTTGCCCATCGCGCAGTAGTGCGTCACCTTCAGGTCGTTGCCGTCGAGCGTGTAGAGGTTGGTCATCTCCTCCGCCGTGCCGGGGAACATGATCTCGCGCACCGCGGAGCCGGCCGAGCTGACCTTGAACTCGGTCACGTACACCGTTCCATCGGGCGCCTTCGTCTCCCAGGTGCCCTCGAGCGCCTTGATGGAGTCGAGCAGCGGCTGGCGCTTCTGCGGGTCGTGCGGCTCCATCTTGTTGTCGTTCGAGACACAGGCGCTGCCGGCCAGGGCCAGCGCGAGAGCGATCGCGATGCGGTTCATGGGTTCCTCCTTGGGGGGCGCCCAAACTAGTTTCCGCTGTCCGAGCGCGCAAGCGCCGGTGCTTGTGGGCCAGAGGCCGCGCTCCTAGGATCGCCGCGCACGATGGAACTCCGCTTCTTCGGCGCGACCGGCACGACGACGGGCTCGTGCCACATGCTGCGCTCCGAGGGCCGGAGCGTGCTGCTCGACTGCGGACTCTTCCAGGGCCGGCGCGAGGAGAGCCGCGAGCGCAACGAGCGCTTCGGCTTCGATCCCGCCGAGGTCGACGCCGTGATCCAGTCGCACGCGCACATCGACCACTCGGGCCGACTGCCGCTCCTCTCGAGCGGCGGCTTCCGCGGGCAAGTGCACGCGACCGGCGCGACGCGCGATCTGTGCGCGGCGCTGCTCGCCGACAGCGCGCACATCCAGCTCCAGGACGCGGAGTACCTGAACCGCCAGCGCGAGCGCGAACCGTCTCCGCGCGCGCGCCTCTTGCCGGCGCGCGAGGTGCGACCGCTGTACCTCGAGCAGCACGTGCGCGAGCTGATGCCGCGCTTCCGCTCAGAGGAGTACGGCGAGTGGTTCGAGGCGCTGCCCGGGATGCGCTTCCGCTTCCGCGACGCCGGCCACATCCTCGGCTCGGCCTGGATCGAGGCCGAGATCCGCGAGCAGGGCGGGCTGCGGCGCCTGGTCTTCACCGGCGACTACGGCCGCTATCACCAGCCGATCCTGCGCGACCCCGAGCCGCTCTCGGAGGCGGACGTGGTGATCAGCGAATCGACCTACGGCAACCGCCTGCACCCGCCGATGCACGACCTGGCGGGCGAGCTGCGCGAGGCCGTCGAGCGGCTCGAAAAGCGCGGGCGCGGCCGGCTGCTGATCCCGGCCTTCGCCGTCGGCCGCACGCAGAACATCCTCTACGAGTTCGCGCGCATGTGCCGCGCGGGCAGCTGCCCCAACGTGCGCTTCGTGGTCGACAGCCCCCTGGCGACGACCGCGACGCGCATCGTCTACGAGCACCCGGAGTGCTTCGATGCCGAGGCGCTGGCCCAGTACAGAGAGCTGCAGGAGGAGCACAGCTTCCGCTCGCGCCTCGTGTTCACGCACTCCGCGGAGGAGAGCAAGGCGCTCAACGCGGACCCGCGTCCGACGGTGATCGTCTCGGCCTCGGGCATGATGGAGTCCGGCCGCATCCTGCACCACCTGGCCTGGAACGTATCGCGTCCCGAGACGGAGATCCTGATCGTCGGCTTCCAGGCCGAGCACACGCTCGGGCGGCGGCTGCTCGAGGGCGCCTCCGAGGTGCGCATCTTCGGCTTGATGCACAGGGTGCGCGCGCGCGTCACGCCCATGCTGGGCTTCTCGGCGCACGCCGATCGCGACGAGCTCCTGCGCGCGCTGAAGCCGATCGCCGGGCGCGCAGAAGCGCTGTTCCTGGTGCACGGCGAGAACGACCAGCGCGGGCCGCTGGCGGAGGAGCTGCGGCGCTCGGGCTACCGGCGCGTCGAAATGCCCGAGGGTCCCGAGCGCTTCCGGATCCCGTGAGCGAAGAGACGCAACTCCGGCGCGAGACCCTGGTGCTCTGGGTCGCACTCGCGGCGCTGCTCCTCGGCACGTCGCTCGCGCTCGGCCTCTGGATCCGCGGCACGCGCCCGGAGAACCTCGGCTGGTTGTGGATCCAGGTCGTCGGGATCGCCTCGTTCCCCGGGAAGTACGTGGTCTTCTCCGGGCTGACCCCGGGCGCGCCGCTCGGCCCGGCCGGACTGGCGCTCCTGTGCGTCCCCGTCGATGCCCTGATCGCGCTCGCGCTCGCGCTGTTCCTCGGCCCGTTGCGGCGCCTGCCCTGGATCGGGCCGACGCTGATCCGCATGCACCTGCGCGCGGGGGCCGTGCTCGCGGACTATCCGCGCCTGCGCAGGATGGCCTTCGTCGGAGTGGCGCTGTTCGTCTTCCTGCCGTTGCCCGGAACCGGTGCGGTAGGCGGGGTCTTCGCGGGCCAGCTGATCGGTCTCTCGCGGCCGATGACCGTGCTGGCGGTCGCGCTCGGGACCGCGGCGATCGCCGCGCTCTTCTCGATCCTGGCCTTGACGCTCGGGTCCGAATCCGAACGCATCCTGCACAGCCCGTGGTTCGTAATCGGCTCGACATTGGCCTTCGCGCTCTTCGCGTGGATCGCCTGGCGCGTCGCGCTGCGCAAGTTGCGCCAGCCCTGAACTGCCGAAAAAAAGCCGCGCGCGCCCTTCCGGTGCTTCGCGCGCGAAGGGTACAAGGTTGCCCACGCACGCAGTCACAGGCGCCCCTCCCCCTGATGCAGCCACGCAGTCATGACGTCGATCGAAGACGATCCCCTGCTCGGGCAGCGCGTGATGGCGGCGGACCTGCGCGACGCCTGGCCGGTGCTCGACGCCGAGGCGCGCGTCGAGGGCTTCCGCTACCTCACGACGGGCGAGGCCGAGGAGTTCTTCCACGAGCTGCCTGCACTCGACCGCGCGCAGCTCGTGCGGCATCTCCCGGCCGTCGAGCAGCGCTGGTGGCTGCGCGCGCTGCCGCCGGATGACGTAGCCGACGTCGTGCAGGCCGCGCCGCTCGAGGAGCGCGCGACGCTGCTCTGCCTGCTCGACGACGCGACGCGCAAGGAGATCGTCGCGCTGCTGGCCTACTCGGAGGACGAGGCCGGCGGACTGATGAACCCGCGCTACGCGCGCCTGCGGCAGGAGATGAGCGTCGACGAGGCGATCAGCTACCTGCGGCGCCAGACGCGCGAGCGCGTCGAGAGCATCTACTACGCCTACGTGCTCGACGAGCAGCAGAAGCTCGTGGGCGTGGTCTCCTTCCGCCAGCTGATGATGGCGCGCGGCGACGCCCGCGTGCGCGAGGTGATGGTCACCGACCTGGTCACGGTGCACGACGAGATGGACCAGGAGGCCGTGGCGCGCGTCTTCGCGCAGCACAACCTGATGTGCGTTCCGGTGCTCGACGCAGCGGGCCGCATGCAGGGCATCGTGACCGCCGACGACATCGTCGACGTCGTGCGCGAGGAGGCCACCGAGGACATCCAGAAGATCGGCGGCACGGTCGCCCTCGACGCGCCCTACCTGCAGGTCGGCCTGCTGGAGATGCTGCGCAAGCGCGCCGGCTGGCTGATCGTGCTCTTCGTGGGCGGGACCTTCACCGTGAGCGCGATCGGGCACTTCCAGGGCAAGATCGAGGGCGTCGGCTACCTCGAGACATTCATCGCGATGATCATTTCCTGCGGCGGCAACAGCGGCTCGCAGGCCTCGACCCTGGTGATCCGCGCGATGGCGCTGGGAGAGGTGCGCTTGCGCGATTGGCGGCGTGTTTTCCTGCGCGAGTGCGCAGCCGGGCTGGCCCTGGGAGCCATCCTCGGCGCGCTCGGCCTGCTGCGCATCCTCGTCTGGCACCAGTTCATCCGGGACGGGGATGGCAACCCGATGTACGGCCAGCACTACCTGCTCGTCGGCGCCACCGTGGCGCTGGCGGTCATGGGCGTCGCCACCTGGGGCACGCTCGTCGGCGCGCTCCTGCCCTTCGGCCTCAAGCGTCTGGGCCTCGACCCCGCCAGCGCCTCGGCTCCGCTGGTCGCGACGCTATCGGACGTGACCGGGATCATGATCTTCTTCTCGATCGCGATCGCGGTGCTCTCGGGCACGCTGCTCTAGCTGTGCTCGATCACCGAGGCCACTCGAGCGACGAGCTGAGCAGCTGCAACATGGCTTCGGTCTCCGGATCCGGCATGCCGTCCTCCTCCATCGTGCCATGCACGATCAGGAGTACGGCGTCCGGGCCGGCGCTCAGGGCATAGACCTCGTGCATCGCCCGCGCTCCGCTCGTGCCTGCCTCGAGGTGCTTGCCGGCCAGCTTGCGCCCCTGCTTGGCGACGAGCTCGCAGTCGCGGCTCACGCCTTGCGGGCCATCCTCCAACCCGATCGCGCGCGCCGCGGAATCGAGCAGCGTCGCCAGGTCATCCCCGTACTGGAAGATGCGCAGCCGGAGCACATTGACGCGGCCCGAGAGAGTCACGTACTCGCCGTCCTTCTCCTTGCTGAGGAAATCGAACTCGTACTGCTGCGGGTAGCAGAAGCTCAGGCCCTCGTAGTCGAAGAGCCGCGTCGGGCGCAGGCGCAGGGTGACCAGCTGTCCGGCGAGGATCTTGGGCAACTCGACCGGAAGACCCAGGCGCATGTCGAGCTCCCAGCCGCCCGCCTGGAGCGCGAATTCCTGCGGCGGTTCGACGGGGTGCGTGGATCGATGGGTAGCGAGCTCGGAGGGAATGCAGACCAATCCGAGTACCAGGGAAATGGCGAGGTTCATGGTGATTTCTCCTGCTGCCACTCTACGCCTTTCCCCTCTTCCAGGGGGGTGAGAAGCCAGCGCGTGACCGTCGCGGCGACGAGGTAGATCCCGACCGTCGAGAGCATCAGCCACTTGTAGTTGTCCGCGCTGCGATCGAGCACCCAGCCGCCGATGTGCGGTCCGATCACCCAGCCGAGCGAGTTGGCCAGCGAGGTGAGCCCGTTCTGCAGCTCGCGCGCGCCTTCGGGCGTCGCGCGCATCGAGAGGTTCTTCAAGATCGGGGTCGCGCTGTTCATCAGCCCGGCGCGCAGGAGGAAGGCGCAGATCGCGAGCGGCAGCGAGGTCGTGAAGGCCAGCAGCACGAAGAACGGGATCGAAAGCAGTTCGAAGGCGACGATGCTCTTCACGTAGCCGGCGCGCGCGACGGCGAAAGGCGTGAGCAGGTAGCCTGCGGTCATCAGCAGCGCCGCGATGGACTGCAGGGTGGCGAAGTCGCCCGGTGTGCGGCCGAAGCGATCCTGGAAGTACAGGCCGAGGAACGGGATCGAGATCGACGCGCCCAGGCCGATCAGGAGTTGCGGGAAGGCGAAGCGCAGGAGCAGCACGCGTTCCTGCTTCAAGAGCGGGCCCAGCGGCTGCGCCCGAGCCGGCCCGGGCTCGCTCTCCTCGATGAGCGCATACGGGATCGCGGCGCAGAGCGCCAGCAGGCCGCCCGAGGCGACGACCCAGGCCAAGGCGCGCGTCTCGTCGCCGACGAGGTGCGTCAGCAGCGCGGCGCCGCGCCCGCCGAGGTAGGCGCCGAGCACGGCCGCCGCCGTGTGCACGGCGTCGGCGAGGCCGAAGACTCCGGCCTGCGAGCGCGACTCGCTGTGGCGGTAGAGGAACGGCGCGATCGCGACGTAGTGCACCGACCAGGCCAGTCCCGCGAGCAGGTTGCAGGCCATCACGAGGCCCGGCTTCGGCATCCAGGGCAGCATGCAGTACGCGATGCCAGCGACGAGCGCCGACGCGACCAGCACCGGAGGCGTGCGGCGGCGCGCGAGCACGAAGGCGGCGGGCAGCGCCATCAGGAGCTTGCCCCAGGCATCGCAGCTCTGCACCGCGCCGATCTGGCTCTTCGAGTATCCCAGGCGGTCGAGATACAGCGCGATCAGCGTCCAGGGCACCGACTGAGCGGCGCCCATGAGCGCACAGCCGACCAGGAAGCGCCGCGTGGCCCGCGAGAGCCCCGTCACAAGACGCGCCAGAGATCGCGCAACGCTTCGAGCGTCTGCGTGCGCGGCAGCAGCACATCGCGCGGGTCGAGCGGGCGCTCCTCGGGATCCGAGGGCCAGCGCCAGAGGAAGCTCGCCGCCGGGCGCGCGCTCGGGGACAGCGCCTGGATCACGCCGCCGAGCGCCTCGAGTTGCACGCGGATGCCGTTGGGATCGGCGGCGCCGGCGCCGGTGCGCGGTGCGCCGGGCGCGGCCAGCGTCGGCTCGAAGCCGCTGCGCACGAGGAACCAGGGCTTGCCTTGCTTGCTCGCGACGGCGGCGACCTGCTCCAGCGTGCTCTGCATCTGCTGCACGAGCGTCCGGTGCTCGGCGATCGAATTCCCGAAGCCGGCCCGCAGCGGCGTGTCGAGCCGGTAGCCGATCGCGTCCAGGTCCTTCCAGAACAGGACCAGCGGCAGCTCCGTGAACGTGGCGCTGTACGTCAGCGCGCCCTCGAACGAGGCGCGCGTGCGCGCGATGACCGCCGCCCAGCCCGCGCGCTTGGCGTCGAGATCCGCCTGCTGGCCCTTGCGCCCCTCGATCTGATCGCGCGTCACCGTGGAGAGCTCGCTGCCGATCGAGAGCAGATCGACATGGCCGAGTTGCGCGAGCAGGCCGGCGTGCGTCAGCGCGGCGCTGCGCGCGGCGAAGAAGCGCTCCCACTGGGCGGGAACTGCGCGCGCCCAGGCGCCGTCCTCGACGCCGCTCGGCGTCGCCAGCACGTCGACGTCGAGGAAGGTCGCCATCTTGCGCTCGCGCGCGGCGGCCAGCGCAGCCCAGATCTGCAGGTCGCCCTCGCGCGTGCCCATGCGACGCGGGTGCACGGGATCGGGGAGCGCCAGCGGATTCGACCGAGCCGCGAGCGAGATCCGCAGCCCGAAGGCGTTCGCGCCCAGTGCCTGCGCCAGCGCGACGCTGCGCGTTCCCGGCTCGCTGGCCCAGCTCTCGCCGCCGAGGGTCGGCTCGCCCTCGACTCCGCGCCAGGCCTGGCGTCCATTGGCGTCGAGCTGCGGGAACCCGGGTCCGCGGCGCGTCGCGAGACCCGCCGGCGCGGCCGCGACGCGCGCCGCGAGCGCCTGCACGAACGCCTGAGGCAGCGTCGCGTCGGGCTTGAATGCGTGCGCACCGGTCCACAGCGCGCGCAGTTCCTCGTCGCCGCTCGATTCGCGCAGCACGCGGAAGAGCGCGGCGCGCAGCGGCAGCAGGAGGTGCGGCGACTCGCTCTCGTCCGCGCGCGGGTCGAGCAGGCGCTCGAGCGGCAGCACGAGGCCGCGCGCGGTGATCCAGGCCAGCCACGAATCGAGGTCCTCGCCCCACCAGCGGCCGGCCGCGTCGACGGCGGCGCCATCCTCGAGCCAGGGCAAGGCGCACTCGCCCAGCAGCTTGCGCCCCGTGGCGCGCGCGGCGGCCGCGGCTCCCGCCGCCGGCATCCCCGGCGCGAGGCAAGCGTGCACGCGACGCGTGAGCGGATCGACGCTGGCTGCTTCGGCCGAGCCGGCGACGCGCGTGTAGTCCTCCGCGCGCGCGTAGGCGGCGAGCTCGATGCCCGGCAGCGCGCTCGCGGGTGCGGCCCAAGCGTGCAGCGCTACGCGCGCGCGCGCGACCTCGTCGAGCAGCGCGGAGAGCCGCGCGGCCTCGATCCCCTTCTGCGTCGTGCCCGTGATGCCGTCCGTGCGCTGCGTGAGCGGCTCGCCCTCGGGCTTGGCGGAACGCACGAGGCGCACGGGGTCGATGCGACCGGCGAGCGGGAGCGGTCCGCGCAGCACTTCGCGTCCCCCGCTCCAGACGCACAGCGACGGTTTCCAGCCTGGCGCGAGTTCGTGCGTCGCCAGCCGGCCGAGGTGCTCCTCGTCGTTGGCGTAGTAGAGCGTCAGCGGCAGGCCGGGGCGCTCGGGATCCTCGAAGCACGCGACCAGCGCATCGTCGGGCGCTCCGAACCCGGTCTCGTCGATCACGAACCAGGGCTGGCCCGCGGTCTCGCCGGTCTTCACCCCCATGCTTTCGACGAGGCTGCGCGCGCCCGCGTCCGCGCGGCAGCCGAGCACGATGCGCGGCAGGTGCGCGTCACCGGTCGCGATCCGCAGCGCGCAGCCCGCGCGCGTGAAGCGGCTCGTGGCGCGGCGCACCGGCTCGAGCGCCGGGCCGGCGCGCACCACGACCTCGACCGTGCCCGCATTGAGCAGATTGCGCATCAGCGCCGCACTGCCCGAGTCCGCGTCGACGCGCACGCGCGACCCGCAGGCGCACAAGGCCACCGCCAGCGCGAAGATCCTCAGCTCGCTCTTCATCGCGGATCGGGGCGCTGCTCCATGGCGCTCCCCTGCTGCAGGACGAGCAGCTTGGCGTACTTCAACTGGCCGTAGTGGAAGGCCAGGCAGGCCTGCAGGAAGCCGCGCCAGCCCTCGAGGAAGCCGAGCTTCAGGATGTAGTAGCGCACGAAGCGCGCCAGGGGCCGGACGACGAGGTCGACGCTGCGCGCGCGCTTGCCGCGCTTGTGCAAGCCCTCGGCCATGATCGTCGTGTACTTGTCGATCGTGCGCAGGTGCTCGGCGAAGCTGCGGTAGGGATGGTGCAGCAGGTTCCCGCGCAGCGTGCCCGCGCTTCCCTCGAGCTCGACGCGATCGTGCGGATCGTGGCCGCCCCAGTGCCCGCGGCGGCGGTCGAACAGGCGCAGTTGCCGGTCGGGGTACCAGCCCCCGCGGCGCATCCAGTGCCCGAGGTAGGAGGAGAGTCGCGGGAAGCGCCAGCCGGCGTGGCCCGGGAAGCCCGCGTCGCGCAGCGCCAGGATCTCGGCGCGCAGCTCGGGCGAGATGCGCTCGTCGGCGTCGACGCAGAGCACCCAGTCGTGCCGCGCGGCGCGGATCGTGAACTCCTTCTGCGCCACGTGGCCGGGCCAGTCGCGCTCGATCACGCGCGCGCCCGCGGCCGCGGCGAGCTCGCGCGTCGTGTCCTTCGAATGCGAATCCACGACCAGGAGCTCGTCGCAGAACTCGAGCGAGGCGAGGCAGTCCCGGATGCGGTCCGCCTCGTCCATGGCGATGATGCATCCGGAGATCTGGGGGCGTTCTGCACTCATCGGCGAGCTGCCGTGTTCGTTGTACCGGCCGGCGCAGGCGGACGCCAGCGCGCGAGCCCGCTCACGAAGCGCTCCCACTGCTCCAGGATCGGCAGCGGAGCGTGGTGCGCCGCGACGCCCGCGCGCCCCTCGCGACCGAGGCGCTCGAGCTCCGCGGGCGAGCCGAGCAACTCGAGCAGGCCGCGCGCGAGCGCAGCGACGTCGCCGCTCGCATGCACGCGTCCCCCGCCGCAGCGCCGGACGGTCTCCGCCAGCCCGGCGAGGTCGCTGACCAGCGCCGGCCGGCCGGCCGCGAGCGCCTCGAGCAGGGCATGACTGGTGCCCTCGTCGCGGATCGAAGGCTGCACGTACAGGTCGGCGGCCGCGAGCAGCAGCGCCGTGTCGTCGCGGAAGCCGAGCAGCTCGACGCGCCCGGGGTGGGCGAGATTCGCGCGCATGCGCGCGAGCGCAGCGGATTCCTCGCCACCGCCCGCGATCCAGAGGCGCGCGCGCGGCCGGCGCTGTTCCACTTCCTTCCAGGCCTCGAGCAGGATCTCGTGGCCCTTCATCGGGGCCAGCCGGCCGACGGCCAGCACGAGTTCGTCTTGCGCCGCGAGCCCGAGCCGCGCGCGCGCCGCCGCGCGATCGATCGCGGGCGCCGGTTCGATCGCGTTCAGGATCAGCTCGACGCGCTCGCTCCCCATGGCCGTGGCGATCGCCTCGCTGTTGGCGACGAAGCGGTCGACGCTGCGCAGCGCGAGCCCGCGGCCGAGCGGCCGCGCGATGCCGCGCCGCTGCACGAGCCGCGCGCCGCAGGCGAGCTTGACCAGCGCGCCGGCGCGCACGTCGCGACCGAGCGTCGCGATCACGACCTCCGGTCGTTCGCGCCGCGCCCAGCGCGCGAGCCTCAAGCCTGCGAACAGGCCTCCGGCCCGGATCACCGGCAGCCCCGACGCACGGCCGCGTTCGCACAGGGGCGAGCCGGCCAGGCAGGCGATGGTCACACGCGCCCCGCGCGCTCGCAGACCCTGAGCCGTCTCGAAGCACCACTTCTGGCCGCCGCCCCAGTCAGGGTTGCTGTCGATCAAGAGCAGGTTCATGTGGGCGCCGCGCATGATAGAGTCGGGAGCCCGATGAACGACAGTTGCGTTCTGCGCGGGCGGGCGACATGAAGATCGCCCTGGCGCACATGCGCCACGCCCAGACGGGCGGCACCGAGCGCTACCTGAACCAGATCGCCCGGCACCTCGCCGAACGCGGCGACGAGGTAACGATCCTGTGCCGCAGCCGCGAGGAAACGCCGCACCCCAAGGTGCGCTTCGTGCTGCTGCGGCGGCTGGCCTTCCGTCCGGCACGCCGTCTCGAGAGCTTCGCCGAAGCGGTCGAGCAGCACGTGCGCGCAGAGACCTACGACGTCGTCTACGGTCTCGGCGGAGGCTGGGCACAGGACGTGATCCGACTCGGCGGCGGAGTGCACGCGACCTACATGGAGCTCGCGCACCAGGCGACGCGCGCGGGCTGGAAGAACTTGTTGAAGGGCTCGCGCGGCAAGCACGACCTGCTGCTGAACAGCGAAGCGCGCGCCTTTCGCTGGCCGGGCCTGCTGCGCATCGTGGTCAATGCGCGCATGGTGCAGGACGACGTGATGCGGCGTTACGGAGTGCCGGCGGAGCGCTTTCGACTGGTCTACAACGGGGTCGATCCCGAGCGCTTCCACCCGCGCCGGCGCGCGCAGGAGGGCGCGGCGCTGCGCGCGCAGGCCGGCATCGAGGCGCACGCGCCGGTCGTCTTGTTCCTGGGCTCGGGTTTCGGGCGCAAGGGCCTCGATCGCGTGCTCGACTCCTTCGCCGAGTTGCGGCGCGGACTGCCCGCCGCGCGCCTGCTCGTCGTCGGTTTCGATTCGACGCAACCGAGCTTCGAGCGCCGCGCCGCCGAGCTGGGCCAGGCGCAGGCCGTGCGATTCCTCGGCGGCCGGCGCGACACGGAGACCTGCTACGCGGCCGCGGACGTGTACGTCCTGCCCACGCGCTACGACCCGTTCGCCAACACGACGGTCGAAGCGCTGGCGAGCGGACTGCCCGTCGTGACCACGCGCGACAACGGCGCGCACGAGCTCTTGAGCGAGCAGATCGACGGCAGCGTCCTGACGAGCGCCGACGACGTGCCGGCGCTGAGCGCCGCGCTGCGCTGGTGGCTCGAGCCCGAGCACCTCGCGCGCGGCGGGATCGCGGCCCGCGCACTGGCCGAGCAGCACACTTTCGAAGCGAAGGTGCGCCAGAGTGCGGCCGTGCTGGACGAGGTGCTGGACGAGAAGCGCCGGAAGGGGTCGGCCTTGCGCGAGCGCGTCGCCGGAGGATAGCGTCTCGGTCGTGGGAGCCCTCTCGCAACTGCACGCGCGCGATTTCGTCGACTACGACTCGCGCAAGGCGCGCATGCAATACCTCGCGCGGACGTTCGCGCGCGTGCTCAAGGGACGCGCGCTCGACGTGGGCTGCGACATGCGGCACTTGAAGACGCTCGCGCCGCAGCTCGACTACGTCGGCATCGACGTCGCCGGCGAGCCGGACTTGAAGCTCGACCTCGAGCGCCTGGAGCGCCTGCCCTTCCCCGACCGCGACTTCGACCTGGTGGTCTGCTCCGAGGTGCTCGAGCACCTCGACAACCTGCACCAGGTCTTCAGCGAGCTCGTGCGCGTCTCGCGCGAGCGCGTGCTGATCTCGCTGCCCAATTGCTGGGCCGAGGCGCGCCGGCCGATCGGGCGCGGCAAGGGCGGGATGATGCACTACGGCCTGCCCGCGCGGCGGCCGCAGGACCGGCACAAGTGGTTCTTCTCGCTCAGCGAGGGACGCGCCTTCGTCGACGCGATGGCCGCGGAACACGGCCTCGAGATCGAGGAGCTGCGCATCGCGGAGAAGCCGCGCCCGCTGCTCGTGCGCGGCCTGCGCCGGATGCGGCACGTGCGCCAGGAGTACTACCTCAACCGCTACGCGCACACGCTCTGGGTGCTGTATCGGCGCGGGCGGGTATCCTCGTCGTCCGCATGAAGGCCAAGGGCTGGTCGAACCCCAAGACGAGCGCGACCGTCTTCCGGCTGCTCGACGACGAGCTCGACTGGAAGACGGCGCGCATCGCCGACGTCGGCGCGGGTCGCGGCGCGCTGTCGTGGCGCCTGAGCGAGTATCTGCGCAACGAGCAGCAGCTCGATCCGCGCGAGCACGTCTTCCCCTGCGACCTGATCCCGGCCTCGTTCGAGGTCGAGACGCTGACCTGCCGGCAGACCGGGGTGGACGGCCGTCTGCCCTTCGCGGACGCGCACTTCGACGCGACGGTCTCGATCGAGGTGATCGAGCACGTCGAGGACCAGTTCGCCTTCCTGCGCGAGCTCGTGCGCATCACCAAGCCCGGCGGGCTGATCCTGGTCACGACGCCCAACACGCTGCAGATGGGCTCGCGCCTGCGCAGCCTCGCGACGGGTTTCCCGACGCTCTTCGACCCGCTGCCGCTGGCCGTCCACGATCCGCGCCGCTGCGGCGGGCACATCCACCCGATCGCGCCCTACTTCCTGGCCTACAGCGCGCTGCGCGCCGGGATGGTCGAGCCGCGACTGGTGCACGACCGGCGCAAGAGCTCGGCCAGCGCGCTCGCGCTGCTGACCGCGCCGGTCTGGCTGGCCGGCGGCGCGTGGCAGCGCATGCGCCTGGCGCGCAAGCAGCCCGAGCTCCTGCGCGAGAACCGCGAGCTCCTGGCGCAGACGTCGAGCTGGAACCTGCTCACCGGGCGCACGGCGATCCTCTGCGCGCGGCGTCCCGCCGCCGCACGCGATGAAGTCCACGCCTGACCGCCCCGCGCTCGCGACCGGCGAGCTCGAGCTCGAGCGCGTGCGCTGCGATTTGTGCGGCGCCGACGAGACGCGCGAGCGCTACAAGAAGCCCGACACCGGACGCTGGACCAGCGACTTCGAGTTCCCGGTCGTCGAGTGCCTGCGCTGCGGCCTGGTGTACGTCAACCCGCGCCCCACCGAACGCGGCATGGCGCCCTTCTACGCCGGCGACTACCACGAGGGGCGCGACAGCGCGCAGCACGCGCGGCGCTACGCGCGCCAGCTGGCCTTCCTGCCGGGGCTCGAGTCCGAGCGGCTGCTCGACATCGGCTGCGCGCGCGGGGATTTCCTGGCCTTCGCGCTCGCACGCCACCCGCGACTCGCGGCGCACGGCGTGGACGCCTACTCGAAGGGCGTCGGCGACGCGCGCATCGCCTTCCAGCCGCGCTCGCTGCTCGAGTGCCGCTTCGCCGACGCGAGCTTCGACCTGGTGACGGCCTGGGCGGTCTTCGAGCACCTGCACCGTCCGGATGCGTACTTCGCCGAGGTGCGGCGCATCCTCGAGCCCGGCGGGCGCTTCGTCTTCCTGGTGACGAACGCCGAGAGCCTCTGGAGCCGCTGCGCGTTCGGCGAGGACGTGCCGCGCCACACCTACCACTACTCCGCGCCCGTGCTGCGGCGCTACGCGGCGAAACACGGCTTCGAGGTGCAGCGCATCTCGTTCGACGATCGGATCTTCGACGGCCGCGGCCGGGGCATGTTCCGCGTGCGCCTCTTGCGCGCCGCCGGAGTCTCGTGGAAGGACTCCGCCGCGCGCCGCTTCACGCTGCTGCAACACATGGCGCGCAACGCCGGCAAGCTGCTCGACGGAGTCGTCTTCGCGCTGCACTGGGAAGCCTGGCTGCAGCGCTCGGGGATCATCGTGGCCGAGTTCCGCGCCGCGCAGCGCTGACGCGCTGTTGCCGGCGACGGTCCCGGGGCGCATCATGCGCCGTCCATGAGCGGCATCAAGCTCAACCTCGGCTGCGGCAACAAGCTGCTGCCCGGGTACGTCGGAGTCGATCTCCATCCTTGCGCCGGCGCGCGCGTGCGCTGCGACCTGACGCGCGCGCTGCCCTTCGCCGACCGCAGCGTGGAGGCGGTACATCTCGACAATGTCATCGAACACGTCCCGGACATCACGCACCTGATGCGCGAGCTGCAGCGCATCTGCAGGCCCGGCGCACAGGTCCGGATCCTGACGCCGCATTTCAGCGCGCAGGCCTCCTGGCGCGACCCGACGCACCTGCACCACCTGTCCTGGTTCTCGATCGAGCACTTCACCGAGGCCCGGCACTACACCGGCGGCGGATTCCGGCTCGTCGGGCGCCGGCTGTCGTTCGTCGGCGGGCCGCTGGGCCTCGTGGCGCGCCTGCTCTTCGCGCTCAGCCCCGATTCCTACGAGAAGCACTTCTGCTTCGTCTTCCGCGCGTCCACACTGACGTTCGACCTGGAGGCCACGGGGTAGGCCGCCGAACCATGCTGCTCTTCTGCGCCTTGCTCTTGTGCCTCGGCCTGTGCTCCTGGGGCCCGGGCCACCACCTCGAGTTCGCCGAGCGCGTGCTGCGCCGGCGCAAGGAGCTCCTGCCGCGCGACGTGGCGCAACTGCTCGGCCACGAGCGCCAGGCCTACCTCTACGGCAACCTCGCGGCCGACCTGATCAACTTCAAGAGCTACGGCGGCGCCTACAACCACTGCCATCGCTGGCAGATCATCGACGAGATGCGCGCGCACACGCACACGCCGCGCGGCGAGGCGTTCATCCTGGGCTACCTCTCGCACCTGGCGGCCGACACGATCGCGCACAATCACTTCGTGCCCTACCACCTCGCGCGCTACGCGCGCACGAAGGGCCTCGGACACTTGTACTGGGAGATGAGCGCGGACCGCTTCATCCCGAACGCGCGCTGGAACCTCGTGACCGAGCTCAAGGCCGACAAGCGCCTCGACGAGCTCGACGATGTCGTCAACCGCTGCGTGCCGAAGAAGGCGCTCTCGATGCGCACCAACAAGTTCCTCTTCAACCACGTGCTGCTCGTCTCCGAGCGCGAACGCTATCGGCACGGGATGGCGCGGCTGCATCCGCTGGCGAACGTGCGGCTCAAGAAGGGCTTCCTGGGACTGTTCCAGGACGCGGCCGTCGAGCGCATCCGCCTGGCCCTGCACCCCAGGGGACTGCGCGAGATCGTGCGCGTGGACGCCAACGGCAAGGAGGCGCAGGCGGCGGCCATGCGCATGCGCATCGGGCTGCTCGAGCGCTGGACCTCGCCCAAGGCGCGCTGGGAGGATGCCGAGCCGCGCGCGGCGGCCTTCCTGCTGGGGATGGAGTCGCCGCCGCCCGAGCGCGCCTAGTAGACGAAGTAGCGCACGACGTAGCCGGTCATGGTGCCGTCGCCGTTGAAGTCGACGCCGGCGATGGCCTCGTCCGCGAGGAGCGCGGCGCCGGTGGGATTGCCCACCTCGTCGAGGTCGACCGCCAGGCGCGGGAGAGTGTTGAGCACGGCCATCGCGACGCTCGTGCCGGCCGAGAGCGAGGTGCGGAAGAGGATCATGTCCGTCTCGTCGCCGTCGCCGTTCCAGTCGCGGCTGTCGGCCGCCTCGTCGACGCGGTAGAAGACGATGTCGCGGCCGATCACCGAACCGGTGTTGGCCGGCTGCACCGCGATCGCGACGCCCGGATAGCTCAGCGTGGAACCCGAGAAGAAGGCGAAGGTCGGCACGCTGTCGGCGGTGTCGAGGTCTTCGCCCGCGACGGCCGGATTGTGCACGTTGATGTTGACGCCGTTGACGCTCTCCTTGAAGGCCACGTTGAGGCGGGTGCGGTCGCGCTTCTCGCGCATCCAGGTCGCCCCTGCATAGGGCGCTGCGGTGGTCGGCGTGAAGTCCCAGGCGTGCGGCGTGGTGCTCGGCGCGAGCCACCCCAGCAGGTTCTTGGACGTGAAGCTGTCGCCGTCGAGGTCGAGGCTGTCGGCGGCCTCGTTGACCTCGATCACGAAGCGCTCGCTGAGCTCGGAGAGGCCGTGCGTGCCGCCGGGGCAGTCGAACAGCGCGTGCAGGTCGTCGGAATCGTTGAGCGGCAGGATCGCCTGGGGCGATGCGACGATCTGCGTCCAGCGCACGACGTTGTCGGTCGTGTCGAGGTCCGTCAGCAGATCACAGGTACCCTCGTCCGACTCGGCGCAGATGGTCGCGATGAAGCCGCCCGCGATGGCGATCTTTCCTAGGGTCAGGCGGCCGGCCAAGCCCGTGTTGCGAGGCGGCGCGGTGACCGGATTCGCGTTCCAGCCCGCGAACATGATGAAGTGCAGCACGTTGTCGCTGGCGTCCGCGTCCTCGAAGCCGGCGCACTGAGTCGCCTGCCAGGCGGCGGCGAAGAGCGCGGGGTTGTTCAGGTTCGTCGCGTCCTGCGCGGCCTCCGAGACCAGGAAGCCGATGCTCCAGTCGTGCGACGAGAGCTTCTTGGCCCGGAACGGTCCGTTGGCCGAACCGAGCGCGAGATTGGTGTTGCGGATCACCCCAGTCGTAAACGTCGCGTCGAGCAGGGCGAGCACGTGCGTGTCCGTCGCGTCGCCGTCGGTGTTCAGATCGCGGCCGTTGTCGACCTCGTTCAGGCCCAGGAACAGCATGCCATCGTCCAGCGCCAGCAGCTCGACCGTGAGCTCGGCTGTCCCGTCCTGGGTCGTGATCCCCGTGGAGCTCAGCGGCACGTTCGAGCTGATCACGCGCAGGTTGCTCAGGTTCGCGCCGGCGGTCGTCACCGCGGCGGTGTAGAACAGGTTCGTTCCGACCGCCACGAACTGCGGCAGGCTCGCGGAGGCGAGATCGTCCACGTAGGCGAGCGCGTTGGCGCTGGCCGACCAGTGCAGCAGGACCACGTCGTCCTGCGCGAGGTCGTTGTTCCAGTCGTTCGCGTCGAGCGCCTCGTCGACCGCCAGGTAGAGCTCGTTGCCGATCCAGGCCATGTCGAGCGCGGCGACGTCCAGCCGGTGCTCGACGTGCGAGCCCATCGCGACCGCCACGGCGATCGAATCGATGAAGTCGCCATCGCCGTTGAAGTCGGTGCCGGTCGCGCCGGTAGTGGCCTCGCTGGCGAGGAAGGCCAGGTTGTGGGCGGAGATCGCGATCGGCGTCGTGCCGGCCACGGCCACGGTCGTGTTGTGCAGCACGAACGAGTCGCTCGAATTGCTGCCGGAGCTGCAACCTGCGAACGCGAGGCCTAGCAGCGAGAAGTAGAGAGAGGTCCGAGTCATTTGCATTTGGTTCCTGCCGGCCAGGCCCGGACCGCGGAGCCTAGCATTCGATTCCGCCGCGTCCAACCCCGCGACTCAGCGCAAAATCGGCCGGTAGATCTCGAGCGTCGGTCCCATGCGCGCAGCGCGCATGAGGAAGAGGAAGAAGGGTTCCCGGAAGCCCGGCAGGTGGCGGCCGAGGAACACGCACGCCTCGCCGTCATCCTGGGCGCGCGGCGTGAAGCGCGCGAGCGGCGTGCCCGTCTTGCGCAGCTCGGCGTGCAGCTCCGCGAGCCATGGAATGCCCGGGTCGAGCGACAGCAGCACGAGCTCGGGGTTCCGCGCGGCGAGCCAGGCGGGCGGGTCGGCGAGCATGCGCGCGCGCGCGGGGTCGCTCGCCGGCGGCGGCTGATGCAGGTCGTAGCGCGGAGCGCGGCCCTGCGGCGCGTTCTGGATCTCGTAGGCCATCCAGCGCGAGGTCCAGGGCTTCCCCCGCGACTCGTCGACCACCGCCTGCGTGTGGAACAGCGGCAGGTCGACGTAGGGCAGCGCCTGGATGTCGGTGCGCTCGGGTTCGGCATTCGTCTCCACCCACTGCGCGGCGAGGTCGCACGTGTCGGGCGCCGTGCGCACGCGAGCGAGCTGCGCGTCGAGTAGAGGCATCGGCGCGAGCAGGGCGCAGGCCGTCGCGGCCGGCACCCAGGCGCGACGCGCGACGCGCTGCCACAGGGCGAACGGCGCCGCGGCCGCGATCGCGAACCAAGGCAGCAGGTTCAGCACGAAGCGCTCCCAGGTCTCGGCGTACATGCCGATCACGAGGGCGTAGGGCAGCGCGAACGCCAACGCCACGAGCAGCGCCGCGCGCTCACGACCGAGGCTGCGTTGCCGCACGGCGCGCACTCCGAGCAGCAGCAACCCGCCGAGGCCGAAGACGAACAGCAAGGGGTCGTAGGACCAGAGCGTCTCGACGATCGTGAAGAAGCCCGAACCGTTGAACTTGTCGAGCTTGAGCGGCTGACCCGAGAGGTTGAGGTTCGAGCCGCGCAGCTGGAAGTAGCCGCGGCCGAGGAAATAGAAGGGATAGAAGACGCGCACGCACAGCGCGACCGGCACGCAAGCGAGCGCCAGCTTCCACCACGCGCGCGGCTCCTGCCGGCGCGCCAGGAGGTGCGCCACCAGCAGGCACGGCAGCGTGAACACGCCGTACTGCAGTGCGCCGAGCGCGAGCCCGCAGGCCGTCCCCGCGAGCAGGTAGCTCGCGAGCGATCCGCGGCGCAGGAGCCGGATGCAGGCCAGCACCGCCCAGGCGTTGGCTGTCGCCGCGATCCCGTGCGGGCGCATGTCCGCGCTGTAGAAACAGTAGAGCAGGCTCGTCGCGACCAGCGCCGTGGAGAGCAGCGCCCAGCGCTCGCCCACGAAGCGCCGCGCGAGCAGCCAGGTGGCGAGCAGCATCAGCGTCGTCAGCACCGCGCTCGCGCGGCGGAATTCGAGCCAGTTCGCCCCCGCTCGCGCGAGCTGCGAATCGAGTGCGGCGTCGTCCCGCAGGCTCTGGCGCAGTTCGGGGAGCTGCGCGACGAGCCGGGCCGCGAGGTGCGGATAGAAGGCGAAGCCCGGATCCTGCTCGTCGCCGGCCTGCGGATGGCGGTAGACCTCCATCTGGCGATCGAGCACCAGGCCGTCGAGCGGCTGGTGATGCGGCAAGAGGAAGTCGGCGCCGATCCAGCGCACGCAGAGCGAGAAGGCGCAGATCAGCGCCAGCACGGCGAGCACCCAGGCTGCCCGGGATTCGGATGAGGAACTCATCACGGTCGCTGGGGCTTGGCCGCCGTGAAGCCGCGGCGCAGGTCGAGGATCGCCGAACTCCACGTATTCGCGGTCTCTCGCTCGATCGCATCCAGCTCGACGTCGTCGCCGGGCCCGACGTCGACATGCCAGACGCTGCCGGGCGACTCGGGCAGACGGATCGTCACGATCTCATGTCCGCTGCTCGGGGGTTGGGGTTCCACGCCTTCCGGATCCAGGACCGCGAGGCCGGCCGCGACGCGCTCGCGGCCATAGGCATCGAGCCGCTGCGCGCGCTGCGCCTGGAGTCTGCGCAGCGTCTCGCTCCAGGTGGCCACGCGCTGCTGCAGCTTCTCGATCTCCGTGGCCGAGGGCTCGACCATTCCGGGGTTGACGAGCGTGTCGAGCCACCAGCCCTTGCCGATCGGCAGCTGCCAGCCGCGGCGCAGGCCCTCCGCGCGCAGATCCTCCGCGGGGGCGGGAGGGGTGGGCGGCTTCTGGGCGAGTTCGTCCGCGCGCTGGCGCTCGGTACCGGACTCCAGCCGCACGCGGGGTTGGGCCTGCGCCGGCTCGTCGGGCCGCGCCGGCTGTTCGAGCGCGGGCGCCTCGGAATCGACTCCGGGGCGGAGGAGGTAGAGAGCGCCCGCGGCGAGCAGGGCGACGAGACAGACGATGCTGAGTGTTCGCGACAAGGCGGCCTCACTCGCGCACGGTCGCGAGCCCAGTGCGGATGATGCGCGCGATCAGCTGGGGGTAGGACAAGCCGGCCTTGCGCGCGGAACGCGCGAAGTCCTCGTCGGCCGCGAGGTGCGGATTGGGATTGGCCTCGATGAAGTAGATCTCGCCGGCCGGCGTGACGCGCAAGTCGACGCGCGCGTAGCCGTCGATGGCGAGCACGCGGTAGATGCGCTTGCAGGTCTGGACGATCGCGCGCTCCAGCTCCGGAGCGAGCCCTCTCGCGAAGCGGTACGAGAGCCCCCAGCGCTTGCGATAGGCCGCGTCCCACTTGGCCCGATGCGTCGCGATCCTGGGCTCGTCGGGCGGGACTTCCTCGAACACCAGTTCGCGGATCGGGAACACGCTCAGGCGCTGGTTGCCGAGGATGCTCACGTACAGCTCGCGCCCCTCGATGTACTCCTCGGCGATGACGTCGGAGTCGAAGGAGTCGTGGATGAAGCGCACGCGCTCCCGGAACTGCGCGTCGGTCTCGACGAACGAGGCCTGCGAGATGCCATAGGACGCCTCCTCCTTGAGCGGCTTGACGAGCAGCGGGAACCGCAGGTGCGCCGGCCGCGCGGCGCGCCGGCCGCGGGCGATGACCGTGAACTCCGGAATGCGGATGCGATGGTAGCCGAGGATCTGCTTGGAGATGGCCTTGTGCTTGCAAAGCGTCAGTCCGGTCGAGCCGCAGCCGGTGAAGGCCACGCCGTGCAGCTCGAGGAACGCAGCGATGTTCTGGTCGAAGGCGCGGTTGTTCTTGAACTGGTCGGCGAGGTTGAAGATCACGTCCGGCTGGAAGCTCTCGAGCTTGCGGCGCAGGAGATCCAGGTCGTCGAAGATCGCCAGGTACTCCGCCGTGTGCCCCAGGCCGGCCAGCGCGGCGAGGACGTTCTTCTCGGTCGTCCAATCCTCCGTCTTCAGCCTGGCGCTCAGGTCCTGATCGATCCGGGTCGGAGCGACGGCATCGAACAAGGCCAGGATCTTGAGCTTCTTCGTCACGCTCGCCTGACGCGGAGACTACGGCTGGCGCCGACGCTGGACAAGCCGATGCGCGCTGCGCACCCTCGGATCATGCAAGCCTGGATCCTCGTGGCCGTGCTCGCGCTCCAAGGGGTGCCGGGCGGCTGGAAGCTCGAGCGACCGCAACCCGCGCCGGACGGCCGGCCAGTCGAAAATCCGGCCTGGAAGGAGCTCGCCTGCGCCAGCTGCCACGAGAACGTCGCGCGCGAGTGGGCGCGCACGACGCATGCGACGGCCTGGCTCGACCCGCGCTATCAGGAGGAGCTGCAGGACAAGAAGAAGCCCGAGGCCTGCCACAACTGCCACATCCCCGAGCCAATCTCGGGCGTCGAGCCGGGCACGAAACCCAAGGCGCGCGCCGCGAAGCAGTCGGCCCGGGCGCACCTGGGAGTCGACTGCGATGCCTGCCACCTCGGTCCGCAGGGCGAGATCCTCGGACCCATCGGGAGCGCGACCCAGGCGCATCTTTCGAAGCGCAGCACGCTCTTCAGCGAGGAGGGCCAGTCGCAACTGTGCGTCGCCTGCCACGCGACCACGGTCGGGCCGGTGATCGGCATCGCGAAAGACTTCGTCGAGACGCGCCAGTGGGAGAAGCAGAAGAGCTGCGTCGGCTGCCACATGCAGGCGCTCGAGCGCGAGTTCGTCGCCGATCCGGCGAGCCACGCGAAAATCGGCGACCCGCCCTACTCGAAGCGCGCCGGGCGCAGCCACGAGTTGCAGACGCCGCGCGATCCGGCCTTCCTGGCGCGCGCCTTCGAGCTCTCGGCGCGTGTGGCGGACGGGCGAACCCGCGTCACGTTCAAGAACGCCTGCGGCCACCGCGTGCCGGGGCTGATCGGACGCGAGATCGAGTTCGAGGTGACCTTGCTCGACGAGCACGGTGCGAGCGTCGGGCAGGACAAGCTCGCGCTCGACCACACGCGCTTCCTGGGCACGGACGAGGAGGCGCTGCTCGAATTCGAGCGGCCCGGCGCGCGCGTGCGTCTGCGCGGACTGCACCAGTCCCCGGGCTTCGAGAAGCGGGCGCTGTTCCTCGAAACCGAGATCCCGGTCGCGCGCTGAACGAGCCCGGCTAGGCTGTCGCGCATGCGGATCGGGGTGATCGTGCTGTTCGTGCTCGCGCTGTGCAGCCCGTGCGTTGCGGCCGCGACGCAGAGCCGCGACCCCTTGCAGCGCTTCCAGGCCTGCCTGAAGCGCCTGCAGGACCGCCCGGGCGCGGCCGGCGCGGACGATCTGCGCGAGCTCAAGGCGCTCGTCGGCGATCTGCGCCTGCTCTGGTCGGTGGACAGCTCGCGCCAGCGCGAGATCGGCTGCGCGCTGCTCGACCTCGTCGGCCTGACGATCGGGGACACGGAGTCGCTCGCGCTGGAGCAGCAGACCGGTCCCGAGAGCGAGCTGCGCGAGTTGTGCGGCGCGGCGTTGCAGGCGCATCTGGACGCTGATTTCGAGCGCTTCCTGGCGCGCGAGGTGCTGCCGCCGAGCCAGACGAATCCGACTCGGCGCCGGCGCGCCGCGCTCTGGCTCGTCGCGCCCAAGCCCAACCCGGGCCTCTTGCTCTCGCTCATGACCTGCGTGCGGGATCCGGATGCGGGGATCCGCGACCTGGCGCTCGAGTCGCTGTGCGGCTACCAGGACAAGGGCGTGCACAGCCTGTTCCTCGGGCTGCTCGAAGGCAACGAATCGGCGCGCGGGTTGCCGCGTGCGGGCGAGCTCGCCGAGCGGCACTTCGCGCGCCTCCCGCCGCAGCCGCTGGGCCTGCTCGGCGAACGCCTGCACGCGATCGTCGAGCCCGGATTGCGCTCGCAGGACTGGCGCAGCATCTCGCGCGCGATCGCGCTCTCGCACCCGCTCGAGCACGCGGCGATCGTGCCGGCCCTGATCGACGCGCTCGAGACCTGGAAAAAGCGCGCCGAAGCCGGTCTGCAGGCGTTGCGCATCGAGCGCGAGCTCGAACGCGCACTCGAGGCGCGCGCCGGGCGCAGCTACGGATTCGATCCCGCACTCTGGCGGGCGTGGTGGGACGCCGTGCAGCGGAAAGCGGTCGCGCCGCGCAGCGACGCCGCAAACGACGGCCAGACGCGCGCGGGCTTCTTCACGCTCAAGCCCTGGACCGACCGCGTGGTCTTCGTGCTCGACCGTTCGGGCTCGATGGCCGAGGCCTTCGGGCCGGCCGGTCCGGGCGGCGAACGCCGTTCGCGCTGGCACAATGCGGTCGAACAGCTGTGCCAGTTCATCTCGGAGCTGCCGGCGGGCGCGCGCTTCAACGTCATCCTCTTCCACGACTTCGCCGAGAACTGGAAGGACGACCTCGTGCGCGCGGACGCCGCCGCGCTGCGCGCGGTGCGCTTGTGGCTCGAGCAGAAGCCGCGCGGCGGGACACACCTGCGGGCAGGAGTCGAGCAGGCCTTCGGCAGCGGCATGAATCGCACGCCCGATCCGACGTTGACCGACGCCGACACGGTGATCGTGCTGTGCGACGGCGCGACGGAGGAGGGGCCGGGCTGGGTCCCGCGCTTCCTTTCGCGCACCAATGCGCGCGCGCGTGTGGTGTTCCACGCGGTCCAGATCGGCGCCGAGGGCGACGGCACGCTCGAGCGCCTCGCCCGCGGCAGCGGAGGCGAGTTCGTGCAGATCGACGGATAGACAGACAGTGTCCGTAAGATTATATCAGGAATACACTTAGGTTGATCCACCCGGTCTGGAGGCGCACCGGCGTCCCCGTCCTTCCTCCACCTCCCCCCCCTAGCTACACTCCCGGCCAATTTTCGTCCCGGCGTAGAAGGTGCGGAGCGCACTCCCCCCTGCTCCCCCCATGCTCGAGAGCTACATCCCCATCCTGATCCTGGGCGCGGTCGTGCTCGGGTTCGTGGCCGTCAACCTGCTGGTCAGCGAGCTGGCGGGCCGCCGGCGCGTGAACGTCGGGAAGCTCGAGGCCTACGAGTGCGGCATGGCGCCGATCGGCAGCGCGCGTTTGCGCCTCTCGATCCACTTCTACCTGGTCGCGGTGCTGTTCATCCTGTTCGACGTCGAATCGGTCTTCCTGGTGCTCTGGGCGCTGGGCGCGACGAACTTCAAGGCCGCCGGCGTGGGCGGTTTCGTGCTGGCGGAAATCGCTGTCTTCGTCGCGATCCTCGGGCTCGCGCTGGCCTATGTTTGGCGCAAGGGAGGTCTCGAATGGGACCGCTGATCGAAGTCGAGCAGCAGCCGGACAAGCAGGGCTTCCTCTGGACGCGCCTCGACGAGCTCGTCAACTGGGGCCGCAAGAACAGCCTCTGGCCGATGCCGCTGGGCCTCTCGTGCTGCGGCATCGAGCTGATGGCGATGATCGGGCCGAAGTTCGACCTCTCGCGCTTCGGCGCCGAGGCCGCGCGCTTCAGCCCGCGCCAGGCCGACCTGATGATCGTCGCCGGCACGCTGACCTGGAAGAT
>Ga0315912_10000912_pt1 | contig 42004 bp, 35 predicted proteins | sample VfabasoilMG_FD_204469 | JGI IMG/M metagenome (GOLD analysis project Ga0315912, IMG submission 204469) | Garden soil microbial communities collected in Santa Monica, California, United States - V. faba soil | ecosystem: Environmental > Terrestrial > Soil > Garden | place: USA: California... | reverse complement strand
CTTACTTTTCGTCGTGACGCCAAATTCCAAAACACCGCGCGCTGAAGCGCGCTCCTACAAAGGAAGGTGGGGCCTCGGCTAGCGGCGTCGGATCGGCTTGCCGAACTCCGGATCCCGGCTCACGCAGGACGCGATGGTGCGTGCGGGCGGCTTGAACCAGCCCGGGTCGCGGAAATCGCCCGGCGCGAGGTCGTCGCGCACCTTGATCACGGTGAACATGCCGCCCATCTCGAGGTTCCCGTACGGTCCCACGCCCATCATCATGGGCATGGTGTTCTCCGGGCCCGCGTGGTGGCCCATCTCCGTGTGCTCCTGGTGCTCGGCCATGCCGGCCTCGCCCATTTCCATGAAGCCGGGCAGCAGCTTGCGCACGCGCTTGGCGACGTCGCCCTGGTCCACGCCGATCGGGTTGGGGATCTCGTGCCCCATCGCGTTCATCGTGTGGTGGCCCATGTGGCAGTGGAAGGCCCAGTCGCCGGGCACGGCGATGAACTCCAGGTCGCGCGTCTGGCCCACGCCGACGATCTCGGTCACCTCGGTGCGGCGCGCGGCCTTGGGCCAGCGTCCGCCGTCGCTGCCGGTGACCTCGAACTGCACGCCATGCACGTGGATGGGGTGGTTCCACATGGAGAGATTGCCGATGCGCAGGCGCACCCGTTCGCCGGTGCGCGCGACCAGGGTCTCGATCGCGGGGAACACCTTGCTGTTGAACGTCCACAGGTCGAAGTCCAGCAGCACCGAGGGATCGGGCCGGTACGTGCCCGGATGGAGCGCCCAGTTGTGCAGCAGGATGGCGTAGTCGCGGTCGACGCGCTCGGCCTCGCCGTCCTTCGGATGGATGATGAACATGCCCATCATGCCGACGGCCATCTGCACCATCTCGTCGGCGTGCGGGTGGTACATGTGGGTGCCGTGCTGCTGCAGGGTGAATTCGTAGGCGTAGGTTTCGCCGGGCGCGATCTGCGGCTGCGAGAGCCCGCCGACGCCATCCATGCCGCTGGGCAGCAGGATGCCGTGCCAGTGGATGGTGGTGTGCTCCTTGAGCCGGTTCGTGACCAGGAACCGCACGCGATCGCCCTCGACCGCCTCGATCGTGGGGCCGGGCGTGCTGCCGTTGTAGCCCCAGCACTTGGCCTTCGATCCAGGACCGAACTCGTGCTCGATCTCCTCCGCCACGAGGTGGAACTCCTTCACGCCATCCACCATGCGGTACGGCAGGGTCCAGCCGTTCGGCGTGCGCACCGGCACGTAGCCGCGCGGCGCGCGCGCCGGTTCCCCGGCGGCCGTCGCCGTCGAGGTGGCATCGCCGCCCGTCGCGGCAAGGGCGGCGTCGGCGACCAGCAGGCCCGCGGCGCTGGCGACCAGTTCTCGTCGGGAAATGCTCATGGCTGGGCTCCGTGGTCGTGTTCGTGGGTGTCGGGCGCTTGTTCGTCCTCGGGCGCCGGATCGTGGTGGTGGTGGCCCGAGTGCCCCGCCTCGTCGGCGTCCCCGCCGCCGATCAGGTCGATCTCGTCCGAAGGCGCGCCGTCGTCGGGCAGGCGCGTGCCGAGCGCGCCGCGCAGTTCCGCGCGCGCCTGCCAGTAGTCGCGCACGGCGAGCAGGAAGTGCTCGTACGCGCCGGCGGCCTCGCGCTTCGCCTCGAGCAGTTCGAACGCGCCCATCAGCATGTAGTTCACGCGCTGCTGGATCTGCTCGACCACCGCCTCGCGCGCGGGGATCAGCTGCTCGCGATAGTCCGTCGCGGTCGCCTGCGCGTTGCGCATGCGCGCGTGCGCGAGCTGCACGGCCTGGTCGCGATCCAGTTCCAGCGCGGCGAGTTCCGCGCGCGCCTTCGCGCCCTCGGCGCCGGCGCGCAGCACGTCGGCCTGGCCCTGCGAGACCAGTGGCAGGGTCAACTCCGCGGTCGGTCCGGTCAGGCGCGTGCCGTCGCTGTCGTGTTCCCGTTCCACGCCGAGCCCGAAGTCGCCGAGCCAGCGCCACCGCCGCCGGTGCGCCAGCGTCGCGTCCGCGGCGCGCACGGCGGCGCGCGCGGCCTCCACGTCGAGCCGATGGTCGCGCGCGAGCGCCTGCAGGTCGGCGAGCGCCGGCAGCTGCTTCGGTGGCAGGCGCAGCTTCGCCCCCAGCGGCTTGCCCGCCTGCGCCACGCCCGCGCCGATGCGACGCAGCAGGGTCGCGCGCGCCACTTCCGCCTCGGCCTGCGCCTGCGCCGACTCCACGCGCGATTCCGCGGCCTGCGCCTGTTCCCGCACGAGCTGCAGCCGCGTGATGTTGCCCGCCTCGTGGAAGCGCGCGGCCAGGTCGGCGGACACCTGCGCGGCCTCCGCGGCGAGCTCGCGCACCTCGGCCACCTGCTGCGCGGCGAGCGCGCCGTACCAGTCGTGCTCCACCTCGGCGGCGAGCGCGAGTGCATGTCCCGCGATCTCGCGCTTGGTGCGTTCGAGCTCGGCGTGCGCGAGCCGCGTGCGGCCGGGCCGGAGCAGGATCGAGGCGAAGTCGAACGCGAAGCTTTGCGTGATCGCGCGGTGCGGCTCGCTGCCGTGGGAGTCGAGGATCGAATAGCCGAACGTCGGGTTCGCGATCCGTCCCGCCTCCAGCACCTCGGCCTCGGCCAGTCCCAGGTGCGCGTACTGGCCCGCGAGTTCGGGGCTGTGCGCGAGCGCGTGGGCGATGGCGCTGCCGAGGTCGGCCGTCGCGTCCGGGGTCGCGGCGGGCGACGCTGCGGGCTCGGGCAGGCCGCGTGCGCGGGTGAGTTCGTCGATTTCGGCGCGGTCGCGCACCGGTGAGACGCTGACGCAACCGGCGAGCAGCAGGCTCGCGGCGATGGCGGTGGATGCCAGTCGTTTGGACATGGTGGATTCCAGATCAGGGGCGCCGGGGCGGGTGCGACCTCGGCGCGACAATGGCACGAACGACCCGTGTCGGCGCAACGCGCATCGGAACGGGACCGGGACACGCACACGGCCGCTTTCGCGGCGCCGGGTGCGCGTGTCAGGAGCGCACGGTCACGCGATCGGAGGTCGCAGCGGCTCGCCAGCGGGCATGGGCGGTGTCGCGGGCAGGCCCGCGTGCGCGATGCGCGGCGGCGGGCGCGCGAGCATCGGGGCGATGGCCGAGGCAGCCATCATCACGGTGCCCAGGCACAGGCCCTCGCAGGCACCGCCGCCGTCTTCGCAACAGGGTGGCAGCGGGATGCCGGGGGGGTGATCGGCCGCGGCGCGCCCGGCGGCATGGCACCCCGACGCCGGGCCATCGGCCGCCGCGGACGCAGGCACCAGCACCATGAGCGAGGCCAGGACCTCGTTCAGGGTGCCGTTGCCGACCAGGGCGACGGCGAGCAGGAGGCGGGCGAGCAGGGGCGGCATCCAGGATCGACTTCGTGGCCTGTGCAAGGTTCCCGGGCGAGGGCACGCCCCTGGGAGAAGGCAGGCGTGCCTGCGACACAGATTTCAGGCGGGATTGGATAGTATCAAAGGGGGGTTGCGCACCAATCCTCGTGCCTGCAGGAGAAGCTCACCATGACACGCCCGTGTTCCCTCGGATGGACGGCGTCGGGCGGCATCCTCCGCGTCCTGTTCGCCGCGCTCGTGCCGGCCTGCCTGGCGGGCCAGGTGCATGCCGCCGCCGCGATCACGGGAACGACGAATTCGGGACAGCCCAACGCCCAGGTCGCGATCTCCTTCACGCTCACCGGCGACGGCGTCACCAAGTCCATCGGCGGCGTGTTCAACCTGCCCTCGGAACTGAGCTTCGTGGGCAGTCCCACCGGCGCCGTACCGCCGCTGCAGTGCACGTCGGGCGGCATCTCGTGGACCAATACCGGCTCGCCGATCCCGGCGAATGCCGGCACCTGCGTCTACCAGGTGAAGATCGCCGCGAACGCCACGGTCGGTGCGAAGAGCGTGCCGTTGATCCAGGCGAGTTGCGACAGCGCCTGCACCTTCAACCCGGGCACGGTGAATGTCACCGCCGCGGCGAATCCACCGGCTATCGCCTACAACCCGAACACCTCCAGCACGGTGTCGTTGTCCGGCGGCCCCGGCACCATCGGCAGCGCGGCAACGGCGTCCATCGTCGCCACGCCCTCGGGAGGAAGCGGCAGCGGCGGCGCGGCCACGACCACGATCTCGGCGTGCGGCATCTCGGGCACCGGCGCCGGCGCGTTCGGAACGCCGCCGGGCACGCTCAGTTTCGTGGGGTCCACCACCACGTCGCAGAACCTTTCGCTGACCTGCACCCGGGCCGCCGCGCAACAGTCGGCCACGCTCTCGTGCACCGACACCCGCGGCGGTTCGCCCGGCACGAACGTGTCGTGGCCGCTGACCTGTCCGGCCGGCAGCGTGGTCAACACCCCGCCGACATTGCAGTACTCCCCCACGTCCGGCGGCACCGTCACGCTCACCGGCGGCAATACCGCGATCGGCGCCTCGGCGACCGGACGGGTGACGGTGACCCCGTCCGCGGGATCGGGCAGCGGCGCGCCCGCCACGACGACCGTTTCCAGCTGCGGGATCACCGGCGCGGGAGCCGCCGCATTCGGCAGCCCGCCCTCGGCCTTGAACTTCGTCGGCACCACCACGAGCGCGCAGAACCTCAACGTGAGCTGCACGCGCGCGGAGAACCAGGCGCAGGCGACGCTGGCGTGCACCGAGAGCGCCCCCGGCCAGACGAACATCGGTCGCAGCTGGTCGCTGACCTGCCCGAGCGGCACCGCGACCGTGACCGCCAGCGTCTCGCTCTCCGCCTCCCCGGCGCGCCTGAGCCAGGCCGGCACGGTGTCGCTGAGCTGGGTGCCGCAGGGCACGACCTCGTGCGCGCTCGCCGGCGGGCAGCCCGGCACGGTCTTCGCACCCACGGGTGCGAACAGCGCGACCACCACCGTCACGCCGGGAACGACCGCGCGCAACGACGTGTTCACCGTCACCTGCACCGGTCCCGGCGTCTCCGCCTCCGCGTCCGCCACGGTCGCCGTGGGCGTGCCGGCGCCGCCGCCGCCCAAGCCGGTCACCACGATCAGCACGGGCGTGAACGGCGCCGTCGCGAACGGCGGGTCGAGCAAGGTCTCGCTCAGCGACGGGGGCACCTACGTCGCGTTCGAATCGACCGCATCCAACCTGGTGGCCGACGACACCAACGGCACCTCCGACGTGTTCGTGCGCAACACCGTCACCGGCGAGGTGCGCCGCGCCAGCGTCGACGGCAACGGCGTGCAGTCCGCCGCGGTGAGCGGCGAGGCCTCCATCTCGCGCGACGGCCGCTACGTCGCCTTCACGCGCGGCACCGGCAGCACGCCCGCGGGCGCGGATGGCGCGAAGTCCATCACCGGCGGCGAGGTCTGCATCCGCGACCTGCAGGGCAACGTGATCCGCTGCATCAACAAGAGCCCCGGTGGCGCGCCCGCGAACGGCGCCAGCTCGCAGCCCGTGGTGAGCGGCGACGGCGACGTGGTGGTGTACCAGTCCGACGCGACGAACCTGACCGACGCGCCCGACGTGAACGGCTCGGCCAGCGACGTGTTCGTCTACGACAACAAGACCGGCAACACCACGCTGCTCGCCAAGGACACCAGCGACGCGCCGCTGACCCAGCCGAGCACGGCCCCGTTCGTCTCCTGCAACGGCCTGCGCTTCGCGTTCGAGTCGCTCGCCCAGGTCTCCAGCGCGCCGCAGCAGGCGGGCGTGAAGAACATCGTGGTGATCAGCCAGTACGGCGGCAAGCGCGTGGTCAGCCTGGGCCTGGGTGGCGTGGCCGCGAACGGCGACAGTCGCAAGCCCGTGATCGACGACGACGGACGCTACGTGGCGTTCGAATCCGACGCGAGCAACCTCGTCGTCGGCGATTCCAACAACGCGACCGACGTGTTCCTGGTCGACCTGTCGAAGAACATCACGTCCCGGATGAGCGTGGCGCCGAACGGCACGCAGGGCAACGGCGCGAGCCGCAGCCCGAAGATGTCCTGCGACGGATCGTCGGTCACCTTCGAGTCGCTCGCGAACAACCTGGTGGCCGACGACGCCAACGGCGAACTCGACAGCTTCGTCGCGAACGTCGGCACCGGTTCGGTGGCGATGATCTCGCGCACGAACGCCGGCGGCGGCGCGAACGGCGCCAGCGGCAACGGCGCGGTCTCGCCCGATGGCAGCTTCGTCGGCTTCGATTCGCGCGCGCCCAACCTCGGCGCGACCTCGCAGGGCACCGTGTTCGGCGGGCAGAACCCGTTCGCGTCGCAGAACTTCACCGGTGCCTGGTACGACCCGAACCAGAACGGGCACGGCATCTTCCTCGACCAGCTCACCGACGGCCGCCTCGTGGCCTGGTGGTTCACCTTCGACCCCACCGGCGCGCAGGCCTGGTTCGGCGGCGTGGGCAACATCCAGGGCAACAGCGCCGTGGTCAGCGTGGTGCGCACGCTCGGCACGCGCTTCGCGCCGAACTTCAACCCGGCTGAGATCGTGAACACGCCCATCGGCACGCTCACCTTCAACTTCACGGCCTGCGACCGCGGGCGCGTGGACTTCGCGCTCGATGCCACCTTCGGCACCGGCTTCATGAACCTCACGCGGCTCACCACGCCGCTGGGCGTGGGCTGCACGCCATCGGGCACCAGCGCTGAGGTCAAGGCGCTGTCGAACCCGCTGCCGGGCGTCGTGCCCGAGTGGCTGCGCACGAAGGCGTCCGAGTCCACCGTCGGCCCCATCGCCGGCGTCACCGGCGCCTGGTTCGACCCCAACCAGAACGGCCAGGGCCTGTTCCTGGAGAACCTCGGCAACGGCCGCCTGCTCGCCTGGTGGTTCACCTTCGGCCCGACCGGCAACCAGGCCTGGTTCGGCGGCGTCGGCACCCTGCTCGATTCCAATCGCGCGCGCATCAACGTGGTCAAGACCGAGGGCGGCCGCTGGATCCCCAACTTCAATTCGGCGCTCATCAACAACGTCCCCGTCGGCACCCTCGACCTGACCTTCCCCGCCTGCACCGGCGGCCAGGTCGCCTACGTGCTGCAGCAGGGATTCGGCACCGGCGTGCTGCCGTTGTCGCCACTGGTGAGGCCGGTCGGCACGGTGTGCATCGAGTGAGTTCGGGCGGCGCTTGAGCCGGCGGGATCGCGGCCCGATCGCGCGGCTTCACCAGGGTAAGCTGGCGCTGCGCAGGTGCCCTCGTAATCGCGATGCGACGCGGGATCATTTGTAGGAGCGCGCTTCAGCGCACGATCTTCTCGATCCTGTCCGGCGTTCGGCGCGTCGAAAGGATCGCGCGCTGAAGCGCGCTCCTACAGTTCCTTTGCGGACCGGTGCCCATTGATGGTTCCGATTCCGGAAACGTCGACAACCACAGGCCTCGGACGCACGACGTTCAGGCCCAAGTGCCTGGGCCGCTGGCAGCAGAACGCGCGGATGCTCGTCAGCAGCCTGGAGTCGCACCCGGTGCCCTGACGATCATGAGGGGACCGGAAACGCCAGGAAGGGAGATGGTGCGGAGGAGGGACTACCACTATCAGCTGGAACTCCCGAATTTGCTGATCGTGTGTCACGCCTGAAACAAACATTACCCCCATAGTTACCCCCGCGCAATTGCTGACCGCTACGGTCGGTGTAGCTTTGCTCCCGTGTCTGGTTGCTCGCGAGGCGTACAGTGGACCGAATGATGGTGTTCAACCTCGTGGCCGGTCGGGCGCTACTGGACCTGTACGAAGCATTTCCTAGCGCTATCGACATCGAGCCGATCAAGATTGCTCGAGCAGTCTTGCCAGCAGAATTGCCCGACGACGAGACGTTCGAGGCGCTCACATCGACTGCAGACGACACAATCAGCTTTCTGGTGCGGAACGGCTTCATCGAGCAATCCGGCCATCGCTATACCGATCGACCTGGCCTGACCGGATGCACGCTCTCGATGCGAGGGCTGGAACTGCTTGGTCGCGTGCCCGAGGCAATTCAGTCGGTAGGTGAAAGCGACAAGCCAGTGGTCACGCGACTGAAGGACGCACTTGATGCCTCATCCTACGACCTCGTGAAGTCCGCTATGGGTGCGGTTCTGAAGCTGGCTATCACGGCCGGCGGTGCGCTTGGCTAGCCAGTGCAAGAGCCGCATCGGCGATGGGCTCGGGGAGTTGAATGTGTCTGAATCTGAGTTGGTGATAGATGTACCAGGCTTAGGGCTGAGGACCTTCGGCTCCCGAGGCGAGTTCCGAGACTTCCTCGACCGCGAAACATCCGCTTGGACCGAGTTGAAGCTTCGTGCGGAGGCTGCAACGCCAGCGGTGTCGGGTGTAGCGCTCCAACCACTGAGGGCACACGCTGATCGGTGGGGTTTTTGGCGTGGGCATGTGGACCCGATTGACGAGGCGGAGACAACCGAATCACAAAAGGTCCAAGCGTACTCAGAGAAGTGCAGGCAACTGTCACAAGCACTACAAACGAGCACGCTCGTGAGTAGAACCAGTCCGCTTGGTGGCTCGATCCTTGAGCTTGCGCAACGCGATATCGGGAAGAGCGCGTTTGCGCTTTCATTGTCAGTTGGAGGATTCTCACTCTCCGATCATCCTGTCTGGATGAAGCAAATTCCCGTTCTGATGTTAGAGCTCGGAAGCCCACGGGGAACTGAAGCGCTGGAGCGGGCTAGTCTCGCAGCTGCCGATGCCGAACAGGCGAGCAGCAGGGCCAAGGTCGTCGTAGGGATGCTAGAAGGCGAGCTCGCGCGGCAGACAGGAGGTTGGATCGAACGGACAGACAAATGGGACGAGCAAGCAGCGCAAGAACGAACCGATTCTGCGAATGCCAGCGCCGACCAACTCAAGGACATGCGTTCGGAATTTGACTCTCTCAAGGCTGCCTACGACGCGCAGATGAAGCTGCGTGCACCTAGGGATTACTGGCACACGAACGGAGTTTCGCACGCTCGGGCCGCGGCCATTTGGGGCGCGGCATTTGTGTTGGTCGTGATTCTTGGCGGCTACATGGTCAAGGACGTCATTGACATCCACTCGTCGGGAATCACCGCAGCACGAGCGGGGAGCTATGGCTGGGTCCCATCGGCATTGTTCATCGGCGCGAGCGGATTCCTGCTTCTGTGGGTCCTTCGAATTTGCGCGCGACAGTTCGGGGAGCACATTCTTCGGCGGCAGGACGCGCGCGAGCGCGTCGTAATGGTTGATACGTTCCTTGCCCTAACCAAAGAAAGCCTCAGCCCAGCTGTGCTAGCGACGGAGCCTCAATTGGCAATCGTGCTCTCGGCACTCTTCAGGTCCGGCCCAGGCCTAGGCTCGGATGACTCGCCGCCAGCAACGCTATTTGAGGCGGTGTCCCGACTCGCCCCGAGCGCTCACCGCAAGTAGCATCGACCGTCATGCAGCAACCTCGCGAGGCACATGGCTGGCCGATGCATAGTAGTTGGCGGTGGGTCGAACGATGACGAACGATCAGCAGTTGACGCCGAAGATCGGCTTCATGCTCACACCCGAGCAGGTCGAGGTGTTGCGACGTAAGAAGATCGACCTAGTTTCGTACTTGAGGAGCGCGTTCGCGGCTGAACCGCTCGCTGTCGACCCGGATCACTTCCTTCTGGAGAAGTGAATTTCGAAGCGGTCGAGGATCGGGTCTCCGCCTTTCGGAGAGACGCCGCGCCAGTTCCAGCGACGGAACTCGTCCTCAAGTGTGCGGCGCCGATTTGGGAGCAGCCGGGACAGCAGCTCGCGAATCGTCGCGAGCGGGCCTCTACGCGGCATCATTGGGGTTCTCTCGGTGCTTCGAACTGACCGACGCATCGTCGTGTGAGTGCGAGCGTACTAGGCAACTCGCCCACTGTGCGCCCCGCCTGAAGTGTGCGCCGCCGTCACCCTCGACGGATCGAACCTCGTGAACGCCTCGGGATCCCGGAACATGACCGTGCAGCCACAGCACGAGTAGAACGGCGTGCGCCGGTTCTCGCCCTTCGGAGTCGGGACGGACACGATCTCGTACTGAGCGCAGCGGCAGATGGGGCAGCGGAAGCGGGTGGGCTCGGGCATGGCGCGAGGTTCGCGCCCGCGAGTCTCAGGAGATGCGAACGCGCGAAGGTCCTGCGAGATGCGCCCCAACCTCCCCTCAATTGGCGGTGGCGCCTAGACGGTGGCCGCGAGGAGGTCGGAGCTGGCGGATCGTACCGCGTCACCGCGGCGCGGTCTTGTCGTACTTCGCGTTGAAGGTCCGCTGCTGCACAGTCGTGCGAGGTTCGCGCCCGGCGCGCCACGTACCGACATGGCGAATAGCGACTACCCGGACGTGTGCGATCTGGCTCAAGCACCGACACCCCGCCTTGGGTCCGCTACAGAAGGTCACCCTTTCGCCGACGCTCTTTTTTCAGTTGGTCGCTAGCATCATGCATGGCGAACAAGGCGTGCCTGCGAATCCGGAATTCAAAGCCCCGAAGGACCGAGAAGTGATGACCCGAACGATCCTGCAAATTCTGGTGCTCTGCTCCCTCACATGCACAGCCAGTGCTCAGAACGCAGGATCGGTGCCGGCAAGGGCCTCGGCATCGGCACAGAGATCGTCGCTCCAAGTGGTCACTGGCGATTCTGGCTCGATGCAGACTGACCTAGGACACGGCATAGTGCTGAACAAGACCAGCACGCTGCAGCGCCAGTCGATTGCGATCAATGACCCGAGCTTGCCGCTCCAGTTCGAGCACAACGTGCGCGTAGACACCGTGTATGTCCCGGAGAAGTACAGCGGGGAGTTCCGATACCGCGGCCAGGTCAAGGTGCAGGCGTCCGAAGCCATCACCGCCTACGAAGTGCGCATCATCACCTTCGACGTGTTCGGCAACCGCCTCAAGACCCTCAGCGCCACCGAAGTCGGTGACCTCGCATCTGGCACGATGGATGCCCAGACACCGGAATGGCGCGTCTGGAGCGAGAACGAAGCCTCCGAGTACTTCGCCAGCGTTGCCTTCATCGCCTACGCGAGAACGGCAGCAGGAAAGGTCTACAGCGCCAACATCGCCGCGGTACTCGAGGAGGCACGCAAGATCGGCAGCAAGTTGACCAGCGAGCAGCTCGAGCCTGACAAGCCTCCGGTGAAGTGATGGACCCGCGCCCGCCTCACCGCGATGATCGTGGCCGAATCGACTCGGACGCGATGATGCGGTTTGCTCCCCTCGAGTGGGTAGCCCTGGGCGCGATCGCGCTTCTTGCCACGTGGATGCTGGTGCTATCTCTGCCGGCGCGATGAGGCAAGCCCCAATGACGATTTTCCCCGCCCCGCCAATCCCAGAGACACCCGCGCACATGCGGGCGTTCAACGAGGAACAGCGCGACGGGATCAATCAGAACGAGCGCTCGCTCGACGATGCATTCAGTTCGGCATGGAACACCGTCACGCTCCTTGAGGGGCTAATCGAGGTCGCGAGGACGGGGGCGGTCGTCGACCCCCTGCGCGGGCATTGCCTGGCGGAGTTCTACCGAGTCACCTTCTTCGCGGTCTACATGGAGATCGGCGCCATTGTTGACACCGACGACTACGTCCAGAGCTTGCCTCGACTGATTGCGCGCCTTGCCGTTGGTTGGGCGTCGCAACCTGGCTACGCGCCCGTCCTGGACGAGGCACGCGCGCGCCTCGCAGCCATTGGCGTGCTGAGACGCGCTGCGGCTTGGAGAAACAAGGTGATCGCGCACCGCACCAACCGCGTCTTCGACATGAACTTCTACAACACGAATCGTCTGGAAGTGGTCGAGCTGCGCACCGCGCTCGACGAGCTGCAATCGATCTTCAACTCGCTCACGATCAACTCGACAGGGCACGTGCTTGTGAGTACCGCGTCGATCCCCGGACTGTCGACTGGGGTACAGGCGCTATTCGGCGTCGCTGACGTTCAATCCGGGGATCCTCAGCCATGAAGAAGATCTGGCGCACCTTACTTTGCAAGGCAGTAATCTTCCGCACTCGGAATCCAGCGACGTTCGTCGCAACTCCACTCGATCGATTGCTTGTTCAACTTCGAACGGCAACGCGCATTGCTGGTGAGAGACACTGGCCGCGGCCGACCGAAGCGCAGGACGGCGACCACTGTCTCTACATCGATCGCATCCGTACTCGCCAACGTGGTGACGGCACGATGTTCACCGTTGGCAGTTACACGAAGGGCCTCGTGCCCGAACAAATGCTGCCCGACTTCAATCGACCCGAAGTCGACGTATTGACCGAGCAGATCACCGATGCGCAAGGGCGCCGCCGCGAAGTCGTGCAAACGTATCGTTGCGTTGCATACGGTGGTTCGTTGCTGATCGAGAGCGTGAAGGGCGGAGGTGGCGCAGCCTTGCTCGCTACGGGGCTAACGTCCATCCTGCAGCAACATGTAGATCAACGCCTGCCCCGCATCGAGCTGCTCGACGTTGCCTCCCAAGACCTCGCAAGCGTGATAGCGCACGGAGGCGGGCTCAAGCAGATGTTCGCGCAGATCGTGGGGCGGTCGCGGCGCCGCGGAATATTCAGTCGGACCATGTCGGTAGCGAAGAGGCTGGTGCCAAAAACGGCTCGCGCGACGATCGTGTGGGATGCCGGAGAAGACGGTGGCTTGGACGCGGATGCTGCGCTGCGCGCGGTTCGCGAGTGGCGCCATGAAAGCGCGCTTGACGCTGTGGTACTCAAGTTGCGAGATGGCCAAACCATAGATCGTGCTGGCAGATACCACGAGCGGCGCTCAATCGAGTTGACACTCCCCGACAGCGGGCGCGTGCCGGTGGCCCAGGTCGAGGACGCGCTATGGAACTACATCGACGAGCTCCGTATACCTAACCGTCAGACAGGGTGGCGTATGCTGAACAATGACGGTACCTTCGCGGCCGGCGTGATCTTGCGGCCAGGAGACGGCTAGTGATTGACGAGCTCGACGACGACGCCCCGCGCTGGATTCCCGACGAATTTGTGTCCGCAGGCTACTCCTTGCGCGCGATGTTTTCGGTGCTGGGGCAGACTGCGGCCCCGTGGGTGAAGTTCCTGCTCGGCTCGGTCGTTCCGCTGATTGTCGGGTGGATTGCATGCCGACCCGTGGTTTGGCACATGCTCGCGGAATCGTTTTCGAGCGACGTGCTGAGCGGTGTAGTTGCAGGGTTGCTGGCATTCGGAGCGCTCATCGCAGGCTTCATGGTTTCGATCATGCTGTCCACTGGCACCATTGAGCTGCACGAGGAGCTCGAGCACGAGGTGCTCGAAAACTACGTTCTGAAACTCAAGTACCTGCTCGTCTCGCAGGCATCCACTCTATTCGCGTCCGTCGTCATGACGGTGTTATTCCTGGCTTGGTACGTAGCAATTGGCATGCAGGCGGCGGAACCAGTGCTCGTCGAACTTGGCGCTGCCGCAGGTGCATTCCTGGTTCTGACGTTGTTGCGGGCCTGTCTGCTGCCGATGCAGATCTACGAGATCCGCGAGATCCACATGGAAGACGTGCTTGAGGCGAGTCAAGCCCGCCTCGAAAAGAAGTACGAGCAGCCGAAGGGTGGGCACGCGACGGAGTAACGGCCGAGAACCATGCCCGCACTGCGCATGCGTCAATTGGGCGCGCCACAAGATAGCCTAAGGTCCCTGCCGCACTCTCGCGGCATGGGCAAACCCGTCGATCTCGCAACGACTCGTTGGGCACCTGCTCGCAGCGTGGGCGCCGCCTCCGACCGCCTAGCTCCGCAATGACGCCAGCTTCCTGAGCTCGGTTTCGAGCTCGCGCGCGATGCCCTGCGCGAACTTGCGTTTGTCGTCCGCGATCACGCCGTGGACGGTGAGATTGACCACGGGCGGCCTGGCGCTCGCCTGTCGCTGCACCTCGACCAGCTGCCCGACCGCGGCACGTAGCCCGGCGACGTCGGCAGACTCGCCAGCCGTGGCACCACGCCCGCTTGCACCTCCGGTCGCACCCTGCGTGACGGCTCGCGCCTGCTGCGCTTCCTGGGCCGCCTGTTCGGCCTGCTGCTGCTCTCGCGCCAGTTCCTCGCGCTTGCGCTTGACCTCCTCGGCCGCGCGGCGCTGATTCTCCTCGAGCGTGCGCTGCGCCTCGGCCAGTGCGCGAACCTGGTCCTCGCCGAGCAGGTTGTATTCCTGGCGTAGCGAGCTGACGCGCCGCTCCATTTCGTCGAACTGCAGGTTCTGCTGCGCGACCGTGTCGAGCTGCTGGTTCAGCGCCGCCTGCTGGTCCTTGTACTGCTGCGTGATGCGGTCCAGCGCCTGATTGAATCCCCCGGTGCCGGCCAGCTGATTCGCGGCAAAGGACAGGTCCAGGAAGGTCTGGCTGACCGATCCACCGACCAGGGCGAACTGCTGACCGGCTGCGCTGGCTGCCTGAAGTCCGCCGGCAGCGGCGCGCGCACCATCGTCGAGCTTCTTCGCGGAGGTCGCGGCATTGTCCGCGGCTTCGGCCGTGGTCTCCAGCGCCTGCGCTGCGCCCTCGGCACCGGTGGCGATCTTCGCGGTCGCTTCCGCGCCCATGGCGCCCATGGTGGCGAGCACGTCAGCCAGTCCGAGCGCGGCGGCCTTGGCCCGCACCTGGGACTCGATCTGCTGCCGGGTAGCTTTGTCGACCGATCGGGCCGCCTCGATCGCCTTGGCGGCGTAGGCCTCGAATGCGCGCCGGAGGTCTTCGGTCGTGAGCGTCCCTGCGCGTTGCGCCTGAGCGACCTTGTCGAGCGACTCGCCCAGGATGCGGACCTGATTCGATACCTGCACCCCGGCGCTCACGCCGAGCTTCCCGAGTGCGGCCTCCAGGTCCGCACTGATGTTCACGACGCCGCGTTGCTCGTCCTGCAGCCTCGACAGCGCGATCGACAGGCGCTCTACGTTCGCGCGTGCGGTCTCGATCTCGCTGGCCGATGCGGTACCCGACCGTTGCAGTTCCGAGAACTGGCGGACCGCCTCGGCCAGGTCGAGCTGCAGCTGCGTCAGCTTCGCGCCCGCGGCGGTGGCGCTCTCGCCGACCTTGTCGACGCCGACCGCTGCATCGGTGACGGCGTCGGTCACGATGTTGAAGCCCTTGCCCGCTGCCTCGGCAGCCGCGCCGGCCTGCTGCAGGTAGTCGGGAATGATCCCGAGCGGATCGGCGGCCTTGAGCGCGGTTTCGGACAGCTGCGCAGTTGCGACCTCGGCCGCGGCGATCTTGGGTTGCGCCTCGCCCGCGGCGACGCCGGTGTCCCTGAGCCGTTCGCCGAGTCGGTTCAGTGCATCCGCCGCGCTGGCCGAGGCTCGGTCCATGCGCGCGAAGCCGTCGTCGCTGAGCTGTAGCAGGTCGTCCCGGACCTTCGCTGCGCCGTCGCTGATCGCTGCCAGCGGCGCGAGGAGAGAGGCTTCTGCGGTGGCGATGGCTGCGATCGCGCCGCTGATCGTTGCGTCGATCGCGCCGAACGCCAGCCTGATCGATTGGTACACGATCCCGACCGCGTTGCCGACCGACTCCAATACGCCGATGAACTCGTTGAGGTTGGCGCGGGATCGGTCGACGAAGTCGCTGACCTGTTCTCTGGCCCGCTCGAAGTCGAAGTCCTTCAGGAACTCGCGTACCTTCTTCGCGCCACCCTCGAAGGTCTCGCCCAGGAAGTCTTTGATCTTGTCGAACTCGGGAGAGCCTGCGAACTCGTTCAGCGCCAGGCGCACGTCCTCGAGTGCGGCGGTGAGCGGTGCGAGTAGCGGTTCGCCCAGGCCGCGCCCGAGCGCGTTGAGGCTCTGCTGAAACTTGTTGAACGATTCGGTGAACCCGTCGCCGATCTTGTCGGCGAGGTCCTGCGCCGCGCCCGTAGATCCCTGCAGCGCCTGCTCGAAGGCCTCGACGGCGCCGATGCCCTGATTGACCAGCAACCTGAAGCTAGGCCCGACCTTGGCGCCCAACGATTCGAAGACCGCGTCCGCTTCCGATCCGCCCTTGCCGAGCGTCTCGAGCGCCTTGGCGAAGTCCCCGGAGTCGTCGCCGAGCGCACGGAGGTGTTCGCGCAGGTCGGAGGTGGGATTCGCGAGGTCCACGAAGACCTTGCTCAGCACCTTGCCGGCGCGGCCTGCCTCGATCCCCTGTTGCGCGAGCACGCCGAGCGCGGCGGCGGTGGTCTCCGCGCTGGCATTCACCTGGCGCGCGGCAGGCGCCACGGTCTGGAAGGCTTCGGCGAGCTGCCCCACGCCGGTGCCGCCGCGGACCGATGCCGCCGCGAGTAGGTCGGCGATCCTCGCCGCGTCCCTGCCGGCGAGCCCGAACTGATCGAGGCTGTCGCCCAGGATTGAGGTGGCGGTTTGCGCGTCCAGGGCGCCGGCCTTCGCGAGCGCGAGCGCCGATGGCAGGGCTGCGATCGCGTCGGTCGCGCTGAGGCCGTTTCGGGCCAGGTTCTCCAGGGCGCCGGCCGTTTCCTCGACGGACCGGCCGGTGTCGAGCGATGCCTGCTCGGCCGCGATCTTGAGCGCATCGAATGCGCCACCTGCATCGCCCGTGATCGCGACCACGCGCCGCAGCGCTGCCTCGAAGCTGGCGGCGGAGTTGACCGGGCCCGTGAACACGTCGGCGCCGACCTTCAGCGCGGCGATTCCCTTGCCGGCGAGCTCGAGCGACTGGTTCGCCAGGACAGCGGCCTTACCGACCGAGCCGAGCGAGTCGACGATCGAGCGGATACCGCGGCTGATGCCGTCGACCAGGGAGAACGAAACAACGGTGTCGAACTTCGCCATTACGCGGTGTCTCCCGATTGGATCACGAGCGAGTTGATCTCGCAGACGATGATGTTGGCTTGCACCAGCAGCGCGTTGCCGCGCGCCAGGATCGGAGCGAGCTCGACCTCGTCCTTTGCGGCTGCGGCGAGGGCTGCTTCCTCGGTCAGCTTTGCCGAGATTGAGCGCAACCGATCGCGCTTCGCGTTGATGACGTCGCGCGCGACGCGCTCGCATTCCTGATCGTTCATCTCTCGAGTTCCTCGAATAGTTGCCGCGTCACCAGCCCCGAGGGGCCCATGAGCAGGGGCTAAGACCGGCCGCGGCTGCCGGGGTTACTGCGGGGGCACTCGCCGGCTAATCCCCAAACTTCGAACGTTGCTCGAACGTCCTAGAGGCGCCGCACTCGTCGGCTGTAGATCCCGCTCAGGGAGGCCGGATCAGCCATGACGCTGCTGACCTGCCCGGAGGCCTTGGCAATGGCCTTGTCCCAGCCCTCGGCGATCCGGGCTGCATAGATCGCATCGGTGTCGATCTTCGACGCCGTAGCGGCCGAGGCAGTCCGAGACGTCGTCGAAACTGGTGCTCCGGAGCCGAGCTTCCCGATCACATCCTCGAGCGAGCCGAGTCGATCGGCCATGCCCGCCTTGACAGCCGCGGCACCGACTAGGACACCCCCTCGACCGAAGTCGGAGTTCACCTTCGACGCTGTCACACCGCGATTTCGTGCGACAGCCTCGACAAAGACGGTGGCGAGTTGGTCAACGATGACCTGGATCTTCGCGCGGCCCTCGTCGATGGCTGGGTTGATTCGCTTGTCGGGCGAATTCGAGCTGACGATCTCGATGCGTTTGGTATCCGACTTCGCGTCGCGAGCGGTGGTATCGACGTGGGTCATCACCACGCCGATCGACCCCAACATCGCTGTGGCGTCCACCACGACCGAGCTCGCTGAAGAGGCGAGCCAGTAGGCGGCGCTGGCTCCGAGGCCGCCGACGTACGCAGAGATCGGTTTCCGCCCGCGTGCGTTGTAGATCATCGCGGCGAGTTCGTTGATCCCGGTGACCTCCCCGCCGGGCGAGTTGATGTCGAGCACGATGCCCTTGACGGTGGGGTCGTCCAGAGCGACCTGGATGTCCCTTGCGAGGATCTCCGCGCTCGTTGCTCCCGAAATCTCGGTGAACAGGTTCGCGTAACGAAAGATGGGCCCGGTCACCGGGACAATGGCGACGCCGTTGGGTCGGCGATCGGCGGTGCGAGTGTTGGCCAGAGGCTGTCCCAGTTTCGCCGCAAGGGCCTCGGGATCGCCAAGCCCCTGCGCGATCTGCAGTACGTTGCGCAACGCGTCGGCCTGCATGAGCCAGGGTCGCCCGGCGGCGAACTCGAATGCACGTAGCGTCATCTCGTAATCTCCTGCTCAGCGGATACGATCAGTCGGCGCTGCCACTCCGGGCAACGAGCCGATCTCGGGGATGGAGAAGCCGGCGACCACTGGTGCCAGGGCTTCGCGGACGACCTGGCTGATTCGAATTCCGCGAGAGGCGGCGATCAGGGCAGTGGCGCGCTTCAAGTCCGGCGGGAGCCGGACGACCAGCGGACGGTTCTCGCTTTGGCTCATACGCTCAACCCCTTCAGAACACGCTCGCGCTCGTCGTGCTCCATCGCTGCGCTCGTCGGTCCCCAGAGCGGGGCCTGGTCCGGACGGAGCCTTGGCAAGCACACCGCCTTCTCCAGCGGTTCGAGCCAGTCGTTGACGACTTCGCCAGGGACGACGACCTCGATATCCACGTTCTGGATACGGCGACCGTGGGTCGTCTTGCTGGCCCAGATGCCGTTTTCGCTCCGGACAGCGTCGGCGTGTTCGGGGTGCCGCGGGTCCCACGGACCGACGTTGGCGATTGCGGTACGACTCGGGAGTTGGTGCCTCCACCAGCACCGCACGATGTTCGCGGTATTCACGGTTTCTCGTCCGTTCCGCTGGAGCGTATCGTTCGCGCCCTGGACGAGGGACTCCAGCGCCGAGAGCTTGCGGAGCATGTCGACGAGGGGCTTTGCGAGTTTCGGATACTCGCTCGTGATCAGTCGTTCGCCAGCGGCACGCGCCTTCTCCGCACGACTCGCGAGCGCATCGAGCTCGGCATTGTGTTCACGGTCGGCGGCTTCCGTGAGCCTCACGTCCAGGAGCGTCAGGCGCTCGCGGTGGCGAGACGCTTTGCGCTGGAGCGCGTCGATTTCGTCCTCGAGGCGACCGAGCGCCTTGTCGTCGCCACCGAGCAACACGTCGCCACGCTGCTCGCGGAGTTCCTTGATCTTGGCTTCCGCGTTCTCGGCGCCGGCGAGTTCGGATGCGATCGAGCTGCGAATCGAGTCGCTGGTCGGCGCGAACGCCTGGGCGGGATTGGCAAGCGCGGAGAGGATATTCATCGGTTCACCTTCGATTCGTTGTGGATGTATGCGCGCTGGTGCGCTCTGAGGCTTGTTTGCGTGTGCGGTCGCTGTCGCGTTGTGTGCATGAAATCACTGCGTCGTACGCATTGCATTTAAGGGAACAGCAAGGAACTCGCGGGAACTCGCGGGATGTCAGGCAGCACGCTTGCGGACCGCGGAGCGCTCTCGCCACTGATGGCCGGCCGGTACGACGGTGAACGCCTCGAGCCAGGCGTCGACATCCGATTGCCGGTAACGCACGACTCGGCCGATGTGTGTAATCCGAGGTCCGCGTGGGGGAACTTCAGCTGCCCAGTTCGCCAGCGTCTTCGGCGCGATACCGATCTGCTGTGCGAGCTCGGCACGCGTGACAAATCGATCGATCACGGATGTAGTCACCCTCACGATCTCCTCAGGCATGGATGTCCGCGCTACGGACTTGGCGGTCGTGCGTGACGGCCGGGGGCGGAGTGGGGCGGGGTGCCCGTTGCAGCGGGAATGCCTGCACGCTTAACGCAGATTTCAGGGCCGTGCATTCGCGAGAATCGCGAGTCAGCGTCCCGCAGTTGGCGGCGCGGTCGCTGGAAGAACCTTCGACGGGGCGGCGCGTCCCCGGTAGGTTCTTTCCGGTTTCGAATTGCTCGTGGCGGGGCGATGAGGCGCGGGTACCGCGCATGCACGGCACGTTCTCGTGCTCCATTCTCCATTCGCGACAGATCCGACAGGGCTTTCGCTCGCCCGCACATTGGTGCGGCGGGGTCCTGCTGCTGAAGTCCAGGCATCCGGAAAACTGACGGGAACGGCGCGTCACTCCCGCTGTGGTCCTTCGTCCCCGACCGAAGGGACCCGTGAGGGTGGTGTCAACTGTCCGAACGTCCGGCAGGCGTCCGAACGTCCGGTGTCTATAGACACACCGGACGGTTTCGTACGCTTCCGCCTCTGCCCCTTCGTACGGTTTCGTACGGTTTCGTACGCTTCGGACGCTCATGACGGACGCTCCACGAGCACGACGTATGGCCCCTCTTTCCGGGCTACACCGGTGTCCGTCAGTGTCCTCAACACCTCGGCCCAGCGTGTGCGGGGCAGCCCAGATTCGTTGCGCCAGTCGTCGATGGGGATCTTCGCGGTGTCGGGGTCGAGCCCGCCGACTTCCAGCCGGCGGCGGTGGTCAGCGTCGAGCTTGCGCAGAGCGTCGAGCGCTTGGCGCTGGTTCCTGCCAAGGTTCGGCTTCGACTCATTCGACGTCGCGGGGGCTGTCGTCGCGCGCAGGATGCACGACGTCATCGGATCGCCTAGGTCATCGATCCAGTCCAGCTCCGTGGTGCACAGTTCGAAGGCGAGCGGTGCGGGCTCCGCCCAGTCCTTCGTGTGCAGACATTCCAGCGTCAGCACGCGATCGTTGCGCGTCACCATGTACTCGCAGTCGACGGCACCGAGGAGGGCCGAGGATCCGCGCGCACGGCCAGGTGCTGCGAGCCCGGTGTGGTGTACGACCTCGACCCCGGCCCCGAACGGTTCCCGAATGAACTCGTCCAGGTGGTTGACGAACCTCGCCATGTCTTGAGTCTTGTTCTCGTCGGCTGGCCCGAAGTTGCGCGACAGCGTGTCGATCCAGACGACCGCGGGCGCGACGCCTGATTGATCGGTGAGGCGCTTCACCGCATCGGCCACGGCGTTCGCCTGCAAGGCGTCGGTGAGGGCAGCGGCCCGGGTGCTGATGTACAGCGGGGCGTTTGCCAGCGACACGCCGCGGACGATCTCCCAGGCGCGCAGGCGTCGCGCGATCCCCTCGTGTCCCTCGCCGGCGAGGTAGAAGACCGGACCCTGTACTACGTCGTGCCCGTGCCATGGCGTGCCTGTCGCGATGCACGCCGCCTTGTCGAACGCGATGAAGCTCTTCCCGACCTTCGGCTCTCCAAGGGTGGAGTGCAGGGCGTTGCGAGCGAGAACGCCGCGGATGGCCCAGGCGATCGGCTTCGGTTTCGCGATCAGCTGCGAGGCTTGGCGAAACTCGAACTGGCGCGGCTCGGTCTGCTGCGTGAACTGCCGTCCGGCCTTCACGTCATCCGCGAACCGTTCGGCCTCAAGCGATTGGCGGTAGGCATCGGCCATCTGCTCGATACGGCTATCGGCCACAGAGAGCCCTCCGGCAGTCGGCGATGCGTTCGCGCGCTTCGATCAGTCGGGTGAGGTCGGCATCGGCCAGTGGCTCGCGGTTCAACACCATGCCGATGGCCACGAACAGGATCGTGGCCTCGCGCTCCAAGACGGTCAGCGCGGCGCGCCATCCTGCCTGGCGTGCGCCCTCGCGCATGGCGTCGCGTTCCTGCGGGGTCATGTCGCGGGACAGGCGCTTGGGGAACAGGTCGCCCAGTTCCATGCCGAGCGCGTCCAGGACCTCGGCCGGGGTGCATCCTGACCAGCACTTCAGCAGGACGGCACCCGTATCGCCCACGGCAATTGAGAGCGTGCTGCGCGAGCGGTGCGGCTTGGGACAATCAGCCCGCCATGCGCGGCCGCACTTGTGCACGCGCTCGAGGCGGGTCAGCAACCGTTCCGCGACTGCGGTGGTATCCTCGACGTGCGTGCCCACCAAAGCCGCACCGTAATACCTGACGCCCGCCTGGCCGCGGGCGTTGGCGTTTGTGGGATCAGGCGGCGGCATCGGGCGCCACCTCCGCGGTGCTCTCGCGCTTCAGTGCCTCGCGAAGCCGCAACGCGACACGGCGCAGTCCCTCGATCTGATCGATGTACCGATCGATGCGGTCCAGTGCGCCGGGCTCATTGATGCGCAGCTGCACGAACTGCGCGATCGTGCCCTCCATGCCGGGCTTGAACTGATCACAGTAGAGGTCGAGGGCGCTCGGGCCGTACAACAGCGAGAGGCTGTTGCGGATCGCGTTGGGGGAGGGCGCCATTACGCGGCGGCCTTCTGCTGCTCCGCGAGCTCCTCGGAGACGAAGCGCTGCAGTTCGACTTCAGGGATCAGCGTGCGCTTGCCGGCCTTGATCGCCCTGATGCGACCGGACTTGATCAGCTCGTACAGCGTAGAGCGTCCGACGCTCAGGCGCGTGCACGCTGCCGGGATCTGGTGGGTCAGGGGGTTCTGCAATTCCATGGGGCCTCCGCGTTGTGGACGGCGGCCCGTTTGCAGACGTCCGCCGTTGAGTGGCGGTTCCCATTAACGACATAGCTGGCGCGAGGTACAGGAAGAGAATCCGAGCCAGATACTTTTTCAAGCGTTGCGCAGCTTCATCCAGTCGACCGCGCGTCTGATCGTCTCTTTGTCCATCATAAGAATCGAGCGATAGTCTGTGTCTCTCAACTTGCGTGCGGCGGCTCTTGCGGCCCGCAAGCGCTTCAATAGCGCATTGTCGTATCCCTCGCTGTAGCCAGCGAAGAGGACACTCACGATCTCGGCATCGGATGCCCCGTCGTCATCGGCGTCCAGGATCCGAAGGTACGTACGAAACACTGTGCGCTTGTGCTTGGGGCGAACTCGTCGCGCTTCGCCACCTGACGCGATGAAGGCTCGCTGGCGATCTGCAAGAGACTCAGCAGCGGCCTCTAGCTGGGGATCGATTGGCAGGGCAAGGTCGATCATGACCGCCACACGCCCGGCAGTAGTGAGGTCCTCAGTTGGCAGCGGCTCTCCGAGTTCGTCCCGAATGCGCACGAGAAAGGGCCAGTTGATTACCGGGATGAATCGAGAGTCGTTCGACGCAATGTCCGGGTCGAGCAAGATCGGAAATCGCAATCCGAACTTGTCGCCTGTCCCATTCGCGCGCGCTAAGCCAGCGGCTACAGCCTTTTCGTCTCGGCCAACGCTTACACGATCCCAAGTCGCTCGGTAGTCATGGTTGCGCCGTAGGAACTCCCATGCCCACTGAAACGGAGCAAGATGAGCTGGATAGTTTTTTTCCGAGGCCCATCCCCGCGCCCCATCCCTGGGGCGCTTGGGTTGCTTGCTGATGGACTTGCGGGTCACCTGACTACCGTCAGCGTTGGCCGGCCGCCGTTGATGGTGGCGAGGTCGCTGAGCTCGGATGGGGTCGGATTCCTGCAGCGGCCGGCGAGGAGATCCTGTGCTCTGCGACACGATACCTCGCCGCCGTAAATCGCAATCCCCAACCGCCTCTTGGCGGCCAGCACTTCGAGGCGACCATTGAGATAGTCGAGCGTCTCTTCGAGTTCGGGATCGAGGCTCATGGTTCGCCCTCCGTGGACTTGACAACCTTCAGCTCACCGATCATTTCGGCCGCCTTGTCGGCCAGCTCAGAAAGCAGTTCGAGTGTGCCCTGAAGAATGACGGGCTCAATATCGTCACCCTCGTGATGCAGCGCCGTTGCGGCAAGCCCTGCGACGTTCGAGATTCGATGGCAGAGCATCGCCGCGTCTAGTTGTGCCCGCTCGTTCGGTTGCATGTTCATGGCGCCGCCTCCGCTGATTCCTGGGCTCTCTCGGCACGCGCCTCGGCGATCCAGCGAGCTCGGTCGCTGGGGAACCGGTGGAACTGCGACGCTTCCTTGAACGCCTTCTCGGTTGGTGTCCTGGCGATCTCGAGCCAACCCGCGGCTCGACGCTTGGCTTCGGTCCTCCACCATCGCCGCTGGTAGTTTCGGTGATCCACACGTGCTCGCCGCAGCCCCGTCAGGTATTCGAGGCTCGGCCCATCGATGGTTCGTGTGACGCCGGCGGCCCAGGGGATACGGCCCTTGAAGTGGTTCTCTGGAACGAACGTGAGTGGATCCGCGTTCATCGGCTCGGCAATCTTCATCATCGGCGTGAGCGCTGCGACGCGATCGAGCCAATAGGCCACACGGTCTTCCGGAACTGTTCGCTCCGCGTGCGTGGGAAGCTCGCTGCCCGGAAAGAGCTGACTCCATGCGTAGCGATCAGCGAGGACCTCGTTGACCATGCGCAAGGGGATGGCATCGATCTCGCTGCGCTCCATGCCCTTCGCCTTCAGCGTTCGCTCGAACGCCCACCACGATTCGTAGTTCTGCGCGTAGTGGCCAATCTCATGGAGCGCAACGAACTCGAACATCCGCTCGCTTGGAACGGCAGTCCAGTCAAGCTCTGGGCGCCGCACTTCATACAGTCGAGCAAGCGGGATCGATGGAACGAGCGCGATCCCGCTGGACTCCTCCCACACCCTCGCGTTGCTGTCACCGCGAAGGAGGCGGACATCGAGGCAATGCAGCACGTACTCGCGGGCTCGCCCCCAGTCCTGTCTACCGTCGTGCTCTCCACGCATCTTCTCGTGGGACTTCACCTGGATCGAACGGCCAACGCGTACCCTCGCCATGCGGTCGAGCGCCAGAAACAATTCGGGTGTCAGGATTGCATTGCCGCCACGATCGATCTGGTTGCGTGGAATCGCTACCTGAGCTGAATCGGCGGTCATGGCGTCACCTCCGAGTTGCTCTTGATGGCGGAGAGCTGCACGGCCGCAACGTCAATGGACATTGCCAGCGCTTTGGCCATGTCCCCAATAACCGTCAGCACGTTGTCGACGCTGATGTTGTCGGTCGGGTCGACGTAGCGGGCGCTTCGGATTGTCGCAACCGAGATTGCGAGAATCCTCGTCAAGCTCTCGATTTCGTACGCTGACTGAATTGCCGTGCTCAATCGTTCGCTGACCGTCTCGACGTTCTGGTCGTCCGCAGAATTCATGGCGCGCCCTCCGTGCCGGTCACCTTCGCCTTCCGCTTCCGGCTCGAGAGCGTGTCGACCAGGGCGACGAGCGTCGCCTTCTCGACGGGCCCCAGGGACTTCAAGGCGCCGAGCAGTGCGCTCTCTGTCTTCGCGATCCTGCGTACGGTCAGCCGACCGGTGTCGATCAGCAGCTTCTGCCCGGGCTTGCGTGCCGGGGTCGTTGCGTTTGTACTTGCGATAGCCATCGTTTCACCTCAGTAGGGTGGGGCTGTGGTCAGGCGCTCCGCGGAGGTCGCATCTCCGCGGGGCGCCGCTTCACCGGCTTGCGCCGGATTTCTTGCGGATAGGCACGACAGTCCCGCCCGCCTTGATCTCGTCTAGGTAGTTCGCCCAGGCCTGCATCATCGTGCGGCGCTCGGCCATGTACTGCGCGCGGTTGTAGGCAGCGCGGACCTTGTTGCGCTCGGCGTGCGCGAGCTGACGCTCGATGACGTCGGGCGCCCATCCCATCTCGTTCAGTCGCGTCGACGCCAGCGCGCGGAAGCCGTGACCCGTCATCGTCTCCGCGTCGTAACCGAGCCGGCGGAGCGCGGCATTGATCGTGTTGTTGCTCATCGGCCTGGCGCGCGAGCGGAGGCTCGGGAACAGGAACCGACCATTGCCAGTGTGCGGCTTCAGGTCGCGCAGGATCGCGACCGCTTGCGTGGCCAGCGGCACCACGTGGGTCTCGCGCATCTTCATCCTGGACGCCTGGATGCGCCATTCGGCGGCATCAAGGTCGAACTCATCCCACTCGGCGGCCCGGAGCTCGCCAGGGCGCACGAACACGAGCGGGGCCAGCTTCAGCGCGGCCTGCGTCGGGGCGTACCCCGCATAGCTGTCGAGCGAGCGGAGTAGGGCGCCGATGAGCTGAGGATCCGTAATCGCCGCGCGGGACTTGGACGCGACGGGGGCGAGTGCACCACGGAGGTCGCGGGTGGGATCGTGCTTGGCCCGCCCGGTTGCGATGGCGTACCGGAACACCTGGCTGCAGCGGGCCCGGGTGCGGTGCGCTGTCTCGTGCGTGCCGTTTTGCTCGATCGCGCGCAACAGGCTGAGGACGTCTGGCGACTCGATGCCCGCGACTGGGAGTGCGCCGATCTTGGGGTAGACGAAGGACTCGAGCATCCAACGGGCCTTGCCCATAGTGGACGCGGTCAGCTTCTTTTCCTGCATCGCGAGCCACTCGCGGGCGATGGCCTCGAAGGTGTTCGCGCTCGAAATCAGTGACCGCTGCTTCTCGGCCTTGCGCTCGACGGCCGGGTTCTTCCCGTCGCGGAGTAGGGCGCGCGCCTCGTCCCGCGCGTCGCGCGCCTGGGCGAGTGTCACCTCGGGATGTACGCCGAACGAGAGGAGCTGCTCCTTCCCATTGAACCGGTACTTGAAGCGCCACCAGCGGGAACCGTTGGGCTTGATCAGCAGGTACAGCCCGCGCTCGTCATAGAGCTTCTGGTCACGCTCGACGGGCTTGGCGGCTCGGAGTTTGACGTCGCTGAGCACAGGGGTAACTCGCGGGGTGCGGGGTAGTTCGATCTACCGTTACCCCAAACGTTACCCCCGTCCTGTTCCGGATGCAAGCGAACGGAAGCGGGCCGCGGCGGACGCTGGCAACCGCCAGAAGTCCACCTAAGCCGCTAAATTGCTGGGGTTTTCTGTCCGCTGGCGTCCGTGGCGGTGCGCTAGCGTGTGTGACTTGGTGCCGGAGGAGGGAATCGAACCCACACGTTGTTTCCAACAACAGATTTTGAGTCTGCCGCGTCTACCAGTTCCGCCACTCCGGCGCCGGGTAGGGCCGGGAGTATACGGGATGTGCGGGGGCGTTCGGCCGTCGCTCAGTGCGTGGCGAGGGGCTGCAGGTCCTGCGGCAGCACGCGTTCGCCGCGCGTGTACCAGTGTGCGCCTTCGTGCTCGAACACCGAGCAGTTCGTGATCGGCGCCTTGTAGATGTGCAGCGAGACGGCGAGGCGCTGGTCCGACGGATTGCGGATGGTGTGGTACTCGTGCGGCGGGATCAGGCTGCCGGCCGAGCCCGGGCCGGCGTTGATGGTGCCGGCGGGGACGAAGTGGTAGCGGTTGCCCTCGGACTCCACCAGTTCGTACTGGCAGATCTCGAGCTGGCCGTGGAACACGCCCTCGACGCACCAAAGGCCCTGGTGGTCGTGGATCGGCGTGCCCTGGCCGGGGCCCCAGGTCATCGCGACGATGCTGTAGCCGTACTTCTCGCTGCGGTACAGCTCACGGCGTGCGTAGTGGTCGCCGCAGCATTCCATCACGCAGTCGGGCAGCGTGAGCGCGGGGTCGCCGATCAGCTCGCAAAGCGACCTCCGCAGTCCCGCGGTCACCGCTTCGCAGTCGCCCAGGGCGACCGACGCGTCCACCGCCTCGATCAGGCGTTTCGAGCCGTGGAAGTCGAGTGCGAGCATGGTGGCGGTTCCCGGAATTCGTGCGCGAAGTGTACCAGCGTGCTGGCAAGTGGCAGGTCTGCCTATTGCTGCCGGCTGTGGTAGCGCGGAGTGCGCCGCAGGCGCTCTCCGCGGCCTTGGCCTCATCGATCGCCGACTCGCCAAAGCGCCGGAGAGCGCGGCCAGCGCGCACTCCGGCCTACGGTGACCGACACGACAAGGCGCCGGAGAGCGCGCCTTGGGCGCACTCCGGCCTACGGGAGGCGGGCCATGAACTTCGCGATCGTGGGGCAGAAGCGTGCGTAGTCGACGAGGAAGGAATCGTGGCCCTGGAGCGAGGGCAGGGCGGCGAACTCGACCTCGGCGCCGGTCGCGGAGAGGCCCTCGGCGATCTGCTTCTGCTGCTCGATCGGGAACAGGATGTCGGTGTCCACGCCGATCACGAGCGCGTGCTTCACCTGCATGCGGCCGTAGGCTTCCTCGCAGGTGGCGCCGTAGTCGGACATGTCGAACCAGTCCATGGCGCGCGAGAGGTAGATGTAGGAGCACGGGTCGAAGCCGCCCACGAAACGCTGCGCGTGCGCCTCGAGGTAGGCCTCGATCTGGAATTCGTGGCCGAACGGTTCGGCGGGCGTGGGATGCACGCGCTGGCGGCCGAAGCGCTGCGACCACTCCAGCGCGGAGCGGTAGGTGACCACGCCGAGCTTGCGCGCCAGGCGCATGCCTTCCATGGGCCAGTGGTCGTCGTGGTAGTCGCCGCCGAGAAAATTGGGATCCCGCCGGATCGCCTCGCGCTGCAAGGATCGGATGCCGATCGCGAACGGCAGCGCCTGTGGCGCGGTGGAGATCAGGATCAGGTTCGGTGCCACGTCGGGATACTGCAACGCGAAGGCCTGCGCGCTCATGCCGCCCATCGAGGGTCCGATGAGCGCACGCAGCTTCCCTACGCCGAGTGCCTTCAGCACCTCGTACGCGGCGGCCGCGACATCCTCGAGCGTGAGGTCGGGAAACGAAAGGCGATACGGCCTGCCCGTCGCGACGTCGATCGATGCGGGCCCGGTGGATCCCTTGCAACTGCCCAGGGAGTTCACGCAGATCACGAAGTCGCGGTTCGTGTCGATCGGATGTCCCGGACCCACGACCGGTTCCCACCAGCCCTGCGAGGGATCGTCCGCGCTCGCCGCGGCGTGCGCGCTCGGCGACAGGCCGGTGAGGATCAGCACCGCGTTGTCGCGCGTCGCGTTCAGCGTGCCCCAGGTCTCGTAGGCGATGGCGGCGCCCCGGAGCTCGCCCCCGCGCTTCATGCGGAAGGGACTGGGCAACGCGGCCGTGCGGGTGGCGCTCATCGTCGAACCTCGTTCAGGGTGCCGGCCTTATAGCCCATCGCGCGCGATCCCGAAACCGCCCGGGAGGTTGACGCGCAAGGGCCGGGTCCGTATCCTCCCGCGTTCTCAGTGCGGGGCCATAGCTCAGCTGGGAGAGCGCTACAATGGCATTGTAGAGGTCGTCGGTTCGATCCCGACTGGCTCCACCAAGACTCCGCAGCAAACCGCGTCCCCATCGTCTAGAGGCCTAGGACACGACCCTTTCACGGTCGCGACCGGGGTTCGAATCCCCGTGGGGACGCCATCCGATTCGACGACTACGGCCCGCCTGCGCGGGCCGTAGTCGTTTTGGAGATTTGCGGTCCCGGTTGCTTGCGCCACTTCCGAACTTTCGAACCCATGTCTCGTCGCACCCGCGAAGGCGGGTGCCCAGTGACTTTGATCGTCTCGACCAGGTGTCGACAAGCGAAAGTCGCTGGGCCCCCGCCTGCGCGGGGGCGACGGTGAGGGAGATTGATTCGCGCTGGGAATCGTCAAGCAGCGACTAGAATTCGCCCGTCCAACCGCCGGTCAGGTTCAGTCTCCGGCCTTCCCGAACAGCGCATCCAGTTTCTGCTCGTAGTCGTGGTAGTGCAGCACCTCGTACAGCTCCGTCCGCGTCTGCATGCGCTCGACCACGGACTTCTGCGTGCCGTCCTGCCGGATAGCGGCATAGATACCCTCGGCCGCGCGCGCCATGGCGCGGAACGCCGAAAGGGGATAGATGATCATCGAGATGCCGATTTCCCCGAGTTCGGCGACGGTGAAATACGGCGTCTTGCCGAACTCGGTGAGGTTCGCGAGCACGGGCACGTCGACTGCCTTCAGGAACCGCTGGTACTCGGCGATGGTGGTGCACGCTTCGGCGAAGATCACGTCGGCGCCGGCGCGCTCGGCCAGGTGTGCGCGTTCGAGCGCGGAGTCGATGCCTTCCACGGCGAGCGCGTCGGTGCGCGCGACGATCATGAAATCGTCGTCGGTGCGGCCGTCGACGGCGGCGCGGATGCGGTCGGCGAAGTCCTCCTTGGAGACCACGGCCTTGCCCGGGCGATGGCCGCAGCGCTTGGCCTGGACCTGGTCCTCGATGTGGCAGGCGGCGGCGCCGGCCTTGATGAACTCGCGCACGGTGCGCTGGATGTTGAACACCGCGCCCCACCCGGTGTCGGCGTCCACCAGCAGTGGCAGCTGCGTGGCGCCGCTGATGCGGCGGATGTCCTCGCACACGTTGTCGAGACTGGTCATGCCCAGGTCGGGCAGGCCGTAGCTCGCGTTCGCGATGCCGGCGCCGGACACGTACAAGGCCTTGAAGCCCGCGCGTTCGGCCTGCATGGCGGCGTAGGCGTTGATCGCGCCGGGCAGCTGCAGCGGCGATTCGGCGGCCATGGCGGCGCGCATGCGGGCGCCGGCCGAGTGCGGGTGGGTCATGGGGTACTCCGGTGGTTCGGTGCGCGTGCGGGTGCGCGCCGCGCGGGGCGGGGATTCTAGCGCCCCGGTGCCCCAGTCCGGGGGGCGCGGGAGGGGGCACCGGTGCGGCACCGCCACCATTGCCTGCGGCATGCCATCGGCGCACCATCGGGGGATGCGTCGGACACGCCCGAGACTTGGGCACGTCGCGCAAGCGTGCGGGTCATCACCGAAGAAGAAGCGTGATCTGCGCACAGGTCAACGGAACGACAGGAGAGGGAGTCATGTCCAAACGAATCCACGAGCGCGCCAGCGTGCGCGCGGTACCACTGCTCACGGCCGCGATCTCGCTCGCCCTGTCGGGCGTGGCGCTCGCCGATACGATCAACATCCCGGCAACAAAGCTCTTGAGCGCGCCCGGCTCTATCTCGATCGACGCCGAGGACGTGGCGGTGATCCAGGGTGCCACCGACAACGACGTGGCGTTCCTGCAGGGCTACGCGGCCGCGCGCGATCGCCTGTTCCAGCTCGATTTCAGCCGGCGCGGCGCCAGCGGCACGGCGGCCGAACTGGTGGGCGCGGCGGCGCTCGCGAGCGACGTGCAGCTGCGCACGCTCGGCCTCCGCCGCGCGGCGGTGGCGACCTGGCAGCAGCTTCCCGACGTCACCCGCGGCTGGCTGCAGAGCTACGCGAACGGCGTGAACTTCTACGCGAAGAACAATCCGCTGCCGCCCGAGTACGGCGCGCTGGAACTGACCAAGTTCGAGACCTGGACGCCGGTCGATTCGATCGTGATCGGCAAGGCGCTCGCGTTCCAGCTCTCCTTCGACCTCGACATCGACTACACCGTGCGCCTGGGCACCTACCAGGCCACCGGCGCGGCCGCGGGCTTCAACGGCACGGCGCTGTTCTTCGAGGATACCCATCGGGTACAGCCGCCCGACAATCGCGTCTCGATCCCGGGCTTCCGTCCCGCGGGCGGCGGCGACGACGTCGCCGGCGGCGAGGCCTCGCTCGTCGTCTCGCCCGAGACGATGGAGATGGCGACGACGCTGCACGAGAAGGTGAAGGACGTGCCGCTGCTGGGCAAGACCCTGCGCCCGCGCGAGGAGCGCGGCGGCAGCAACTTCTGGGCGGTGTCGGGCTCGAAGACGGCCTCGGGCAAGGCCATCCTCTCGAACGACCCGCACCTGGGACTCGACCTGCCGTCGGTGTTCTGGGAAGTGCACCTGGTCAGCGGCAGTGGCCTGAACGTGGTCGGCGTAAGCGTGCCGGGCACGCCGGGCGTGATCCAGGGCTGCAACCCGCGCATCTGCTGGGGCACCACCACGAACCCGCTGGACGTCACCGACACGTACCAGGAGAGCTTCGTGCTGAACGCCATCGGCGCGCCCTCGGCGACGCTGTTCCAGGGCCGGCAGGAGCCGGTGCAGACGATCTTCCAGCAGTACAACGTGAACCGGCTCGACGGCGTCGCCGACAACGCCTCGCGCGAGGCCTCGATCGGGTATCTCAACGGCGGCGTCACGGTGATCATCCCGCGCCGGAACAACGGGCCGGTGCTGCAGATCAGCGGCGCCACCGGATTGTCCGTGCAGTACGCGGGCTGGGGCGCGACGTTCGAGCTGGAATCGTTCCGCCGCATCAACCTGGCGAAGAACCTGGCGGATTTCCAGGACGCGCTGAGCTACTTCGACGTGGGTTCGCAGAACTTCGGCTACGCCGACGTGGACGGCAACATCGCGTACTTCACCTCGGCCGAGACGCCGGTGCGCGACGACCTGCAGAACCTCAACACCATCGACGGCGCGCCGCCGTTCATCATCCGCGACGGCACCGGCACGCGGCGCAACGAGTGGCTGGCGGTGGCGCATCGCCAGCCGAACCAGGCGGTGCCGTACGAGGTGCTGCCGGCCTCGGAGATGCCGCACGTGATCAACCCGTCCGCGGGCTACGTGGCGAACGCGAACAACGATCCGGCCGGCACCACGCTGGACAACAACGCGTTCAACCAGGTGCGTCCGGGCGGCGGCCTGTACTACCTGAACTTCGCCTACTCGAGCTACCGGCAGGGACGCATCGACCGTGAACTGCAGCGCCTGCTCGCAGCCGGCCCGATCACGGCCGCGCAGATGCGCGCCTTGCAGGCGAACAACCAGCTGATGGATGCGGAGCTGGTGCGGCCCTACCTGCTCGCCGCGTTCACCAACGCGCAGGCCAGCGGCGCCTGGGCCGACCTCAAGGCATTGAGCACCGATCCGAAGGTGGCCGAGGCGATCACGCGGCTGACCGCGTGGGACTTCTCCACGCCCACGGGCATCCGGGAAGGCTACGACCCGAACGACAATCCGAACGCGCTGCCGACGCCGAGCCAGGCGGAGATCGACGCGTCGGTGGCGGCCACGCTGTTCGCCACGTGGCGCGGCCAGGCGGTCAGGGCGGTGATCGATGCGACGCTCACGCGGGTCGGGCTGGGCTCGGCGTTGCCGGGCAGCCAGGAGTCGTACAGCGCGTTCAAGAACCTGCTCGACACCTACGGCACGCGCCGCGGCGTGGGCGCCTCGGGCGTGAACTTCTTCAGCGTCACGGGTGCGCCGACGCCGGAAGCCGCGCGCGACTTCGTGCTGCTGAAGAGCCTGCGCGACGCGCTCACCCTGCTCGCCAGCGACAGCTTCGCGCCGGCGTTCGCGCGTTCGACCACGCTCTCCGACTATCGCTGGGGCAAGCTGCACCGCATCGTGTTCGACCAGCCGCTGGGCGGGCCGTTCAACATCCCGGGCACGGGCGCGTTGTACGGCTTCACCGACCTCGGCCCGGGATTGCCCGGCATCGCGCGTTCGGGCGGTTTCGAGGCGGTGGATGCGTCCAGCCACAGCACGAAGGCGAACTCGGTGAACGGCTTCATGTTCGGCTCGGGTCCGGCACGCCGGTTCGTGGGCGAGATGAGTTCGCCCCTGCCTGCGTTGCAGCAGATCCTGCCGGGCGGACAGAGCGGCGTGCTCGGCTCGCCGTTCTACGCCAGCCAACTGTCGCGCTGGCTGACGAACAACTACAAGTCGTTGAACCTGGACGTGCCGTCGTCGACGGCGAATCCGGTGACGGTGTTGAACTTCGTTCCGTAGCCGTAGCGCCAGAAGTACCCCGGAACCCCCGCGCATGCGGGGGTTCTTTTTTGGGGGGGAGGGAAAGGAGGGTGCGTCCGAGACGTACCCTGCTGCGGCGTAGGGTGCGTCCTGGGCGCACCTGAGTGAGCGTCCGACCATCTAGGAATTGCACTTTGCCATAAATGTCTGTAATTTCGGTACTGAGAGAAAAGTGATGAAACTCAGTCCGATACAAGAGCGTTTCGTGCTCCATTGGGGCGAGATGGGCAGCCGCTGGGGTGTCAATCGCACCGTGGCGCAGATCCACGCGCTGTTGTACCTGTCCGAGCGGCCGATCACGGCCGACGAGATCTGCGAGACGCTCGAACTCGCCCGCTCCAACGTCAGCACCAGCCTGCGCGAACTGCAGGGCTGGCACCTCGCGAAGGTGGTGCACGTGCTGGGTGACCGCCGCGACCACTTCGATACCTCCAAGAACATCTGGGAGATCTTCCGCATCGTGGTGGAGGAGCGGCGCAAGCGCGAGATCGAGCCCACGCTCAGCATGCTGCGCGCGGCGCTGCTCGAGTCGCCCGAGACCGATGTCGATCGCCGCAGCCAGGCACGCATGCGCGAGGTGCACGACTTCCTCGACGCGGGCACGGCGTGGATCGACGAGATGAACCGGCTCTCGCCCGACACCGTCATGCGCCTGCTCAAGCTCGGCGCGCGCATCCAGCAGCTGATCGGCTCGTCTGGACCGTTGCCCGGCGCCGCCGGGGAGCGCGCCGACGCGGTGCCGGCGCGCGACGTCGCGCACGACATCCAATGACCTGAGCCCGGGACCGAGGAGCACGACGATGCAGACCCTGTTCCTAGACCTGCTGCTGCTCCAGGCCGCGATGGGCGCGCTCGATACCGTCCTGCACCACGAACTGCTGGTGAAGCTGCCCGATCGCCGCGGAGCCGGCCCCGAGCTGCGCCTGCACGCCATCCGGGCGCTGCTCTACGGCGCCACGTTCGCGCTGTTCGCCTGCGGCTGGCCGCAGGGCGCGTGGATCGCGCTCGTCTGGGTCGTCGTGGCGGTGGAACTCCTGCTCACGCTGAAGGATTTCGTGATCGAGGACCGCACCCGGTTGTTGCCGGCCAGCGAACGCGTGCTGCACACGCTGCTGGCGGTGAACGCCGGCGCGCTGCTGTGCGCGTTCGCGCTCGCGAGCGCTCCGGGGTGGGCGCTGCCCACCATGCTCGCGGAAGGCGATCGCGGCTGGCGCGCCGCGCTGCTTGCCGCGGTCGCCTTGGCGGTGACGATCTCGGGACTGCGCGATGCGCTCGCGGCGCGCGCGCAACTCGCACGCGCGCCCGTGCGGCCGGTCGGGGCCGGCCTCCCGATGCGGCACGTGCTCGTGGCCGGTGGCACGGGATTCCTCGGCGGCGCGGTCGCGGAGGGCCTGCTCGCCGCGGGCCACCGCGTCACCGTGCTCAGTCGCGACCCGCGCGCGGCGGCGCTGCGTTTCCAGGGCCGCGCGCGCGCGATCGCGAGTCCCGACGAACTGCGCGCCGACGAACGCGTGGACGCGATCGTGCACCTTGCCGGTGCGCCGGTCGTGGGGCCGCCGTGGACGCGCGCTCGGCGCGCGGAACTGCTCGCGAGCCGCGTCGGCATCTCCGAGGCACTCGACCGCTACCTTGCGCGGGCGACGCATCGCCCCGGGGTCTGGATCCAGGGCAGCGCGGTCGGCATCTACGGCTACCGCGGCCCGGCCTCGCCGGAGACGGAGGGATTGCCCGAACTGCCCGGCGATTTCGCCAGCGCGCTGTGCGCGCGTTGGGAGGCCGTGGCGCCGGCCGTTCCCGCGCGCGTGGACCGCCGCGTCTTCCTGCGCCTGGGCATCGTGCTCGATCGCCACGGCGGTTTGCTGCCGCCGCTCGCGCTCGCGAACGCGTTCGGCCTCGGTGCCGTGCTCGGATCGGGCGCGCAGCCGTTTCCGTGGATCCACCTCGAGGACGTGCTCGCCTTCGTCGAGCGTGCGCTCGTCGACGCGACCCTGGCCGGCCCCTACAACCTCGTGGGCCCCGAACGCATCACCCAGCGCGAACTGGCCGACACCATGGCTGCCGTCGCGCGCCGTCCGCGGTTGTTGCGCGTGCCCGGCGTGCTGCTGGCCGCCCCCCTGGGCGAAATGGCGAACCTGCTGCTGCAGGGACCGGTCGTGGACTGCTTACGGATGCAGCAGGCCGGTCATGCCTTCCGCCACGCCACGCTCCGTTCCGCCCTGGACGATTGCCTGGGGCGCCCACCCATTCCCGCCGCAAGGACCTGAGACATGAACACCGTCGCCACCGGCACCCTCGATGCCGGCGCCGCCCCGGAAGTCGTCGCCGCCGGTGCTGCGCCTGGCCAGGACCTGCTGCAGCTGCTGCGCGAGGCGCTGGGCGCGCGCTTCGGCCGGCTGCATCCGCAGATCCGCGATCGTTTCGCGCTGGCGACGGGCGAGGCGACCGCGGCCTATGTCGGCGTCATGCAGGTGGTGACGCGTTCGCGCCTGGGCTGGCTGCTCGCGCGACTGCTCCGTCCGGTGCGCGTGCTGCCGCACCAGCGCCAGGTCGACGTCGGCTTCCGTTTCGACGTGCGACCGCTCGAGAACCGGCTCGGCTGGGACAAGTGCCGCCGCTACGAGTTCGCCGACGAGGTGTTCGAGTTCCGTTCGAACATGGTGCTCGATGCGCAGGGTCGGCTGGCCGAGCGCTTCGCCGGTGGCCTGGGCATGTACATCGACCTCGCACTCGGGCCCGACCGCCTGATGTTCCTCGATCGCGGATATTTCCTGCACCTGGGTAGACACGTGATGGCGTTGCCGGCGTGGCTCGGGCCCGGGCGATTCCGGCTCGTGCACCGCAACCTCGACGCCGATCGCTTCGAGGTGGTGATCGACATCCACCACCCGTGGTTCGGGCACCTGTTCCACCAGCGCGGCGAGTTCGCGCGCGTGGCGGGCGAACGCGCAAGCTGAGCGACGCGCACGACGACGCGCAACCGGGACCCCGAACGCGCCATGACCCGAATCGCCCGCGGCACCTTCGACGTGAAGCTCAGGCCCGATCCGATCACCGTGGGCGCGAGCGATCCACCGCTGGGCAGGCTCGCCCTCGACAAGCGATTCCACGGCGACCTGGACGGCGCCAGCCTGGGCCAGATGCTCGCGGCGCGCAGCGCGACGCCCGGATCGGCGGGCTACGTCGCGATGGAGTTGGTGCGCGCGACGCTGGAAGGCAGGACGGGCACGTTCGTGTTGCAGCACAGCGGGACGATGGACCGTGGCGAGGCGTCGTTGACGGTCACGGTGGTGCCCGATTCGGGAACCGGCGGGCTCGTCGGCCTCTCGGGCCGGATGCACATCCTGGTCTCCGAAGGCCGGCACGACTACGAGTTCACCTACGACCTCGCTTGAGCGAGGCCATCCCTACCTTTGTAGGAGCGCGCTTCAGCGCGCGATCTTTTCATCGTGCGATGAGAGACCGCACGTCTACGAAGTCACCAGCGTCGTCGATTGACCCCGGCGCCACCTACCTTTGTAGGAGCGCGCTTCAGCGCGCGATCTTTTCATCGTGCGATGAGAGACCGCACGTCTACGAAGTCACCAGCGTCGTCGATTGACCCCGGCGCCACCTACCTTTGCAGGAGCGCGCTTCAGCGCGCGATCCTTTCGCCTTGCAGCGGCCAGCGAGCGGACGTCGAAAAGATCGCGCGCTGAAGCGCGCTCCTACAAAGGTAGGAGATGGCTTGCGAGGGCGTTATTTCTTGGGCTTCGCAGGTCCATGCGCGAGGCGATCGACCTCGCCGCGCAACGCGCGCACCTGCTCCCAGATGTCGTGGTCCAGCGTGGTCTTGTGGTGCAGGGCCGAGACGATGGGGACCAGGGTCTGTTCGTAGATGCGCGCGAGCTGCGCCAGGGAATCGGAGACGGCGGGGGGCAGTTCCAGGCGCGGTTCGCGTGCGAGCGCGGTGCGGATCTCGCCCAGGGCGGACAGCGCGCGCAGCGCCTCGTTCGTACCGCTCGCGCGCGTGTTCTGGTGTTCCATCTGCAGCGCGATCTCGCCCAGGATCTGCGCCACGCGCGTGGCGCCGTCGGCTTCCTTGCCGCCCTGCTTCTGCACGCGGCGGAAATCGTCGCGGATGCGCTGCCAGCGCTCCGTCTCGTCCGCCGTCGGCGTGCCGATCAGTTCGGCGAGCTTGAGCAGGTTTTCCTCCGCGCGCGCGCCCAGCGTCTGCGCCTCGCCGCGGTAATGGTCGCGGATCAGGGTGTCGATTTCCGCCGGGCTCATCAGCGGGCTGAGCTGCGCGGCGAGCTTGGTCATGTTGCGGTAGCTGCCCTGCAGCTTGAACGGCGGCTCGCTGCGGTAGCTGTCGTCCTGCGCCGCGCTCGCCACGTAGGCGGCGTTCACCCGCATCAGCACGTCGCGCACCTGCACCATGCGGCGCACCAGCTCGATCGATTCGCTGCCGCCGGGCAGGTCGGTGGGCAGCGTGGCCTCGTCGCCGCGCGCGGCGCGCAGCACCGAGAGCAGCTCCGCGCGCGGCCGCGCGGCGAGCGGCGCGCTGGTCGGGTTCGCGGTCAGCGCGTTCTCCACGTAGCTGTCGGCGAACAGCGCTTCGCGGCCGCTCAGCACGTCGCCGAGGTTGTACACGTCGGCCCGGTTCGCGAGCATGTCGGGAATGCGGAAGCGTTCGCCGCTCTCCGTGTAGGGGTTGCCGGCCATCACCAGGGCGAAGCGCTTGCCGCGCAGGTCGAGCGTGCGCGCCTCGCCGTCGATCACCGCGTCGATGCGGCGGGTACCGTCGGCGAGCGAGATGAACTTCTGCAGGAACTCCGACGACAGGTGCTGGATGTCGTCGAGGTACAGCATCACGTTCGTGCCCATCGCAAGCCCGAGGTTGAGCTTGACCAGTTCCTCGGCGGCGCCGCGTTCGGGCGTCTGGGTGGGATCGAGCGAGACGGTGCGGTGGCCCAGGGTGGGGCCGTTCACGCGCACGAAGATCATGCCCAGGCGGTCGGCCAGGTACTCCATCAGCGTGGTCTTGCCATAGCCGGGCGGCGAGATCAGCAGCAGCATGCCCGAGCGGTCGCTGCGCGCGTCGTTCGCGCTGCCGATCTGCTTGGCGAGGTTGTTGCCGATCAGCGGCAGGTAGGCCTCGTCGATCAGGCGGTTGCGGACGAAGCCGGCGAGCGGCTTCGCGCGGAAGCGGTCGAGGCCGAGGCGGCCGCGTTCGCGCGCGACCACCGATTGCCTCATCGCGGCGAATTCTCGCCAGCGCGGCGCCACCGATTCGGCGTGGCGCGAGAGGCGCGCGAGGAATTCCGGCACGTCGAGCTCGAGCCCGCCACCGGACACGCGCGCGTGCTCGCCACGCAGGCCGGTGACGCGCGCGTGCAGGGTCAGGTTCGCGCGCTGGCGCGGCGCGTCGGGCCAGCACAGGGCGACGGCGGCCTCCAACGCGACGGCCTCGGACACGCCGCCACCGGTGCGCGCGACCTGCGCGCACCAGCCGCGCGCGAGCGCGAGTCGGTCCGCCGCCGCGAGCGGCGAGGCGAGGGCGTCCAGCGTGGCGCGCGGCAGCGCGTGCTGCACGCGGTCGACCAGGTCGAGCGCTTCGGCCGACGCGGCGAACCCGACCGCCTCGCCGCCGAGCGATGCGACCAGGTGACGGGCGGCTGCGGAAAGCGTTCCAGCGTCATGCGCGAGCCCCAGTTCCGAGGCGCGTGCGGACAGCGCATCGAGCCACGCCGCCGGCAGCGGCAGTTCCAGGCGCGAGGCCAGGAACCAGTGCAGGCCTAGCGCGTGCGCGCGCAGCGCGCGACGTGCGCCCTCGTCGAGCGCGCCGTAGTGCGCCTGCGCGAGCACGCGCGCGCCGGTGGGCCAGCGCAGTTCCCCGGCCTGTGCGGCGAGGTGCGCGAGCGTGGACGCGATCGCCTGCGCATCCGCATCGTGCACGCCGCGCTGGTAGTCCTCGACCGGATGCCGCTGCGCCTCGTCGCTCGCCAGGTCCGCCAGCGCCGCCGGTTCGGCCGCGACGAGCGCGGCCGCGACCTCGGCATCGCCGTCCTCGGCGCGCCGCCACAGTCGATAGGCGAGGAACTCGGCGCGATAGACCTCGGCCGATTCGCTCGGCAGCGCCTGCCCCCAGAGCGGGCGATAGGCCTCGGCAGCGGGCTCGTCGAGCACGCGCCGATAGTCGGTGCCGGTGAGCTGGAGGTGGAGCCCGCGCGCATCGTGCAGCAGGGCGAGATCGAGCGGGCGGCGTTCGATGGTGAAGCGATGCGCGCCCAGTGCGAGCGACTCTCCGGCACTGCCCAGGTCCGCGCGGTCACGCAGGTCGCGCAGCCCCGATTCGCGCAGCGTTGCGAGGCGTCCGGCGAGTTCGTCCGCGTCCACGGCCGAGCCGAGCTGGCGCAGTTCAAGGATCTGCGCGGTGGCGCGCTCCACCAGCAGGTCGCCGGCGAAGAACGCATGCAGGTCCTCGGCCTGGTCGATGCGCGCGAGCCGGCGCGGGATACCGTCGATCACGCGGGTAATCGCGTCGCGCAGGCCCTGGGCGCGCTTCTCGCGAACGGCGGCGAGCTGTTCGCGCCGCGCCGCGAACGCCTCGAGCGCGGACTCGCGCCGGGACGCGATCTCGCCCAGGAACGCGGGCTGCACGCCGAAACGACCCTCGAGCTGCTCGATCTGGCTGAGCACGCGCGCGAGTGCCTCGTCCACGGCCTCGGTGCTCTCGCTGCGCGCGATCAGGTTCGCCTGGGTCTGCTCCAGCACCGTGAGCTGGGCGCCGAACTCCATGCCCTGCTCGTGCTCGAACAGCTGCTCGCGCCGGGCGCCGAGCGCGGCGCGCACGCGGTTCACCTCGCCGTACAGGGCGGAGGTGCTCGAGAGCAGGTCGGCGCGCTGGTGCGCGTCGGCGTGCTCGAAGCCCGAGATCAGGCCCGACATGCCGTCCAGCGCCTCGGCCAGGGCGTCGAGCTGCTCGGCGATGGGCGCGAGCGCGGCCGTGCCCTTGGCCGCCGGGATCGCCGCCGCAGCCGCATCGAGTCCCTTGCGCAGGCTGGCGAACGCGGACGCGTCGGCGAAGAACTTGAGCGCGCGATGGCCGATGCGGTCGAGTTCCTCCGCCAGGCGCTTATCGAGCGTGTCGATCTCGACCGTGTCCATGTGCGCCTGCCCGCGCAGCGCGGCGAGGTCGCCGCGCTTGCGCTTGAGCAGGCGAATGGCCTCGGTGAAGTCCTCCGGTTTCTGCCACAGCAGGCTCGCGATGCGCGAGGCGAGCTCCGAGACCTGCACGCCTGCCGCATGCAGCGCGTGCCGTGCCGAGGCACGCGCGTGTTCGAGCTGGTCGAACGCCGCGAGCGCGTCGCGACCCCCGCGCGCCACGGCCTCCACTTCCCCGCCGAGTGCGGAGGCCTCGTCTTCCGAGAGCCACGGATAGGCATCGAGGCAGCGGCTGGCGAGCTTGAGCAGGCGCTCGTACGTACCCTGGCTGCCGGTGTCCTCGGCCAGCCGCGCGAGTTCCCGCAGGTCGGCGAGCGCGCGCACCAGCGTGGGGTTGCCCAGGCGGCCGAGCAGGCCGGCAGGGCGGGCGCCGCTGGCCTTGTGTTCGTCGAACGCGAACGGCGTGCGCCACAGCTGCATCGTGTGCAGGCGCGTCGCCTCGTGGTCGTCGGGCGTGAACAGCAGGATGCGGCCGTCCTCGAAGCGCGCGTAGCCGCTGGCGAGCAGCGGCTGGCCCATGGCGCGGTCGATCAGGTTGTAGGGCAGGAGCGCGTAGCGGCCTTCCAGCGGCTGGTGGAACACGTACAGCCAATCCTCGCCGGAAGGCGCGCGCAGTTTGCGCTTGAGGCGGAACCCGGCGTAATCGTGGCCGAGGTCGGTGAAGTTCTTGTACTCGCCCGATTCCAGGTAGTAGCCGCCGGGAAACACGATGCCGTGGTCCTCGGGCAGTTCCACGCAGGACTCGCCGATGGCATCGATGCGCAGCACGGATTTCAGGCGGCGGTTGTACACGAGGTACCGGGTGACCGATTCGCGGTACGGCCTGATCGCGAGCACGATCATGGTGTTCAGGTCGGCGTACGCGATCTCGGCGTCGGCCAGCGACTGGTTGCGGTCCTCCACCGGCTCGCTGTAGACGCCCAGGCCGGTCTCGGTGTTGTTCTCGATCTTGACCGTGAGGTCGCCGCCGATCGTCTCGACGAAGATGGTGTCGAGGATGTTCACGTGCGGATGCCGGCCGAGCACGTGCTGCTCGCGCGCGACGGGCCGCCATTCGAAGTCGTGCGCGGGCGGCAGCACGTGGTCGCGCTCGCCGCGGTTGTCCAGGTACGTGGCCGCGCCGTCGCGCGCGAGCTGGAAGCGGAACACGCGCCGGTCGCCGGGCTGGCTGCCGGTGCGGAAGATCATCAGCAGGCGCTCGCCCACGATGCGCAGCTGGTCGAGCGTGGTGGCCTTGTAGTAGGTGAACAGCTCGCGGAAATCGGCGACGAAGCGCGCGTCGGCGAGGAAGCTGCCGGCGAGCGGCACCTCGGCGAGGTCCGCCGCCTCGCCGTGCTCGTCGAGGTGGTAGAGGCAGAACACGTCTTCGACCCGGATCTCGCTGCGCAGGCCGATGAACACGTTGTAGCCGAACAGCAGGCGATCGCCCACGCGCACCAGGTCGCGCGCCACGCAGTTGTTCTCGGTGCGCGCGCTCAGGCGGGCGAGCAGCCTGGGCTCGACCCGCCCGAACGCCTCGAGGCGGCGCGCATTGAGCGCCTGCGCCTTCTCGCGCAGGTTGCCCGCGGACGCGGTGAGGCGCTTGCGCAGGAGGTCGAAGGTGGCGGTGGCTTCGGTCATGGGGTGTCGTCTTCTTCAACGGTGTCGAGGCGCACACCCTCGCGGGTGGCGCATCGAAGCGTTGTAGGAGCGCGCTTCAGCGCGCGATCTTTTGGCGGGGCGGG
>Ga0315912_10000911_pt1 | contig 42016 bp, 25 predicted proteins | sample VfabasoilMG_FD_204469 | JGI IMG/M metagenome (GOLD analysis project Ga0315912, IMG submission 204469) | Garden soil microbial communities collected in Santa Monica, California, United States - V. faba soil | ecosystem: Environmental > Terrestrial > Soil > Garden | place: USA: California... | reverse complement strand
GCTCTACACGAGCGACCTCTATTTCGAGTCCGCCCATGGCCCACGACCCGTCGCCGCCGCCCCGCGGGCCCACTCAGCCCCGGAGGGGCGTGAGGCCCACTCAGCCCCGGAGGGGCGTGAGGCCCATTCAGCCCCGGAGGGGCGTGAGTCCCACTCAGCCCCGGAGGGGTGCGACGGCCACTTCCGGTTCGTGGACGATCCCCACACCACGGCCGTCTCGCTCTCGCAATCGCCCGCCGGCTATGGCAGCTACACGGGTCAGCACGATGCGTTGCGTGCGACGTATGGCTCGCTCCTGGCGCGTCTTCGCAGCCTCGGAGCGAAGGGCGGACGACTGCTCGATGTGGGGTGTGGCTATGGCTATTTGCTCCGCGAAGCCGCGACTCACTACACCGTCCGTCATGGCACCGAGCTCTCTCGCGATGCCGCCCATCAGGCAAGGCAGCACGCCGACGAAGTCTTCGTGGGCGGGGCCGAAGATGCGCCGGCCGACTTCTACGACCTCGTGACCGCGACCCATGTGCTCGAGCACTCGCCCGACCCGCGCGAGTTCACGAGCGCGTTGGTCACCCGAGCGAAGCCCGGGGGTCTCGTGCTCGTGGCCGTTCCCGATGCCGGTAGTTGGTGGCGACGCGCTCTGGGGCATCGCTGGCCTTCGTTCAAACTGCCCGAGCACGTGCTCTACTTCAATGAGCGTTCGCTCCGTCGCCTGCTGCTCGAGGTCGGTCTCGATCGCGTCGAACGGGTTCCCTATCCCCATGCCTTTCCGTTTCGCCTCGCGGCGGAAAAGCTCTTGGCTTGGATCCCACCGGTCGCGGGTGGAATCCGGCGGCGTCTCCATCGGGTCGCCGAAGGGCTGCCCGAACGCTCGGTTTGGATCCCCGGAACCACTCTCGCGATGATCGGGCGTCGGCGCCCGGGCTAACCTCGCCCCTCTTGCCGCTGCCCACTCCATCGCCATTTCGTCCTTCGCTCGCGCAACGCGTCTTCCGCACGACGGCGTGGCTTCACCGGACGGGACGCGCCCGCGCCTGGTCGGCGACGAAGCCCCTCGTTCCGCTCGCTGCGGAAGATCGCGCTCTGTTCGAGGAGGTGTACCAGCGCCGCGAGCCCGTCGAGCTCTCCCGTGCATGTCGGGCGATGACCGTGGCCGCGCGCGGAGGGGCTCTCGATCTGGCGCTCGGTATCGCGCGACGCATCCTCGCCGAGCCCACTCGAGTCGACGACTCCACCCTCGCCGAAGCGGTCGATATCGCGGTTGGCTGTGGCGAACCCGATCTCGCCAAACAGGCGGAGGGGCTCGCCGAACGGCTGCGTCAAACCGATCGCGGGACCCGGGTTGCACGACTGCTCGGGATTCCGTTTCCGGTTCGCGCGTGGCGGTTGCCGAGCGGCAAGGTCGATGCGCTCGCGATGGCGCTGGATCTGGCCACCCATCGGGTACCGCCGGTCGAGGTCGTGCGTTGGCTCTCCGCTCGCCCGGCGGAGCTCCTTCGCAGCCCGCAACTCCATCTACTCGTCGCCAATGCGGCCTTCATGATGCGCGAAGCGAGTGCAGCCAATCACGCGTTCGGGTGTTTCCTTACGACGTTCGGTCTCGCGGGCCCCCTCGCGATCGAACTCGATCCCGAGAACGCCCTCCGCGGTTTCCGATGGCAGCCGCGTGCCAGCCCGGACGGACCGCTCATCACCGTCATCATGGCGGCCTACCAAGCGGCCGACACCATCGAATACGCCTTGGATTCGATCCTTCGCCAGCGCCACGAGAACCTCGAGGTTCTCGTTTGTGACGATGCCAGCCAGGATCTCACCGTCGATCGAATCCGGTCATACCTCGTCGATCCCCGGGTTCGCCTATTTCGTTCCACCGAGAATCAGGGAACGTACAACATCCGCAATGCGTTGCTTCCTCACGCGCGGGGCGAGTACGTCACCTATCACGATGCCGACGACTTTGCCTTGCCCGACCGATTGACTCGACAGATCGCGGCCTTGCAGAGTGGCGATTACCTAGCCTGCGTCGCCCATTGGATCCGCCTGACCCCGAGAGGCCTCACCACCGTCTTTCACGATGGCGGCATCCTGCGCCGAAGCGTTGTCTCTATGCTCGTTCGCAAAGAGCACCTCTCCGCTTCGGGTCCCTACCGATCCGCCCTGTTCGGGGCAGATCACGAGATGCTCGAGGCGCTCATTCATGGAGCTCCCGGTCGCGTGGTCTCGCTCCGCGAGCCGCTCCTCCTCGGCCTCTGGGGCACGGGCTCGCTGACCCGCCAACCCGGTCGCGAAGCCCTCGAATCCGGCTATCGCTCGCCCGACCGCCGCCGCTACACCGAGCTCGTGTTTCGCCGCTACGCCATCGGGGACACGAGCATCACCGACTCGAGCCTCGACATCGCCCTCCAAGCCACCGGCAACTGGAGAGATCCACAGGGCGTGGCCGAGGTAAGATAGGGTAGTCGCGGTTTGCGCCAGCGACATGGCGTGTCCAATACCACCGCGCTAAGGTTCCCGCGCTATGCTGCCGAGGACGCCGTTGACGGCGGCGCTCTTTCCGCCATCGCCCTATCCTAAACCAACTAACTAACTTCGACTGAATGGACCCTGAGTGAACGCAACGACCGGCGAAGTATCGTTTCAGCTTTCCTACACTTCCTGCGACAGCAGCCATTCCGTCGACCAAGGCAGCCCCCAATTCCCAGGCTGCCGTTCGTGCCGTTCGAGGGGACCGTCGCCAGGGCTCCAGTTCGCCCCGAACCTCGGAGCCGAGGGGCGGTCGATCGAATGCGAGTGGAGACGGTATTCGATGCGGAGCGAGACATTCTCCATGTTCACGTCGCGGGTTAGCGGATAGACCGATGCTATCCCTACGCAAACTTTGGTCGAAGGTCCGACGGTGGGTCTTCGGTGCAAGGCATTCGCGGCCGAGGCGGCTCATCGGCGGAAAGGTCTCGTTCCCCGTTCCCGCACTCCGTCGGGTTCAGCTCGAACAACGCACCGCGACACGGTACCGGTTGGATCGCAATTGGGAGCTCGAGTTCAAACAAGCTCAAGACCTCCCCTGCGTCCAGTTCACGCCCCTGAGCGGATCGAGTGTCGCGGTTGCAATCGACAAGCAAGTGTCGTTGGATTACTGCCGGGTTCATTTTCGCGTCAAACCGGACATGGTCGTGGTGAATGCGACCACGACGTTCCATTTCAAGTATCGGACGACGACTCCCGATCTGTTGAAGTGGTGCGCGATCCTCCAGGATCAACCGGGCGAGGGGCGTGTCTATTTCGCCCACGGTGACCTCGATCAGGATGGTTCGGGCCTCGTCGGATCTGGGCGAGTTTCGTTTCGCGGCGACAACCACTCTGTGCAAGCCAAGCTGCTGTTCTCGTTTCAGGTCTCGCCGGCGGCGGGCTCGCTCGAGATCACCGATTTGGCGGTCGAAATCGTCGCACACGAGACGAATCACGGGAGCGATGCCCTGAGCCGATCGGTGTTGTCCATGCACGAAGATCGGATGACGTCGTCGACGCGGAACCTATCCACGAAGGAACTGCGACGAAAAGTCATTCGTACAGAAGCTGCTCTCGAGGCGTACTGGAAGCGGCTTCACGCGGAATCACCCAGTCCAGCCCATCCCGAGGGGGCGGCTGCGCGCAGTTCCGCATCCGAACTCGAGCAGGTCCGCGAACAAGTCAAATCCGAGCTGCAGGAGTTGAAAGATGCTCTGGTCAGCGGTCCACGGTCACGGCGAAGAAAACCTGGGCGTGAATCTTCGACCTATGTGGACGCCCTCAAATCGAGGATTTGGACCGGAGTACGCAAGGCGGCAGGCGAACACCCACTCACGCCCTACTATGCAAAGCTGATCGAAGCCGTCGACGCCACTTCGGATCCGGAGCTCCTCGGTGAAGTTTGCAATACGATCGAACGCGTCGATATGGTGCGCTACGGTTGGCGGCCCGCGCAGGAGAGCCCGCTCGTATCGGTCATCATGCCCACCCGCAACCGACCGCAGCTCACTCTCGATGCGGTTCGATCGGTGATGGCTCAGACGTATCCGAACTGGGAGCTGCTCGTTTGCGACGACGCAAGCACCGATAATACGGTTCGTCGATTGGAGGAACTTTCCGACCGACGAATGCGGATTCTACGGAGTCCGGCGCAGAAGGGCGCAGCGGCGTCTCGTAATGCCTGTCTCGCCGCTGCCCAAGGCGAGATCATTGCGTACTTGGACTCCGACAACCTTTGGCATCCCCGTTATCTGGAGATCATTGTCGAAGCGCTCGAACAATGGCCGGGCCACGTGACTGCGTATGCGAGCTTCATCGACGTCCGCGTCAATCCGGAGGGGCAGTCCGCGATCGAGGGGGCCACGGTACGAGGATTCCACCTCGAGGACCAGCTCGAGCTCCCGTTCGTGGATCTCAACTCTTTCATCCACCGACGCAGCCTCATCGAACTCTTTGGAACCTTCGATGAGCAGCTCGTGCGACGGCAAGACTACGACCTGATCGCAAGGTATTGTTGGGTGCGCGAACCTTTGCACGTTCCGTTCGTGCTCAATCTCTATCAGCGGATCGCTTCGATTCAACAGATTACGACGGTCCATCGCGACGACCAGACCGCCCCGACCATCATCGCGAACCGACTCGAGAAGTATTACCGGTCGGGTGTACCGGTGAACCTCCCACCATGGGTGAAGAAAGTCACCGTGATCTCGTGGGACATGAGCCGCAATCACTTCGCCAAACCGTATTGCGTCGCGGACGCACTATCGCGGGTGGTCGACGTCGAGTTGGTATCGTTTTCGTTCTTCGAAACGCCCATGTTCGAGCCGTTGCTCGGTCTCACGCCTCGCTTCGAGATCAAATCGTTCACCGGGTCGGACTTCCCCGGATTCTTCGACGAATACGTTCGGGCCGTTCACGCGATCACTGGCGACATCATCTACGCGGTCAAACCACGGCTTCCGTCGTTTGGCCTCGCGCTCATGTCGAACTACCATACCGGGAAGCCGATCTTCTTGGAGGCGAACGACCTCGAAACCGTGGTCGGCTCACCTCGTACTCGGGCGGTCCACACCACGTCTCCTTTGGAAGCGGTGTTCGATAACCTCGATGAGGCCAAGAGCCCCCACTCGTTGATCTGGTCGCGTGTGCTCGATCCGTTCGTCAACCAGATCCCGACGCTCTACACTCACAACATCAATCTCGACCTGCACTATGGGAAACGTTGCTTGTACATGCGCAACATCAAAGACGCGACCGTCTTCGATCCCAGCCTCGTCGACCGCGAGCGGACGCGCCGCGAACTTGGATTTGGTCCCCAGGACCGCGTTATTCTATTCGGTGGCCTCGTTCGCAAACACAAAGGGATTTGGGAGGTCACGACCTTGCTCGAGCGGCTTGCGGATCCCCGCTACAAGTTCCTCGTCGTTGGCAATCGAGAGACGCCGGATCTGCGCAAGCTCGTCCAGGAATCTCGGGATGCGGTGTCGGTGTTACCCCCCCAATCGCCCCAGCGCATGGCGGAACTCAACAACGCGGCCGACCTCGTCATTCTCTGGCTCGACCCGGACGTCCCCGCTGGGAACTATCAAAGTCCCTACAAAATGTCGGATGCGTTTGCCATGGGGGCAACGATCATCGCGTCGCCGACCAGCGACCTTGCCGGGTTTGGCGACAAGGAACTGCTATGGGTCGTTCCGTTTGGTGACGTGGACCGTATGATCGCGACGATCGACGAGATCTTTCTCGACGACAATGAGCGAAATCGGAGGCGCGACCGAGCTCGTCGGTTTTTCGAACGCGAGTTTTCGTACGGATCGGTCCCCGCTGCATTTGGCCTCGGCGCGGCGGCAGTCCGGGACCGCAACCGTGTCTATCCCGCAGCGACCCAGTTCGCAGCGTTTTTTGGCGAATTTCAACGTCGCTTGGCTCGAGCATGAAGATCGCGATCAAAAATCCGGCTCCGTTGGGCCCGAAGTTGGAAAAATGGGGCGACTACCATTTCGGGCGATCGCTCGAGCACGCGCTTGCGGCCCTTGGAGCCGTCGTGGTTCAGCATTACTGGCCGGAGTGGAACCGTGATGATGGCGAGGATGCGGTGGTCGTCATCCGCGGGAAGCGTCACTACGTTCCGCCAGCGGACAAGTTGTCTTTGGTGTGGGTCATCAGCCATCCCGGGACCGTATCTCCTGCAGAGATCGATAGTTACGACTTTGCCTATGTTGCATCGGAGACCCATCGCTCGATGCTCGCGGGCATGGTTCGAACGCCGCTCGGCGTGATGCGTCAAGCGACGGATTCGACACTGTTCCACACGGTCTCAGGCGATCTGGCCCACGACGCAGCTCGACGCAGAGAGATCGTCTTCGTCGCCAACAGCCGCGGTGTCCGACGCAACGTGCTGCAATGGGCGGTCGGGGCGGGGATTCGACCCAAGCTGGTCGGGCGATATTGGGGCGCGGTAGGAATGGACCACCTCGTCGCTCGCGAATACGTCGAGAACCACGAGCTCCCGGATTTCTATCGCGGGGCACGCTTGAGCCTCAACGACCATTGGGACGACATGCTCTACTTTGGGGCGGTCAACAATCGGATCTTCGATTGTTTGGCGTGTGGTCTCCCGGTACTGAGCGACGACTTTCCTGAACTACGGCAAGTCTGTGGCGATGCGGTGCTCTACGCCCACGACACGAGAACGTTTTGGGAGGGCATACGAACGTATACGCTGCACTATCACGAACTGCAGGAGAACGTTCGACGTCTATGGGAACGCATTGGCCCCGACTATAGTTTCGCTGCACGCGCGCGGGAGATCTTCGAACGCTTGCGAGCAGGGCGTGGCGCCACGGATTCGGGGGCTCGCACCCGCACCACGTTTGCGGCGGATGCGAACCCCCTATTGACGGAAACACTCGAAAGTGTCGCAAGTCCACGTTGGTTTGGTCGATCTCGTGACCTGCAACTGCTGCACTTTGGTCCAACCCCGGCGGGAACGCATTGGTTATCCTCGCACGACGGGATCAACTACTTGAGTGGAGGCTTTGGCGCGGGTCCTTGGCATGTTGCTTTGAGCAAAGACTTTGCCCAGGTCGGCGAAGATCGATTCGACGTGCTCTTGGTCGAGGACCTGTCGTGTTTGCAAGTCCTTGCACCGGAAGAGAAATTTCTCTACCTCACTGGATTGTTCAAACGGGCGAAATCGTCGGGAGTGGTTGCTATCTCTCCCGAAGGGACGACACTGCCGTTCGAGCGATTGGGGGTCAAGGTCAAGACCCGCACGGAGCACGCACTGCTCCTCGTTCGCGTGTGACGTCCGAGGAGCTCAAGGTGACTCGGGTTGACGATTGCTCCAATTTTCGAGGACCTGTTGGAGCTCCGTCGTGAGTGTCGGAATGTCGAAACCAGCCGGGCCACCGACATAAGGGATCACCGCCGTGGGTCCACGCACGAACGAGCTGCAGACCGGCTGGTTTTTGGTCACGTTCGCGCGCGCGTCCCCTACCGAAATCGTCGCGGTCCCCCGTGGGCAGAAGATCACGTTATGCAGAGCGCTGCCTGCGAGGCCTGCGATGATGGATGCCTGTCCAAACAATTCGAGTTGGGATCCGAAGGTGAAGTTTTGCGGCTGGATCACCACGAACCCTGCCTCCCGAAAGACCTCTTCCATCGCCCGCTCGTTGGGCACTGCCCTCCGGCGGATCTCTGCACGGGACAGATACAGCTTCAAACCCGGTTTCGGCCGTTGATACCGCTTTTTGATCTTGCTGATCGTCTTACGATACTCCGCGTTGACGCTTTTGTTCATCAGCCAAAGACGATCCGGAATGATCAATGTTTCGAAGCGGGTCGGCTTGGAGATGATGCGAATGCGCTCGACGTCGACCCCCATCCGTGAAAATGCTTGTCGGGCGAACTCGGGAATCTCGGGACCCCAGATGAAAGGGTGTACCGCGAAGTAATCAAATGACACTCCGTCCATCAACCAATATGCGGACAGCCCTTCGGTGATGAAGTGGCCATAATGCTTCATGATGTTGCCAGCGTAGTATCCAACGCCGGGCCAAAGTTCGCTATCGATGGGTTCTGGGCAGGCGTCGGGATCGTCCGAATAGACTTTCTCGGTCGGACCACAGAACCGAAGCGATCGTCGCACCAACGCACCACTCCGATCGTAGATCGCACCTTTGAACGCCATCCCTTCGTTCGCAAAGGGGGTTGCGAAGGCTTCGGACTGAACCTCGTACGATGGCTCCGAACTCTCCACTAGGTTCGGATTGGCAGGAAAAAATTTTGGCATTCTCGAGGCTCTGCGAAGGACTTGTCAGCAACACTGCTGGCTAACGCCTACGACTGTACATGTGACTCATGCGTCGCGAGCCGAGGAGTCCAGCCTGTTCGAACGAGCGGCATATGGCGAAACGTCGACCACCTCGGATGTGCCTTGGTATAGCGCTTGTGGCCAACCCTGGTCAACAATCCTTGGCGGCGAGGTCGTTTGGGTCGACCAGGATGAGCGGTGCGTGATGTGCGCGTACTCCTGTTCCCCCGAGTATTCAAGGCTATCATGGGCGAGCGCCTCCCCAAGTGACCCACATCGAATGGGTCGAATGAGCGACGTGAATGAGCAATCTTTACCCACTTCAAGTTCATGGCGATCCGACATTCCCACCAAACGTGCGGTGAGTCACCATCGCGGGTCGTCGACGGTGTTCGATTGGCGACGACGGATACACGAGCGCGGTGAGCCGAGCGGTCTCGTGTATTGCGTCGTATTGGCGAAGCCAGAGTCGTCGACGTGACGATGGCGCGGCGTTTCCGCAAGGCACCACTCGTCGAGCCGCTCGGACCTTCTCGTGGCCGAAGGGCCACGGAGTAGCGCAGTATCCGCACCCGAGTCGGAGGCGAGTTCGACGGTGCCCGTGCCTTGTGCCTCACCCGGTTTCTACGTTACGTTGATTTGGAAACTAAACACCTTGATGTGCTCTATGAAAGCTGGCCCCATTCGTATCGCGATTCAGACATCGACGCCCGATCGGAAACAATCGGCAACTTGGGGTGATTTTCATTTTGCGTCGTCGCTCGCAAAGGAATTGCAGGCCCTTGGACACTACGCCCGCGTAGATTGCAATGCGGATGCTCGGACCATTGGCCGTCATCGTGAGATCGACGTTGTGCTGACGCTGCTCGGTTTGTACGATTTTCCCGTTGACCAACGAACGATCAACTTGGCCTGGGTCATCAGCCATCCCGACCGATTGGCGCATGCGGCGCTCGACCGGTACGACTATGTATTCGTGGCCTCGCGTTCTTATGCCGGCGAGCTTCGAGAGCAGTTGACCACCCCCGTTCAGGCTTTGTCCCAGGCGACAGATACGAGTGTGTTTCCAGGCCCGCCTCGCCCAGATACTCCCACGTGGCCCGTCCTATTTGTCGGCAATTCGCGAAAGGTCTATCGATGGATGGTCAAAGCCTCGGTACGGGCAAAAGTGGATCTCGCGATCTATGGAACGTTATGGGACAATATCGTTCCGGCTCGGTATATCCGCGGCATCAACATTCCCAACGCCGACCTCGGGGCGTACTATTCGCAAGCGGGCATCTTGCTCAATGATCACTGGGACACGATGAAAGAGTTCGGATTCATCTCCAATCGATTGTACGACGCGGGCGCATGCAGCACGTTCGTTCTGACCGATGCGGTCAGAGGGCTGGAACTCGACTTTCCGGGTTCGCACGATGTCGCTGATTCGGAGGAGGAGTTCATGAAGAAGATCTCATTCTATCTCGAGCATCCCGAAGAACGGCGACGTCGGGGGGAACTTGCACGCGAGCAAGTTCATCATTCGCATACCTTTCGTCATCGCGTCGCTACGTTGCTCGACTGCATCGAAGAACTGTGGCCGCTATTGCGGTTACGACGGACCATGGGCCAGGATCGATTCTCGGCTGCGCCGAGCGGCTTCGTTGGACAACGTGGAGCAGGGCGGTGAATGCAATGGGAGCGCTCAACAAATTGTTCAAACGGAAACAGGAGCCCGTGGCCATTGGCCACTTTTCGGCCATTGCGGATGGCGAGATCATTGGTTGGGCCGCCCCGAACGTGGATGGAACGCCGGCGAGCGTCGAGCTGTGGATCGATGGCAGCCGGGTGGAGGCCATGCTCGCCAATCGACCCGTCGCGATTTCTTGCCCGTTGCGCGGGGTCGAGTGTGAGTTTCGTTTCAAATTGCCGGCAACCTTGGAAGCGGCGACCGAGCACACCATCAGTGTGCGGCGCGATGGGACCATCGAGCTACCCGGGAGTCCGAAACCGTTTCGTCCCGTACTCGAGGGACGGTTGGAGACGTTCGACAACTACGAGTTGAAGGGATGGGTTTGGGATCCGTTTCGACCGAACTCGGTCGAGCGTGTCGAGCTCGAAGTCGAAGGTGTTCGCTATCCCGTCGTCGCGAACGTTTTTCGATCGGACTTGAAAAACAACGACAAAGGCAACGGTAAACACGGATTCGTGTTTCCGCTGCGGAAGGGCCTCCCGCTCGGAAAAGTTCACTCGGTTCGTGCGTTCGTCGCGGGCACGGATATCGAGTTGAGAGATAGTCCGATGTTGGTCGACCTCACGACGACCGCCGTCGAAGGGGTGCTCGTGGGGATCTCTCCCAATGGACAAGTGACAGGCTGGGCCGCGGTGAAGGACCAGGCCCGCGTACCCGCATCACTCGAAATCGTGGTGGACGGGACCGTCGTGGGAACCGTGTTGGCGAATGCGTACCATTCCGATCTCGACCGGCTCAACGATCGTAAGGGCCATTGCGCGTTCGGGTTTCGCCTGCCCAAACCATTTTTGGAGGGCAACACCCACGTCGTGTCGGTGCGATTTTTGGGTCTCGGCGTCGAGCTCGATGCGTCGCCCTGTCCATTCACCGCAGGAACGCCAACGGCCGCCTTTACCGATCTGTTGGTGAATCGCGAGCCTGACGACGAGGGTGCGAAGCGTCCCACGGATCGGGCTTGGGCCTGGAAGCCGCGAACGTTGTCGTGGACGACGACGCGCTTGCCTCTGTACTTTCGTTGGCTCGATCGCGTGCTGCTCGACGTCAAGAATTCATCGGAACTCAAATCGGTCGCCGAGACCGACGACGCGGGGCTCTCCGAGTTCGTTCAACCGTTGATGGCCGCGAACGGGTTAGAAGAGATGCCGCTCGTGTCGATCGTCATGCCCACCTGGAATCGAGCGTATGTGATCGCGGACGCGATCGAAAGTGTGCTCGAGCAGAGCTACCCGCATTGGGAACTATGGGTCTGCGATGACGGGAGTACGGATAATACCCGGCATGTGGTGGAGCAGTTCTCGGATCCTCGGATTCACTACATGCAACTCGCGAAATCGAACGGAGCGGTCGCGCGCAACTTCGGATTGCGTCGCTCGCAGGGCGAACTCATCGCCTATCTCGACTCCGACAACATGTGGCATCCCGATTTCCTCGCGTGCGCCGTTGCCATGTTGCTCGGCCGTCCGGAATGCGTATTGACCTATTGCGGATATATCGACTCGGAGTTGAGTGGGGCGCGGTTCGCGTCGGCCCGCACGAAAATCCGCAATTTCGACTATGCCGACCTCGTGGACCGAAACTACATCGATCTGAATTCGGTCGTTCACCGACGATATCTCCTGGAGCGGTTGGGCGGGTTCGACGAGTCGTTGCCACGCTTGCAAGATTGGGATCTCGTATTGAGATATACTCAATACTTCCAACCTTTGCTGATCCCATTTCATCTCGTTCTGTATCGCCGGAACGAGGGGTGGGATCAGGTGACGACGCTGTTTGCTCATCTCACCGAACTGCGTCCGGCCTTGCAAGAGCGGGCGATGGAGCGTCTGCGGCAACCAGTGTCGGAGACCAAGGTGGCGGTCGACACCGAGGACGCCCGCGCACGAACGAAATTGGGCATCATCGCGACCGATGGGACGACGGTGACGGCCGTCGAGGTGGCATCGCTGGTCCACAACTTCGGTAAGCTCCGCGAAGTCGAAATCCACGTTGGGGTGACCGACGAGATCGAGACTGATCCATTGCGCGTGCTCCTTCCGCGAGGCGTAGAGATCCTTACCGTATCCGCGCTCCGCGAGCGAGTCGGGGCGGCGGCAGCTGTCGTGGTCGTGGGGAGTGGTCGGTGGCCGAACGTAGAAGGAGTGATGCTCGTCTCGAGTGAGCGGAAGGCGGTCAAGCCGGAAGATGTGCAGTCCGCCACGGTGGACTATGCGACCGTCGTGGAATACGGGGCGCTCGAGAACCTACGCTCGCTTCATTTGGAGCTACCGGTCAATTTGCCCCCGAGTATGAGATCTCGAAGCAAAGCGGGTGAGGGTCTCGACAAACTGTTGCATTCGGACTCGCTCCTCACCGTGATCCGTGTGCATTCACAAATATTCGAGGAGGTCGCCTACCAATCGCGGGGCAGGGCGCGACACGGTCGCATCTTGTTCATCGATTGTGAAAACCGCGTCCTGCGTGATGACGCCTCGGCACGGTGTGACTTGAGCATCACCGGTGTTCACACGGTCCTCCAGGCAGCCGACGTTTGGGTCGATTGGGAACTGCGTGACAATTGGCTCGATGCGTTTACCGGACAGGCGATGCTGGAGGGGTGTCTCGTCGTGACGGCCAACGCGAGCCCCTCTCATGCCCTTGTTCGAGGCAAGATCGTCGAGCGGGCACCTGTTCGGGATTGGTACGCACTCGCGAGCATTCTGCGACCGATCATGGGTAACGTTGAATTGCGTGAGAAGACCGTGCTACCGAGTACATGCTTTGGATTGACGCATTTCTCCGACCGTGCGATTTGTGGAAAACTGGCCTGGGGGATCTCGCTGCTGTCGCGCCAACAACGAGTGCTCGACGCGAAAAGCGAGCATCCGGAGTCTTCGCAAGCACACGGCCTCTCCACGCTGAGGCGCGTCGCCCTACGAGATATGTGAAACGACTCCGGGTCCGAACCGAGGCGTGATGTCACGAACCGGTTCGGACATGGCATCTGGCGGCGCTTACGAAAGACGTGACGGGGCTCGAGTCTTTATACTTGATCCTGCATGGGGCATATGTCACAAGGCCTGCAGAAGGCTCGGTACGGAGACCTAAACATGATGACGCGTGACGCCGTGCTTCAGGGCTTGCTTTCGCTGTTCGACGCCCCCCGCTATCTCGAGATCGGCGTCAACGAAGGGGTGACGTTCCATAGCGTCGTCGCGCACCGAAAGGTGGCAGTGGACCCCGAGTTCATGTTCGACGTGGAGGTTGCTCGGTCGAACAACCCTTCGGCGGAATACCATCGCGTGACCAGCGACGAATACTTTGGCGCGATCGTCGACCCCCACGAGCGGTTCGACGTGGTTTATTTGGATGGGTTGCACACAGCCGAGCAGACACTGCGTGATCTGCTGAATGCGCTCGTCTTCTTGGAGCCGAACGGAATCATCGTCATCGATGACGTCAAGCCGCCCAGTCATCTCGCGGCGATTCCCGACCACGAGCTTTTCGGCCAAGTCCGAGCCTTTATCGGAAGCCGGAGCAAGACGTGGATGGGCGATGTGTTCAGGGTCGTTTTCTTCATCGATACCTTCCTTCAACAGTTTTCTTATCGGACGGTCGCCGAGAACCACGGACAGACCGTCCTATGGCGCAAGCGTCGGCGCGAGGTGACGGGCCGTACCATTGCGGCGGCGGGTGCCAAGTCGTTCGAGGATCTCGTGCTCGAGTTCTCCGTACTGCGGACCGCCGCATTTCAGGAGATCGTCGCAATGATCCGAGCCGATCGCGTCGGGTAGCGAACTTCGCGTCCGCCTTTCGCGACCTCGGCCTTCGGGCTTTAGAGAGATGGCCGTTCCGCGGACAGATACTCCCGCTTCGGTCAGGACCGCGGCTCGACCGGAAAAGATGGGGTAACGTGACGACCGTGCCGGAATCGTCTCAGAGATCGTTCGTGTCACGCGTGGCGTGGTTCGGGTTCGCGACGTTGTTGGGCGGCGGCTGCGATCTGCAGACGAAGGCGTGGGCGGAACAAGCCCTACGTGGCGGCTCACGAATGATCTTCGACCCTTGGCTCGAATTCTCGCTCGCATACAACCGAGGGACCGCGTTCAGCCTGGTCCCGGATCTCGGCGTCGCCCGTTGGGGGATGGGCGCCTTCGCGCTTGCGATGGTGGTCGTGTTGCTCGTGTTCGCCATCCGCTCGGATGGTCATCTCCTGGAGATGCTTGCCCTGGGCACGATCGCAGGCGGTGCGCTTGGCAACGGAATCGATCGCCTCATTCGCCTCGCGCCGCAGGGGGGCACGGGCGTCGTCGACTTCATCAAAGTGAACTACCCGTGGGGCGGCAGTTGGCCCACGTTCAATGTCGCAGACGTGCTGGTGGCCGTCGGGGTCGCCGTGCTCTTCCTTCGTGGCTTCCAAAGTGCTCCCACAGAAGCAGCTCCGAAGCCGGCGTCCTGACCCGAAGCGCCGCGAGGCGCTCGTTGGGGTGAGTGGAGCGAGGGGCCTTTGAGAAAGCCCCTTGAAGATTACTCGTCTTCGACCCAGACCGAACCGGGGTCGAGCTGGGTCGAGAAGACCGCGACCGCAGGAGGTCCGTTGTAGGTCGGAAATCCTACCGACGCGACGGCTTCGCGCAAGCAATCCTTCAGCTCGGCGTTTTGGTCCAACGTCGTCTTGGAAAGGGTCGCATTGACTCCGAATGGACGGCCGCTTTCGGGATTGAGCTTCACCTCGAAGTCGACATCGCCCTCGAGCTGACTTTCCGCACCGAGCTTGAGGCCCGCTTTTGCCGAGGCGACGCAGGCATCCATTCCCGTGAAGCTACGGTCGAACGCTTGCTGGACCTGCCAGTCGTCGACTCGTTCGGATCCGTACTTGCTCAGATCGAACTGAATGTTGGCGTTCGCATCGAATCCGGCGACCGAAGCTTTGACCGTTCGATTGACCGTTCGACCGCCCTTGGGCGGTTGCTTGCAAGCCGTGCCGAGTGCGGCGAGCGATACGATCGTTGCCGCGAGCGTTACGAAGTTCCGAACACGTAGTGTCATCTCGAGATCCGTTCTGTGAGTTGGCGTCTGTCCGTCGGTGCCAAGGCAAAGCCATGGACGGAATCGTGCGAGGATTATTCCGCATGGGAGTGCGGGCCGCTATGCTGCAACGCCGTGAGCGCTGTCTCGACCGCGAAGCGTAACATCTCGGCTCAATGCCCGTCGTGCGGACTTCACGAGCTCGTTGCGACCGAGTTGAACCAGCAACCCGAGGGGCACTGGGTGCAGATGAAGCCGACTTCCGCGTCGCTCGAGATCCGACCGAGTACGGAGGGCGTGGAGGTCAAGATCGACACGTGCCCATTCTGTTTTGGGGCATGGTTCGATGCGGGCGAGCTCGATACGCTGGCCGGCGAAACGAACGGGATTGAACGGGCGCTCGACCCGGCGACAGGTCCGTCACGACGCGTGTGTCCCCGCGGTCACGGGACGTTGGCGGAACATACGTTACCCGGCCTGATTGCGACCCGCATCGATCGGTGCTCGATGTGCGGCGGCATCTGGCTCGACGGGCACGAGCGTCGGAGGTTGGCTCGGGCGAGCACGCGCGAGGGTCAAGGGAGTCAAGCCGAGCAGTGGCTCCGCCGTGGTGCGATCTGGGCGGCCCAGGTGCTCACCCAGCTCCCTGTCGAGGTCGACAATCCGGCGCGGGGTTATCCGTTGGTCGTCGTGCTCATCCTCACGACATTGTTCGTCGTCTTCGTGGGCCAACAGAACGCCTTCATATGGACGGACTATTACGGCCTCATTCCGGGCCGGCTATGGCACGAGCACGACATTCATTCGGTCGTGACGTACATGTTCCTCCACGGGACGTGGTACCACCTCCTGACCAACGCTTACTTTTTGTTCATCTTCGGGGACAACGTCGAGTACCTGTTCGGGCGCTTTCGATTCGCGTTGTTCTTCATGTTGTCCGGGATGCTCGCAGGCACCATGCATGCTTTGTTGCTGCGAAAGACCGCCGGCGTGATGGTTGGTGCATCCGGGGCGATCTCGGCCGTGCTCGCGGCGTATGTCTGCGCGTTTCCGCGTCAGCGTCTATTCCAGGTCATTCTGTGGATTCAATTGAAGATTCCGGCCTGGATCTACGTGATCGGGTGGTTTGCGATCCAGATCGCGATCGGGTTGGCCACGTCGGGGGGTGACATTGCCTGGGCCGCTCACGTGGGGGGATTCCTCGTGGGCCTGGCGATCACCCCATGGATTCTCGCTCGCAAGCGTCGCGAGGTGGCCGCTCGCGTGGCTGTTCCCGCGCTCGCGTGAACGTCGGGTGGTTCGCGATGGGCTATTCGCCTTTGGGACGCCATGCGGTTTGGGCGAGCTCACCCTCTTCGAGGCCAAAAAAGACCTTCATTTGCTTTCGCATGAAGGCTTTTCCCTCTTCGCTCGCCAAGTCGAGACTGTAGGTGTTGACGTAGCGCGGTGATTCGCGCAGCCACATCTGCCAAGCCTCCATGCTGACGTTCTCGTAGATCAGCGTCCCGAGGTCGTCGGTGAACGGCTTGAAGGGCAGCCCAGGGGCCTCCTTGTTGAGTTTCTTGCAAAAGACCGTGCGTGGCGCGTTCATGACCGACGCGGAGGATAACAGGCGCACCCGCGTTCGGCCCAGCGTGGTCCAAACCCTGCGGGCGAATGGTCGGACGGGCAGGGGCCGTCCTCAAGCTCGATCGGCGCTGGGCGATAGCCGTTTCCGAGATGTCACGTCTTGCCCCTGTCCTTGGGTCGTCTGCCATCGTGGCCCTTGGACTGCTGGCGGCGGGGACGTCGCATGCCCGGCGCCAACCATATTACGTGCTGCGGACGTCGAGCGAGAACGACATCCGTCCGCGCATTCTGTTCGCCGTCGATACCTCGGGTTCGATGAGCTGGCGTGCTCAATCCACGACCGCGCAATGTGAATGGACTTTGTGCGAGGGCGATCACGGAGCCGAAGAGAGCCGCATTTCCGTCGCGCGGCGGGTGATCCAGCAGGTGGTTCAGAATACGCAGGAGCAGGCCAGCTTCGCGCTGATGACGTTCGAACAGTATTCGCCCCCGACGACCGCGCCCAGCCTCTGCAACGGACAACGATTCAACTGGTCGACCTATTACGGCTACTTTGAGTGGGACGCGATCCAACCATATAGTGGTGTGCATGGGGCGTGGCGGCTGTGCCAAGGAACGAACCAGAAGCCGTGGCCTTACTTGCGTTGGGACAACCTCGGCGTTGGGGCTTCGGTCACGCAAAACGATCGGACCGGAGCGCTGCCGGCCTCGCCCCTCATCAGTACGGACGCGGCCAATATCGGCAGTGCCGCCAATGCGATCCGCGGTGTCCAGTGGTTCCCCAAATTCATGGGGACCCGGGTGCAGCTCAACGACACCACCGACCCGGACCAAGAGGTCTTGGCGGGTACGATCGGCGACTACGGGGATACCCAGGTCGAACGTCTCTCTAACGTTTGGGAGCATGACTTCTACTACTGGCCGTACGTGGATGGTTTTCCACATTACGCGGACACCACGATCTGGCCGTTCGCGGATACGCTCAATCGCGGGGGCCTGAGCGGCGAAGACCCGTCGATCAACCAAGCCAAGCTCTATGCGCCGTTCTACCTCGATCTGTCGGCGACCTCGGTGCCGACCGACGCGTGGGGCCCCGCGAGCCAAGACGAAGCGCTCCAGGAAGTGATGTGGAAGACGAATCCGCTCATCGAAGGCGGTCTCGACGTCTCTGGGGGTACGCCGTGGGCGACGGTCATCGGTGATCTCCCCTCGACCGCAGTCCAGAGCAACGAAGCGGGCTCGCACACGAGCGTGAGCTCCTACCTCAAGTTCATCGCCGATCTGGACACCACGGACTTCTGCACGCCGACGTCGGTCGTGATGGTGACGGACGGTGTTCCCTCCCCCGGCGAAGGGGGGGCGACGCTCTATCGCCGGCTCGCGGCGCTACGTGACGAGCTGGGGGTTCGCACGTACGCGGTCGGATACTTCACGGGGGGCAGCACCGAGATCAACAACATTGCCTGTGCCGCCACTGGAGCTTGCGACGGTAGCGTGTGTTCGACACCATGCGACGATATTCCGGCCCACAGTTGGGACACGTGCCGCGATGAGGCGAATCCAGCGACCAATTGTGCCTACGTGGCGGACTCGGCCGAAGAGCTTTCGACCGCGTTGACCGAGATCGTCCAAGCCGAATTACAGCTCCAGTTGAACTCGGGTCCTTCGTTCACCGCGAACGATTTCGGCATCGGCGGTGCCCCTGGCGGGGCCGTCAAACAGACGTCGGTGAGCGCCCGAACCGAATACCCGGGGTGGAAGGGGCACGTCGAGCGCTCCTATTGCGGCCATCGCGATTCCGCGGGAGCTCTGCTCGGCATCTGCCAACCCGGCAGCCCGGAGTTCGCGGTCGAGGAGCTCGAGGCAACCTTCGGACCGTGCACGCAAAGCCGAACCTGGGATGCGGGCGAATGCCTGCAACAGACCACGTGGTCCGATCGCCGGATCTATTCGGAGAATGTCGACGGAACGATCTATCGGATCTCCGATGCCGATGGCACGGCGTCGGCGCAGTTCGTGACCAACCTTACAGCATTGGGGTTGCGAAACGATGCGCTCGGCAATGATCGAACCGATGCGATCGCGGCGTTCGTGCTGGGCGAAAACTGGCCCGAAGGCTGGAAACTGCCTGGGATCGCCAATGCGTCCCCGGTGGTCATCCGTAGGGTCCCGCGATATCAAGCCACGCAAGTTCCGACGGTGAACATTCGCGATCCCCATTTTGCGGGTCGGCGATTCTCCGCCGAAGACGACGTGCCGGATTCGCTCGTCGAATTCGCTCGCGATGCTTGGTCGACCGATGCGGGCGTGCTCACGTCACCGAGTACGCACTACGAGTACCAAGAAGCCGTGATGATCGGGGACGACCTCGGCATTCTGCACGCCTTCCAATACAACAGCGGCAACGAGCTCTGGGGTTTCCTGCCCCGAGCTGCTTTGACGTCGGCGGTGGCTCAGTCCACCGAAGGGGTGGCGCGACGCGGGCAACCGGATGGGATCGACGCTCATCACTACGGAATCGCGGCCACGGTCAATCAAGGCTGGGTCTACGACGACCGGCCGACGGACCCATTGGCGCGGACGTGGCGTCACCTGGGCATCTTTGGCATGGGGAACGGCGGGCGTGAATACTATGCGCTCGATCTCTCCCACATGAGTCCATCGTCGACCCGCGGACCGTTCGAGCTCATGTGGTCGACCGAAACGACGAATGCACTCATCGCCGATGCCCGGCTCGGGGAAACCTGGGCCCGTCCGGCGCTGACCTATCACGTTTCGGGCGATACCATGGCCGCGGAACCCGATGCGCTGGTCTTGATCGGATCGGGGTATCCGACGAGCGGGATCACGCAAGGCCACTCGTTTGCGGTCCTGAACGCGCTCAATGGCGCGATCATCCGCAGGGCGCAACTCAATCACCCTACGGTGAGCGAGACGATCGACGCTCCGGCCAACTACGGAGCGCTCGTCGACCCGGTCGTCGCGAGCCAGTGCCTGTCGTCCTATTGGGCCGAAGCGCAGGAGGCCTACATCGCCGACCCGGCGGGTCGCCTCTATCGCTGGGACCTCGGGCGCACGACCAATCACGAATCCGACAGCGTTCGCGTTTGGGCCGACGATGCCATTGCGGACGCGTCATTCACGATGCCGGCCTGTTTGGGCGCCGGTTCGGCGTGCACCGTGAGCTCGGGCAATCCCGGTGATCCGTTCCAGTATTCCCCAGCCGTGAGCGCCAATGACCGGATCGACGACGCGAGCGGCAGCAATCGCGATCCGGCGGACGAATATCTCATTGCACTCATCAGCGGATCCGCGGACGACGCATCGATCGACGGCCGGATCTCTGGCAACACGTTTCACAGCAGCCTTTACATCTTGGTCGATAACCACGAGGCACCGGCGGCCAAGCATGCCGGTTTCTCGATCCCGGCAGGCGCGCCCAAAATGGCGTTGGCACAGATCGGGAGCAACGCGTCCTACCTCCGGCTCGCAATTTCGGACATCGCTCGGACCCGGACATTCAGCCCGTTTCCAGGGGCGGCCGAGATTTCCGAGACACGGAACTTCACGGCCGCGACCCGGCCGATTCGGTCACCGCGGATCGATGTCATAGGCGTCGTGGATTCGTCCGGTCAGGTCGTCGAAGACAACGAAGTCTACCAGATCACGTTCACCGTCTACGAGCCGGCGGTTCTGCTCTGCGACCCGAGATTCTACGACGACGACGCAGGCGTCTGGTATTACGATCGTGGGGATACGTTCGATATCGTGTTCCGCCTCACCGCGAGCAGCAGCGGCGGATTCAATCTGCTGCAGGGCAGTAGCGATTCGACGATCGACTTTGGCAGCTCGTTCACCCGAGGCCTCGTGCTCCAGGCCGTGACGCAGCAGCCCGAGGACCCCTCCGCATGCCCCTCGGGCAATTGCGGGGTCCAGTCGGGTGGTGGTGCCAATCTCGCATGCGACAACAATGTCGAGGGGACGGGTCAGGCACCGAATTCGGCGAGCCTGATCCTCAACAACCGCAGCGTCACTGGGTTCAGTCCCGTCGAGTGAACCTTCGAGCGGCGTCCGTTCTTGCGGACGTCTTTGCGCTCGAATCGCGGGGTCCATGACCGCCTCGGATGTCCCGATCTCAGATCTCGGATCTCGGCGCTCGGCGACGGATGTGGTCGGGCCGCATGAGCATCGAGACGACTTCGTTCGCGCGATAGTGTCGTGGAGGTCTCGAGGGAATGGGGTGTTGCGCTCGCGCCCGCCCTCGCATCGCGAATCAGGACACTCGCGACGCATCGAGCAACCGAATTGGGCCAAAACCGTTATGTGGGCACGTGATCGCGCAGTGTGCCGAAGTGCATCTTCGTCCGGTCTCAGTACCCTAGGAAGCGAGGGTATTTTCGTGAGCCGACGTATTGTTTCTGCAGCACTCATTGCACTCGCCGCCTGCTCTCCAGAGCTCGGGTCCGAGCAAGAAGAGGCTGCGGCGGTCCAGGGTCGTGTTGCCGGCTATGTGGCAACAGGTGATGTCATTCAACTGGAGAACGTTCGCGTCACAGCGCGTTTGTCCCATGACTCGACGGTGCTGGGAGGAACCGTCGACGACGCGGGAACCGTCATCGCCGAAACGGTTACGAACCCCGACGGTACGTATTCCATCGAGGTGCCGCCTCAGTGGGTCGCGTTGACCTTCGAATACGAGGGGTACGAGCGCACCGTGAGGGTCGAGGACTTCGGCTATGAGGCGGTGCGATCGGGTCTCGATGTTCACCTGCTCATCGAACCGGAGTCGTTTCCGTTCGCGATGCCGCAAGTGGGTGAGCCCCCGGTGCTCCTCGACTTCGATTCGCCCGCGGGCCGTGGCTATGCCCACCTTCGGATCGAGCCGGGAGATCTGTGGACGGAAGACGGGAGTCCGGTCGTCGGCACCGTGACGGCACGCATCGCGGCTCCGCACCCCACCGATACGCACAAAGACGCGTTCCCGCAAAGTGCATACCTGGCGGATGCCGCGTTGGGCATCGTGCCGCTCCATACCCTCGGTTTCATCGACGTCGAACTCACCCAAGATGGGCAACCGCTCCGGGTTGCCGGTGGACAGACCGTCACTTGGGAATCCGAGATTCCCGCGGAAAGCGTCCAACAAGTCGAGGACGCGTTTGCGACCGGATCGCTCGTCCGAAGCCACATCCTCGATCGCGCGTCGGGGATGTGGATCATCGACGGAACCCAAGTGGAATTGGACGGCGGCCGTCTCTCGGTCGAGCGTTCGGCGTTGGGCGAGGCTTTGATCGGGTACCCGGCGGCGGTGGGTGAGTTCCAGCCGTCCGAGGGCGAGGGGGAAGGTGAGGGCTTTCGTGCGGCGAGCCCAACCTATTGCCCCGATCCAGGACGTTCCGCCGTGGTCATCTTGACCATGTCGAATCCGCGAACCCCGCGGATTGTCGCCGAAAACGTCATCCGGACCTCCGTCGCCTATGTCGCGCAGGCTTCGGCCCCGCGCATTCTGGTCGTGCTCGACGACGATCACCACGACGAGTTCACCGCCGACGCACAATACATCGTCGACGTACTCCGTGCCGCGGGGTATCCGGTGACCCTCATCAATGAACCGAGCAGCGGTCTGCGGTCGCAGGACGTCTCGGGCTACGATGTCGTGTGGTTCACGAACCCCGGCTGGCCCGTGGACGATGCATTGTCGCTCCAGACGCTCGGTGCATTCCGCGAGGCGGGCGGCGGCTTCGTGTTGTCGGGCGACGACATCACGATGAACCCGACCAACTCGACCACGGTCAGGATGTCGGACTACACCTTCCTGAACCATGCGGACAACGGGACCACCACCTGCGGGCGGCCGACCGACAACAACGCCGGCGATTCCTATCGGATCACGTTCGATCATACGGACCATCTCCTCGCCGCGGGCCTCGACGGAACGACCTTCCTCTACGGCGACGACATCGATCATTCGACCCCGGTCAACGACGGTGAAACCGTCCTCGCGTGGGCCAACCTCGAAGGATATCCCTCCTGTACGGTACGGACTCCGGTCGTCATCGCGGTCGACACCGACAATTCCCGCCGCCGTGCCGAATGTGCGTGCACGAGCGACAACGATTGTTTGGGCGCCCAGCATTGCACCGGTGGCGAGTGCGTGAGCTGCTCCGTATCGGGCTATTCGTGCACCAGCGATGACGAATGCTGCGGTGGGCTCTCGTGTAACTCAGGAACTTGCGGCGATGCGTGCCAGGCCGAAGGCGAATCCTGTGAAGCGGGCGGAGACTGTTGCGGCTCGATGAGCTGCGTGTCGGGGCAATGCTCGACGTGCGCCCCCTCGGGAGCCGCGTGCGACGTCGATGGGGACTGCTGCGGCGGCCTCCTCTGTGTCGACGGAACCTGCGATCCGTGCCGTGTCGAAATCGAGCACTGCGGAGAATCAATGGACTGCTGCCGTGGCAGCGAAGTCATCGACTGTGTCGAAACCACAGAACGTGAGACGGTCGCGACGCAATCGTGCGCGGGCAGCCGGGTCCTCACGGCCACCGTCCGTGACTTCCAGGTCGCCCACGCCGACTTCGAATACCGGATCGGTAGCGAAACCGGCATCGTTCACGAAACGCTCGGCACCAACGGCAAGCCCGTGTATGCCGGAAACCCCACGACCTACACGACCAACGGTTCACAGCTGTTCAACCAATGGTTCAATGACGTGAGCGGGGTGAATCGCTCGAGCCAGCTCACCCTCACGCTCGAAGAGGTGTCTCCGGGGGTCTATCAGTACAAGAACAACGCGTTCTTCCCCATCGATGGCCAAGGGTTTGGTAATGAGGGGAACGGCCACAACTATCACTTCACGCTCGAGCTGCACACCACCTTCGTCTATCGCGGCGGCGAACAGTTCACCTTCACGGGCGACGACGATCTGTTCACCTTCATCAACAAGAAGCTCGCGATCGACCTCGGCGGCGTGCATTCCAAGCTCAGCCGAACCGTCGATCTCGATGCCGAAGCCGCGGGGCTCGGCCTCACGATCGGCCAAACGTATCCGCTCGACATCTTCTTTGCGGAACGGCACACGACCGAATCCAACTTCCGCATCGACACGACGATCGGTTGCTTGGCCCAGACTCAGGTCCTCGATGTCACGGCACCGCGTTGCGTCGTCATCGAGACCGATCCGAATGGGACCTGCGGTGTCGATGGCGAGGTCGGGGTCATTGGATTGACCGAAGCCAAGGTGAGCGGCGCTGGTTGGGTTGCTGATGGAGCAGCGGAAGGCGGCGTCTTCAGCAACGGCAGCATCAAACTGTCGGGTACCGCGAAAGTCGAGGGCTCGGCGATCACTTCGGCGGGTGCGGGTTCGATCCGGCTCGATGGTCACCCCATCCTGTTGGGCCAACAGGTGACGAACGCGGACTCGATCCGCACGGTCGACCTGCGCGACACCTTCGATCGCGTCGCGATCGAGAACAAGAATGCCCAGATCCCGAACGTGCCTTGGACCAACGGTCGGACGCGTTCGCCTCTGCGCAGCGGGAAGCTCTCGCTCGACAGCTACGAGTCCATCGCCCTCGTCGCGGGTGACTACTCGGTCAACGAGATCTCGATCGCGGGTCAGTCGACGATGACCTGCCAGGGTACCGTCAACATCTACGTCCGCGGCAAGGTCTCCATCGCGGGCGACTCCAGGGTCAATGCGAATGCCGGCTGCGACCTTCGCATCTTCAGCAACTCGACCGAAGGTTTCGGGATCTCCGGAGGTTCCATCGTCGGAGCGTATATCTACGCGCCCTCGGCCACGGTGAAGCTTGCCGGGACCGCCCACCTCGTAGGGAGCATGCTCGGCAAGGTTGCCGATGTGAGTGGGACGAGCCGAGTCACGTCGAAGGGTGCATTGCTCGAGACGCTCGGCTTCTGCACTCGGATGCCGGAAGAAGAAGTGGAAGACCCGAACGATCTTCCCGACGAACTGCCGGATCTCCCGGACCACCCGGCCTGAGCCGGTGACGAGGGCCACCCGGCCCTCCCGAGAAACTGTCTTCACGCCCCTCTTGGGGCTGAAGGGGCCGCCATCGTGCGGCCTCTTCCATGTCTACTGTTCGTTACACCACGCAGGTCAGATCGGGACGCGACCGCCCCGACTGACCTGCGCGTCATTGGTTGGGAGCACCTTACAAGAGTCGTATGACCGAGTCCGCGTTCTTCCGTGTCGTCCGCAACTTTGTGCGGTCGGGCGTCCCGTTTGCAGCCCTTGGCTGGGCCGCCGGCTGCTCGGCGGACGAGCCACGGGGCGCACCTCCCATTTCGATGAGTCCAACGACGGAGCCCCCGACCTCCGCGGATGCCGATGCCGACGCCGACGGTGACACCGCGAACGGCGGTGGCTCCGAAGCGGGCGACGACACCGGACCTACGGATATCCCACGGTTGCCGGCCTGCGAGACCATGCTGACCGGCGGGGGTCAATGTGTTTGCGACGGCGAGGACCTTTGCAGTCCGGACTGCAGTGGATACGAGGCTTGTGCTCCCAATTGTGCGGGCACGAGCATGTGTGATGTTTCGTGTGGAGACGCAGACGCCTGTACGGCGCGGTGCCAAGAGTCCGCGCAGTGCAACTTTGCATGTGAAACCGCGGCTCGTTGTGGACCGGTTTGTGAAACCAGCGCGCAGTGCGAAATCGATTGCGCACAGACGATGACTTGCGAACCGGCGTGTCGCGATTCGAGCCTTTGCACGATCGGTTGCGGTACCGCGGAGGAATGCTCACTCGATTGCGAGGGAAGTTCGACGTGTGACTTCGCGTGTGGAGAATCAGCTGCATGCCATGCAGTGTGCCGCGATGGTTCTACCTGTGAGGTCGAGTGCGGGGCTGGAACGTGCGAGCTGGAATGCCTCGACGGGGCGACTTGTCGCTGCTGGGGTTGTGATCTCGATTGTGGCGAGAACGAGGTCGTGACGTGCGACGCCGAAATGATGCTGCTCGCGTGTCGCGTCGAGGACTGTCCCAATCCTGCCGAATAGGTGCGTCGAACGGCCGGCGCAGCCGGGGCGACCTCGAATCGTACACACGCTGTTCGCAAGGTTCCTCGGTCGGCCGTTCCGCCCGCACTCGCGCGGGAGCGCACGGAGAGGGGCTCCGCAGCTGGGATTCGAGGGTTGCTGAATGTGTATGTCTCGTTATGTTTCGAAATGTCGAAGTTACACAGCGGTTGAGGTCCGCCGTTTCCTCGACCGGCCATCGACCTGAGAAAAAACATGCCCAGCATCCAAGAGTTCTTCTCCTTGTCTCCTATGAAGCAATTTGGTTCATGCACGATCCTCGCCGGTATCGTCTCACTCGCATGTATCCCGAATCTCGAAGATTCGGACGAAGGTGATGACAGCTGGATCGATGCACACGATCTTCCCCCCCCGGTTCCCGAACGCGGAACCTCGGGAGCGGACGACAACGGTGACGAAGGTCAAACCCCCGACGGTGAAACCGAACAAGGCAATGAGCCAGCCGAGACGGGTGAGCCCGCCGGAACGACGGGTGGCGAAGATCCTGGTTCGACCGGAGACGACCCGACGGGTGGCGAACCCGCGACCTCACAGATTCTGCATTCATTCGAGAGCGGAGTCGATGGATTCGTGTCGCTCGAGGAGACGGGCACGGTCGTGCAAAGCGATGCCTTCTCGACGCATGGTGGCTTTGGTCTCGAGGTCACGAGCATCGACGGAGAGTGGTTCGGGCAGAACTATCCATCGGCTCTCGACTTCTCCGAGTTCGCGTCCATCTCTTGGGAAATGCATACCGATACCGCAGGATCGAATCAGCAGCTCGCGATCCAGACCGGTGCGGGTTGGGATTGGTGTTCGCCCGCCGATTGGGCTTGGTACGACGGTGGACTGACCCAAACGGTCGAAGTCGAATTCGCGTCGCTCAGCTGTGCGAGCGGTAACCCGCCCGTTCTCAATGAGGTCCATGCGTTGTGGATCTTCATGGGCAATAGCGGGGGCACGGTCTATCTCGACAACATTCGCCTGAACCGCGCGGAGGAAGGCGAGGAAACGGAAGGGGGAACCGAACATGGTGGCGAGACCGGCACGACGGGAGGCGAAGACCCCGGTACGACAGGCGAAGACCCCGGTACGACAGGCGAAGATCCTGGAACGACGGGCGGAGAAGACCCCGAACCCGTGAACACTCTGTTTTCATTCGAAACCGATGCGGACGGCTTCGTGTCCATGGAGGATACTGGGACGACGGTTCACAGCGGCGCGTTCTCGACGGACGGCGACTTTGGTCTCGAGCTCACGAGCGTGGATGGGGAATGGTTCGGGCGGACCACGAACTATCCATCGGCCTTGGATTTCTCCGAATACACGACGATCGCGTGGGATCTGTACACCGATAGCGCCGGCACGAATCAACAGCTCGTGCTGCAAACCGGTTCCGGCTGGGATTGGTGCGAGGCGGGTGACTGGGCTTGGTACAATGGTGGACTCGCCCAAACGGTCGAGATCGATTTCGCGTCGTTGGTCTGCGTGAGCGGAAACCCGGCGGACATGACCCAAGTCCAAGCGATCTGGATCTTCATGGGTAATAGCGGCGGTACGGTCTACATCGACAACGTGCGCCTCGAGTAGTCGTCCTCGTCCGAGGGGCCTCTCGCACAGGCCCCTCGACCTCCCTCATCGGTTCGTGCAGCCCCGACCCGCGGTCCGCGGCGCACTTGGGTTTTCGTCGACCGACGGTGGAGGAGGTGCGGTTGCGACCGGTCCAGCGGTCGCATGTGAGTCGTCGATTCGAGCGTGCGGGGGTTTTTGCCCGCCGGGCCTGGCGCTCGGCTCGTCGAGGACGAGTCACCATGGTAGAAGGATTTCCGCGCTCGCATGAAGTTGCTGGTGCAGATCCCGTGCCTCAACGAACGTGACCACCTCGGGCCCACGTTTGCCGACCTGCCGCGAGCGATCCCCGGGATCGACGAGATCGAGGTGCTCGTCATCGATGACGGCAGCACCGACGGAACCGCGGATGTGGCTCGCGACTTGGGCGTCCACCACATCGTGGCATTTCCGCGTCGACGGGGTTTGTCCGCTGCCCACATGGCCGGGCTCGATGCGAGTCTCCGCCTCGGAGCCGACATCGTCGTCAATACGGATGCCGATAATCAATACCGCGGCAGCGACATCGCTCGATTGGTCGAGCCCATTCTCCGCGGTCGTGCGGATCTCGTCGTCGGTGATCGTCAAACCGATCGGATCGCCGAATTCTCGCTCGTCAAGAAGTTGCTCCAACGTTGGGGTTCACGCTTGGTTCGGCGCGCTTCGGGGACGGAGATCGTCGATTCGACGAGCGGGTTTCGAGCGATGAACCGACGGGCCGCGTCGGCGCTGTTCGTTCACAATCGTTTTTCGTACACGCTCGAGACCATCATTCAAGCGGGTGAAGCCGGGCTCGTCATCGCCAACGTCAAGGTCGAGACCAATCCCAAAACCCGGGAGTCTCGCCTGTTCCATTCGATTCCCGAATATTTGCGTCGCAACGGTTCGGTGATCCTTCGGGCCTACAACATGTATTGGCCGGTTCAGACGTTCGGGTTTCTCTCCGTGTTGTTGCTCGTCTTCGGCCTCGTGCTCGGGGCCCGATTCGCCTACTTCTATGTCCAAGATCCGACCTATAGCGGCCACGTCCAATCCTTGCTCATCGGGGTGGGCGCGATCGTGTTGGCGTTTCTCGTCGGTCTCATGGCACTGCTCGGCGATCTGCTGGCCGCCAATCGCCGCCTGACCGAGGAGATTCTGCAACGTGTACGGCGACTCGACGCCCAAGGGGCGAGCCAACAGCAAGGCGCGGCGGTCGAGGGGATCGAGAGCACCGGCGCGGCGCCGTGGCGATGCCTCGCTCTCGGTGCAAGTAAAGGGCGATCCCGAACGGATGCCGCATCGACATGACGGTCGTCGGCAACGTCTACGACAAGTACAACACCCGCAATCCGATCGCTCGCGCGCTCATGAATGGGTTTCTTCGGGCGGCCGGGGAGCTCTATCTCGAGGCCGCGGCTCCGCGCGTGCTCGAGGTCGGTTGCGGCGAAGGCCTGCTCGCTCGGCATCTCTACGGGCTCCGGGCGCCGAGCGAGGGATTCGAGATCACCGACGTCGAGATCGGCCAAGTGATGACCGGTTTGCCCGCCGCGATCACGGTGCGTCAGGCCTCCACCTACGCATTGCCCTACGCGGACAAGAGCTTCGACCTCATCGTTTGCTGTGAGGTGCTGGAACACGTGGACGAGCCACACCGGGCCCTGCGCGAGCTCCGACGAGTCGCGCGCTCGCGCGTGCTCGTATCCACACCGCTCGAACCGTTCTGGCGCGTGCTCAACGTCGCTCGGGGCAAGTATTGGACGGCGCTCGGCAATACTCCAGGCCACATTCAGCACTTCTCGCGCGCGGGGTTGCTCGACCTCTGCCGCTCGGAACTCCGTCTCGAACGCATTCGCACGCCGCTGCCGTGGACGATGGTCTTGGGCGAGCCCCTTCGCTAGCGGTGTCTGCTACTCCTTCGCAGGAGACACCCGATATGGCGGCTCAACTGCGCGTGCTCGTCGTCGACGACGAAGTCAACATCCGGACGACCCTCTCGGTGTGTCTCGAAGCCGAGGGGTGTGTCGTCCAAGGCGCTGCAGGGGCGAGCGAAGCTGCGGAGGTCAACCGCCGCGCCGTGTTCGATCTCGCTTTCGTCGACCTACGGCTCGGCTCTGGGGACGGGATCGAGCTCATCCCACGGCTACTGGAGGCGAGTCCGGGCCTCGCGATCGTGGTCATCACCGCTCATGCGAGCGTCGAGACCGTCGTTCGCGCGATGCGGCTCGGCGCGTACGACTATTTGACCAAGCCGTTCACACCCGCTCAGATCCGCCCGATCGTCCATCGCATTCGCGAACGTTGCTCGATGAGCGAGCGGATTCGTGAGCTCGAAGCCCGGCTCAGCGAATCGTTCCCCGCCGCGATGCTCGAAACGAGCTCTCCAATCATGCAGAGTGCGATCGAGACGATTCGTCAGGCGGCATCGAGCGATGCGGCGGTTCTCTTGCGAGGGGAGAGTGGCACCGGCAAGGGCGTGCTTGCACGGTTACTGCACGACGAGAGCCCACGGTCGTCCCGGCGTTTGGTGACGGTCAACTGCCCGACACTCAGCCACGACCTGCTCGTGAGCGAGCTGTTCGGTCATGTGCGGGGCGCGTTTACGGGTGCCGTTCGCGACCAGCGGGGCAGGATCGAAGAAGCCGACGGGGGCACGCTCTTTCTCGACGAAATCGGCGAGATCGAACCATCGCTTCAGGGCAAGCTGCTGCGCTTCGTGCAGGAGCACGAGTTCGAACGAGTGGGGGACACCCAAACCCGACGCGCTGATGTTCGTATCGTCACAGCGACGAATCGCGATCTCGAATCAGATGTGGCGACCGGACGATTTCGCCTCGACCTGCTCTATCGCCTCAACATCATCGAGGTGCGGGTTCCATCCCTTCGCGAGCGACCCGAGGACTTGCCGCGGCTGGCCCGTCATTTTCTCGCCTTCGAATCCGCACGGATCGGCCGCGTAGCTCCCGAGTTGAGTCCCGACGCCGAGCAGATGCTGATCCGAGCGCCGTGGCCGGGCAACGTCCGAGAGTTGCGCAACGAGATCGAGCGAGCCCTCGTCTTGCTCCGCGGTCAGGTCCTGTTGCCGGAGAGCTTCTCGGAGCGTATCCGCGGCACAAAATCGTCGATTCCGACGCTCGGCGGTTCGTTCACCTTGCGAGAAGTCGAGCGCGAGCATTTGCTGAGAGTGTTGGCTCGCGTGGGCACGCGAGAGGAAGCCGCGCGGGTCCTCGCCATCGACCCTTCGACCTTGTGGCGAAGGCTCAAGCGCTACGAGCAAGGCGAGGACAGCGAGCCCTGAGGGCTTGCACCGCGCAAGGTTTCGATACGCGACGTATTGCACTTTGCAATCCTTCCGACCCGCCTCTTCGAGAGGTGGTCGCCTTCGTCGTGGGTATCGAAGGTCTCCCTGGGCCGGCACACGTCTTGCTTAGGCAGACGCAGAGGTGTTCATGCTGTCCGTTCTCCATTTCGCTCTCGGTCTTCTGGCATTCGCCAGTGTCTATCTCCTGACCAACAACCTCGACCGGATCTAACGCAGGCGAAACTCATGTTGCTGCTTGCCACATTGGTCACCGTCGGAGCGTTCGCCTACCTCCTCGTCGCGATCGTTCGACCGGAATGGTTTTGAAGGAGTCCTTGCAATGAACGCTCTTTACGGTCTCATTCTCTTCGCCATCACGGCGGCACTCTCTTGGCCGCTCGGGCAATTCATGACTCGTGTGCTTGCCGCGCGCGATGTCGACCGATTCGATCGGTCCCTCGCGCGCTGGCTCGGCCCCCGTGTCCTGCAATCGCAGTCCTCGAAAGAATATGCGATTTCACTCGTGGTGCTGAACGCGTTCATGTTCGTCTGGGCATTCTTCGTGCTCGTCGCGCAGGACCGTCTGCCGCTCAATCCCGGCGGCAAACCGGCCATGGAGCCGACCCTGGCCTTCAATACGGCGATTTCATTCGTGACGAACACGAATCTCCAACACTACTCGGGCGAGCAAGCACTCAGTTATTTCTCGCAGATCTTTGCGATGACGTGGCTGCAATTCGTCTCCGCGGCGACGGGCATCGCAACGCTCACTGCGATCTCACGCAGTCTCGGGCCCACGCCAGACATGGGTAACTTTTTTCGCGACATCAGCCGAGCGACCTTCCTCGTGCTCATGCCACTCGCATTCATCTTGGCGATACTACTGATGATCTGCGGGATGCCGATGACGTTCGAGGGCGCTGCAACGGCTCAAACGCTCGAAGGGACGGTGCAATCCATTGCTCGCGGTCCCGTCGCAGCAATGGTCGCGATCAAACAGCTCGGTACCAACGGCGGTGGATTCTTTGGGCCGAACAGCACTCACCCGTTCGAGAATCCAACGTTTCTCTCGTGCGCTCTCGAAAACATCGCGATCTTGCTCATTCCCATGGCGAGCGTATGGATGGTCGGGCGGCTGCTCGGGCGCATGCGGCATGCCGTCGTCATCTTCATTACGATGGCGGTCTTGCTCGTCAGTATGGCGATTCCGGCCACGATGCTCGAAAGCCAACCCAATCCTGCGTTTGCGAGCTTGCCGGTCGATGTCTCGCTCGGCAACCTCGAGGGCAAGGAACTGCGGTTCGGCCTAGCGAGCGGTCCGATCTGGGCAGTAGCGACCACGGCGACGAGCAATGGGTCGGTCTCGGCGATGCATGACAGCTTCAATCCGTTGACGGGGCTCTTCCCCCTCCTCGGCATGTGGCTCAACGTGACCTATGGCGGGGTTGGGGTCGGGTTCATCAACATGCTGCTCTACGTCATCATTGCGGTGTTCATCTCGGGGCTCATGGTCGGACGAACACCTGAATATCTCGGCCGCAAGATCGAGGCACGGGAAATGAAGCTGGCCACCCTCGCACTCCTGCTCCATCCATTTCTCATTCTCGGAGGAACGGCGCTATTCGTCGCAACGCCCTGGGGCGCGGCGACAGTGGCCAATCCGGGCAGTCACGGGTTCAGCGAGATCCTGTACGAGTTCAGCTCGTCGGCCGCCAACAACGGTTCGGGTTTCGAAGGGCTCGGCGACAACACGGTACCTTGGAACATCGCTACCGGCCTCGTGATGTTCTTCGCCCGCTATCTGCCGATCGTCTTGCCGATCGCGATCGCAGGATCCTTGGCTCGCAAACGCCTGGTCCCCGAATCTCCGGGCACCTTGCGCACCGACACCTTGCTCTTCGGCAGTTTGTTGCTCGGCACCATTTTTCTCGTTGGAACCCTATTGTTCTTGCCGGTCGCGGTGCTCGGCCCCATCGCCGAATATCTGGCCCTCGTGCATGCGAAAGGATGATGTGAGTTCCATGGACAGTTCTCGTAAAGCCACTCGAACGGCGGATTTGTTTGCCGCCGGACTCGTGCGAGCCGCGGCGCGCGATGCCTTCGCGATGCTCCTGCCCGAACGCATGGTGCGAAACCCGGTGATGTTCGTCACTGAACTCGGAGCCGCCCTCTCCACGGTCTCGGGCGGGGCTGCCCTCGTCTCGGGTGGGGAAGGGGCCGGATATCAGCTCACCATCAGCGCAATTCTTTGGATCACGGTGCTGTTCGCGAACTTTGCCGAAGCGCTGGCCGAAGCTCGCGGCCGGGCCCAGACCCAATCGCTTCGGTCCTTGCGTCAGACGACGATCGCCCATCGTCGCCAAGCGAACGGACGGCTCGAGGACCTGAACTCGACCGAGCTGCGTCCGAACGACGTCGTCGTCGTCACGGTGGGGGAGACGATCCCCGCCGATGGCGAGATCATCGAAGGGGTGGCCAGCATCGACGAATCGGCGGTGACCGGTGAGTCGGCACCCGTCGTGCGTGAAGCCGCTGGCGATCGCAGTGGCGTCACGGGGGGGACGCGCGTGCTGTCCGATCAGATCGCCGTGCGGGTCACGGCGCAACCGGGGGATTCGTTTCTCGACCGCATGATCGCCCTCGTCGAAGGCACCAAGCGCCAAAAAACTCCGAACGAGATCGCGCTCACGCTGACGCTCGCCGGGCTGACGCTCGCGTTCTTGATGGTCACGGCGACGCTCCTTCCGATCGCCCGCTACTTCGAAGCGACGATCGATGTGGCTACGGCCGTGGCGCTGCTCGTATGTTTGATTCCGACCACGATCGGCGGATTGCTGGCCGCGATTGGTCTTGCAGGCATGGATCGCGCCTTGCGGGCCAACGTGCTCGCCAAGAGTGGCAAGGCGGTCGAGCTCGCCGGGGATATCGACACCGTGTTGCTCGACAAGACGGGAACGATCACGCAAGGCAACCGCCAAGCGACCGATCTAATCCCCGCTCCGGGCGTTGCCCTCGATGTTCTCGCCACCGTGGCGATGCTGGCTTCGGAGGCGGATGCCACCCCGGAGGGGCGCTCGTTGTTCCAACTGAGCCGTGATCGGGTCGTGGGACCGTGGAGCCTGCCGGAAGCATCGATCGAAGTTCCGTTCACGGCGCAGACTCGACTTTCGGGTGTGGATTTGCCGGATGGTCGACGCCTCCGGAAGGGAGCCGTCGACGCGATCGAGCGCTGGCTCGCGGAACGTGGGGAGAAGCTCCCTGCAGCCCTCCGGGCGAAGGTGGACGATATCTCTCGCGCTGGCGGTACCCCGCTCGTCGTCGCCGAAAATGATCGTGCGCTCGGGGTCGCGGCGCTCAGCGACGTGCTCAAGCCCGGGATCAAACAACGTCTGCAACGCCTGCGGGCGATGGGCCTACGCGTCGTCATGGTGACGGGTGACAACCCGATCACCGCACGGAGCATCGCCGACCAAGCCGGAGTCGACTCCTTCATCGCCGAAGCGACGCCCGAAGCCAAACTCGCGTACATCCGCAAGGAACAAGCAGGCGGTCGATTGGTCGCGATGATGGGGGACGGCACCAACGATGCTCCCGCGCTCGCTCAGGCCGACATCGGCGTGGCGATGAACTCAGGGACTCACGCCGCGAAGGAGGCCGGCAATATGGTCGACCTCGACAGCGACCCCACCAAGCTCATCGAGGTCGTCGAGATCGGTAAGCAGCTGCTGATGACTCGTGGTGCGCTGACGACATTCTCGCTCGCCAACGATGTCGCGAAATACTTTGCCATCGTTCCGGCGTTGTTCGTCGCCGCGATGCCGACCCTCTCGGTGTTGAACGTGATGGCTCTCGGCTCGCCCCAAAGCGCAATCCTCTCCGCCGTGATCTTCAATGCCATCATCATTCCGCTGCTCATCCCGATCGCGCTTCGGGGTGTGCACTACCGACCTGCGGGCGCCGATCGGTTGCTCCGCCGAAACCTGCTCATTTATGGGCTCGGTGGACTCATTACACCTTTCGTCGGGATCAAAGGCATCGACGTCTTGCTGTCCACATTCGTGTGACGTTTGAAGGAGCACCATGACCCACGATACGCTCACCAGCCTTCGCTTCGTTTTCGGGTCTCTCATCGCTTGCGCGGTCGTCTACCCGCTCACCCTCCTGGTCGGGGCGGGGCTCATGCCCGATCGTGCACAAGGTAGCCTCATCCACGATCGCCACGAGACGATCGTGGGAAGCCGTCTCATTGCACAGAAATTCACGCGACCGGAGTATCTCTGGCCTCGTCCTTCGGCAGCCGACTACAATGGGGCAGCGGCGAGCGGCAGCAACCTTGGCCCGAGCAACCCCAAACTGACCGAACGGGCCGTCGACTCGGTCGCGGCCCTCGGGGCGGTGGAAGCCTCGCGGATCCCCGCGGACTTGATCGCCGCTTCGGGCTCGGGCCTCGACCCACACATCACCTTGGCGGGGGCGCTCTATCAGGCCCCCCGCATCGCCACAGCTCGGCACATGAGCCAAAGTCGCGTGGAAGAGGTCGTGCGCCGGACCGCGTCCTCGGACAGTCCCTGGACGCCGTCCCTCGTCAATGTACTCGAGGCCAATCTCGCGCTCGATCGTGGCCTGGGTATGCTCGTCGCCCCTCGATAAGCCATGCCATCCGCACAACCCCGCTCGGACGATTTTTTGGAGCTCGTCCGCCGTGCTCGCCAGGGCCGACTCAAGGCGTTCGTAGGTCCGGCTGCCGGCGTCGGCAAGACCTATCGCATGCTCCAAGAAGCGCATCAGATTAGCCAGCGGGGCATCGACGTCGTGATCGGGATCGTCGAGACCCACAATCGTCGAGACACCGCCGCCCTGGTGGGCGATCTCGAACAAGTCCCACCGCGGATCATCGAGTATCGCGGGGTTCGCCTGGCCGAACTCGACATCGATGCCGTCAAAGCCCGTGCTCCAGACCTCGCGCTCATCGACGAGGTCGCGCACACCAATGCCCCAGGAAGTCGCAACAAGAAGCGCTATCAAGACATCCTCGAGCTCTTGCGCGCAGGGATCAATGTCTACTGTGCGTTCAACATCCAGCACCTCGAGAGTCTCAACGATGTCGTCAAGCGAGCCACGGACGTGACCGTTCACGAGACCGTGCCCGACTCGTTCCTTCGCCGTGCCGACCAAATCGTCAATATCGACTTACCCGCCGACGATCTGTTGGAGCGTCTCAAGGGGGGAAAAATTTATCCCCCGGAGCGCATCGAATGGGCGCTCCAGCACTTCTTCACGCCGAAGAACCTCGAAGGCTTACGCGAGCTCGCACTGCGCGAGGTTGCGGACTCGATTGGCCGCACGCATGGCGGGGGTTCCGATGCCACCATTGCCGAAGGTCTGCGGACCACGAACGAGCGGCTCATGGTGTGCTTGTCGTCGGGCTCGTCGCGGGTGAAGTCGATGATTCGTCGAGCCTCTCGCATGGCCGGGCGCCTCAACGTTCATTGGTATGCGGTCCACGTCGAGACCCCGGCCGAGGATCCCCTGCGCATCGATGCCACGAGTCAGCGTCATCTCTACGATGCGCAACAAATGGCGCGAGATCTCGGGGCCGAAGTCCACAACATCAAGGCCGCACACGCGATCGATGGCATTCTCGAGTTTGCCCATGCCAATGGCGTCACCGACATCGTGATCGGTGTGTCCGAGAAGCGGTGGTATCACCAGATCTTGGGAACCACGGTACCGCAACAACTGGTCCGGCGAGCACGTGGGTTCGATCTGCACTTGTTTTCCATCGAGGAGCGGCAGCCGTGACGTTTCGCCACAAGCTGCTGCTTGCCCAAATGCCCATGACGGTGGCCCTCTTGCTCATCGTCGCCGGATCGATCTACGCGTGTTTGCACGTCGGATCGGCGCCCGCTGAAATTCTTCACGAGAACTTTCGTAGCTTCGACGCCGGGCGCGGGATGGCCAACGTCGTGGATGCAGTGGAAGAGCATATCTTCGAGGGATCGCAGAGCACCACGGCCTCGTACGAGCTCGGCCAACTGCTCGTTACTTTCGAACGAGAATTGACGGTCCAAGAGAGCAACATCACCGAGGAAGGCGAATCCGAAGCCACGGCCCGCTTACACCAGGCATGGGAAACCTATCGCGATGGCCTGGCGCTCTGCACCACTCCCGCTGGACTCACGGCGCACCGAGTCCACGCGGCCGTGCTTCGCGATGCTGTCGAAGCGATCTTGCAGATGAACCGGGACGCCATGCATCGCAAGAGCGAGCGAACCCGTCGGGGGACCGAGCGGATCGTGGCCGTGCTCGCGGCCGCGGCGACCTTCGGATTCTTCCTAGCGACCTTCGTCACAGGGTTTTGGCTGCGCCGGACCCTTGCACCGATTCGAGTGCTCGAGCGAGCCGTGCATCGGTTGGCGCAGGGCGATTTCGCTACAAGGATCGTCATCCAGGGGGACGATGAGATCGCCTCGCTGTCTCGTTCCTTCAACGACATGGCGGAGCGTCTCTCGCAGTATCGGCAAAGCTCGCTCGGGGATCTGCTCAATGCCAACAACCGACTCGAGTCGGTCATGGACAGTCTCGCGGATGCGGTCGTCGTCTACGACCTCGATGGGACTCCGGCGACCCATAACGAGGTCGCAATCCGCCTGCTCGGCCCCCACGGGATCGCCTTGGAGACGTTGCCCGAAGCCTTGCAGGTCGTCGTCCGCGAGGCCTTCGAGCAAGTCCGACGGACCGCTGAAGCTTACGAGCATGCAGCACTCGACGCCGCCGTCGAGATCCCAGGAACCCCGACGCCTCGGTGGATCCTGGTGAGTGCCACGCCCGTGCGAACGATGGGCGGTACTCCGTCCGGGGTGACCATCGCTTTTCGCGACGTCACTCGTTCTCGGCGGATCGAGGGGTTCAAAGGCGATCTCGTCGCAGGGGCGGCGCACGAGTTCCGTACCCCGCTCACGTCCTTGCACATGGCCATTCACCTCTGTCTCGAAGAGGCCGCCGGACCGCTCAACACGCGTCAGCAGGATCTCCTCGTGCTCGCGCGTCGGGATTGCGAGCGGCTCGAGTCCGTGGTCGAGGAACTCCTCGAGATGGCCCGACTCGAGTCCGGTGCAGCTCGTCTTACACGCACCTCGGTCAACGTCGCGGACTTCGTGAGGGAGGCGATCGCTCGCCACAAGCTCAAAGCTCGCAATGCGGGCACGAGTCTGACCGGTCTGCGCGGAGATAGCCTCGTGACGATTTCTGCCGATCCGGGTCGCCTGACCAACGTCCTCGACAATCTGATCGAGAATGCGATGCGTTATGCCGGGCACAGCAGTCGCATCGAGGTTGGCCACGAGGCTACGAACGGGGATGTACGGATCTTCGTCGACGACGATGGTCCGGGAATTCCCCCGGACTTACGCGAGCGAGTGTTTGCTCGCTTTTTCCGGGTCCCAGGCTCCGCGGAACCCGGAACGGGGCTTGGGCTCAGCATTGTACAGGACATCGTGAGAGCTCACGGTGGGCGGGTCGGGGTCTCCGCTTCGCCGCTCGGCGGAGCGAGGTTTTGGTTTTCGATCCCGATCCATGACGACGACGAGGCGGAGACGGGTATAGTGCCTTCGTGACGACATTGAGGCCTCGCGACGGTTTGACACGACTATTGACCGGTATCGTGGCGTGGCGATGGGTCATCCTCGGCTTTTACCTGATCGCGATCATCCCTTGTGCGTATTACGCGGCCCAAGTCGGTCAAGACAGTTCGGTCGATCGGCTCATTTCGCACGACGACCCGGAGCGTCAGGCGTCGCGTGCGTTTCAAGACGTCTTCGGCGGTGGCGAATTCGTGATGCTGGTGGTCGAAACCCCCGATCCGACCGCGCTCGATGTCCTGCAGCGAATCGACCGTTTCGAGCGATCGATCGCGACCGACCTACCTAATCGCTCGGGGGCCATCGAGGTGAGCTCGGTTCTGACGATCTTTCGAGAGACCCATGCCGGGTTCACGCCCACCGAGGCGCAAGCTCACGCCGTGGCCGAATTCGTCGGGGGGACACGGCTGTTTCGTGATCAGGGGCTCATCGGCGATGAATTTTTCGGGATCTCCCTCATCCTCAATGCGGCCGATCGCGACCAGCGTGACGCGTTGCTCGATACGATTGAACGTTCGATTGCCGATGCCGAACTCGAAGCCGCGCCGATCCGACGGTTAGGGAGAGTGGGGACTCCTTTCGTCAATCACTATTTCGATGCGGCCACGCAACGCTCGGGTCCGCGCTATTTTGGCTTGTTCGGCGTTCTCGTGGTGGTTCTCACCTTGGCGCTCTATCGCTCCGTTCGAACGCTCATTGCGTTTCTCGCGACGCTCGGTGTTTGTCTGGCGATGTCGGTTGGATACATCGGCTTGACCGGTGGAACCTTCTCCCTGGTTTCGCCGATGGTGCCAATGACGATCCTTGTCACAGCGACCGCGACGCTCGTGTACCTCCATTCGCGTTTCACCGACCGGCCAGAGGGGGTCACGATCGAGGATCACCAGATCTTTGCGTTGCGCAACAAGTTCCTCGCAACCACCGCCTCGATGTTCGCAGCCATCGTTGGATTTGCGGCGCTCACTGTTTCTGCCATCCAACCGGTGCGCGACATGGGCATCTGGGTTGCGGTCGGAATCTTCATCTCGTGGGTCATCGTATTCACGTTGTTTCCCGCCCTCCAAAGAATCTTGAGCACGCCCACCCGGGGTGAGCGTCGCGAAGCCGCCCCCTGGTTCGAATCCCTCGCCGAGACCCTTCCCACTCTGACGTATCGCTTTCGCTGGCCGCTCGTGTTGGGGGCTGTGTTCCTCATCGTGGCCGGAATCGTCTCGATCTTCGGTGCGGGTCCTTGGCTCGCGCCGATGAAACCACTCACCGACCCTGTCGAATACGTGAGTCGCAATACGGACCTCTATCGCGATACGGCTCGCGCGCGGGAGCTCCTGCCCGGTTTGAGCGTCAGCAACATCTGGCTGAAAGGGGAATACCGAGTCACCGTCACCGATCCTCCGATGCTCCTTGGGCTCGACGCATTTCAAAGCAAACTGGAGGCCGACCCCGAAGTCGGAGCCGCCATTGGCCTCCCGAGCCTCGTGCGCCTGATGAGCTATGCGGGAGGTGGCGGCGATGCCTTTCCCCGCGAGGAAGCGCAGCTCGAAGAATCGGCCGCCCTGCTCGAAGATCTCTTGATGAGATCACCGCAAGCGGTCAGTCGTTTCATCGGGCCTTCGGCATCGCAGACGCAAATCACCGTGTTGAGCAACGCACTCGACCACGAGAATTACGAGCGGCTCGACGAACATATCCGAACGCATTGGCGGGATGCTCAACAGGCCCATCCCGCGCTCGCCGAGCTCGAGCTCCAGATCGTCGGGCTCGGACCGCTCCAGGCCAAGGTCAGTCAGAGCATGGTCCCCACGTTGGTCGAAAGCTTCGCATTGACGGCAGGGGTCATCTTCTTGACCTTCTTGATCGTATTCCGTAGCGGTGCGGCCCGGATCATGACGATGCTACCGTCGCTGTTCGCCATTCTCGTCATGTTCCTCATCATGCGTTTGGTCGGGATGGACCTCAACGTCGCGACGATCCTGATCGCGTCCACTGTGCTCGGTACATCTGAAAACGATCAAATTCACTTCTTCTATCATTTCCTCGAGGGTCGAGAGTCCGGCAACGTGTCTCGGGCGCTGGTCCACACGTTTCGGATCTCTGGACGTGCGATCTTCTTTGCGACGCTCATCAACGCGGTCGGTTTCATGGCATTCGCCGTGGCGGACATGCGACCGATGCAACAGTTCGGTGTTCTCACGGCCATCGCGCTCGTCCTCGCCATGGTCGCGGATTTCACCGTGTTGCCAGCCGCGTTGTGGATCGTCTTCCGCGAACGGCCGGACGCCCCGGCGATCGGCGATCGCCCGTCGATCGAGCCGCCCGACGCTTGAACGAGCGCTGTTCGGCGATGGTTCATCGACATCGGCGGCGAGTTCGACCGTCCTTTCACGTCTACGCCTTCGATCCTGGGTCGCGCGCGCGATTCCGTCGAGCTGTAGGATCGTAGAAACGATGCGGAATAGATTGCGCGATCTGAGAAACCGCTCATGCAATCCTCGCCGAGCGACATGGCTGATTGCATGACATCTCGGGTTTGGTTCGGTAGGACTTGGAATCGTTGTTCTAAGTCCGATTTGAGCAGATCGGCGTTGATTACGTCGTACATCACTCCGAAACAAAAGGGTGCTGTGCGAAGCACCAAAGTATTCATGGTGATCCACGTCAGTGCGTCGAAACAACGACGAAACAACCCGACGGTCGCGTTTGGCGGCCTCATCTTCTCGGCAATGGCGACCAGTTTGGTCGGTTGCGAGTCGTCCCCCGACTTCGAGGGCTCGGATCGCAATGCCGAACTCGAGATCGAATTGTCGTCTCGCGGCGATACTCAAGTCGCCGTCACCTTCACCAATGACTCGGATCGAGAGCTTGGTTTGCTCGGGCGATATGTACCGGGCAAAGGCAATAGCTTGCCGATGTTCGAAATCACTCGCGACGGCCTCCCCGTCGCTTACGAAGGTCCGATCGTGCGCTTTCGTGCTCCAGACGAGGAGGACTATGTATGGCTTGGTGCCGGCGAAAGCATGACCGCGGTGGGTTCAATCGAGGACTATGATCTCACGGCCAGCGGTTTCTATACGATCCGCTATGCAGTCGCTCCCACACAACTCTTGTTCGATCACGAACCGACCATGGAAACGGTGACGTCGCAGGAGTTGACTCTGGAACTCGCCGGACGTGGTTCACAGCCACGCGTCCGACCTCGTGCCATTTGCTCCTCGACACGACTCAACACCTTTGCACAGGCCCTCGACGACGGTGTGGACTACGCAAACAATGCGATCGGCTATCTGGATCAGTTCGCTGGACCGCGTTACGTCCGTTGGTTTGGAACTTGGAATTCTTCGCGCGCGGTTCAAACGGTCGAGGGGTTCGAAGAAGTGTGGGCTGACCTATTTTACCAAACGGTGACGCCCGATTGCGACACCACATCGACGTCGTGTACGGTGGACGACGCATATGCCTGGGTCTATGCCAGCGACTCTTCGACCGTCTATCTTTGTGAAAGCTTCTGGGCTCTTCCTCGGCTCGGGGAATACTCGCGGGCGGATACTATGATCCATGAAGTCAGCCATTTCGACAATACCGCCAATACGAGCGATTGGGCGTACGGTCAGGCCGCATGCGAGACTCTGGCACAGTCGGATCCGGTCAGAGCGGTCACGAACGCCGATAGCTTTGCTTTCTTTGCCGTGAACGCCCTTGGCGAGTTCTAGTACTCGGTGCCGGAAGTTCGTGGCCGGTTAGGCGCGGAGCTGCGCCGCGAGGGCAAGGCGCGAGACCGAGTCGTATCGGGAATACGGTGAGCGTCGAGCAACGCAGCCATCGTGGCGTAG
>Ga0315912_10000910_pt1 | contig 42016 bp, 34 predicted proteins | sample VfabasoilMG_FD_204469 | JGI IMG/M metagenome (GOLD analysis project Ga0315912, IMG submission 204469) | Garden soil microbial communities collected in Santa Monica, California, United States - V. faba soil | ecosystem: Environmental > Terrestrial > Soil > Garden | place: USA: California... | reverse complement strand
GGCGCAAGCCTCACCCGAAAGATCATCGGTAAGCCGTGTGCGGGAAAACCGCACGCACGGTTTGAAAGGGGATTCCATGGAAACGGATCGGCACTCGTGCTGAAACCGCGCCATAATCTACCAATGAGACTTATTGTTTCTGTACTGCTTGCATGCTTCGCCGCGAGCGCTGACGTCGTGGAACAGGGACCGAAGAACTCTCCCCCCTCGGGCCTCCTCGCAGGCGTCGCCCGCGCCGACATTACCCCCGCCATCGGAATGGCGCAGCTAAACTGGGGCTCGCAAACCCACGTCGAAGCCGTCGGCGTGGACCCCGTCGGTATGTATGTCACGGCCATCGTCCTAGCGAACGGAAGTCAGAAGTTTGCCATGGTCGATGTCGACGCCCTATTCGTTCCCGGCTACGCCGCCATCGCCGCCCGTGTCGAAACCGCCACCGGCATCCCCGCCTCCCACGTCAGGCTCGGGGCCACCCACACCCACGCCGGCCCCGTCGTGAGCGTCGTCCGCGGCCCGCTCGGCGTCGACTTTACCCGATACCAGGAAGCGCAGGGCCGCTACAACGCAATGGTCGCCGACAAAATCGTCGGCGCCATTGTTGAAGCGAACACCAAACTCCGGCCCGCCCATGCCTACGGAGCCCGCGGCAACGGGACCATCAATATCAACCGTCGCGTCCGCGGAGAGGCCGGCCGTCCGGCCGCCGTTGGGCGCAACCCGGACGGCTTCGTCGATCGCGAACTAATCGTCATTCGTATCGATGGAGCCGACGGAAAGCCAATGGCGGTCCTCGTTAATTTCCAGTGCCACGGCACCGTTCTTGCCTACGAAAACAAGTTCTTCTCCCCCGATTGGATCGGACCCATGCGCAAAGCCGTCGAGACCGCAATGCCCGGCGTAACATGCCTTTTCTTCCAGGGCGCCGCCGGCAACCAGGGGCCCATCGAAGGATTCACCGGCGATCTCGACGTTCCCCGCCGCCTGGGTTCGATTCTCGGCTACCAGGCCGCCGCTCTCGCCCTCGGCGTCGAAACGGTCAAACGCGAGCCCAAGTTCGAAGGCTTTGTCGAATCCACCGCCTTTCAAGCAAAACAACATTGGCGCGTCTCCGGCCCCCGCGACGCAACATTGAAGTTCACCACCAAAGTCCTCGACTTGCCCCCTCGCCGCTACTCCGCAAAGGAACTCGACGAAATGGCCACCCTCGTCGCCGGCGCCGAAACGAAAGTGACCGCCGCTAAAGCCGGAGGCGACAAGTGGGAAATCCATCAGGCCGAGGCCCGCCTCCGCCGCTTCTCGGATCTCCTAAAACAATGGCGCAAGCCTCACGATCCCACGCCTGTCAAAGTGCGCGTACAGGTAATGCGCCTGGGCGATATGGCTATCGTCTCCATGCCCGGCGAGCCCTTCGCCGAGATCGGCGTCGCCGTAAAAAAGGCCTCCCCATTCGCCATTACGATGTTCTGCGGCTACTCCAGCGGCGAAGGCGGCGACTACATGCCCACCGAGCCCGAATACGCTCTCGGCGGCTACGAAGTCCAGCGCACGCCCTACGGGGAAGGCGCGGCCCAAAAACTGATCCAAGAGACCATCGCCCTTTACAATGACGTGCGCTAAGCCGTCACAATAGTACCTCTATGCTCCTTCTTCCTCTACTGCTCGCATTTGCGGTCGAGCCTCCGTACCCCGATTTCCCCAGCGCCGCTATCGCCAATGACAAGCTCACCGTGAAACTCTATCTGCCCGACGCAAAGTCCGGCTACTACCGCGGCACCCGGTTCGATTGGTCCGGCCAGATCGGCAGCCTGAAAACCGCCAACCACGAGTACTTCGGCCAATGGTTCGAGAAATACGATCCCAAACTTCACGACTCCATTCAGGGCCCCGTCGAAGAGTTCAGCGATCTCGGATTCGCCGAAGCCGCCCCCGGCGGGCAATTCCTCCGTGTCGGCATCGGCATCGTGGTCAAGCCCGACTCCAAACCCTACGACCGCTTCCGCACGTACGAAATTGTCGACCCCGGCCAATGGGAAATCAAGAAGGGTAAGGACCGAATATCGATGGTCCACACCGTCAAGGGCGCCGGTTACGCCTACAAATACACGAAGACCCTGCGCCTGCAAGGCTCCGAAATGTTCATCGATCACGAACTCCAAAACACCGGTGCCAAGGAGATGAAGCTCACCCAGTACAACCACCAGTTCTTCGTCATGGACGGCAAACCCACCGGACCCCAAACGGATGTTCAATTCCCATTCCCGCTACACGCCAAGCGCGCGCCCTCGGCCGAACTCGCCACACTGAAGGGCGGCCAGATCGAATACAAAAGCGAACTCCAAAAAGGCCAAAGCGTCTTCGGGACGTTTGAAGGAGCCCCCGCCACCGGCTACGACATCCGCGTCGGCCGCCACGATACGGGCGCTCAAGTCCGTATCCGCGGCGACCGCCCCATCGAAAGCCTCGTCTTCTGGTCGATCCGCTCCACCGTCTGCCCTGAGCCCTACGTGCGCGTCGACACCGCTCCCGGCCAGAAAACTAAATGGACCTACCGCTACACCTTCGAGTAGCAACTACTTCGGCTCGGGCAAGACAAAAGCGCAAGGGGTTGAAGTTACTTCCGTTTCCGGAGCTTTCCAATCGCCGCCAGCCCCGCACCCATTAGCAGCCACGTCGAAGGTTCGGGCACGCCTGCGGCGCCGGCTGTGAATGTCGCATCATAAACGTTCGTGTAACTTAATACAGTTGCGTTGGCGGTGCCGCTGCCTCCGTCTATCGTCAACAAATCGCCGGTTCGCAAGAAATTCGTGGTGCCAGGAGGCAAATCGCAAAAGCCCTGTGGCACGGGTATCGAGGCGGAACAGGATTCGCCGTTCGGCGGATTGGTTACGATCATCTGCAGTGAAGGGTTGCCGTTTCCCAAACGCTGTGCATTGTAGTTAACCTCCGGTTGACCGGTAAACTGAGCCGTTCCCACCGAGATAACGCTGAGGGTAACGTCATAGGTGAACCGTACCCCGGTGAGTTCACCGCTGTTGGCGAAAAAGGTCGTACCGGTATTCGTGGAACCGTTCGTCTTGGTGAACGTAATAAACGCCAGATTCCCCCCTCCCGGCCCGGCATTGATACTGACATCGTCCGGCGCGTAGGTTTTTCCTCCGCCAGTCCCACTCGTGTTGATGAACTGGAAATTGTCGAACGTATAGGTGAAATTGCCTCCGATACTCACCGTGCAGGCGAGTGGCGCGGCAATTGTTCCGCAGGCCAGAGCCATCGCCATCGGCGCGCCCGCTAGCGCGAGCGCCAGGAACATCTTCATTTAGTATTTCTCCTTGGAATCCAGCTTGGGCCCCAAGGCAGAAAAAGTTCTCAGGAAAAGGTAAACGTTTGGTAAGGAAACGATCTACTCGACAATCGCCTGGAACACCGCGTTCTCGAAATCGCGATCCAATTGCCGGTTCGGATTGTCGGTCTGAATCAGCATCACCCCCACGATCTTCTCCTTTGGATCAACCCAAAAGTGCGTGCCGAACGCTCCATCCCACCCGTAACTTCCTTTGGACACATGCTGCCCCGCCGCGATCGGATCGCTGATCACCTGCACGCTTAATCCGAACGCCTTCCCCGGGGACCGCCCCGGATGTGTATCCGGCACCACCACTGCCGACATCCACTCCACGCTCTTCGGGCTCAGCAGCCGCTTTCCGTTAAACTGCCCCCCTTCCAGAAGCATCTGCGCGAACTGCGCATAATCCTCCGCCGTCGAATAGAGCCCGCCCCCGCCGGAGGAATAATTGGGTCCGTACAAATTCAACATCCGTGCTTTTGGATCCACAGCACTCATCGTCCCGTCGTTGCGGTGATAAGCGGTCACCAGCCGTCCCATCTGCTCCCGCGTAGGATGGAACGACGTCTCCTTCATCCCCAGCGGATCGAAGAGCCGCTGCTTCAGAAACGTCTCAAACGTCAGACCCGAAGCCACCTCTACCACGCGCCCCAGCGTGTCGAACGCCGCCAGCGGGCTGTAGGCCCAGCGTGACCCAGGTTGAAACTCCAGCGGGGTCGCCCCCAGCTTCGGTATCGAGTCACTCAGCTTTCCGGCGAGGGCATTCGGAATCTTGGAAACCTCCCGGTTGCTTGCCGGGCCGCTTCCCAACCCCGAAACATGCGTCAGCAGGTCCTGAATAGTGATCTCTCTCTTGGCCGCGGTCGCCTCCGCCGCCCCATCGGCCGGCGCCACCTTCATGCCCTTGAACTCGGGAATGAACTTCGACACTGGATCGTTCAGCCGTACTCTCCCATCTTCCACCAGCATCAGGATCGCAACGCCCGCCACCGGCTTCGACATCGACCAGATGCGAAACACCGAATTTTTCGCCATGGCCTTCTTCGCCTCAACGTCCATTAGCCCATGCGCCTGAAGGTGCGCCATCTGCCCGCGCCGCGTCACCAGTGTCACAGCGCCTGTAATATCTTTCTCATCGATATGCCGCTGCATCGTCTCATGTATCCGTTGCAGCCGCTCGGAGGACAAACCCACCTGCTCCGGCTTTCCTTCCGGGATACCGCCAAATAAAACCAGGCCCAACAGGGCGGGGAAGAGTGCAAATCGCATGCAGCGTAGTCTATCGCAGTGTGATGGTCCTCCCGGTGCGCGCCGATTCCCGCGCCGCCTCCAGAATCTCCGTCGCAATCATGTTGTTCTCCAGCGACGACAACCCGCCCTGCTTCTTCCGGCCGCGCGCAACCGCGATCAAATACGAAATCGAATCCGCCTCGTCCGCCGCCAAATCCCCCGGCGTCCGCTGTTCCTCGGCTTTGGCCCCCGTCAGCCGTACCCGCAGCGCATTGCCGCCCGTGGCTATCGCGTACCCCGTCGCGCCATAGACCTCAAAGTCCTTCCGGCTGAACGGCCAGTTCCACGAGGCCTGAATAATCCCTTGCGCCTCGCCATAATCCACCAGAATCGTGGCTTCATCGTCCACATTCGTATAGATCGAAGGTTTCGTCGTATGCGTAATCGCCGTCACCTTCCGCGGACGCTGGTTATCCATCATCCACGTCATCAAATTAGCCCCATAACACCCGAAATCGTAAAGAGCCCCCGCGCCATTCCGAACCGGATCGTTCAGCCACGCGAAGAACTCTTCCTGCACGCCAATCTCACGCGGCCCCTGGTGCCCATCCATCGCCACCATCCGTCGCACCGCGCCCGCCGCCTTCTGCTCGTGCACCAGCTTCCAGATCTCGCCATGGCTGCGATACCACGTTGTTTCATAGTTCACGAACACCGGTGTCCCGTGCTTCTGCGACGCTGCCTGAATCGCCCGGCCATGCTCCACGCTCACCGCCAGCGGCTTCTCCATCATCACGGGAATCCGCCGCGGCGCCGCCGCCTCCACGATCTGCTTGTGCGCGAACGTATCGCTGAAGATTGCCACCGCCTCCGGCTTCACCGCATCCAGCATCTTGTTCAGGTCCGTAAACACCTGACCAGCCGCAAAGCGGTGCGACTTCGCATATTTCTCCAGCAGCGCGGGCTGCGGGTCCCAGATAGCAGTGACAACAATGTCACCGGGCCGCGCCTGCGCTGCGCGAAGGAACCCGGTGACGTGCCCATGGTTAAGCCCCGCGATGGCAATACGCAGGGGCTCGGCGGGCAGTATGGCGGCGAATACGCCAAGTAGGATCAGGCGGCGAAGCATGACCCTCATTGTATTAGGGCAGGGCTTCGCCCTTTTCGCTCACCGCCACATCGAAGACAAAGAACAATGCCGGATCGATCACCGGCAAAAGGCTCGCATGGTTGGTGACCAGGATGCGGTCTCTGTCGTCGTCAAAGGCAATGTTGGCCGGGTTTGTCCACGGTACACCGGCCGGCGCCGTAAACAGCCGGAACTCGGCGCCGCTCTGATTCAGCACCGAAATCTGGCTCGAACCGGCCAGGCTCACATAGAGCCGTCCATTCTTGGCGAACGCAATGCCATCTGGCCCCGGCAGCGGATTCGCCGCCGTCGAAGGGAATACATGGAACTCTTGCAACTGTGCCGCCGTCGGGCTGTTCACCAGGGGCAAACTGTAAATCGCGCCGCTATAGTCTGGCCGTATCGTAACGCTGAAGTAGATCCGCTTCCCTTTCTTGTCCACGCGAATGCCGTTCACGCCAAAAGGCATATCCGGATGTCCCAGCAGGCGTGGATCCTGGAACCAAAGCTGCGCCGCGCCGCCGCCCGCCGGCACTTTATAAATCATGCCTCCGAAGGTATCGGTGACATAGAGATTACCGTTCTCATCAAACGCCAAATCGTTCAATAGCGAGAACGCCGACGGCGGAAACGTCGCATAAACCGTCTGCGTGTTGGCGGCGTCCAAATCCATTCGAATCACCCCGACAAAGGGCTCGATCACATAGAGCTTATTATCCGGTCCGAACGCCAGGCACGAAGCCCCGCGCATGCCAGCATACGGATTCGAAATGGTAATCGGAAATTGATTCGTCAGCGCGCCGTTAGCGAGGTCGTACTCAAAAACATACGGAACGGGGGCGACAGGCAAAAAAGCAGCCGGCCCGGAAACATAGACCTTGTTACCGCGAACCGCAATCCCCTCTGGATAGCCGGGAGCGGGTACGGGAGCAAATATTTGGGAATCACCCACGGGACGGTGATCGGCAAGAACTGGCATCGCAGCCAGCAGCAGCACAACGGCGGAACGCCGGGTATAAGGGGTCATGCCAATCACTGCGGATTCATCTCACCGAAGTGATCACGGACCCAGAAATACTTATGCGATCAAAGCCGGAACCACTTCTCCATGCACATCCGGCAGCGTCACATCGCGCCCGCCAAACCGGTACGTCAACTTCTTATGATCCAGCCCCAGCAGCTCCAGAACCGTCGCATGCAGATCATGAACTGTCATCACGTTCTCCACCGCATGATTCCCCAACTCATCCGTCGCCCCGTAAATCAACCCCGCCTTCGAGCCCCCGCCCGCCATCCAGATCGTAAACCCGAACGGATGATGGTCCCGCCCATCCCCATTCCCCGTATCCGGCGTCCGCCCAAACTCGCCCGCCCAAATCACCAATGTCTCCTGCAGCAATCCGCGCGACTTCAAATCCTTGATCAGCGCCGTCACCGCCTGATCCGTCACCAGCGCATTCGTCTGGTGCCCTTCGCGCAGCTTATCGTGCTGATCCCAGGTCCCATTGTTCCCCCCATACAGATTCGGCGGCGTAATCTCCACAAACCGCACACCCGATTCAATCAGCCGCCGCGCCCGCAAACACTGCAAACTGTACGCCCGCTGATGCGGATTCTTGCCATTAAGCCCGTACAGTTCCTTGGTCGCCGCGGTCTCTTTATCCAGATCCAAAACATCCGGAGTCAGCGCCTGCATCCGGTACGCCATCTCGGCATTCTTTATCGCGGACTCAATCGCGTCGTTCCCGCCCGTCTTGGCCAGGAACGCCCGGTCCTGCGCCGCCAGCGCCTCCATCTGCGCCCGCTGAATATCATCCCCCTGAGCAGGCACAATATTCGCCACCGGCACGCCATCGGCCCGCACGGACATCGCCTGATGTGTCGCCGGCAGGAACCCATTGGAAAAATTCTCCAGCCCTCCCGGAGGATTGTCCCCATGATTCAACAGCAAGTAACCCGGCAGGTTCTTGTTCTCGCTCCCGAGCCCATAATTCACCCAAGACCCGATACTCGGAAACCCGCCAAAATTCCGCCCCGTATGCAGGAAAATATTGGCGCGCGCATGCAGCGGAAACTCGCTCCTCATGCTCCGGATCACCGTCAACTCATCGGCCACTTGCGCGATGTGCGGGAACAACTCGCTCACCGTCAGCCCGCTCTGCCCGTACTGCTTAAACTTCCAAGGCGAACCCAAATATTTCCGCTTCGGTCCGGAAACATAGCTCTCCAGCTTCGCCTGCTTCCCATCGAGCTCCGTCAGCTTCGGCTTGGGGTCGAAGCTGTCCATGTGCGACACCCCGCCCGGCATGAAACAGAAGATGACATTCTTCGCCTTGGCCTTCCGCGCCTGCTGCGCCGCCAGCGCCTGCCACGCAAGATACCCGAAGCCATTGGAAGCTGTCTGTAGAAGCCGCCGTCGCGTCATGCCGTTTCTCATTCTACCGGAGATACAAAAACTCTTTGCTATTAAACAGCGTATGCGCCACCTTCTGCCAAACGGATTCATCCCGAATCGGCACTTGATGCGTAGCAAACTTCGTCAACAGCCCCAAATACGCGCTAACTTCCTCCGCCGTCGCTGGCCGCCCGATCGCCGTCTCAAACATATACCGAATCCGTGACTCGTTCGTATCGTCCTTGCGCGCCACCAGTCGCCGCGCCCAAACCATTGCCTGCTCATGCACAAACGGGTCGTTCAACATCGTCAAAGCCTGCGTCGGCACGTTCGTCACATCCCGATTTCCCCGCGTCTGCAGCGGCGGGGGAAAATCGAAAATCTCCAGGAATTTGGGCCCTTCCATCCGCGTCACCTTGATATAGATACTCCGTCGCCCATCCCCATCTAGCGGGCCCTGGAATAGCCGCCGGTAGTCGGTCGGGTCCTGCCGGCGCGGTTGAATACTCGGCCCGTACATCGTCTCATTCAGTCTCCCGGAAACCGCCAGCAGCGTATCGCGGATCGACTCCGCATCCAGCCGCCGCACCTGGTTCTCCTTCCGGAATGCCTGCGTCAACAACATCTCCCGGATCAGCCGCTTCGTCGACCATCCGTTCTTCATGAACTCCGCCGCCAGCGAATCCAACAACTCTTGATTCGACGGCGGATCGCTCAACCGCCCAAAATTATCGGTCGACGCCACAATCCCACGCCCAAAAACGTGGTGCCAAACACGGTTCACATAAACCCGTGCCGTCAACGGATTGTCCGGGCTGGCGATCGCTTCCGCCATCTCCAGCCGGCCCGAACCCTTCGGATTCACCTGCTTGAGCTTCTCCGGCATCAGGCTCAGGAAATGGCGCGGCGCCGGCCGCCCGGGATTCAACGCTTGACCGGAGAGCAGGATCGGATAGTCGGTGCCGGGATCGACGTCGGTCATGGTATTCGCAACGGCGGGGTTAGCCAACTCCGCCTCCGCCGCCCGGTATTCAGCCGTCAATTTTTCCAGCACGTTCGTCGCATGCCGCGAGTTCGACAGAAGCCCGTTATCGATAGCCCAGTTAATGACGAACACATCGTCATCGGTCGCCTGTCCCGCGCTCCAGCGGCGAATGGCGTCGGGAAGGGCGGAATCCCCGCGAACGCCCGCGGCGGCCGGCTTCGGCGCGTCGTCCTCATTGTGAAACCAGGCTTTTGTCACAACAAACCAGGAACGCGGATCCTTCAAATCCGGGTCGGCTTTCAACCTGCCGGGACGGTCTGGTATGCGGGGATTATCAGTCTGCGTAACCAGCTCAAGATAGGTCGGCAGCGGTTGGTCGTTGCGGGTCGGTACTTTTTCCAGGTGCAGTCCGCCGGATTCGATCAGCTTATAGTCCTCCCCGATCACGCAATGGTCCATGATTGTCCGGTGCGCGGCCGCGTTGGCCCCGCTCAGTTGGAAGGAGAGAAACTTCTTGTCGCGCGGCAGAACCGGCGAACGCAGCGTCCCGTTCCACTTGTCGGTCGTCGCATTCGTCGCCAGTCCGTTCGGAAAGATAACGTCGATCGCCGCGCGGCCCCGCGTCGCAATCGCAAAATCGCCCGCTTTCACCGCCTCGAGGCCCAACCCTGAAGCCGACCACCCCGGCGGCACGCCATTTGTAAAACTCACCGATGGCGCTGTCGAATCCACCAGCATCGGAATCTGCTTGCCCGAAAGGCCTGCCGCCTCGCGAAGCCATAGAGCCCCCAATTCCGCACGAATCTTATTCTTCAACCCACCCAGATCCGGCTTTGCCGCTCGATTCAGAGTCCCCGTAATCGGCCGCGAACTATTCAAAATCCCATACAGCGAGTAGTAGTCCTCGGTCGGAATCGGATCGAACTTATGGTCATGGCATCGTGCGCACGACACCGTCACGCCCTGAAAAGCCTTCGTCAGCGTATCGATCTGGTTGTCCACCACATCCGTCCGAATCTCCCGGAACTGGTTGCAGTTGTCGTGCCCCATCTCGCCGAAACGATAAAACGCCGTCGCCAGCGCCGACTCATTCTGATTCCCAACAAACCGCGGCGAAGCCAGCAAGTCCCCGGCCACATGCTCGCGAATGAACTGGTTATACGGCAGGTCCTGATTAAACGCCCGAATCAAATAATCCCGATACCGCCACGCTCCATGAATCTCGTAGTTCCATTCATAGCCATACGTCTCGGCATACCTCACAAGATCCAGCCAATGCCGCGCCCACCGCTCTCCATACCTTGGCGATTGCAATAACGCGTCCACATAATTCGGCCAAGCTGCCGCCGAGTTATCTTCCAAAAACTTCTCCAAAACGGCCGCGGCCGGAGGCAGCCCCGTCACCACATAAGCCGCGCGCCGCGCGATCGTCCGCTTATCAGCTGCCTTACCCGTTGCCGGCAAAAAAGCATCGATCGGCTTCGGCGCAACAACCTTCAGAGGCTGAAAAGCCCAATGCGGCGCCTTACTCTCCGCCGCCGGCTTCGCATTCGGCCACGGAAATCCCTTGCCAATCCACTGGTCAATCGCCGCAATCTCGTCCGCCGTCAACTTTCCCCCCGGCGGCATCTTGAGCGGTCCTTGCTGGCGAATGGCGGCCCGGATCAACTCCGCCGCCGGCCCCCGCTGGCCGCCCTTCAAGATGGCTTCTCGCGAGTCCATCCGCAAATCCGAAAACTGCCGGTCGGGTCCATGGCAGCTATAACATTTGGCTGCCAAAACCGGACGGACCCGGCTCTCAAAGAAAGCCGGGTCCATTGTCGTGTCCTGTGCGTTCGCCGATAGGGCGATTGCGGTCAGGAGGAAGAAGCGCATAGTTAGAATTGTAGATTCAAACCGAGCTTCAGGAAACGCGGCAGGTTGCCCTGTACCGGGTTCAGGCGCCCAAACTGCTGATTCGTTACGTCAACCGATTGGATCGCCGTGAACCATGGCGTGTTTAGAGCGTTCACCGCCTCAAACCGGAACTGCGCCCGCAACCGTTCGTGAATCGGGAAGATCTTCGAAATCGAAGCATCCCAGTTCTGGTAGCCAGGCAGCCGGACATCGCCAAAACGCAGCGGGAAGTTGCGGAGCGTGAATGCCTCCTGCGCTTCAAAACGGCCGGTCGCCGGATTCCGGAACATGTCCGTATTGAAGTACTTCTCGATCGTCGGATTCTCCAGCTTCGCGCTGCCGGGCTGATACTGCCCCACATTCGGATACTGGATATTCCAGCCCTTCATGTAGGTGACGTTGGCATTCAGCTCCCAGCCGCCCAAAAACGCATTAGCCACTGAGTTCATGTTCGTCCCGATCTGCCGGCCCTTGCCGAACGGCAACTGCCATACAGCAGCCAGGTTGAACTTGCGCGGGATGTCGATCTGGTCGGCGGACAATTTGGCTAGCTTCGAACTCGCCGGATCGTTCAGGTTCAGATCCTGAATATTCTGGAAGTTCATCTTCTCCAGCGTCTTGGCGCCAGTGTAGCTCGCCAGGAAGGTAAGACCAGCCGAGAAGCGCTTGGACGCCTTAATCTGGAAGCTGTCATAACGCTGGCTGCCGATCGGGAGGTTGTTGACGACAAGCGGAGCAAACTGCGGGAACTGGTACATCAGGAATTGCCGGGCGATGGTCGCCCCGTTCAACTGCGCATTGTTGGGAATCAGCCCACGCATCGGGTTGGGAACCTGTGCGTTGTAGTAGGCCGTGTCGATGGCGCCCGTCGCGGTACGCCGTCCCAGCTCATTGGCCGGGATGTAGTTGACGTTCGTGTTATTCACGCCCGTGGTATTAGCGAGAGGCAGTTTGCTGGTCTGATTCCCGACATATGCCGCTTCCACCAACACGCCTCCGCCAAATTCTCGTTGGATATCGAAAGAATACTGCTGCGAGTACGGTAGCGGACGATTCTGCCAGTTCACCCCAAGGTTTTGCCCCAGGAAGCTGGCTTCGCCCTGCGAGTTGCCGATCGCAGGCAGCAGTTGCCCATTCACTTGATTGGAGAATGGATTGACGAGCGTCACCGCCGGCGTCAAATTGCCGTCCACCGACACCGTCGCGTTCGTGCGCTGGCTATAACCCAGGTTGGAACCGGTAGCGTCCTGGCCGAGGAAGAACAGGCCATAACCGCCGCGGATCAGCCATTTATCCGTCAGGCGATAGGCCAGGCCCACGCGCGGCGCCCAGTTATTCTTGTCCGGAACAAAGGAACCGCGGGGTGCGCCGTTCACATTGGCGAACTGCACCGTCCCCTTCAGGTTCAGCCCAGCCGCCTGCGCGGCAATCGGGCTCGCCTCACTGAAGTCCAGGGACTGCACCATCCGGTCGTAACGTTCCACAGCCGGCGATTCGTAATCCCAGCGCAGGCCCAGGTTCAGCGTCAGGCGGCTGGAGATCTTGAAGTCGTCCTGGAAGAATCCGGCGTAGAAATAGCTGTAGAACGCGGGATCGATGTTGCGGTCAACAAATGCGGCACTCGGGTAGCCCAACAGGAATGTCGCGATCTCGTTGCCGGAGGTCGCGTCCGCACGGGTGGAGTTACGCTGCGTCCATCCGCGATTGAATCCAAATTGGCCGGAGGACAGGCCCGGATTCTGCGTGTTGTTGTTGTAGCGTCGGATTTCGGCGCCGAACTTGATGAAATGACGGCCGATCACCTTATTGATGTTCGGCTGGACGGTATATGTATCGCTCGCGGCGGAGTTCGCCACGGAGGTGGAGCCGATGGGCGCATAGGCGGTACCGAAATCGAAGCGGGGGAACGCCAGTTTGGTGTACTGGCTGACAAGGCTGCTGGCGAAGCCAAGCTGGCGCGGGTCGAAGCCGTCCCCGTAAGAGTTGCCCCCCGCATTCTCCCAGCGGTTCAGGCCGAGACGAAGATCGAAGGTGGTGGTCGGATTGAGCGTGGAAGTCCAGTTAAAGCCGATAGTGCGGCCATTGCGGAGCAGCGGTGCGTTGCCGGTCGGCTCGGCCGGGTTGGCATCACTGACGTTCTGTACAAAAACCAGTCCGCGATACTCGCTGAACGGATTCTGCCCATAGCGGAAGTTGGTGTTGTTTTTGGCGTTAATCTGATAGTCCAGACGGCCAGACCACTGGAACATGTCGGCGACCCAACGGGAGGGGAAAGGATAGTTGTTTGCTTGCGTGACGGGATCGCCGGCCGCTGTCGGTCCAGGTAGGTACTTCAGCGCCGCGGAGGCGACGGGGCTGATCCGATTCGCCGGGATCACGTTTCCCGGGAACGGAGTTCGGGAGCCATCGGTCTGCGTGGTCAATGGGTCGAAGATCTCCACCTGCGCTCCCTGTGCGTTGCGAAGCGTGGAGAAGTTACCGTTGCGCCATGCGTCGATCGGAACGCTCTGCAAGCCTGGATCGGCTGATCGCTGCCGCATCGATTCATGCGCCAACGTCCAAAACAGCTTATTCCGGCCGTCGAACAGCTTCGGTACGAATACCGGACCGGAAAGGAAAAACCCATAAGCATTGATATTTTGGGGCGACTTCCCAATGCCGGCTGCGTTCAATTCGGTTTGATTGGCGTTCAATTTGTCGTTCTGGAAATACTCGAAGAGGTTTCCGTGCAGTTCGTTGGTGCCCGACTTCGTGACGATGGTGACGATTCCACCGCCCGTGCGACCGTATTGGGCGTCGTAGGTGTTGGTGAGGACCTTAAATTCCTGAATGGATTCCATCGTGGGCACATTCATAACCTGGCGGTTCGACCGTACGTTCGAGGTGCCATCCAGCAGCACTTCATTCTCACCGCTGCGGCCGCCGTTAACGGAGAAGCCCGTCGTGCCGCCGATATCGAACGAGCGCAGATAGCGCCATCCGCCGGCTTTGAAGACTCCAGGCGCGGCCCAGGCGATCTGGAACGGATTGCGCCCCTGCGTTGGCAGGTTGGCGATCAATTGATTGTTGAGTGTGGTGTCGCGATTGGCCGTCTCGGTCTGCAATTGCGACATCGTCGATGACACAGTCACCGAATCAGACACTGCGCCGACTTGCAATTGAATGTCGAGGCGCGCTTTATCAAGCGACTGCAGAACGATATTGTCGCGCACCACCCGGCGGAAGCCGTCTTTTTCCACGGTCACCGTGTAGGCGGCCGGTTCCAGCAGCGGCGTGCTATAAAGGCCGCTTTCATTGGTTTCTGTGGCAATGGTTGTATTCTTGGCGACATTTGTTACGGTCACTTTGGCGGCCGGAATCGGCGCGCCGGATGGATCGGAAATAATACCGCTTAAACTCGCACGGACTTCTTGTGCGGATAAGGATGTAGCGGCAACAAGGCACGCCAACACCGTTAACGACAGGGTTCTAAAAAACATGAAATTCTCCAAAACGATACGGTCCCTAAAGCGAATAGGCTTCTGTGAATGATATCGTACTTTCGTTAATATTTCGTAACGAATGGGCCTCCCCCGCTGTGGTTTTCCAGGCGGGAGACGCCGTCCTGGGTAATTCCCAAGCTCTTAGCCATGGGAACCTAAGTTAGCTTGCGCGCTTTGCGGAGTTCGGCGAGCGTCTTCTCTTCGGCCATCCGCTCGACGGCGCGGGCTTCTATTTTTTCGCTTCGGGTGCGGGAAGCTGCGTGATCATATCGTCTACGTTGGCGGGCATGTGGTTTCTGTCTATCTTCCGGCCAACGCTTCATGCAGCAGCATTTTTATATATGTCTGGTACTTCAGGCCCTTGGCGGCGGCCTGGCTCTCGGCGCGCCGTATGTCGTTCACATCGAGGCGGATCGTCACCGGCCGTGATCCGCCGATCGCCGCGTCAAGTTTCGCCTGCAACTCTGGCGGCCGAACACCGGCCGTCACTGGAACTCCCGCAGCTATCTGGGCGCTTCGTTCCTTTAGGATTGCCCTAAGCTTTCCACTAAATTCCGCACGGCGGCTATAAACTTCCTTGGCGTAGGCGGCTTCGGCTTCGCGTTCCTTTTTTGTCATGGGCTTTGCTTTGGTCATGTCTCGGTTCCTTTCATTGCGTAGTAGTCTTCCCGTTCCTGTTTGCTGGCGGCCCAGGCGGTGACTGGCCGGACTTTGCCATCTCGCTCTGTCCAGCATACCCAGACGACGGTTCCGGCTTCGGTATGTCCGATTTCGAGGAATCTTTGTTCTTCGTTGCGAACTTCCTCACTGACGGGCAGCGGCGAGTTCAACAGAACCTGCTCTACTTCTTCGGGACGAAGTTTATGCCTGGCGATGTGTCCGAGGTTGTGCTTATCCCAATCGAAACCGCTTGCTTTGCCCGGCGCCATCTATATTAACTGTACATACTATGTACGTACAGTGCAAATGAATCGTGCCTGCCCGGTACCTTCGGTTCAGTATCGATTGCCATCGATTTGGGACTGGGTCCGGGTACCTAGTTCCCATGGTCCAATCTGCGGTTTTCACCTTATCTTTGGCTATGCAAACCAAGAGAGGCCGCCAGCCATGGGTAATACTTTGGCTCTGATGTTCGAATCGATGGCCCGGTACCTGCACCAGTCCATCGACCCCGTTCCCGAGCGACTGTTCCACCTGATGACGGGCGTCGTTTTGATCACCGTCGCCCTGCGAGTCCGCCGATCTTTCGAATAGCTAGTTGGCCTTCGCCGTAGGCCTCGTCGGATACGCCGCTTCTAATGCGGCATAAAGCTGCAGCACAGGATGCCCGGTCAGGTGTAGCGCCTGCAGCGTCTTTCCAAACTCATTGCCGTGCAACGACCGCGTCAGTTCAGCCATCGACTCCACCTGCGAAAACCAGATCAGCGGGTCGATATGCGGCGCATTCATCAGTAAAAACGCAATATACTGCTGCAGCGCCCGCTCCCTTGTCGGACCCGCCGGCTCCGCCATCAACACCCCCGCCCACAACTGCGACTGCCGGTAGAAAAACTCTATATCGGATTCATCGCCCCCGCGCGTGCGTCCCTCAATCGATTGAATATACTTTTGCATCTGCTCGCGCCACTCCGGCGTATCTTTCTCGGCGGCCGACAATCCGCGGCCTTTGTTGCCGAACAGTAGTTCCTGAAACAGCTTCGTCTGCCGCTGGGTGCTTTCGGTTTGCGCGAACGAACCCAGCTTTGTCTCTTCGGCAGTCCCTGCCGGCTTCATCAGATCGGCGTTTAACGGCTGCTCAAATGTCCGGTTGAACAGCTCCCACGCATCGCGCCTTGCCTGCTCCTGTGACCCGGGCTTCCGGGACTCCTCGCAAGCCGTCGCCTCCAGCCCAGCCTGCATCCACGCCCGCCATCCCTCGGCCAGCGCGGCCGTCGGCCGCACCTTGTACAAATGCTGGAGTTTACGCGGAGTCTCATACAGTGCCGCGGTGAACGGCCGGTCATTCGCTGGAAGTTCCCTCAGCTTCTGCCCGATCGCCCCCGCCAGCGTATCGAGCTCCTCCGGCGTATTCCGCCTCTGAAAAATCAGGTCAATGGCCGGCGCCAACTCGCCGTGTGTTTGTATCGATTGGATCATCGGAAGTGGATCGGCTTCAACGCTCGCCGCCACCCGATACCATCGCGAAGCGTCCTCCAACAGCGGGTCCTTGCACGCAGCCTGTGACAGCGCCGGACGGGGCAGTTCGCTGAAGGCTTTCTTCGCCGCCGCCGGATCCAGCCGGCGCAATTGCTCGATCGCCCGTAGCCGTAGTGTGAGCGAATCCAGCCCCTGCCCATATGCGACGTTCCAAAGCATTGCCTGCGAGTCCAGCGCCACGATGCCCGGCGCCAGCTTCTTTCCTACCGGATGCCGCGCCGCCCCAGCCAAAGTCAGCGCTTCCTTCGCAATCTCCAACTGCCATTCGCGCGTCGGAATGGCGTCGGCTTCCAGCAGATGCAGCAACCCGCGAGCCGCAAACTCCGGCGGCGCCGAACGAGCCAGCTCAGTCAGCGCGAAGGTCTGCGGGTAAGCGGCTCGCCGCTCCTCCCGGTCCTGCGCCGTCATCGCGGTGGCCAACGCTACAAAAAGTACAACAAACCGCACCCTTCCAGTATCGCCGGATCTCCTTCCCCTCGGCCACCCGAACACGCCGATAGGCTTCCATCTCGAGCACCAGCGCGTACATGCCTCACGGTACAACTATCCTCTCCTGCAGGTCCGGTGCCAATGCCCGAAAATGCCGGATGTTAAACGTGTAGAGCCGTTGACACCCCGCCTTGCGTGCTGCGCGAATATGGACGCCGTCGTGGATCGCCCCGCCAGTCCAGCCTGCCGCGGCACATTCGACCATTACTTCGCGGTACTCGGGAGCGGACAATGCAACCAGTTCAACCCAAGGGAGTATTGTCTGCTCGATCATTTGGCGGGCTTCGGAGGGATATATCGGCGGAGTGAATGGAGTACGGGTCAGCACGGAATAGAGCTCCGTGAGGCCATGCGCGCTCATGAATCCGTCAACCTTTCTGCGCTTGGCCGAGACCAACAGGGCCGCAGCGGGCGCGTGGTGTGGGTGATCCTCCACGAGACCCGCCACCAAAACGGAGGTGTCGAAGTAGACTTTCATTCGTCAGTCAATGAACGAATTCGATCTGCGCGGTCGTCGTCCACCAGACGGTTCCAATCGATGCCCTTGGGTAGTTTGCCGCGATGCACCAATAAGCCGTCGCGCATCACCAGCGAAGGCCGCTGCCGGACGGGTTTTAGCACTACGCCTTCGGCGGTCTCCTGTAACTCGAGGTCCGTTCCTGCCTTCAGGCCAAATCGATCTCGGACTGGCTTGGGTAGAACAACGCGGCCGGCGCCATCAATCTTCAGCGTCATACCATTCCAACATACCATCTGCCATTGGCGATGGCAGTTTACAAATCGAAGCCCTGAAATCCGCGCCGGCCACTGCCACAACCGGCAGTTTCGAATCAGGAGTTGCGAAGTATGTCCGCCGGGTTCAGTGACGCCGCCCGCCGCGCCGGAAGCCAGGCCGCCAGCACCGCAATCGCGCTCAGCGCCGCCACCGCAAGCGCCCAGGTCGCTACATCCGTCGGTTCGACCCCGAACAGAAACGCCGCGATCGAGCGCTGCGCCACAACAGACAACGCCAGCCCCGCGCCTATGCCGATCGCCGCCAGCCGCAGTGCGTCCATCAACGTCAGCTTGGCAAGGTCGCCGCCCGTCGCGCCCATCGCCAGCCGCACCCCGAACTCCGATTCCCGCTGCGCCACAATGTACGCCATCACGCCATAAACCCCCGCCAGCGCCAGCATCACCGCCATCAGTGAAAACGTGCCCAAAAGCACCGTCCGGAAGCGCGGAAGCGCAATCGAGTCGGAAACCATATTGCCGAGCGTCTGGAATCGCAGCGCTACATCCGGTCGGTCGCCCAGAATCGTCCGCCGCACTGGCTCGGTCAACATACCCGGATCGCCGCTCGTTCGCAAGACGAGCTGCAATTCGTCGGCGTACATCGGATGCTGCTCATAGGGCATATAGATCTCGGCAGTCGGAGCCGTATCCGGCGACGCGCTTCGGACATCGCCCACAACGCCCACAATGGTCATCCACGACGGCTTATCCAATCCGCATTGGATCCGCTTGCCGATTGGATCTTCCTTCGGGAACTGCTGCCTCGCCAAAGATTCGCTCACGATCGCTACAAACGGGGCGTCAATCGTATCCCGTTGCGTAAATTCCCGTCCCGAGCGAAGCGGGATTCCCAAGGTCTGAAAATACTTCGCCGCCGCCAACCGCAGCCGCGCCTGCGGCAGGTCAGCCAGCCGCCCCGTCGTCCAATCGCTTTTGCCTTCAATGATGAAAGCGCCCGAAGAATTATAGGTTCCACTCGGAACACCCATCGCCGCCGAGTTCGATTCCACGCCCGGCAACTCCGCCAGCTTCGACGAAATCTGCGCAAACCACCGCCCCGCCGCCAGTTGCGACGCGTCGGCGCCGCTCGCCGGCACCGCCGTATACGCCACCAGAACGCCCCCGGTCCGGAAACCCAGATCGACCTCATTCAGCTTCAGGAAACTCTTGAAAATCAAACCCGCCGAAAGCGCCAGCACGAACGCCAGCGCGATCTCGGCCGCCACCAGCACCCGCCGCAGCCGGTTGGCTCCGCCGCCAATAATTCCGCGCCCGCCTCCCATCTTCAATGCGCCTTGAATATCCAGCCGCAAGGCGTGCCACGCCGGAATCAGCCCGAAAATCACCGTAGCCGCCAGCACCAGCGCGAAGGTAAACCCAAGCACCGTCGGGTCCATCGAAACCTCGGAAATCCGCGGCGTGTTCGGCGGCGCCAGCGCCACCAGCGCCCGCAGGCCGGCGTAAGCGATCCCCAAGCCCACCACCGCCGCCAGTGTCGCCAGCGCGAACGATTCGGCCAGCAGCATGCGCACAATCGCCCACGATCCCGCTCCCAGCGCGTTGCGAACGGCGATCTCCCGCGCCCGGCCCGCGCCCTTTGCCAACAAAAGATTCGCGACATTGGCGCAAGCGATCAGCAGCAGCACCAGTACCGCGCCCAGCAGCGCGTTCAGCGTCTCGCGCGAATTCGAAACCATCGTCTCCTGCAGCGGCGTCGCGCGAAACGTCTTGGTGCTGTGGGTTTTAGGGAACTGCTGTTTCAGCCGCTGCGCGATCCCCGTCAATTGCGACTGCGCGGCTTCCATCGATTGGTCCGGCCGCAAACGGCCCAGCCCTCTATAGTTATGTGCCGTGCGGTTCTGGTTCTGCGGAGCCGCCGGCGCCATCAGCCAAACGCTGGTCTTCGGCGGAAACTGCTGCGCCGTCGGCAGCACGCCCACAATCGTGTGGCTGGCGTCCTGCAAAATCACCTGCTGTCCCAGCGCCGCGTCTGTCGAACCAAAAATGCGCGAAGCGAAATCCGCCGTCACCACCGCCACCGGGTCCTTGTCCGAAGCCGCGAATCCGCGCCCCGCCGCCATCAACTCCACACCCAACGTGCGGAAGAAATCGGAGCTCGCATACGCCGCCCCCGCGAACTCCGCCCCGTTCCGCGTCCGGACGTTCACTTGGCCGCCGTAATAGTAGGTGAACGATTCGAAAGCCGAAACGCCTTCCTTCAGGTCCATATAGTCGCCGCCGGAGAGCGCGCTGCGCACGCCCGTTGTCACCGCCGCAATCCGTTCGGCGTTCGGGTAGGGCAGTGCCTTCAGCAGTACGGCGTTCACGACGCTGAAAACGGCGGTCGCTCCCCCCATTCCCAATGCCAGTATGGCGACCGCCAGCGCCGTGAATCCGGGGTTCCGGAGTAGACTGCGCAGCGCTAAAGTTATGTCACGGGCCATGGTCAACTATTATGCCGCGTTCGCAACCCGCTTTGTCACAAATTGGAACCGGGAAGCGTTTTACTTTTGTGGATGTTGAATCGCTCTTTGCCAGCCACTACGATCGTGTCGCCCGGCTTATCGCACGAGTTATCCGCGACCCGGGACGCGCCGAAGAGCTGGCCGTCGATGTCTTCATCAAGTATTCGCGTAACACGCCCGCCAATGGGGTCAATCCGGAGGGGTGGCTGTGCCGGACCGCCGCGCGAATGGCCTTGGATGAGTTGCGGGCCCAGGCCCGGCGAACGCGCTATGAGCCGTTCCTGCGGCTGATAGGCCGCGCGGCGACGCCGGAAGAGCTCCACCACCAGGGGCAGGAGCAGGAGCGCGTCCGAGCTGTCCTGGGGGCGCTTTCGCCGCGGCAGGCCGAGTTACTCGTGCTGCGAAACGAAGGCGTCAGTTATGAGGAGTTAGCGGCGGCACTAACGCTGAACCCGGCCTCGGTCGGGACTCTGTTGAGCCGGGCGCAGGAAGCATTTCGAAAGGAGTATGTGAAACGTTATGGATCCGAAAGCTACTGAATCATTCGTGGGTAAGCGGTTGGCGGCGCTCGAAGCGTCCCCGGCCTGGACCCCGGACCAATCCCGGGCGTTGCAACGATACCGCGCCCGCCGGACCGCCCGCCGCCGGCGCTTGCTCTGGGCCGCCGGAGGCGTTGCCGCCTGCGCCGGCGCACTGGCCTTCCCGGCAACGCGCGTTCTCGCTGAGCGCTGCATCGACGCTTGCGTCGCCGAAACCGTCGCTGTCGGCCAGCGCCTCGGAATCGGCGCCTCGCCCGGCTTCTCGCTTGTCGATCAAACCGGCAAATCCGTCCGCCTGTCTGACTTCCGCGGAAAAGTGGTACTGCTGAACTTCTGGGCCACCTGGTGCCATCCCTGCACGAAGGAAATGCCCTGGTTCACAGAATTCCAGTCGAAGTACGATGCGCAAGGTCTCGTGGTCCTCGGCGTATCGATGGACGAAGACGGTTGGGCCGTCATCCGGCCGATGCTGGCCAAAGCGCCCGTAAACTACCGCATCCTGCTGGGCAACGAGGGAGTCGCTAAGGAGTTCGGAGGCATCAACACCTTGCCGTCGACATTCCTGATCGACCGCGCGGGACGTGTGGCCATAACCCACGACGGCATCGTTTCACGCGACACCTTCGAGCGCGAATTACAGGCTGCTTTGTCGACGCGCTGACGCCCTGATATCTTCTTTAGCGTGAGAATCGTTGCCAAGGCGGCCGGCCCGGCGTTACTCTGTGCACTCGCCGCGTGTACTCCCGCTGTTCAGCCACTCCGTGACAGTCCCGCGTGGGGCGTGGATCAGAAGTTCATGAAAGAGAGGGAAGCTATCCGCCTGATGCCCCCCGCTGAGGTTGCGAACCTGGAGGTGGCCCTGCGCAAACACCCGGACGACCGCGACACCCGCCGTAAGTTGCTCGAGTACTACTCAGTGAGTCGAGGGGCGCAGTATGCCGAAGGCCGCCGGCGCCACATCCTTTGGCTTGTCGAAAACCACCCGGAAAGCGAACTCCTCGGGCAGCGCGGAGAAATCGTTCCGGAGGCGAGATCGTTGTGGTTGAAGGCCATAACCGGGAAAAGCACTTCACCGGAAACGCTGGTAAACGCAGCCAGCTACTTGATGAGAACCGACAACGCACTAGCCGAGGAGTTGTTGCTGCGTGCGCACGCCGTCCGGCCCGAAATGAATGTGTCGTCGAAGCTCGGAGTACTCTATGCCTACGCCATCGTTGGTGCGGATCCGGTAGCGGCGAAGAAGGCGAAAGCGAAGTTGTCGGTATCCAGCGATCCCATCATTCTGCGGCACGCTGGCTATGCGCTAAATCCCCCGCCTCGCGCCAAAGGAGACCTCCATTCCGAACACAGATCGTTAGGCCTAACGTATTTGGAGAGATCTATTGAACTCGACCCGCAATCTTGGACAACACAAGAGTTTGTGCAGATGCTGAAAGCAGCTGAGGCGCGCCAGATTAAATACTCGCTCCCATTTCGGGAGTCTTTTGACGATGCCGCCAAACTTCCTGAACCGGAACGGCTCCTTTGGCTCGCACAAGTCGCCCAGTCGGCCTACCTGCATGGGGCGACCGACAGCCGGGCTGAACATTTTGCGCTGGCACGAAAGTGCGTTGATGAGGTTCTCCGGCTCGCCCCGACAAGTACGAATGATCCAAACTATAGCCGAGCAGTATTAGCGGCGAATCTCATTTCCGGGCTATTCGCGATGCACGACGGAGATCGGGGGCGCGCCGTGCGCCATATGCAAGCGGCGACCGAGGTACCGCCCGCCGACTATCTGGCGCAGTACTCTGAATTCGCAGCCCATCGCCTCGCCGCGTGGCTGTTAAAAGATGGCGAACGGCAAACCGTAATCGCATTCCTCGAACGTCTTGCCGCCATGCCACACGCGCCAAAAACCTCAATCAGCGAGGCCATTGAAGATATCCGCAAAGGATTCAAGCCTCGCTGGTATCCGGTTTAGGTCGACTTCTTCGGCGCTTTCAACAACGGAATCACCAGATCCCTCAAGTTCTTCTCCTCGTTCTCGAAGAACTTGTCGCCCCCTGGAAACTGGTGCCGGATCTGCCCGTTGCGGTCGATGATGAGCACATTGGGGAAAGACATCATCAGCATCACCGGATGCTGCAGCAGTTGGATCACTGGCTCCCGCTCGGACCAGCCGACCGGGAAGTCCAGATTGAACTGCTTCATGTAGTCTTCCGTCAGCATGTGCGCCATTTCGTTGACGGCAATACCGATCGACGCCATGCCCTGGGCGCCTAATTCCCGCTGGACCCGGTTGATTCCCTGAGAAGCCTTTTGGCAGTGCGAACAGGTGGTCAGCAGGACCTCCACGACCAGCACCTTGCCCTTGAACTCGCTCAGCTTGACGTGCTTTCCGCTCGCCATTTTCACCTTGAAATCCGGCGCGGGGCGGGGAAGGTCGGCGGCAGCAATAGAAAAGGCCGTCAGGGTGGCAAGTGCGAAAAAGCGCATACGTTTTATTCTATTCCCTCGAGAATCGAGACGCGGGTCCCTTCCTGTTTGACGGTCTTCGATCCGGATCGTTTCGTCTTTGCCGGAAGGACCTTCTCTTCGTACAGCTTGCGGAACTCACCCGCCGATTCCGCCGTATCAAACTGCACCGCAAACGCCAGCACCGGCCGCTTGGTCTCTTTATGTTCCAGGATTCGGTACTGGCCGGCGCGCCATTGCGGCGACAACTTATCCGCTGTCGCCTCATCGACAAACTGCTTCAACAACACGTAAAGGTCGAATTCACCCAACTCGCCTTCGATCGCCTCGGTGTAGCGGCCGGAATTCGGCACGCCCGGTGCCTTCACCTTCGCCTGTTTCCGAGTGCCGAAGTAGAGATCCGGATGGATGATTTCGCGGGTACTCTGCGGCGGCTTGCGGAAGACTTCGGCAAAGCCGGCGTCGCCCCGCTTTTCGATCACCGCCTGCTGGAACAGCAGTCCGCGCGTATACGGGAACAGCAGACTCTCGCGAATATAGAGCGGTGCGCCCGAAAGCTCCGGATACTGGCTCAGCCCCATCGAACTCGCATTGACGAACATCTGCACCATCGCCTTATCGGTCTTTAGCGATTGGCCGGTCTTCTTCGCCATCAGCTCGTACATCAGCCACTGCGCCTGACCCTCCATCACCGCCATTCGTGCCGTCGCCGAATCGTCGTTCCGGCCCTGCTGAATGTACTTCTCCAAGTGAAAATGCTGGTCGGCCAGGGCGTGAGCGAGCTCGTGCACCAGCACGAACCGCTGCGAGATTTCCGGAGCGCTTTCGAGCATGAACATCTTCTTCTTCCGGTAGTCATAGAAAGCCGCGGCCTGTTCCGTCAGCAGGCTCACCGTCGATTCCCTCAGGTTGTAATTCTCCGGAACGAACCCAAAGAGCTTCAGCGTCAGTTCCTCGACGCGAATTTCTTCCGGTTTCACGGTTTCGTCGATCCGCGTCTGCAGAAATTCCTTCAGTTTTTCGCGGGTAATAAAATCCCGCTCCACTTTTGTCTTGGCCGGCAGGCCGGTAAGTTTCGCGAGTTCTTCAAGCGTCGGATCGATCTGGTCGAAGAGGTCTTTGCTGGAGGGTTGGGCGCCGAGGGCGGAAACGAAGAGAAGAAGGGTGGTAATTAGACGGAGCATTCTTTGGCGTCCATGGAGCGAGTGTAATAAATGAAGGCGGCGCCGGCGGCTGTTGCAATCACCGCGGCGAAAGCCAAAACCGGGCGCGGCGAGGAGCGGTCGGCGGCCCATCCGGTAAAGAAGCTGCCGATGGGCAACATGCCAACGGCCATCATCGTGTAGAACGACATCACCCGTCCGCGGAAGCGTTCGGCGACAATTGACTGCACCAGGGCATTATTGGCCGCGTTCTGCCGGAAGTAGGCATAGCCGGCCACGAAACTGGCTGCGGCCACCATCCAGAAATCCGGCGCCAGCGCATAGGCGAGCAACGCCAACCCATACAGCAGCGCGCCCCGGCCGGCAACCTTCAGCATCCCGTCGCTCGAGGTCATGCTCGCCAGTCGCGCCACGCCGAGCGTTGCGCCGAGCCCGAACGCCGCCAGCAGAATCCCCAGCCCCGTCGATCCCTGATGAAACAGGCCATCGGCGATGAACGGCGCCAGCACCAACGGCGGCGCGTTCGTGAGCGTCATGATGCCGCATAGAGCCAACGGATTGCGAATGGCCGTATTAGCCCAGGCGTAGCGGGCGCCTGCGGCCATTCCTTCCTCGCCCTCGTGTTTCTCCCGCGGAGCGGCCGCCGGCATTTTCAATAGCAGAAGCGACGCAAGAACCGCCAGAAAGCTCACCGCGTTGATGCTGAAACAGAGACCTTCGCCGAACACAGCTACCAGCACGCCGCCCAGCGACGGACCCAGCGTGCGCGCGACGTTAAAAGCAACCGAGTTGAGCGAGATCGCGCCCAACAGATCCTCTTTCGAGGTCAGCAGGATCATCAGCGACTGGCGCGCCGGGATGTCGAACGTATTCGCCAAACCGAGAACTACGGCGAGCGACATGATCTGGCCGACATTCACGCGATTCGTCAGGGTGAGAAACGCGAGAACGCTGGCATGGGCGAGGAAAATCGTCTGCGTGATGAGGATGATCCGGTGGCGGGGGAAGCGGTCGGCCGCCAATCCGGCGACAGGGCTGAGCAGCAGAATGGGGATGTGCGTGCAGAGCGTGGTAAGTCCCTGCAAAAAAGGCGAATGTGTAAGCCGGTAGATCAGCCAGCTAAGCGCGACGCTCTGGATCCACGTACCGATCAGGCTGACGGCGAATCCGGAAATGAAAATTCGAAAATTTCGATGCTGAAGAGCGCGAAAAGCAACCGAGCGTCCCGTCACCGGGGCTCGACCACCGATTCAACTTCCAGCGACGGCATGGTGCGCGGATCGGGCGGCGGCGCGGAGACGGCCTTTACAACGATGGACTTGCCATCCAGCGCGCGAATAGCGCGAATGGTGTCGTTGCTGGGCGCGGCGAGGTTGTAGACCTTGTCGATGCCATCGACTTCAAAACGCCATTGGCCTTCCCCGGTGAGCGGCCGGCCCTTGACGGTGACGTAAGCGTTCCTCGGCGTGAATCCGACGCCCTTTATGGCGTCGCGGAGCCGTTCCAGCGTCACCTTGTTGCCGGGCAGCAGACTGAAATCGGCGCTGTTCTGCGGCCCGACCACCACTTTTTCGACGCCCTTCATTTTCTTCAGCCCCTGCTCAAGCGTTTGGACGCAAGTCAGGCAGTCCATTTGGCTGATTTCGATGCGCACCTGAATAAACTCAGCCGGGAGAGTGGCCGCGGCGGCCAATAGGAGCAGGACCATGCGCATAAGACCAGTGTAGCGCGGGGATTACTTACTTACGTCAAACAGGTAAGTATGGAGGAGTTCGCCGCCGGTTGTGGAGAGGTCGGCGGTATAGCGGCCGGGCGGTAAAGGCGCGGTCATGGTATGGGTGTGGAACCCGTTGCCGCACGGTTTACGGGATTCGTCTTTGATTACCGAGTCCGCGGTTTTGATCGCGACCACGCAGTCGCCGGTTGGCGCGGTGTCCTGGTAGGTGAGTTGAAGCGCCGTGGGCCGATCCGGGGTCATCGTGACTTTCGGGATCTCGGCTGCACCCCGCAGTGTGCCCGGATGGAGGGCGAACGTTACGGCGACGCGTTCGGGTTCACGGGTACGTAGGATCGGGATCGCGAGGCCGATTAGGAAAACCGCGGCGATGCCAATCGCGAATGGCATCGCGCTGCGGCGTTTGGCAGATTTGGCGCTTGCCAGGGCGACAGCGGTGGCGAGGCGGTCCAACTGGCCGGTTGCGGCCAGGTGTTCGTGGAGAAGGGCGGCGTCTTCGGGCGGGAGCTGCCCGGCGGCGTAGGAATCGATCCAGTTGTCTTCCTGGTCCTTGAGCTGATCGGAGAGTTCCTGATCGGCGATTAGCCGCTCCCGTAGTTGATTGCGCTCATCGTCGTCGTGCAGTGTGAGCATGTATTGGCGGAAGAGATCGTTCACGGCTTGCCCTTCCTGTCTGTAGTGGAATTGGAAGAGGGAGTATCACGCCCAATTTGTTTACGTATGCAGGTCTCGAGGCGCTCACGGAGCCGGAGAGCGCGGTTGCGAAGCGCATTCAGCTCCAGTCCGAGATCGGTGGCGAGTTTTTGCCGGTTCAGGATGCGGGCCGATTGGTCGCCTTGATAGTAAGCGAGAAGGAGATCCCGTTTAGCCGGTTCCCATGTTGCTAGACATGTTTCGAGCGCCGCGTGGTGGTGTTCGACCTCCGATTCCGAAGGCGGGGCGGGGACGTCAGTGAGCGGCTGCAGGCGTTGGCGGCGCGCGCCTTCTTCTTTGAGCAGGTTGCGCGCAATGCCGTTGAGAAAGGCGGGTATGCTGAGAACGCTTTCCCCTTCGTCGAGCCGGCGCGCGAGCCGGGTGAGAGCGTCGTCGGCGAGCGATTCAGGGTCGACGGCATGCTCCCAACGGAAGACGCGGACAAGGCGTTCGTGGAGCGCTTCGTAGCGAACGGCGGCCTCGGCGCGGTCCGGGTGCAGTGCAGCAAGGAGGCGATCGAAGCTCTCAGCGGTGAGGGCCCACTTGGGAGACATCGATTCTATTGTCTGTCAGGCAGGGCTTAAGATGGCAGTTTGGATATGAAAGCTGCCATTCTTCTTACTACCTTCGTGCTCGCGATTTCCGCGCAGGAGGATACCGGGCTCCGCTTCCTGCGCGATCACACCGATTACGGCGCGTTGCGCACGCAGTTGATAACTCGCGAACGGCAGCGCGCCTTTGCCTTGCTGGACGCGCGGGAGGCGAGCGTAGCGAAATGGACTCGTGCCGATGTGCAGGCACGCCGGGCCGCGGTGAGGGAGAAGATGATCCGGGCCTTGGGCGGACTTCCGGAGCGAACGCCGTTGAATGCGCGCGTGACGGGAACGATTGAAGCCGATGGGTACCGGATCGAGAAGATTATCTTCGAAAGCCAGCCGCGGTTCTACGTGACGGCGAATTTGTACGTGCCGACCCGGGGGACGGGGCCGTTCCCGGCGGTGTTGTTCCCGCTCGGGCATGAGGAGGGCGCCAAGGCACATTCGGCCTGGCAGCAGGTGCTGATAACGTTCGTCCGGAAGGGGTATATCTGCCTGGCGTGGGACACGATCGGGCAGGGCGAGCGGGTACAGCTTTATGATGAAGACTTTTCGGCGTCGAAGGTGGTGCGGTCGACGACGGAGCATACGATTACGGGGGCACAGACGCTGCTGGTGGACGGCTCGCTGGCGCGGTACACGATCTGGGATGGGATTCGGGCACTGGACTATCTGGTGTCGCGGCCGGAGGTGGACGCGAAGCGGATCGGGTGCACGGGGAACTCGGGCGGAGGGACGCACACGGCGTATTTGTCGGCGCTGGATGACCGGATTCAAGTGGCGGCGCCGTCGTGCTACATCACGTCCTGGCGGCGGCTGTTGCAGACGATAGGGCCGCAGGATGCCGAGCAGTGCATTCCGCCGTTTCTCGCCGATGGGTTGGATCACGCGGACTTCATTCATGCGTTCGCGCCGAAGCCGTACATGATTCTGTCGGCGGTACGGGACTTCTTCTCAATTACGGGGGCGCGCGAGTCTTTTGCGGAGGGGAAGCGAATTTACGACATGCTCGGCGTGTCCGGGAATCTGGCGATGACGGAGGCCGATGACGGACACGGGTATAACCACGAGCGGCGCGTCGCGGCATACAAGTGGTTCGACAAGCATCTAAAGGGGACCGATGAGACGACGCCGGATGCGCCGGTGGCGGTGCGCCTGGAGGAGGAGCTGTGGGCGACGAAGACGGGGCAGGTGCAGACGTCGCTGGGAGGAGAGACGGTATTCAGTTTGAACCGTGCGCGGGCGAATGCGTTGCGGCCGGCGATGCCGGCTCCGGAGACGGTTCGGAAGTTAATCGGATTCGAGGCTGGAACGGGCGTGCCGGTGGTGAAGCCGTTTGGGGTGCTGCACCGGGCGGGATACCGGATAGAGAAGCTGGTGTATGTGAGCGATGCCGGGATTGAGATTCCGGCGGCGTTGTATTTGCCGGATGGAGGCGGCAAGCGCGGGGCGGTGGTGTATGCCGAAGGGCGTGGGAAGTCTTTCGCGGCGGGAGAGGTGGAATCGCTGGTGCGGCAGGGATTGGTTGTGTTGTCGATCGACGCTCGGGGCTTTGGAGAGACGCGGAATGCGAGGGATGACAATGGGTCGGATTGGCCGCGGTACTTCGGCGACTACGACAGCTCGATGACGGCGCTGCTGACCGGCGAAACGGTGCTTGGCGGGAGGGTGCGGGACATTTCACGGGGGATTGACTTGCTGACGGCGCGGCCGGAAGTCGACGCGGCGCGGATTTTCGGGGTAGGGCGGGGAACGGCCGGGCCGGCGATGCTGCATGCGGCGGCCTTGGATTCGCGGCTGCGGGCGATTGCGCTGGACCGGTCGTTGGAGAGTTACCGTTCGGTGGTGGATCACCGGCTGCACCGGGACATTTTCGAGCAGATTGTGCCGGGTGTGCTGCGGTACTACGATCTGCCGGTGCTGGCGCGGATGATGGGGCAGCGGCGGTTGACGCTCGTGGATGCGACCGATCCGGTCGGTGCGTTTGCACCGCTGGAGCGGGTGAAGGCGGCGTATCCGGAGGCGAACGTCGTACGGCGCAAGCCGGGGGACACGGCGGCGACGCTGTTTGGGTTTTCCGGAGAGTAATTCAGGCGAGCTTGGTTAACATGACCCTACATCACGCAAGGAGCTGCAACCATGGAGCGTAAGTCGCCACATTTAACCAATTCCCGGCCCGGACACATCGACCGGCGATCACTTCTCGACTTGTTCAAGTACGCTGCCAGCGGGCTCACAGTTGCCGCCTGGGCCCAGGAGGCGAAAGGGACCCACCCGGCCTCCGCCCGCGTCCTCGATCAGCTCAAAACACGCTTCACGTTCCAGATCTCGGTCGACGTCGCCACCTTGCCGCAGGGCCTGGGTGTTGCCAGTGCGGCGCTGAAGGGCGGTGTCCACATTGTTGAAATGGGGACGCCGCTGCTCAAGAACGAAGGTGTCGCCAATGTTGTGCCAGCCTTCCGCAAGCAGTTTCCCAACGCGCTCCTCCTGGCCGATATGAAAACGATGGACGGCGGCGCCTCAGAGGCCCGCGGCGTCTATGCCGGCGGGGGTAACATCGTTGATTTCCTCGCACTCGCGGGCGTGGATACGGCGAAGGCGGTCTGCGCCGTCCGCGACGAGTTCCGGCGCAACGGCTCCGAACTCCCGCGGCTCGCCTTTGCCGATATTCTGGTACCGCACCAGGGCCCGGCCGCGCAGGCCGCGGTGGTTGCGCTTCGTATGCTGGAGGCCGGTGTAGACGCGGTCGGCATTCATCTACAGTCCGACGCGCGGCGCGCCTCCCCCAAGCTCATCGAGAACGACTACCTCGGTGAAACGGCGCGCGCCATCTTCGAGCGGGTCGGGAAGTCCGCGCCGGTGCAGGTAGTTGGCGGGCTCCACGGAGCGCAGGCCAAACGCCTTGCAGCCGCGGGGTTGCGCGCCTTCGTTATAAGCGGAAATCTCGGCCAGCCGGATACCGTCACCCGCTACAACCTGCCACCGGACCAGATCGAACGCCTCATTGCCGGCTTTATCGCCGAAGTTTCAAGTGCTAAGTAGCCTGCGCTAAAAGACCAGCCGTAAGCCCAATTGCATTTGCCGGTTGGAGCGAGCCGTCGCACCGATGGTTCCGTATGCGGGGTTGCCGACCGCTGCGTTGGGCTGTCCCAGTTGAGGTGTATTCGCCACGTTGAATGCTTCGGCCCGGAACTCCAGGCGGGATGCCTCGCTGATGAAAGGCAGCCCGAAGTTGCGCTGCATACTCGCGTCGAACGAAACCACGCCCGGCCCGGTCAAGATGTTGCGGCCCGCGTTGCCGTGCGTGAAGGCGGCCGGAAAGACGAATGCCGCGGTGTCGAACCACCGATCCACCGATGGATTCTCGAGCGATCCATTCGCTATGCGGTTCGGCCAGTTCGTAGAACCGGTGTTGGCGTTGTCGAAGTTCAGTGTAACCGTGTAGGGAATGCCGCCGGAGAACGTGCCGATTCCGCTCATCGCCCAGCCCCCAAGGATGGCCGCGCCGGCGCCTGAGGTCAGGTGAGCGCGCCCCTTGCCGAATGGCAGTTCATAAAAACCCGAAAAAACAGCGCGATGGCCGGTGTGGTGATCGCTCAGCCCGTAGTTCAAGCGCCGGTTGGTCGAGTCGACAATGGCGCCGGAACCCGAGGATCCGCCGCACCCATCGCACAGGTCGATGCTCGTCTGCATGTCGAGCGAGCGCCCGAACGTGTACACACCGAGGAGGCTGAACCCATTGGTGAAGCGCCGCTCCAGCCGCGCCGACATTCCGTGGTAGCTCGAGGTCACCCAAGGCTCCACCTGTATGATCGAGCCGCTGGTGATCCTGCCACGATAGGGCCTCCGGTTGTTCACGGCTCCGGCGCCGGGGGCCGGTTGGTTCCCTTCAAAAGCGCCATACAGCTTCACGCCATGATTGCCGACATAGTTCAATTCGAGAATCGTGGACTTGCCCAGGTCCTTTTGCACGGAAAGATTCCATTGCTCCACGTAAGCGGTGGTATTGCGCTGCGGCCACGCACGTATCTGCACGGTTCCGAGCGGATCGAGCTTATAAGCCGACGGATCGATCGGCGCCGGCCGCTGGGGCAGTTGGCCGGAGAGCGGAATCGTCGAGGAGACGTTCAACTGGTCGCTGGTTACGGTATAACCGCCAAAGCCCACGAAGGGCGGATTGTTGGTCGGACGCTGCGACACGCCGAATCCTTCGTCCTGCGCATAAAAGAAGCCAAAGCCGCCGCGCACGACCGTCGAACCGGGAGCGCGCCAGGCGAACCCGAATCGCGGCGCAATGTTGTTCAGATCCGTCGTCGCGAGCGCCCTGGGCTGCCTGGGATCGCCTGCCATCACATACTGCCCGAACAGCGGACTGCCGCCGTCGAGGATCAAGTTCGCAAGCCGATTGTTGGCATCGTAAAACGGCGACGTGATCTCGTAGCGAATGCCGAAGTTCAGCGTGAGGGTCCGCGAGAGGTTCCAATCGTCTTGCGCGTACCAGTAATAATTCCTGGCCCGCTCGTTCGCATCCGAGGGCGTTCCGATGGTGATAGTGTTCGGATAGCCCAGAAGCACGTCCGCAACGGGTGAGCCTGTTCCCGGCCTGGCCAGGGGGTTCTGGGTGAAAACTCCCGTGAAACCCCAGGCGCCGCGTCCCTGCAAGGTTGCAAATGTCGGCACGTCGATGTACTGGAAGTCGAATCCCATTTTCAGCGTGTGCTTGCTACGCACCCAGGAGAAGTTATCGGAGATGTTCCAAACAGCCGATTTCTTGAAAATCGGATTGTTTCCGAAGTTTGGCGGAAACTCTCCGATCGTCGGATAGCCATTGACGGCAAACGTCGGGATCGACGACGTAACGCGCGGGTCGAGCGAGCCGGGGATAATCTCGTCCTTTGGCAACGTCGCATCGGAATCGAGCTCCACGTTGTTGTAGGCGAAGCGCAGCTCATTCACTTGGTTCGGCGAAAAGAGCCGCGTGTATCCAAAGCCCCAGGAGCGCGCGGGCAGGTCGCGATTTACGGGGGACTGTGCCGGAGCGGGCACCGCGGGCTGCCGTTCGAAAACCGAAGAGTCGAGCGAGAAGCGCCCGAACAGCGTGTCGTTGTCCGAAACACGAAAGTCGCCGCGGAAGGTCGCGTTGTGCGTGCGGGTGCCTTGCACCGGGTTCGACACGTAATTCCTGGCCGTACCGGGAAGGTTGGGATCGGGATAGCGGTCGACGAGACTCTTTCCTATGCGGTCGAACCGGTTTGCCGGAATCGTCCGATTTGGAAACAAGTCTCGCACCGAGCCCGCGCCCGCCGGATTGGGCCGGGTCGTGAGAGGATCGTAAATCGCGGTGCCGAAAACACCGCCTCGCTCGGCCGCGAGAGGGAGCGTGTTCGTACCCGTCTCGCCTTCGTTGATCTTGGTGCGCTGATAGGCGGCGTGAAACCACGCGCGATTCCTGACCACAGGCCCGCCAAAGGATCCGCCGAACTGGTGCTGCAAAAACAATGGCTGCTTGGCCGACGCGGGTAGGAAGTAATCGCGGGCGTCCATTTTGTTATTGCGGAAATACTCGAAGGCGGAGCCGTGGAACGCGTTGGTTCCGGACTTCGAGACCACGTTCACAACGGCGCCCGCCGACGAGCCGTACTCGGCAGAGTAGTTCGAGGTCTGCACTTTGAATTCGCCGATAGCCTCCAGCGACGGACGCATTGCGTCGCGCGCCCGATTGTCCAGGCCGCGGAGATAGCTTTGGTTGCGGGCGCCGTCGAGTAGGAACGCGTTCTGCAGGCCGCGATTGCCGTAGGCGGAAAACGTGCGGTCGCGAGTTCGCGAGTTAGGCACGGCGCCGGCCGAAAGGTTTCCCAGTTGCAGGTAGTTGCGCCCGTTCAACGGCAGTTGCTGCATGGTGCGCTCATCGATAACCTGGCCGACCGTATTCGACTTTTCCTCCAGCAGTTCGGCGTTAGCTGAAATCGTGACGCTCTCGGTGGTCACGCCGGTTTCGAGCGTCAACCGCAAGGTCAGCGAATCGTCGACGCGCAGCACAATGCCGGAGCGCACCAGTTTCTTGAAACCCGCGGCGGATGCTTCAACGGTGTACACCGAAGGCCGCAACAGCGGTGCGGCGAAGGAGCCATCGCCGCTTGTAGTCAGTTCGCGCACGATGTCGCCGGTCTCGGAGCCTGATACTCGGACAACGGCTCCGGGCACAACCGCACCGGTGGGGTCGAATACCGTTCCATTAATGGAGCCGGTCGATGTTTGGGCCCAGATCATCCATGGACCGCACACTGCCAGCAAGAGCCTTTTGCACATGTTTCCCGTCGTCTCCCGGTAGCATCATACTGAAAAATTGGACGCAGGCGAACAATTCGATGAGGTCAATTAGGCCGCGTGGTTGCGCCTGAGCGGCCCAGCGCAAGCGCTACTCGACCGGCTGGTTGCGCCGGAGTTCGTCGAACCAGTTCACAACGATGCGCAGCGACTGGTACGGGTCGGTGGGGTTGGCGGGCTTCATCATGAGGAACCGGCCGTCCGGCGCGACGTCGAAGTCCGACTGTGGACCGTTGGACCCGTCGTATGCGTGTGTAATTCGCCGCGGCTTCCCGGCCCTAAGGGAATGCCCCACAATCGTCAAGTCCACTGACATCATGTCCCTTCCATTGACGTAAAACAACTCGCGTCCGGTACGGCTCCAACGCGCATAGGAGCCGCCGTCGCTGGAAATCGGATATGGCGTACCTCCACCGGGAAAGGGTACAACGGATATCTGATTTCCCGATTGGTTCGAGCTGAAGGCAAGCCAGCGCCCATCCGGCGAAAGCGCCGGACGGGCGTATACAAATCGCTCGTCGAGAAAACGTTGAGCCTTGGTCTGGAACAATTCGCCAGCGAATGGCAAGACGTAGAATCGTCCAGGGAAGCGTGATTCCAGGGCCCATTGTCCGTCCGGTGAGACTGCGCCCAAATTACCGGATAGCTTTCCGATTATTTTTGGAGTCCCTGTGTCTTGTACAAATGCGACTTCAACGGGCGCCCCGCGCTCAGAGGTCGAATTTGCGAAGAATCCCTTGCCGTCGGACGCCCAAGCAACCGCACTCGAAGCCGCGGGCCAAGACCGTGTCAACGTCTTACGTGAAAAGTCCCAAATCCAAACGCTGCCGACAATTCCCTCGCCGGGTTCCCGGACTGTGAAGAGAACCCGGCTTCCATCTGGCGAAATCCTGGGACTAGAATAACCTCGCGGCGGCACTGTTAACTCTTCCTCTTTGCCTTCCCGGTCTACCCAGACAGGTTTGACCGGCGCAGATCCGGCCTGGTCGCCTTCCGAATAGATCAGGGTTCCGTTGTTTGAAATGCCGACAAACATCATTGTCCCTGCGCTCGCTACACGTTGGATTACTGGCACCGGATCGCCCAGTAGCTTCCGGCTATTGGGGTCGAAAGGGGCGGCCATCAGCGAGCCCTGCTGAAAGTACACCAGGTGCCCAATCGAGCTCCCCGTTGGGGCATACCAAGCCGAAGGGCCTCCTTCGCAGAGTTTCGTCTTAGCTCCGGTTTGCAAGTCCAGAATCGCAATCTCGCCGCGCCCACCGAGCAGAACGCTCTTGCCGTCCGGCAACAAATCTGCACTATTGACGCGTTCTCCGGCGACTTTTTTGGGAGTTCCTCCGTTGCCGGATATGCTCGACACTCCTTCGGGCGCCGGAAAGAGTAGTGTGTCGTTCGTTGCCCACCTTAGGAATGGAACGGTGGTACCGATCTGATTCGTAAGGGGCACGGAAAGTCCCCCTCGAATGGGAACCTTCTTTATCCATCGCTGGCCATCCGCCAGCTGGCTCATGTAAGCGATCCACTGGCCATCCGGCGAAAATGCCATTTGAAGGATCGACCGCTCCTCCACGGGAACATCAATGGCGCGGGCCGCGGCCTCATTCAGCTCCCGCACGTAGATTTTCGCTGTACCCAGATACGCGATGCGCGCCCCATCGGGAGAAATTGCGCCAAGCCGGCCGGCATACTGCCACGGTGTGGTTTGGTCAGCGGGTGGCTGCAACTCGCTGAACCGTAGCGGCGGCCGATTCTCTGGCGGTTTGGGCCGCATCCAACCCCAAACCGCCAGGATTGCAATCGCGGCGGCAACTCCCCAGGGCAGCCATGGTATCGGTCCAGGTACGGCGGCCGCCAACGGCTTCTCGACGGCCGGAGGATTCTCGATCAGGATGCGTGCCTCGCCGATTGCCTGTAGTCGTTTTCTACGGTCCTTGGTCAGGCATCGGGTGAGCAGCGATCGCAGGTACGGGGGCGTGCCGACCGGGAGCTTTGACCAGTCCGGTTCGTCTTTTGCAACTGCGGCCAGCACTTCGCCGACGGTCTCGCCGTCGAATGCTGGTTCGCCGGTCAACATCTCGTACAGCACCGCTCCGTACGAAAAGATATCGCTGCGGCGATCGGCAGTTTTACCCACGGACTGTTCGGGTGACATGTACGCGGCGGTGCCCATGATGAGTCCGGCCATCGTGCCACCGAGGGTAAGGGTAGGTGAGTCCGCGGTACGCTCGGCGGCGGGCGGGTTTTCGGTCGCTCTAGCGAGACCAAAATCGAGCAGTTTGACGACGCCTTCGGTTGTAACTTTGATGTTCGCGGGCTTAAGGTCGCGATGCACGACACCGTGGTCATGGGCGTACTCGAGGGCTTCGGCGATCTGACGGGCGTAGTCGAGCGTAGTGGCGATCGGTAAAGGCGCTGTGAGGATTTGCCCTTCGACGAATTCCATTACCAGCGCTTTCTCTTCGATACCGTAGATCGCGGCGATATTGGGATGATTGAGCGAGGCGAGGACTTCGGCCTCCCGTTGGAAACGTTGCATCCGTTCGCGATCGCCGGCAAAAGCGGATGGAAGGACTTTCAGCGCGACATCGCGTTTGAGCCGTCCGTCGCGCGCGCGAAACACTTCCCCCATGCCTCCCGCCCCGATCGGCGCGAGAATCTCGTAGGGGCCCAAACGAGTGCCGGGACGAAGGGTCATCAGAATTGTGCAGAGTTTAGCACGTTCCCAACTCGCTGCTCCGATGCCGGAAACGAACAAGACCGCGACCGAGCCTTTACCGAAACCACGGCCCGATCAAGATGTTCCGGCCCGCGTTGCCATGCGTGAAGGCCGCCGGAAAGACAATCGCCGCCGTGTCGAACCACCGATCCACCGACGGATTTTCTACCAGAACTTCAAGCGCCGGTTGGTCGCATTGGCCATCAGGGAATCGAGCGGGTGATCGAGAAAATTAAAAATCGAGAACGGACCGGCCACGATCTGGCCCAGATCGAGGGAAACAAAAAAACAGCAGCCTGGATTGGGGCGAATGCCCCGCCGCAGAATCCATCCCCGGCAAACGCGGCGGTGCATGGGTATTCAAAGACACCCGTATGCCGGTCTCTCTTGTTTTTGAGAACCTCGAATTGCGGGCCACCATCGAGGAGATCATGGAGTGGCACGATCTCTCGCGCGAGCAGATCGTAAAGGTTCTTGATTTCACCGCCCGCAGCCTCGATGCCGTCAACGCCGCCGCACCCGGCAGCTATGTCAAAGTGCCAATCCCTTATTCAGACGGACGCTGACAGGAAACCCTCGGGGCTGGCGTTTCCGCCGAGCCGCGTATAGGATGTTGAAACATGGTTTTCGGGTGGGTCGCTTTTCGATTGGTTTGCACAATCAGTATCCTGGCGCCATTCGGATTTGCCGCCGAGGCCCTACACTACGCCGGTAGCGCAGCCTGCCAACCGTGCCACAACGGAATTTTCCGGGCCTTCGCCAAGTCCGGGATGGCCCGAGCGAGCGGATCCGTAGATACTATCGCGGACGGTACTTCCCTCGGGACGGCGTCGTTCGCGCACGGCAGCTCCGGCTGGAAGTCGAGGGCCGGCAGCGGGGCCAGAGTGTGAGCACCTCCTTTCTCACTCCATGGTTCGTGGGTTCGGGATCGGCGGCGCGAGCATTTCTCTCAGTCTATGAGGAGTTTCTCTACCAGTCACCCGCTACGTGGTATGCGGCGATAGGTCGCTGGGACGTTGCTCCCGGGTACGACAAACAGGCCCGCCCTCCCTGTGGCGGCCGATCGTTCCGGGCTGCCTGCAGTGCCATGCAAGCATTGCCGCGGCGAGGGCAGGGAACGGAGCGGCAGCGGCTGACATCGTAAACCCCCGGAGACTAGACGCCGCCCGCCATGACAGGGTTTGCGCGCCGTGTCATCTGAGCGGGGAATTCGGTGTTCCGCGTGCGGGCCGTAGAATGGAAAGTTTCTCAGCGGGCGAGCGGCTGAGCGATTACATCTCGATATTTGTCCGTCCCGCGAGCAAACCTGCTCTCACGGTGGCCGGACGTGTGGAGAGCCTGGCCCAGAGCACTTGCCGGAAGCTATCGGGCGATTCGATGTGGTGCGGATCCTGCCACGATCCGCATGAGCGGTCCGAGCCGCAGGGGCGGGATACCTGGTACAGAGCGAAATGCTTTTCGTGCCACGATAACAACTCCTGCAACGGGCCGAAGGCTCCGGCGGCCGATGCGCAGCACGTCGTAATGACGGACCATAGCATTCCGCGCCGTCCGCGGGCATCTCGCGCTTAAAAACCGGAAACCATCGCCGGAATTCATTTGATCCCTTTCGCCACCCGGATGGACAAATCGCAACTCTCCGGTTCAGTGAGCCTGGGAGCGATCCGCATGGAGCAGGGCAGGCTGGATGGAGCGATTCATTTGTGGCGTGACGCCCTGGAAAAGAATCCCGGCCTCATTCTGGTCCGCTTCAATCTGGCGGCTGCGCTTTCCGTACGCGATCACGGTTTTGGAAAAACTGCTAACCTTCGATCCTGGATTCGCTGACGCACGCTCGGCGCTTGAATTACTTGACAAGCCCGGAAAGAAGTAGGCAGCCGGAGCTATGTGCGAACGAACAGGTGCTCCGATTGCGCGCTGGGCTTGCTGTCCAGCGACTGATGCTTGATGATGACGCGCAGGTGCGGCACTCCATTTCGCGTAACCGCATCCATCCACATATGGTCCACGTATCCGCCCGTGGGGACTTTGCCGACCAGCCACTGCCTGCCATTCCAGGAACGGTAGAAGGCGCTGACCCACGGCCGCTTGTAGAGTTCACCGGAAGACTGGCGAGTCATCGCCTGCACTTTATACGTGGTGTGGGTCTGCTCACCGTTGAGTACCTGGTCGCCACAGTTGGACATGCGGACGTCTATCATGGCCGGTTGCGCCTGCGCGTTCACGTTGCGCCAGCGGCCCTCTTCCTTCGCAGCCGAACAGAGGGCGTGGGCGGACGGTGAGCCAATCAGTCCGAGTGCGGCGCCAAGAACGCCGCCGAACAGGCGGCGAGTAACCGGCGCGCACAGGGAAATAGGATCCATCGATTTCGTTTTCATTTCATACTCCTTTCGGCATCACCGCCGCCGGACGGCCCGCAATGCCTTCACTAAATAGAGCGAGATTCCGGGAAAATCCACGTCATTATGTTTACTCGGAAGTGCCTTCACTTGACATCAAAGTGAAGCACGTGCGACCCTCACTGGAATGTCTAGTGAAGAACGTCGAATTGAGCTGCTACAGGGAAGCCTGGATTTGATTGTGTTGAGGACGCTCTCGACGATGGGTTCCCTTCATGCCTATGCGATCGCAACGCGGCTGGAGCATATCTCCGACCACTCCTTGGATCTCAATCAAGGAACGCTATATCCCGCGCTGGTCCGGTTGGAGCAGAAGGGATGGATCAAGGGTTCCTGGGGGAAGACCGAAAACAATCGGGAAGCGAAGTTCTATTCCATTACGAAGGCGGGCGGCCGCGCCCTCGCGGAGAAAGTCGAGAGCTGGCGGCGGCTTGCCGGCCTGGTTGACAAGCTTCTCCTGGAGTCCTAGAAATGTCGAAAATCCGTCACCTGTTTAACCGGCTCCTGGCGTCTTTTCGCGGACGCGGTGCCGAAGCCGATCTCGCGCGGGAAATCAAGGCTCATCTCCATTTTCTCGAAGAGAAGTATGTTGCGAAAGGGATGAGTCCCGCGGAAGCGCGATTCGCAGCGAAACGAGCGTTTGGCAACGTCGATCGAACCAAAGAGTTGCAGCGCGACGAGCGAGCGTTCCGATGGCTGACCGGGTGGACGATGGAACTGCGACTCGGCATTCGAATGCTTGTCCGGTATCCGGGGCTAACGGTAGTTGGCGGTCTCGCCATGGCCATGGCGATCACGGTTGGCACCGGCGTCTTCGAGGTCGTCAAACGGGCGACCGATCCAATCCTCCCGCTGCCGGACGGGGAAGGCATTGTCGGGCTGATGTATTGGAATCGGGCGGAGGACGATCGGCAGACTCCGAACTCCTACGACTTTCTCCGGTGGCGAGAGGAACTCACAAAGGTCCAGGACGCCGGCGCATTTCGATTGGTGGAGCGAAACTTCTCCATCGATGGAGGAGTTGCCGAGCCTGTGATGGTCTCTCAGATCAGCCCATCGGCCTTTCGGGTGACCCGGGTTCCTCCGCTGCTCGGGCGCACGCTCGTGGAAGCGGATGAAAGTCCGGGCTCGCCCGCGGTCGTGGTTCTGGGATATGGCCTGTGGCAAACCCGCTTTGGCGGTGACAAGTCGGTGGTCGGCCGCACGGTGCGGTTGGGCGACACGCGGGCAACGGTCGCGGGCGTCATGCCCGAGGGCTATGCGTTTCCGGTGGACGACAACCTCTGGACGCCGCTCCGATCCGAAGAGTTAAGCCGGGAGCCCGGCCATGACGCGCTCAAGGTGTTTGGCCGGCTCGCGCCGGGTGCGACTATTCGCGAAGCACAGGCGGAAGCTGCGCTGATCGCGGCGAGAGCGGCGGCGGCCTTCCCGGATCGCTACGCACAGTTGACTCCGCAGGTGCTGCCTTACGCGAACTCGATCATCTGGCTCTCCCCTGAATTGCTCGTCCATGCCGGCCTTCAGTCGATCAATGCGTTCGCCGTCCTCCTGTTGATTGTCATTTGCGGCAATGTGGCCCTGCTGATGCTTACTCGCACGGCTACGCGGGAGCGGGAAATCCTTGTGCGGAGCGCGCTGGGTGCAACGCGCGGGCGAATACTGACTCAACTTCTGCTGGAAGCGCTCTTATTGGCAGTGCTAGCCGTGGTTCTTGGCCTTGCGGCGACCAACACGCTGTCGAAGGCGGCTGTCGATTTGCTGCGCGTCGGGCCGGAACGCTGGCCATTCTGGCTGAATGCAGGGCTTTCACCAGCGACGGTGGGGTACGCGGCAGCGCTTACGCTGCTTGCCGCCATCATTGTGGGAGTAGTTCCGGGATTGAAGGTGATTGGGCGAGGGATGGCGGATCGGCTGCGTGAGTCGTCCGCTGGGGCGGGGGGCCTGCGGATGGGAAGAGTCTGGACGGGCCTGATCGTCTGCCAGATCGCGGCGACCGTTCTCTTCACCGCCATTGCGTACGTCGTCCATCGTCAGGCCGTGTATCTGGCTTCGGTGGAGACCGTCTTTCCGACAGCGAAGTACCTTTCCGTGCGGCTCGAAATGGAACCGGTAGGCGCGGCCGGCAGCGTTCCGGCGCTAGACCGGCAGCGTTTTGCGGCTGTAGTGAGCGAGTTAGAACGGCGGCTTGCAGTCGAAGGATCGGTTGCCGGCGTCACAGTGGCGGATCAGCTCCCGCTGATGGCGAGTCCGAACCCTCGCGCGATCGAGGTGAGTGGAGCGATTCCTGCGGACCGATCCAAGCGTCCAAAAGTGGCCTCTTCCACCGTAGGCCCGAATCTATTTGAAGTCTTCCAGATGCCGGTCCTCGCCGGCCGCACTTTCGATTCGCGCGACGAGAACGAAAACGCGAATACGATCGTCGTCAACAACGTATTCGTTGATGGAATCCTGGGTGGCAGAAATGCGATCGGACAACTCATCCGGTACGAATCCGTGGAACCGGCGAACGATCGCCGGTCACCAGTCAAACCTGGGCCGTGGCTCGAGATCATCGGCGTGGTGCGGGACTTGGCGCCGGACGCCGGAGCTCCGTTGAATCTCGATAACCCGGTGAAGCCGCGACTGTATCACTGTTTGAACGGGAGCCAAAGAAGCAGTCCGCTTTACCTTGCCGTGCATGCGAAAACCGATCCGCAGTGGCTAGGTCCTACGCTTCGCCGCATTGCCGGAGAGGTGAGCCCCATGCTTCAACTTCACGACATTCTGCCGCTTGACCATGCGTCCAATGGCGATACGCGTTTCTGGCGTGTGTTCGCCAACCTCTTTATGGCGGGAAGCGCGATCGTACTCTTCCTATCATTGGCGGGTATCTACTCGGTGTGGCGATTCCGACGAAGGCGAACACCATTCCGGAGGCAAGGCGAACAGGATTCCGGTGTGAAGCCGAACAGCAATCGGAGCGAAGCGACGCTGGTGTTTTGATTGTGGAATAAGTGTTCGGCTTCGT
>Ga0315912_10000909_pt1 | contig 42059 bp, 45 predicted proteins | sample VfabasoilMG_FD_204469 | JGI IMG/M metagenome (GOLD analysis project Ga0315912, IMG submission 204469) | Garden soil microbial communities collected in Santa Monica, California, United States - V. faba soil | ecosystem: Environmental > Terrestrial > Soil > Garden | place: USA: California... | reverse complement strand
CAAGCATACGAGTGAAGGTGCCCGTGACCTCGCGCGGCACCTGTTGTGGGGATGTACGGTGAGTCGGCGGTCCCGTGGAATCGCCTAACCCGTACAAGGCACCCACGACGAACGTGAATTTCGTCGAAGCGGAAACGCCGGTTCCGGACGACATCGCATTGAAAATCAAATCAGCGTGGATAGCCGGGCTGGTATCCGTCGGCATAACCGCAGCTTTCGTGCTCTATTCGTTCTTCGCCGCTCCGGTCATGGGCATCGACTCCTGGGCGCTCGTCGACGTCGCGATCATGACGGGACTCAGCTTCGGCGTATTCCGCAAGAGCCGCACCTGCGCCATCTTGCTGTTTCTCCTGTTTGTTGCGAACAAGGTGTTCATGTGGATGGAAAGCGGGTCGTTGGCCGGATGGCCGATGGCGCTGGCGTTCACGGCCTGTTTCGTCATGGGAGTGCAGGGCACGTTTCAGTATCACAGCTGGAAGCGGGGCACTGTGAGCACGTGAACAAGAACAACGGTGGAGCATTCAACAATGAGAATTGCATCGGGGCTGTGTTTGATGTTGTTGATGGGCTGCGCCATGGGCCCGAAATTCACCCAGGCGCCGCCTGCACCGGAAGGAAAGTGCACGGTGTACTTGATGCGCAGCAAGGGCCCGGGAGATTGGTGGCCAACCACCTTTTTCATGAACGACGTGAAAGTTGTCTCCCTCCAGGACAAGGCCTATTCGTGGATCCACCTGGATCCGGGCAGGTACAAGGTGAGTGCGGGATGGATGGTCGGAAAGTCGCTGAACCTGGGAGGTGATTTCAATATCGAGGCGGGCGGTACGTACTACATTGAGTACACCAACGATTTTGAGCCCGCCGCTCGCACCGAAATCGTCAGGCTTCTGCCGCGGAAGACGGGTGCCTCGCAGATCCAGGACTACAAGTACAGTGAAGCGGACGCCGTGCAGGTCCCGCCTGCGAGGTGAATCCGGGCTTTTGCCAGCCAGCGGGGTCACCCCCCATACTTCGGGCCACTAATATAAGAAGAGTGGCCCATGAACCCGGAAAACGTCCGTACCGCCGCAGACGCCCGCAAAATCGTCGAAGAACGCAAGCTCGATCACGTCAAGCTCGGAGTCTTCGACAACGACGGCATCATGCGTGGCAAGTACATGGGCCGCGACAAGTTCTTCGCTGCGCTCGACAAGGGATTCGGATTCTGCGACGTGGTGCTGGGCTGGGATTCGAACGACCAGCTCTATGACAACGTGAAGTTCACGGGCTGGCACACGGCCTACCCGGATGCGCCGGTGCGCGTGCTGCCGGATACCTGCCGCCCGGTGCCCTTCGAAGGCGACATGGTCATGTTCCTGGGCGAATTCGCCGAGAAGGCCGAATCCGTCTGCCCGCGCGCCGTGCTGCGCCGCGTGCTCGCGAAAGGCGAGAGCATGGGTTACTCGGCCATCGCCGCCACCGAGTTCGAGTTCTTCATGTTCAAGGAGACCCCGGAGTCGGTGCGCGAGAAGGGGTTCCGCAACCTAACTACCATGACGCCGGGATACTTCGGTTACTCGGTGTTGCGTTCGACGGTGCACGCCGAGTTCTACCACCAGCTGTTGAAGCTTTGCGCCGAGATGCGTATTCCCATCGAGGGCCTGCACACGGAAACCGGCCCCGGCGTTCTCGAAGCCGCGATCCAGTATTGCGAAGCACTGGAAGCCGCCGACCGCGGCGCACTGTTCAAGACTTTCACCAAGATCCTGGCGCAGCGCAACGGCATGATGGCCACTTTCATGGCCAAGTGGAACAAGGATTGGCCGGGGCAGAGCGGCCACATTCACACTTCCCTGAAGCGCAAGTCCGACGGCAAGCCGGCATTCCACGAGGCTGGCAAACCGCACAACATGTCGGACGAGATGCGCTGGTACGTGGGTGGCCAGCAGAAACTGATGCCCGAGTTGTTAGCCATGGTGGCGAGCACGGTGAACAGCTACTCGCGCCTGATCCCGGGATTCTGGGCGCCGACCTCGGCGACCTGGGGCGTCGAGAACCGCACCACGGCATTGCGCGTCATTCCGGGCGGACCTTCGAGCCAGCGCGTGGAGTACCGCATCGCGGCCGCGGACATCAATCCGTACCTTGCCATCGCGGTGGCGCTCGGTTCGGGACTCTACGGCATCGAGAACAAGATCGAGCCCGATCCCATGGTCGACGGCAACGCCTACGACAAGAAATTTCCGAAGAATCGCTCGTTGCCGCGCACGCTGACCGAGGCGTCGGAGTGGCTGGAAAAATCCAAACCCGCGCGCGCTTTGTTCGGCGACGCGTTCGTCGAGCACTACGCGGCCAGCCGCGAGTGGGAGGATCGCGAGTTCCGCCGCGCGATCACCGATTGGGAAATGGCACGTTACTTCGAAATCATCTGAGCCGCATGAATACGGATTCGATCCAGAAAACAGTGAGCCCGGTCGACGGGCGGGTGTACGTCGAGCGCAAGCTTGCGAACGCTGACGAAATCAACGAGCTGTTGCGCACGGCACGGCACGCAAGCGCGTCGTGGCGCAATGTGCCGCTCGACCAGCGAGCTGTCATCCTGACCAAGTTCTGCAATGAGTTCGAGAAACGCGGTGCGAAGATCGCCGACGAGCTCACCTGGCAGATGGGCCGTCCCGCGCGTTTTGCGCCGAGCGAGGTGCGCGGCATGCTGGAACGCGCGCGGCACATGATCGCGATTGCGCCGCAGGCGCTCGAAGATCTCGACGCCGGTCCGAAGCAGGATTTCCGGCGCTTTGTCCGCCGCGAACCCCTGGGCGTGGTGTTCACCATCGCGGCCTGGAACTACCCATACCTCATTGCCGTCAATAGTGTGGTGCCGGCACTCATGGCGGGAAACTCGGTGATCCTCAAGCATTCCGCGCAGACGCCGCTGTGTGCCGAGCGTTTCGCCGAGTGTTTCGAGGCGGCCGGGTTGCCGAAGGGCGTGTTCCAGATCGTGCACGCGTCGCACGAAGACACCGACCGCATCATCCGCGATCCGCGCGTGAACTTCGTGGCGTTCACCGGCTCGGTGGCTGGAGGCCATGCGGTCCAGCGTGCCGCGTCGTCGCGTTTCATCGGGGTGGGGCTCGAGCTCGGCGGCTGCGATCCCGTGTACGTCCGCCACGACGCCAACCTGGCGCACGCCATCGAGAATATCGTCGATGGCGCGTATTTCAATTCCGGGCAGTCCTGCTGTGGCCTGCAGCGTGTCTACGTGCATCACGGCGTCTACCAGAAGTTCGTCGACGGCTTCGTGGACCTGACGCGCAAATACGTGCTCGATGATCCACGCGAGCAGAACACCACGCTGGGCCCGGTAGTGCGCACCGCGGCTGCGGACGGGGTGCGCGGCCAGATCGATGCGTCGATCAAGGCGGGCGCGCGCGGCCTGATCGCCGAGTCCGGATTTGCGAAGAGCGAACGAGGCACCCCCTACATCGCGCCACAGGTGCTGGTGAATGTCGATCACCGCATGCCCATCATGCGCGAGGAAATCTTCGGGCCAGTCGCGGGCATCATGAAGGTGGGTTCGGACGACGAAGCCGTCGACCTCATGAACGACAGCGATTTCGGCCTTACCGCGGCCATCTGGACCGAGGATTTGCAGGCGGCCGAGGCGCTGGGGCAGCGCGTGGTGACCGGCACGTGGTTCATGAATCGCTGCGATTACCTCGACCCGGCACTGGCGTGGGTGGGTACCAAGGATTCCGGGCGCGGATGTACTCTCTCGGTGGTCGGTTACGAACACCTCACGCGCCCCAAGTCATTTCACATGAGGACACGGACGTCATGATTCCGATGAAAGGCAACTGGAACTACCCGACCCGGGTCTGGGCGGGGCCAGGCCGCATTTCCGAACTGCCGAAGGCCTGCGAGGAACTCGGCATCGTCCGGCCGCTCATCGTCACGGATACGGGGCTCAAGGACGCGCCCATGATCCGCCAGGCGCTGAGCCTGCTGCCCATGGCCAAACTATTCGCCGATGTTCGTGGCAATCCGGTGGCGGCCAACGTGGAAGCGGGGCTCAAGGCCTATCACGCGGGCGCGCACGACGGCGTGGTGGCCTTCGGCGGGGGATCGGCGCTCGATGCGGGCAAGGTCATCGCCTTCATGTCGGGGCAGACGCGGCCGCTGTGGGATTTCGAGGACATCGGCGACTGGTGGACGCGCGCGGATCCGAAGGGCATCGCATCCGTGGTCGCAGTCCCGACCACCGCGGGAACGGGTAGTGAGGTCGGTCGCGCGGGTGTCATCCTCAACGAGGAGACGCACCAGAAGAAGATCATTTTCCATCCGAAGATGATGCCTGGCATCGTGATCTCGGATCCGGAACTCACCGTCGGCCTGCCAGCCAAGATCACCGCGGCCACGGGATTCGACGCCTTCGTGCATTGCTTCGAGGCCTTTTGCGCGCCCGGCTTTCATCCGCTGGCCGACGGCGTCGCGCTCGAGGGCATGCGGCTGATCAAGACCTACCTGCCGCGCGCCTGCAAGATGGGCAGCGACATGGAAGCACGCTCGCGCATGCTGGCTGCGGCCAGCATGGGCGCGACCGCCTTTCAGAAAGGTCTCGGCGCGGTGCATGCCATCGCGCATCCCGTGGGCTCGTTCTTCGACACGCATCATGGACTCACCAACGCGGTGATCACGCCATACGTGATCGTGCACAACCGCGAGGCCATCGCCGATCGCATGAAGGTCGTGGCGCGCGTGCTCGATCTGCCGAAGCAGGGCATCGATGGCGTGCTCGAGTGGGTGCTCAACTTCCGCAAGGAGCTGGGGATTCCGCATTCGCTGGGTGAGATCGGCGTGAACCTGCGCAATCCCGAGGAAATCGGGCGCGAAGCGGCCATCGATCCGTCGGCTGGCGGTAATCCGATTCCGGTCGACGCGCCGACACTCGAGCGCATATTCCGATCGGCGGTGAAGGGCGATCTGTCGTTGAAGAGCTGACGCGGATGACACGCATCCTGGTCATCGACGGCAATGTTGCCGCCACACGCGCGAAACACGTGTTGGTCGGCGGAACGGACTCGGGCGACGGATATGCCGCGACGCTCAAACGCCTCGCGCCCGGCATCGACACCGACATTGTGCGTCCCGCGGACGAGGAGCCCAAACTACCGGCCGGCGTGGCGCTGCACGACTACGACGGTGCGGTGATCACCGGCTCGGCATTGAACGTCTACGATCGCACGCCGCCCGTCGAGCGGCAGATCGAGCTCGCCAAGGCCGTGTTCGCGGCTGGTGTGCCATGTTTCGGCAGCTGCTGGGGCCTGCAGGTTGGCGTGATCGCCGCCGGCGGCAGCGTGGTGCGGAATCCGCGCGGCCGCGAGTTCGGGTTCGCGCGGCGCATCGCGCTCAACGATGAAGGCCGGCACCACGCCATGTTCGAAGGCAAACCCGACGTGTTCGAAGCCGTGACCGTGCACGTCGACATCGTGGACAGTCTGCCGTCGAACGCCACCGCGCTGGCGGACAACGACATGGGGTTGCAGGCGGCGGAAATTCGTTTCCGGCGTGGCGGGAGTTTCTGGGGCGTGCAGTATCACCCGGAATACAGCGTCGCGGAGGCCGCAGCCATGGCGCGTCGTTATGCCGAGGTGCTGATCCGCGACGGTCTCTTGAGGGATCAGGCCGAGCTCGACGCGCTGGTGGCCGACCTCGAGGCGTTCGATGCGAACCCGGCTGACGCCAGGCTGACGTGGCGTTTCGGGGTGGGCGAAGCGATTACCAATACGCGCATCAAGCTGGCCGAGCTCCGCAATTGGCTGGAGAGGCGGGTAGTGGGGTGAACTCGCCACGCCGGCGCAAGGTGTGCGTGGTCGATGACCGGACTTTCCTCAAGGGCCTCGATTTCCGATACCGCGCGGCCATGCGCGTGCATGAGCAACAAGAGCTTTTGGCCTGCGCTCGGGAGCTGTGCCAGGTCCTGGAAGTAGAGCCGGCGGACGTGCCGGTCGAGGGGTATTACTCCGAGCATCCGGATCTTGCCGAATACTTTCGGCGCATGCGCGCGCTCCAGCTGATTCCCGGCAGCGAGCGGCCGCGCGTCGAGCAACTCGCGGCATTTCAAAGGCTGCTTGGCGTGGTCAGCTCGCCCTTGTTCGGCACTGCCGGTTCGCGCCTCAGCCTGCTTCCACAATCCATCGATCCGTTGTCGACCGCGCTCAGGCAGGTCGACCTGGACCATTGGTCGGTCGCGACGTTGACCGCCGCGGCGCAGCGCATCGCGCGCGAGGGCGAGGACTTCTCGCTGGTGGGGCTTGCGGCATTCGCGGGAGATGCCGTGATCCTGGCGGCGTTGCGAGAAACCGTGGTGTTGTATGCCATGGCCATGGCGGGCGGCGTCGGCGAGCCGGTCGAAATCGTGTTCGAATGGCGTGTCGATCCACTTCTTGCCGAGCGTGGCCGAAAATTCGTCACGACGTTCAATGACCTGTTCGCCGAAACGCTGCCGCTCCCGCAGGCCGAAGCTGCCGAGAGCTACTGGATGGCGGCAACGATGGCGCACCTTCCCGGAAGATGCGTACGCATCGGTTATGACGACCGGACCCTGCCGCATCGGCAGTATCACTGGGCGGTATGCGAGTCCGGCGAGGCCGAAGTCGTGCATGAGTTCTGGTCAGAGGAGATCTGGACCACCGAGAGATTTCGCGAACTGATGTATTCAGGCGAGCCTTTGCCTTGAGGCTGGAAGCGTCGATCTTGGCGAGTTGCGCCCTGCTGCTTGCCGGCTGTGTATCCACGTTGCTCGCGCACAAGGTCGTTGCGCCGCCTAACAAGAGCGGCATCCCGCCGCTGTTCGTGGATTGGGACGCGGTGAAACAGGCGCCCGTGGCGTTCGCCGAGACCTGGACAGTGAAAGTGGGCCCGCCCGCGGCAACCCTTTCCATGGCGTCCGTCGAGCCCGGCGACTATGGCCTGATCTACGACCTCAGGATGGACTACGAGAACGGCAAGTCGCCGCACGTCGCCTCTCTCAAAACCTTCTGGAAGCCATCGCGCGAGGCCGCACGCTGGTCTGTGCCGCCACTCGGCACGGTCTTGCTGCTGCATGGCTACCTGCAGGACAAGCGATTCGTGACCTTCTGGGCCGTGCGCCTGGCGCAGGCCGGCTACAGATGCGCGCTGGTCGACTTGCGCGGTCACGGGACGTCGACCGGGAGGCACATTTCCTTCGGTGCCTTCGAGTCTCGCGACCTGGAGCTCGTGCTGAATGACCTGGAGCACCGCGGCTGGGATGTGTCGCGCGTCGGCCTCTTCGGCGTCTCCTACGGTGCTTCGATAGCACTCGTGACCGCGGGTCGCGACCGCCGTATCGCTGCGGTGGTCGCGCTCCAGCCCTTCATGTCCGCCGAGCGCGCGGTTCCCGAACTGATGCGCGCGGCGTTTCCCAACGAGGCACGCGGAATCACCGACCGACAGTTCGCGGCGGCGCATCTCAAGGAGGCCGCATGGGGCAATTTCTCCTGGTCGAATGCGGACATTCCTTCGGCTCTGAAACGCACGCAGGCGCCGGTGCTGTTCATCCACGGTGAGAAGGACACCTGGATCTCGGCCGATCACAGCCGCGAGTTGCTGAAGATCGCGCCGCCTGGCAGCAGGCTGCTGCTCGCGCCGCGGGACGATCATCTTTCACTGCCGCTCCAGCTCGACACCTACGCGCCCGCGGTGATCGATTGGTTTGCGGCTGCGCTACGCAGGAACTAGCAAGCCCTGTCACGGGGATGAAACCTTCGGCGTAAATCATGCGTTGAGATAGGAGGTGTTCTTGCGAATTCTCCTCGTCACCGACGCATGGGAGCCCCAGGTCAACGGGGTAGTCAGGACGCTCAAGACCACCGCGCGCGAACTCGGCGCAATGGGGCACGAAGTCCGGTTCCTGACACCGCTCGAGTTCCGCACGCTGCCTTGCCCTACCTACCCGGAGATCCGACTGTCGCTGCTGCCGCAGTCGCAGGTGAATCGCACCATCCGCGACTTCGATCCGGACGTGCTGCACATCGCCACCGAAGGGCCGCTGGGCATGGCGGCGAGGAAATACGCGCTGCGTAACGATTTTCCCTTCACCACGGCCTATCACACGCGCTTTCCGGAATATGTGCATGCACGCTTCCGGCTGCCGCTCGGCTGGAGCTATGCGTGGCTGCGGCGGTTCCATGGCCCCTCGCGCGGCGTGATGGCGCCCACGCAGGTGGTGGTCGACGATCTGCGCGCCAACGGTTTCGAGAACGTCAGGCTCTGGTCGCGGGGTGTCGACCATGACATTTTCCGCCCGCAGGAAAGCAAGCGACTCGACAGCGAGCCGCCGATCTTTCTGTACGTCGGCCGCGTGGCGGTGGAGAAGAACGTCGAGGCCTTCCTCGAACTCGACCTGCCGGGCTCGAAGTGGGTGGTCGGCACGGGTCCTGCGCTCGATCGCATCCGCGAGCGCTATCCCAAGACTAACTATCTCGGAGTGCTGGAGCGGGACGATCTGGCCAGGGTGTACGCCGCCGCGGACGTGTTCGTCTTTCCGAGCAAGACCGACACTTTCGGCCTGGTGCTGCTCGAGGCCATGGCCTGCGGACTGCCGGTGGCGGCGTATCCCGTGACCGGCCCACGAGACGTGATCGGGAATTCGAAGGCGGGGGCTTTGCGCGACGATTTGCGCACCGCCTGCCTCGACGCGCTCGAGCTCCGCCGCGAGGATGCGGTCGCGCGTGCCCGGCTTTTCACCTGGCGCGCGGCCACCGAACAGTTCTTCAGTCACCTGCATCCGCGCAAGCGCGCGACGGGCGCACCGACGTTCGCCTGATTTAGTCGTAAAAACAATCAGTTACGAAGTGCCGTCCGTTCCAGTGCAGGCGGATGTATTCGCTTTGAGTTGCGGTCGTGCGCCGGGCTCAGCCTATACTCGCCGCGGGACGAGGGGGCAGAGCCACTACTGTCACCTTCAATCAGAAGAAGAAAACTAAAGCGCTCGAACCATCGGGCGCACGGGGAGTTGTGCATGAATAATGATTCAACGTCCGGGTCCGGTGGCGTCAACTACAAACAGGTAGGCGCCGACTATTTCCAGAAACGTGGTTTGCGTCGTTACGCCAAGGTCTGGTCCTTGTGGGCCCTCGGTGTCGGCGCGGTCATCTCGGGTCACTACTCGGGCTGGAACTTCGGCCTGGCCAATGGTTTCGGTTCCATGCTCGTCGCGCTGTTCATCATCGCGGCGATGTACTGGGGACTGATCTTCAGTCTCGCCGAGATGTCGCCGGCATTGCCGCACACCGGCGCTGCCTACTCGTTCGCGCGCAGCGCGATGGGTCCCTGGGGTGGCATGTTCACCGGTCTCGCGGAGAGCATTGAATACATCCTGACACCCGCGGTGATCGTCTACTTCATAGGGTCCTATCTAGGCGCGATATTCGGGACAGGGCCCGAGATGCAACCAGTCTGGTGGCTCGCTTCCTATGTCGTATTCCTGCTGCTGAACCTGCTGGGAGTGGAGCTCTCGTTCCGCGTGTCGGTGTTCGTGACCGTCGCCGCGCTGCTCATTCTCGCGGTGTTCTGGGTTAGCGCGCTTCCCGCGGTGGACTTCGAACGCTGGGCGTTGAACGTCGGCGCGGGTGCGGACGGCGCGAAGGTCGAACTCGCCGAGGGCGGCGGATCCTGGTTCCCGTTCGGCTGGAAGGGTGTGCTGGCCACGCTGCCGTTCGCGGTGTGGTTGTTCCTCGCCATCGAACAGCTGCCGCTGGCGGCGGAAGAATCAGCCGATCCGAAGAAGGACATGCCCAAGGGACTGATCCTCGGCATGGCCACGCTCATGGTCTCGGCACTGCTGATCACCTTCCTGAACTCCAGTATCGGCAAGGCCGACGGCATGCACGGTTCGTTCACGTTGAGCACTTCCGGCGAGCCGCTGCTCGACGGTTTCCGCGTGCTGTATGGCACCGGCGCGGCGAAGACGCTGGCGTTGCTCGCGACCATCGGATTGATCGCCAGCTTCCACACCATCATCTACGCGTATGGACGGCAGATCTATTCGCTGGCGCGCGCCGGCTATTACCTGCCGTTCATGTCGTTGACCAACGGGAAGAAGATCCCGCACATGGCGCTGTTCGCCGGCACGCTGCTCGGTTTCGCGACCATGATGATCCTGTGGTTCGTGCTGGGATCGGAGAAGGGTGGCGCCATCATCGGCTCCACGCTGCTCAACATGGCGGTGTTCGGCGCGATGATCTCGTATGCCATGCAGGGCCTGTCGTTCATCGTGCTGCGGCAGAGGCTGCCCAACATCGTGCGTCCGTATCGCAGCCCGCTCGGCATCCCCGGCGCGCTCGTCACGATCGTGGTGGCCCTGGTGACACTGTGGTACCAGCTGCAGGATCCGGTGTACCGCGTGGCGGTCTACTACGTCGCCGGGTTCTACGCGCTCGGCATCCTGTACTTCGCAGTGTGGGGCCGCAACCAGCTCATCCTGTCTCCCGAAGAGGAATTCGCGACGAGCAAGGGCGAGAGGGGACACGCCTGAGCTTTTTCGCGCGCTGCAGCAGCGCGCATTGAGCACGAACGGGGGCGCGTCGCGCGAGCGGCGCGCCCCTTTTCAATTGCGCAATTCCCTAGGCAATTCTCGCCCGGGAGCATTTCACACTGCGGCACATTTGCCCGGATAAAACTTAAGACCGGGTCTGGCTGGCCGATTCTAGAACTGGCGATTGCTGCTCGCCATTTCTCATCGGAGTCGCTTCCAGATGCCCGCAATTACCCGCAATCGCCGGATTTCGCCGGCGCTCTTCGTCGTGTTCGCGTTCCTGTGCACCGCCATGGCGCTCGCGGCCCAGACCGATCCCTGGTTGCGCCCGGACAAGGCGCCTGCACCCGCCAATAATCTGCCGACGCCGGCGCGTGTCGAGTTGGGCCAGATGCTGTTCTTCGATCCGCGGCTGTCACGCAAGGCAAACATGAGCTGCGCCAGCTGCCACAACCCGGCGCTTGGCTGGTCCGATGGCCTGCCGACGGCTGCCGGCTTCGACATGCAGAAGTTAGGCCGGGCCACGCCCACCATCCTCAACACGGCCTTCAATCCCATCCAGATGTGGGATGGCCGCAAGAGCACACTGGAAGACCAGGCACTGGGTCCGATAGAGGCGGGTGGCGAGATGAACATGCCGCTGCCCGAGATGGTGACCCGACTTCAGTCCATTCCGGGTTATGCCGCGAGCTTCGAACGTGCGTATCCCGGCCAGGGAATTTCCACGGTGACCGTGGCGGGCGCCATCGCCAGCTTCGAGCGCACGGTGTTGTCGACCGAGTCGCCGTTCGACCGCTGGCGAAAGGGCGACGCAGGCGCCGTTGGCGCGGACGTCAAGCGCGGCTTCGAGCTGTTCAACGGCAAGGCCAACTGCGCGGCCTGTCATTCCGGTTACAACTTCACGGACAACGGATTTCACAACATCGGAATCCGCAACGACGGCGCGGCCTACGACGTCGGCCGTTATGCGCAAAAGCCGCTCAAGGCGATGCGCGGTGCGTTCAAGACGCCCACGCTGCGCGACATCGCACTGACGGCGCCGTACATGCGCAACGGGGTCTACAAGACGCTCATGGAAGTCGTCGACCACTACGACCGCGGCGGCGATGACAGGGACAACCTGAGCATGAACATCGCGCCCCTGCATCTCACGGACAGCGAAAAGGCCGACCTGGTGGCGTTCATGCAGTCGCTGACCGGTGCGCCGCGACTCGTCAGCGTGCCGATGCTCCCCCATTGACTACCGAGGATTCGAAGATGAATTCAATTCCATTGTTCCGGGTGGCTGTCGCGGCCGTAGCCCTCACCTGGTCGGTGGCGGCGCATGCCGACACCCACGCCGTCAGTCAGGTCAAGAAAGCCTTTGCCGTGAGCGTGCTCAAGGCCAAGGTGGGCGACACGATCACGTTTCGCAATGACGACGAGTTCGCGCACAACGTGTTCTCGCTGAGCGATACGCAGAGTTTCGATCTCGGCTCCTACAAGAAAGGCGAAGAGCGCTCGGTGAAGCTCACGGCGCCGGGCACCATCGAAGTCGAATGCGCGATCCATCCCGACATGAAGATGAAGATCGAGGTTCAGAAGTGAGACGGTGGGCGACATTCGTCGGCCTGCTGGCCTTCGCGGGCGTGGTACTGCCGGGCGACAGCGCGGTACCCCTGGCGCGTGACAGCGACGATGCCGCCGTCATTCGCGGCAGCATCGCGTTCCGCACCTACTGCGTGTTGTGTCACGGACCGAACGGCAAGGGCGACGGGCGCGCCGCGAAGATGTACAACCCGCGACCCGCCAATCTCACCGTCAGTCCGTTTCCGGACCAGTACAAGGAAATGATCATCCGCGGCGGCGGAGCCGCCGTCGGACGCTCGCAATACATGCCTCCGTGGGGCGACGAGCTCACCGAAGAACAGATCCACGACCTGGTGGCGTACCTGCGCGAGCTTCGCAAGACTGGCTCTGCGGGTGGCTGAGCGCCGCCGCCGTGAACCGCCTGCTAAGGATTCGCGCCTGGATCGGTAAGTCGGTATCGCGCCGCCTGGCGATTCCGGGGCTGGTGCTGATCCTGTTGCTGCTGGTGCAGGCGGCGCTGTCGGGCGCGTCGGCCATCCGGCTGGTGGGACGCCTCGAGGATTCGAACCGGCAGAGCAGCCAGAGCCAGGCGCTGACGGAGCGCCTGCTGTCCACAGCGCGAGAACTTTCCAGCCACGCACATGCCGCCGTGGACGCTGCGGACGACAGCCAGCGCGGCGCCAGCATTGCCGCCTTCAACGACACCAAGGGACGCCTGGGCGGCCTGGTCGATGAAATTTCCACGGAGCTCTCGGGCGACCCGCAACTGCAGCAGGCGGCGAGCGAGGGTGTCTCGACGTTCGTGGTCAGTGGGGTGAAGGCGACGCGCCTGGCCGAGCGCGGCAGGATCGACGACGCACAGCGCGAATTGCAGCAGCGGTTTGATCCGAACCTGCTCGCCTACGTGATTTCAACCGTGACTGCGCTCAATCAAACATCCGCGGGATCGCTGTCGGGCGTCTTGTCGGCAGGGCGCCGCGACTTCTCGATCGCGGTCGCGATCACTGCCGTCCTGGGGCTGATCGCCGCGTTCGCGGCGTTCTGGGCGTTTCGCGCCATCAAGGGCTCTATCATCGAGCCGGTGCGCTACGCCGCTACGACGGCACGGCGGCTTGCCGCCGGTGACTATGAAGAGGTCCGGCGCACCGACGTTTCCGACGAATGCGGCGAGCTGGTGCGAGCCATGGGAGAGTTGTGCCAGCAGCTCATCGAGCGGCGCGAGGCGGCGGAAAGCGCCGCCGCGGCAGCCGAACGTGCCGCCGCCGCGGCCGTGGGCGCGTTCCGTGTACGGTCCGGGCTCGACCTGGCGTCTTCACGCGTGGTCATTACGGATCGCGAGGGACGCATCATCTACGCCAATGCGGCCGCGCAGGCGCTGATGCAGCGCATCCTGCCGGGCGTGCCAGTCCTGGAACGGTTGCTCGACGACGTTCTGTCGGCGGCGGACCGGAAGGAGAAAGAAGCCGGCGATGCGCTCACCACCCGCCTGCACTACGGCGCCATCGTCACCGATGTGGTCGTGTCCACGATTTCGGCCGAGGGCGGTGAGGTGCTGGGCCGCGTCGCGGAATGGATCGATCGTACCGAGGAAGTGCGTGCACAGCTCGAGGTCGCGGCGGTCGTGCATGCGGCGGGCATCGGAGATTTTTCCAAGCGCATTCCCGAAGAGGGCAAACACGGCTACTGGAGCGAACTCGCAAGCTCGCTGAATCAGCTCACCGACACCTTTCATTCCGCGCTGCACGCGACCTCGTTGCAGTTGACAGCACTCAGCCAGGGCGAGCTCGTCGCGACCGCAAGTCATGGCTACCGCGGCCTGCTCGCCAAGGTGTTCGACGACATGGCTGAATCGCGGACGCAACTGTCGAAGATGGTGGCGCAGATCCGGCAGGGTTCGGAGAACGTATCGACCGTCGCCACGCTCATCAACGATGGCAACGACACGCTGTATTCCCAGGGCGAGCAGCTCACCAGCTCCATCTCGGAAGCAGTGCGCACGATGCAGGAAATCACCCAGTCGGTGCGCAGCAATGCCGACAATGCGCTGGAGATAGGCAAGCTGGCAGCCGCGACACGCGATGCCGCCGTGCGGGGCGGCGCGGCCGTCGGCAACGCCGTGAAATCAATATCCGATGTCGCCAGCACCAGCACCCGTGTCGTCGACGTGGTCGCAGTCATCGATGAAGTGGCCTTTCGCACCAACCTGCTGGCGCTGAACGCCGCGGTCGAAGCGGCGCACGCAGGTGAGCAGGGGCGCGGCTTTGCCGTGGTCGCGAACGAGGTGCGTGCGTTGTCGATGCGTTGCACGGAGTCCGCGCGCGAGATCAAGCAGCTCATCGAGGCGAGCAACCAGGCCGTGCGCCAGAGCACGGCGATGGTTGCCGGCGCAGGGCAGATCATCGAGGACGTGGTGAGCCGGGTGGCGACGATGGCAGGCGTGGTGGGCGAGATCGCCAGCGACGCGCAGCGCCAGTGCGAGGACATCGCGGCGGTGGCGGGCAAGATCTCGCGGGTCGAGGAGAGCAATCGCCAGAATGGCAGCCTGCTGGAACAGGCACGTGACAGCGCACGCGATCTGCAGTTGCTTTCACAGGAGTTGCGCGGCGCCGTCGGGCGTTTCCGCATCGACAGCCACGCGACACCCGGTGCCGATGCGCCTGAGCCGGACGCCACGCGGCCGGCGCACGCGCGCGGCTGATCAGTCCTCGACGGTTTCGAGCCGCGTCGGCGTGTTGTCGCGTGCCGGCCCGATGCGGCCGGCGATGGGTAGTTTGATCGACAGGCTCTTCGGGTCGACGCCGAGGTTGAGGCCGAGCACGTTCACCTCGAGCCCTTCTTCGATGCCCGCCGAGACGCCCACGAGGCCGAACAGGTTGACCTGACCGCCGGTGCCGCTCGGCGTCCTGCCCACCGACTTCCAGCCCAGGTAGTCCTTGCCGATGGCCGTCGGCGGCAGGTCCGCGCGCAACTCGGGCACGCGTCGCAGGATGTAGGCCACGAAGGTGTTGGAATTGGGGCCCGGCCAGACGTGGTAGCGGGCGGCGTACGGGTAGTCGTGGACGGTGGTCTCGATGCGATCGATGAGGGCGTCCACGCCCGGCCCGCGAACGTCGCTGAGCAGTTCGGGGCGGTTGCCGTACCAATAGCCATCCGGCGCGCGGCTGCGTGCGACCACCGCCGTGCCATTGCGCCTGAGGCGCCAGCCCACGACCTCGTGCACGGTGAATTCTTTCGCGTGCGATCTCTTCACGGCGATCCAGGAGTGCACGCCAAACCACCCGCGCCAGCTCACGGCGCGCGCGGAGTACACCTGCACCACGGCCTCGGGCGTCGTCGCCGGATCGGGCGCAAGTCCGGCCGGTTCGCGCGACGCGCTGCGCCAGTCAGCCGCGCCCAGCTGGCCACTGAACGCGAGATAGGCGAAGGCGAGCGGGAAGTAGGCGAGCAAGAGACCGAGTGTGACGCGGCGCTTGTTTTTGGCGGGCATATGACAATGACCCTAACAGCATCGGGGAGTTCCTGAGGTGCGATGCTGCCACCCGTGCGAAGCGGTGCACAGCTTCGTCGTCGCAAGATTGCCCGGTCGCGGCAGGCGTTTTAGCGTGGGAGCCATGAACAAGACCTCGTTGTTCACCTCGCTGATCGTCACCTGCCTCGCAGCCGCGGCGCCGATGACGCGGGCCAACGATCCGGTCAAGGACATCCTGGACCGCGAAGTTCCGGTGCTCAAGGATGGCACCCGCATGTCGATGGAACTGGTGGAGCGCGCCATTCTCGAGGCCTGTGCCCGGCGCAAGTTCAAGGGAACCGTGGTCGAACCGGGCACGATTACGGCACATTGGGAAAGCCGCGGGCATTCCTTCGACGTGACCATCGCCTACAACGAGAGCACGTATTCCATCCGCTACAAGGACAGCGAGCGCATGGACTACAACCCCACGAAGAATCGTATCGACGACGCGTACAACGAGTACGTGGCGGGTCTCAATGAGCACATCGAGGCGGGGCTGGATGATGCCCTGGCCCGTCTGAAGAAGTCGCTCAAGCCGCCGAAGCGCGTAGCGCGCATCAACCCGCGGACCGCGGCCTAGCCTTCCATTCCTTGCGACTCTGGCCCCAGGCATCTATCGGCTGCCCTTCGAACGGGAAGGGCATGGCCACGCGCCCCCGATTGCGCGAGCCTAACTTCCTGGCCACGCCCTGCGACGCCGCATTGTCCTCGTGGATCACGTGGATGATGTCGTCCCAGTCGAGCACGTCGCAGGCGTAGTCCATCGCGGCGGCGGCGCCTTCGCTGGCGTAGCCCTTGCCCCAATGCTCCCGCGTGATGCCCCAGCCGACCTCCGGCGCAGGCCAGCCCTCCGGGTTCCAGGGCCCGAGGCGGCCGACCCACTTGCCGGTCGACTTCTCGATGACCGAGAACATGGCGATGCCGGTCATGTGCCAGCAACCGCACATGCTCATGAAGGTGCGCCAGGCTGGGGCGCGCACCTGGCGGCCGCCGATGAAGCGCGTCGCGATCTCATCGTCCATGAAGGCGGCCCAGGCGTCGAAGTCTTGCATGCGTGGCGGACGCAGGATCAGCCGTGGTGTCTCGATCTGCAGCGTTTGCAGGTTGGCGGGCACCATCACTCGACCTTGAACGCCTGGAATGAATGCGGTCCGATCTTGAACTTCAGGAGCAATGAGGAAACCGGCGGCGTGCCGAAGCGCGCCGGTTCCCTGCGCTCGGTGGCGACCACGGACTCACCGCTCACCAGGTCGCGGATCCTGGTCGCGGTGGCGCCCAGGGACACCGCGGCATCCACGGGCGTATCGCGGAAGTTGTGCACGATGAACGTACCGTTGTCGTACACGAACAGGCTCACCTTGCCCGGGGCTTCGAGCTTCACCGGCAACGGCGCTGTAATCACGCGGCGGATCGCATTCAGCACCGGTTCCGGGTAGTTCGAGAGGTCTGAGAAATTCTCCGGGATGGTGAGCACCTGCAGCTGGCCATCTAGATAATCCGCGTCGTGCAGGATGGGCCAGCCGTTGTCGCCGGATATGGCTGAAACCAGCTCCCAGGAATCGTTGGTGCGATAAGTGATCTGCGGAATGAGGATGGGTACGGCACTCGACACGAGCTCACCGCGTCCCGCCTGGAACTGGCTCACCAACGCGACGCGACCGGAATGCTCCAGTTCGGCGATACGCGCCAGACCGCGGCCCTGCAATGCCTCGAGCAGCCCCGAGGTGATCACCACGTTCTTGCCACGTTTCAGCTGCGCCTCGATGCGCTCGACGATCTGCGGATCCGCGGCGGCCTGCGCCGTCAGCAGCACGACGGGCGCGTCGGCCGGGAACGCCGGCACCATCTCCACCGGTATGCCGGCCATGCCGATGTAGTTCTGCAGGAAGTCCTCGCTGCCCTGCGAGTTGTATGGCTTGTAACTCGGAATGCCGAGCGGCTTGCCGAGCGAGCCCAACAATTTGTCGATGGTCTCGAAGGAGACGCCCGCCACTCGCGCGTAGTGTGTCGGCGTGTACGGGCCGCCCGCGAGCGTCAGCGGCTTCACCACGTTGCGGTAGTTGAACGTGGTCGCCACCATCTGGTGCGGCGACGCCTTCTTCGCATCGAGCGGGTAGAGCATCTGCCGGATGTCGAACAGCGTGATCTCCGGCGCGGCACGCGCGAACAGCGTCATCCACAGCTGCTCGGCGTAGCGGTCGTAGTAGGTCGCGCCGCCCGTGTCCACCCAGCCACCGCCGTTGCGTCCCGGCGCGATGTTCTCGAAGTAGCGCATGATGTTGTAACCGAGATACGGCTGCAGGTGCTGCGCGCTGCGCACGGCGTCACGGGTCTCGGTGCCGGTGTAGATGCCATCGAAGAGTTTCGGGCCGCGCGCCAGGTTGAAACCCAGCGCGGGGAAATGGTCGTACCAGTTCGGATACTTGATGACGACCTTGACCTTCGGATTGATGCGCTTCGCCGGCCCGATCACCAGGCTCTTCGCGGCGTCTTCCAGGACCGCGAGCCGGTAGTCCGTCCAGCTGCGCGTTCCGCGCGCCTTCAGGTCGAAGTCCGACTTCGTGCTCGTGAAGAAAAAATCGTCGAGGATGAATTCGTCGAAATGCTTCGCCGTGTGCTCGGCGATCTGCTGCACGGCCTTGCGGTGCTCGGGATTCGAATACGAGAAGGTCTCGAAGCGGTTTGGTTCGCTCACCGTATAGGTGATTCCACCCACCACCTGCACGCCCTTCGACGTGAAGAACTTTTTTGCAGCCTCGAGCGTGGCGTCGTCGATCAGGATGCGGTCGCGGTGCGTCTCGAGGTAGATCCGGTCGACGTGGACTTCGCGCGAGACAGCGTTCCAGCTGTCTTCCAGCCACTGCGGATCGGCCATCTTCTGCACTTCCTGCGCACGGCAGTAGACGGCCACGCGAAAGTTCTCATAGGCCGATGCGGTGCCGGAAAAGAACAACGCACAGCCGGCGAGCAGCGCGCCGAGTCGAATCCCCATCATCCCCTCCGCCTTTACTGTCCTTAATAGATGTATGGCGCCAGCCGCTTGGTGCGGCTCATGTAGTTGGTATACGGCTTGCCGAGCGCGTTCGCCAGCGCGGCTTCTTCGGTCGCCATGCGCCAGGCGAAGGCCCAGATGATGGGCACCATGATCAATGCCAGCGACAGCCAGTTGCAGAAAGAAAGTGCGACGCCGAGGAAGGCGAGCAGTGAGCCGCTGTACGAGGGATGGCGTATCCAGCGGTATGGGCCGGTGTCGATCACCTCGTGGCCTGAATGGATCGCGACGTTGACGGTGAAATAACGCCCCAGATACAGGATGGCGTACCAGCGCAGCGCCACGCCCAGGACGAACAGCACGCAGCCCAGCCAGAACACCGCGTTGCTTTCGATCGCCGTGGCGGGCACGCGGCTGGCGAAGATCCCTGCGGTCATGGAGAGCCCAATGGTGATCCACAGGATGCGCAGCGTCGAACTGTCGGCATCGACGCTGTCGTCGCGCGAGCGCTTGAAAATCCGCAACCCCGCTTCGGACACACCGTAAGCCAGGGCCATCAACATCGGAATGGGAAGCTTCATCGCGGGCCAGTCTAAACCGGCCGGCCCCGTCGATGTGAGACTCAGGTCAGCAATGGCGCGATTGCGTCGACCAGCGCATCGGCATCGCCGGGCCGGCCGTCTTTGAATTGCGACTCGAATTCGGCGATTTCCACGCCGACGACGCGCCGCTTGGCAAGCTCGGCCGCGCAGGCGCGCAGCTCCGCGAAGCTGATGCCCCCCGGCACTTCGTATTCGATGGGTACTTGCCCCGGCTCGAGCACGTCGCAGTCGAGATGAACGTAGACATCTCGCTTGCCCACGGCCCCGGAGAGGCGTTCGACCAGGTTCGGGCCCGGCGGCAGCATCCGCAGCACACCGCTGGCGACCAACTGCTTCTCGTGCGGGTCCAGGTCGCGCGTGCCCACCAGCACGATGTTCGACATGAGAAGGCCGCTGCCCAGTCCCGTGTCCCAATGTCCTGCCACGCCAGTGATGACCATGCCGCCCAGGTAGGGCTCGATATGGGAGCTCGGCAGGTTCGAGTCCCCGTGGGCGTCGAACCAGACGATGCAGGCGTTGGGATGGTGCCTTACCACCACCGGTATGGTCGCGAGGCCCGCGGCGCAGCGTCCCATCGCCGTCACGCAACGTTCGCCGCGCGCCAGCAACGTGTTCAGGGCGTCGGCAAAGGCGTGCAGGTCGGCGCGCGCCGCGGACAACTGCTCGTCCCACAGCACCGTCGACAGCGGCGGATGCGGTGTGCTGACGAAAGTCGTCGGCAGGCCGAAGCGCCGCGCCAGAGTTGCGCCCAATAGTTGGGCACCGGCGGTGCCGCGAGCATTGCGGTCACCGGCACGGCCCTGGTAGACGATCAGCGAAAGCGAGTTCACCGCACGTGAAACTATCCGGTTCACGCGCGCGGCGCCACTAACTTCCGCAGGTATGGCAGCTATTCGCAAGTGAGGCAGCGCCCCGCGGGCGCGCCATGGCCGGGCGGCAGCGGCTCGTGCGGATCGTGCTCATGGACGGCGAGCAGCCGGCGTTCCGGGCCTCGTCTAACAAAGACCATGGCGCCCGAGGCGCCTTCGTTGTGCCATCCGTCCAGTTCCAGTGCGGCAATGCCGCGTGCGAAGGCTGCGCGCAGGTCCGTTCCCGGCGGTAGTTCGGTGGCGTCGAGGACGTTGTGGAACATGTCGCGCAGCACCAGCCAGCGGGTCAGGCGAGAGGGGGCGAGGGGGTCGTATTTGCTTCTTTTGGTGTTCATGGGAAGGCTCTGTCGGGATGACTCAAGGTAGCGACCGGTCCCGCCGGGAGTCCATTCAGTAGTCCGCGGCGCAGCAAGCTGTATGCGCCTGCGCCTATACTCTCCGCATGACTGCGAACGTCGCCGCCGTCTCAGGTCTCGTGAAACTGCGCACCCTCATCAGCCTGGTGGTTGTCGGTGTGCCGACCGGGGTGGCCATGTACACCGCGGTGCTCAGCGGCTTCGACCCGGATTCCTACTACAGGGGCTGCCATACGTCGGATTGCGAATTCGTGCCACGGTACATCGGCATGGCAATGACCGCGCTGTTCATGGCGGCGGAGGGCGCGCTGGTTTTCTACGCACTGGCCGGGCCGGGGTTCTGGCCCCTGTGGACCCGCGCGGCGGTAGGCCTGATCCCGCTGCCCATCGTGGGCTTCTTCCTGTTCATGACCCTCATGCATGCGCCGCGGTATCACTACCTGCATCTCGAATGGGCGATCCACGTGGGGTACGCGCTGCTCGCGATCATGGTCGTCGGGCTGATTACCGGGCTCATCAGCCTTCTGAGGCATCCGGAGAAGTGATTGCCGCTATACTCCGGCGCGCCGCTCTCGTCGGGGAGAAGAAAAACATGAAGCCAGGAATGGCCATTGCCATTCTGACCGCTGCGCGACGGCAGGAATGATGGATCCAGTGCAATCCAACATCGCAGACACGATTCGCGCGCTCATCGAACGAGTCACCAACGGACAGAGTGGCGAGGCGTTCGCAGAAGCGGCTCGCAAACACAACGCGCTTCCGCTGGCGGAGGGGTGGTTTGCCTGGGCATTGCTGACCGAGCAAGGCGAAGTGCTGGAGGCGGTCGAAGATGGCACGGCCACGCCGGCGTCCGAGCCCTTGCGGACCATGTTTCTCGTCGCGGGCTCTGAGAGGTATCCGGAGCTCGTTGCATTGCTGCCTGTTCGGTCCAGCACCAGCACGAGCTGCCCAAGATGCGATGGGACAGGCAGGATGATGTACGGAAACGGAAAGATCCGATGTCACGAATGCCGGTCGCTTGGCTGGGTCGACGTCACCTGACACCTGACACTTCGTCGGATCTCACGCGTGAGATATAAGGAGTTCCCTCATAGATAGGGAAACGCCCTCATGGTCATCACCGCCGATCCAGCTTCTCGACTTCGCCGACGCCTTCGCTTCGGGATCGTGGCAATACTCGCTTCATCGACAATCGCGACGCTGATCGCAACGGGCCTGGCCAGGCCTCATCCCAGTCTCGAGTTTGCCTATCTCATCTGCGTGGCCGTTGGCATCTTCGGCCTGATACAACTCATCTTGGCCATTGCAGGAAGCGCGGCAGTCAGGCGTTAGGACGCCGTTCAGGTGTCAGCTACTACCCTCTGGCTCCGTCACGAAGAATAACAACGGAGTTTTGAATGTCCCCGAGTTTTCGCGTGCTGCTGGCCGGCCTGCTGGCGATTGGGTTGTGCGGTTGCGAGTCGCTGATAGCCGCAGGCAATGCGAAAAAATTCCCGGCGCCCGGCCAATTGGTCGAGGTGAACGGTCGCAGGATCCAGCTCGACTGCCGAGGCAGCGGCTCGCCGACTGTAGTCCTTGAAGCTGGACCCGATATCTACGGCTCGCTGGCGTGGTCGCCGATCCAGGACCAGATAGCCGCGTCAACTCGCGTGTGCGCCTACAGTCACGCGGGGACCATGTGGAGCGATAGTCGAGAGTCGGAGTTGAATGCCGAGGGGGTTGCACGAGAGCTTCGGATGGCACTGCGACAAGGCAACGAGTCGGGGCCGTTCGTCCTGGTCGGACACTCGCGTGGTGCTATCTACAACCTGATCTTCACCGACCTGTTCCGGAATGAAGTCGCCGGACTCGTATTCCTGGATCCCCGGCACCCGGACATCGACGCCCGGAGGGTCCAGGCAGGAATGGCTGCGACTACGCAGCCACTGGGCAGCGCCAAGATTGCACGCGCTTTGCGCTGGAGCGGCATTCCACGGCTCTTCGATCGATGCCAGATCGCATCTTTGCCTGAAAGTGTCAACGACGCATGCAAGGCCTACTTCCCCCACTCGCTGGACGGATACATCAGCGAAACCGGGATTCTGCCCGCAATGAGCGCCCGCGCAATGGCGGCCAGGAATCTGGGCGACCTGCCGGTGATCGTGCTCACCCGGCAATTGCCGGACGCGTGGCTGGGTTCCACTCCAGAGGAAAGGGCCGGGATCGAGAAGGGTGAGAAGCTCTGGAAGGAGCTGAACGCGGAGATCGCGTCCTGGTCCAGCCGGGGAGAGCAACGCCTCGTGCCGGATTCCTACCACCAGGTGCTCATCTCCCATACGGCGGCAGTTGTGGCAGTGAAGGACGTCGTGATCAGGGTTCGCTCGGACGGTCTGCGCGTGAGCGGCGGTGGCGATCGCTGATTTCAGCCGGGACTCGGTCCGGAAGTTGCGCCCGTCGACATGCTGCATAATCGAGCGGACGCGTTTGTCGACAACCGGATTCCCGTGCGGAGGTTCGTGTGAAGTTGCGCCTTCTGGCTTGTTGTCTGGTCGTTGCGACCGTGATTTCCGCGTGCGGCTTTCAGAAGGACGCCGACGCGAAGTTTGGCGATCAGCATTTCAAGACCGCCATATCACTCATCGAGCTGCACAAGGTCCGCACGGGTTCCTACCCTTCGACTTTGGCGGACTTGAAGTTCACAGGCGAGTGGGACCAGATCGCGCTCTCGTCAGTTGAGTACAAGAGGCTCGATTCCGGCTATGAGCTCAATGTGGTGCGTGGCTGGGTTGGACAACCCGATCTGACATACCCTTCCGAATTCTGGGTCGGGCTCGGGCTGCAGAAATCAAACCTCAAACGGGCGCCATGATGCGGCGCAGGTGAAGCCATGTCTCAAGCCCTCTCTCCAAATGCTGTCGTTGCAACGCTCACCGAGTTCTGGTCACCTCGAGTGGTAGCCGAAGTTGATGATGCCTACGTGAAAGTCGCCAAGGTCCGCGGATCACTGGCATGGCACAGCCACGAGAATGAAGACGAACTCTTCTACATTCTCAAGGGTCGACTTCGCATAGAGATGGTCGACAGGGTGGTCGATCTCCGGGAAGGGGAGATGTTCGTGGTCCCGAAAGGCGTTCGCCACAACCCTGTCGCGGATGAGGAATGCCACATCATGCTCATAGAAAGGAAAACCACGCGACACACCGGCGACGTGAAAATGGAAAAGACGCGATCAATTGAAGAGCAGCTCCGGCCGGTATGAGAAGGCTCTTTCCCGCTGTCATCGTGGTTCTGACCGGATTGTGTATCGCGCCGGTCATGGGCGATGAACCGCAACCGGAGGTGACCATCAAGTTGACGGACGGCTCCAACTGCGTGATCGGCATTACGAAGATGCCTTGTGCCGACGTGGTGAATCACCTTCGGGAAGTCTTGAAACTCCCGGCGGGATCTCCCGTGCGTCTCCTGCCGGACAAGACTTCGACATACGAAACAACCGTGAAGGTCATTGAGCTGCTTCGGAAGTCTGAATACGCAACTCCAATGGGGTATGTAAACGTTGCGGACTCCAAACCCTTCGTCGCCTGGCTCATCGAGCCGCAACGAAGTGGAAGTGCCTCGATTGAGGTCTGGGATACACCCAGCGGTCGACGTACCTGGCGTCTCGTCGGGCCGGGCGGTGTTGTGCTCGCCGAAATGAACCAGCCCGAAGTGAAGCCAGGTTATGAGTTCAACTGGGGTGGTTGCAGGATAGGATCTGAATCGAAGGACGGCGTCATCGCCCTCGTGCGGCACTCGGAGAATCAGGAGTGGTCCGCGGACATTGCCGCCGTGTGGCTCGCGGACGCAAAGAATCGTCGCTTCGTTGCGATTGATCCGAAAGGTATGACGTGTCGAAACGAGGGCTACGGTGTCTGACAGCTCGTTGAGGCGTACGCGGGGGATCGAGTGAATACAAAAGACTCAGTCGTCAGGATTCTCGCGCCCGCGGGCAAAGTCTGGCGTGCGCTGACCGTGCCTGAACTCGTGAAGCAATGGCAGTACGGATCGGATCTTCAGACCACATGGGAGCCGGGAACTTCAATCGTTTTCCGCAATGAATGGAACGGGCAGGTCTTCGAGCAGAAGGGCACTGTCATCGAGTTCATGCCGCCGTCGCGTCTGAAGTATTCGCTGTTTTTCCCACGCCCCGGCGTGCAAGACATTCCGGAAAACTATTTCTTCATGACCTATGAGTTGACCGAGAGCGGCGGGCTCACGTCGCTGCTTTTCCGCCAGGAAGACCCGCGTCCGGCGCAGCCCGATGCTTCTTCTGGCGGAGACGATGGCCCGGACGTTCTGTCGGATCTGAAGAAACTGGTTGAGGAAAAGATGCCGTGAGTGGCGTGTTCACCCCCGAGCTTGCGAACGAGAAGGAAGGCACATTCATTCTCGTCGCGAATCACTCCCTTGCGGATGCGAAGGCGCGCCAGTTGAGCGTCGACTACAACCTGGCAAGAATCAGGTACGGTCTCACGCAACTTCCGTCGCACATCAACAAGTGCATCCTCGTGTACGACGTTCGCGGCCAGCGGGTTGACGACGACGTCATTGAATGGCTTCGGTCTTCATTTGCTCATATCCACGAGCTCAGGATCGAGAAGTAATGGGCCTTCAGCTCATAGTGCAGGCCGAGAGTGAGGCGTCAGTAGCGAAGTTGCTGGGCAATGCCGCGACCAGGTCGGAGGTGTTCCAGATTGCGGGTGAACTTTGGGGGGTATCCATCCCGACCAAGGTGGTTGATGAAGTGGGCGAGTCGGTGCTTCGGCGACGCTTGTCGTCTCGCAACGTCTTCGACTTGCACGAGGGGCATTGGCGGTATGCCTGACACTCCGTCCTCACAAATGGAAAACCATACGGTCCTCGACCTGAAGGTCTTCGTGCCGGCAAGGGACTACGCTGTTTCGCGTCGCTTCTATTCCGATCTCGGCTTTGCCGAGAAGTGGCACAACGATCAGGTCGCGGAATTCGAAGCGGGCAACTTCCGCTTCCTGCTTCAGAACTACCACGCAGAGGGCGTCGCGGAGCACTTCATGATGCACCTCCACGTGCAAGATGCCGACGCCTGGTGGAAGCGAATATCCGATGCGCAACTGAAAGAGAGATACCAGCTCCATACGGCGAAGCCTCCTGCACTTCAGCCATGGGGCCTCAGGGTCCTCTTCATTTCAGATCCCACCGGCGTGCTCTGGCATATCGCGGAGTCTCCGCAGTTGACCGTTCCGCCGCATCTCAGGCCCTTCTGGAGCGACTTCGCGAAGCTCATGAGCGGAGCGGTCGACGAGCGTTTCTACGAGGCCTTCTTCTTCGGTGACAACGAAAAACTCGCGAACGAACTTGCAGAGTTGGTGCTGCGCGGCGTCAAGCGCGCAACGGCGGAATCAATGTGGGCCTACGAGGACAAGGGCAAGCGTTTGCCGAAGCCAGGCGATCTGAGCATCGTCACCAACTGGGCAGGGCAGCCACTGTGCGTCATCGAGACTCAATCGGTCGAAGTCGTGGCGTTCCGCGAAGTTACCGCGGACTTCGCCGCTACGGAGGGAGAGGGCGACGGCTCCCTGTCTTACTGGCAGGAGGAGCACCGACGCTTCTTCACGCGCGACTGTGCCCGTGCGGGCCGTCAATTTGCCGAAGACATGCCCGTATCCTGTGAACGCTTCAGAGTGGTATATCAGCCCAAAGCATGATGAAAGAGTTGAGCGAATTTCTCGCTGCCCAGGGCTACCTGAAGATTCCGCTGACTCGAAGCGGAGTGGGGCACTTCCACACCGCGGGCACCCTCAATGGCCGCCCTGTCGAGGTTTTGGTAGACACGGGGGCCGCGTGCACGGTCGTGTCGATGTCGGTTGTAAAGGCACTTGGCCTGCAATCGAAGTGGATAGACCGCGGGGCGGGTGGGGCAGGTGGGCCGTTGGATCAGTACTGGGTCTACGGAGCGGAGTTCCGTATCGGCTCGCTCACTCCTCGACTGGCTGGCCCGGTCGGAATAGATTTTGACCAGGTCAACGCTCCTCTCCGGGCACAGGGCTCGGCCGAGGTGGACGTGATCCTTGGGGTAGATGTCTTCGACGCTCACGCGGCGATCATCGACTACACCAGCCAGTCGCTCTTCTTGAAGGCGGTCGCAGGCGTCGACTGAGCAATCAAGCGGCCGGATCCTTGATGCCGGCCCACTCGAGAGCCTGCGTCCGTTCGCCGAACGACAGGTATTGGATGATCCTGGCGTCACGCAGCACGAAGCCGTCGGCAAATCGTGCGTCGATCCATTCGTTCGAATCTTTCAGACGTACCCGGACATGGAGGTACACGACAACTTTTTCTCCGTTCTCCAGGTACTTCTCCGGCTCGCAGGTCCCTTCGGCCCAGGTCCCGCGTCCTTTCCTGATGTGTTCGCGTACTTCCTCGAGCCCACGATACGTGCCGGCTGTTGGAAAGCCCTCGGGCTCGATGCGCACGATCGCCGGATCAAAATCCCGGGTGACGGCCTGCATGTCATTGCGATTGACCGCAGCGAAGAATCCCTCCAGCACTTGAGTTGCGATGCTCATGGGTCGCATTCTAGGCTGTCGTCACTGGTAACCGTTAAGCAACCATGCCGCCCGATCCGAAACGCCGCGAAGCTTTTCTGAAATTCCTCCTCCTGGTGGCGATCATGATGTCCGCCGGCCCGGAAGTGGTCACTGCCATGGAGATGCGGATTCTGCTGGAGCTCCTGGGCGCGACACTATTCACGACGGTGTTTGTCGTGGGCGCGAAATACACGCTCACGGTTCTTCGCGAAAACCTGCGCAGCGTGTCACTGGCCATGGCCCCGGTCGCTTTGCTCTTCCTGGCGTATGCGGAGTGGTGGGTGGGATCCGCGGTGGCTTGTATTGCTTCGGTTCACGGCCTTCTGAAACTGGTCGTCTGAGAGGCGCGCTTCCGTGACGGCAACGCAAGCGAAAAACCTGGGCCTGGTCTTCTGTCTGTGCGTCTGCGGTGCGTCAGGCGGCGAGTCGTCTCGAGTCTGTGATCTCGCGGTCAAGCACGATGGCCTCGCCGAATACGCGGCACACGCTGACGCGGACAAGAACGGAATCCGGACCATCAAGGCCGACATCGATCTCGACGGTGCGCTCGACGAACTGCGATGGCTCGATCGCAGCTCGGGCAGCCTCGTTCCCACGGACAATTCGTCCCTGACCTTGACGCTCACCTCGAACAAGCAGGGCTTCAAGCTCGAGCAGCAGCGACTTCAGGTTGTGAACTACGAATCGCGCTACTACGTCATCGCGACGCGGGTCGAAACCGCGCTGGGCCCCTGGTACAGGGACGTGTTTGCCGTCACCGGAAAAGGGATCACGAAGGTCTGCTCATTCGACGGGAAGGCGCAGGCGCCCTGATGCGCCATGCCTCGCTGGAGATCGTCCGTGAAAGTTAGCAGGCCGCTGATGCTGTTGATGCTGGCCACGCTGGTCGGCTGTGCCGAAAAGGACGCGAATTCCACATCCGTGGATCTCGAATTCTCAACGGACAAATGGCTCGGCCAATGGAACGGGCCGGAGGGAACGTTCCTGCGACTCGAGGGCGGCGAGGGTCGTTACCAGGTCATCATCCAGGATCTGGATGGACCCAAGACCTTTGAGGGACGTGCCACGGAAGATCGAATTCAATTCGAACGCAACGGCGCGACCGAATCCATTCGTGCAACCAATGGCGCGGAAACCGGCATGAAGTGGCTCGCCGACAAGTCCAACTGCCTCACGATCCGCGCGGGGGAGGGATTCTGCCGGGACTGACCGGCGATCAGCTCAGTCGAATCAGGCCCCGCTTGTGCGCCACGGCCACGGCTTCGGTGCGCGAGATGGCATCGAGCTTGGCGAGAATCGCCTTCACGTGTGTCTTCGCCGTGCCTTCGGTGATTTCGAGGCGCCGGGCGATGTCCTTGTTGGAACGCCCCTGGGCCACGAGCTGCAGCACGTCGAGTTCGCGGGTAGTCAGGCTGGGACGTGACATGCGCTGCAGCGCCTTGGCTGCGACACTGGAAGATGTGTAGGGCCGATCCTCGGCCACGGCGCGGATGGCGGAGAGGATCTCCTGGCGCGGTGCGTCCTTGAGCAGGTAGCCCTTGGCGCCCTGGCTGAGCGAACGAAAGATGTCTTCGTCGCCGTCATACGTCGTCATGATGAGCAGGCAGGCCTTGGGGTGCTTCTCCAGCACCTTCTGCACGACGGCGGCGCCGTCGAGCTTGGGCATGCGCAGGTCGAGCACCATGACGTCGGGATGGTGCTGCTCGTAGAGCTCGAGTGCCTCGGCGCCGTCGCCGGCTTCGGCGACGACCTGCATGTCGGGTTGCTGGTTGACGATGGCGGCGAGGCCGTCGCGCACCACGGGGTGATCGTCGGCGAGGATCACGCTGATCTTGCGGGCGGGTAGTTTGGCCGTGGCGTTCACGGCGCCAGCCCCGGCCGCGGCAGGGTGACGATCACTCGCGTGCCTTCACCCGGCCGGCTCTCGATGTGGAACTTGCCGCCCAGGCCCTGTGCGCGTTCGCGCATGTTGTTGAGGCCATAACCCTGGCTGGCGTACAGCTCGGGCAGCAGCGTCATGCCGCGGCCGTCGTCAATGACGGTCAGGCGCCAGAGTCGCACTTCCTCCTCGAGCAGGATGCGCACATTGCCGGGGTGGGCATGACGCACGGCATTGCTGACGGCTTCCTGCGCGATGCGCAGCAGTTCGTGCTGCCGCTCCGGGGCGAGGCCGTCGCCGTTCAATGAACCTTCGAAGCTGCAGGCCACGCGTCCATCCACCGTCGAACGATCGGCGAGTTGCTTGAGTGCAAGCTCGAGGCCAACGCGGCGAGTCTGGTCGGGCCGCAGCGCCATGACGGAGCGTCGCGCTTCGGCGAGCCCGTCCTTGGCCAGATCGCGGATGCGCGTGAGGATGGCGGGCAGCGGCGAGCTCTTGGTGCATTCACGCATGGCCTCTTCGGCGGCGCCCAGTTGCATGAGAATGCCGGTGAATCCCTGCGCCAGGCCGTCGTGGATCTCCTGGCCGATGCGGTTGCGCTCGGCCAGCACCGCGGCGTTCTTGGCCGCCATGCCGAGCTTCTTCAAGCCGATGCACAGCGTCACCTGGTGGGCAATCGCGAGCGCGAGCTCGGCGCGTTCGGCGTTCAACGCCTCGCCCTGGCGGAACACCAGGCCGATGCAGCCCTTGCTGGTGCCATCACCGAAAGTCAGCGGTAATAGATAGGCGCTCTTGTGTCCTTCGCGCGCATGCCAGTCGGCAACGCCCGGCCACAGCAGTTTGTCGAGCGGCTCGAGCGGATAGAACACCGGCTCCTTGAATTCCTTGAGCACCTCGACGATGCGGGTCTCTTCCGGCGTCGCGGTGAGCTGGTAGGGCGGTGCGCCGGCCTTGCCGTTCTCCACGTGCACGAAGCAGCGCCAGTGATTGGCGGCCGGATCGAAACCGATGGCGTAGGCAGCCGCGGCATCCATCTGGCGCGTGGCGTCGAGCAGGATGTTCTGCACGAAGTCCTGCGGATCGGGATCGCGCGCCAGGCGCACGAGGTTCTCGCGCAGCAGGGCATTGGCGCGGCCGAGCTGCGTCATGCGCTCTTCGGCGGCACGCTCGCGTTCGTGGCGAACGGTTTCCAGCAGGCGTTCGCGATGCAGGGCGGCGCCCACGAGCCCGGCGGCAATCTCGAGCGCCGAGACAATGGACGAATCGAATTCGCGTACCCGCTGCCAGTCATCGAAGCCGATGGCGCCCACGTATTCGCCGTCGACGAGAATCGGCACGATGGCCGAAGTGCGCGCCTTGTCGCTGGTGATGCTGACGCCGTCGAAGCCCTGCATGGCCTCCGGGCAGAACACCACGCTCTTGCCTTCCATGAGCTGATTGCAGAACTGGTCGGCGCGCGGTTCCTTCCAGGCGACACCTTGCTCGTTGTCGCAATGGCACTGCACGGTGTCACTGATCCATTCGGCCTTGATCTTGAGCCACTTCTCGCCGTTGGGTCCGATCTCGGCGAAGGCCAGCGCGGTGCGGTCGACCTGGGCGGCTTCGCCCAGCAGGCGCAACACCTCGGGCATGGCCTTCATGGCGTCGGGCGCTTCGAGCAGCAGGCGGCTGGCCTGCGCGGAGGCCGACAGCAGCCGTTCGCGCTGCTGCAGGTATTGGTGGCTGAGGATGCCCTCGGCCGCGGCGGCGAGGTCGATCGGATTGATGCTCATGGGGCGGTACTTTACGTCTGGGTCCACAGGCGGGACATCCTCATTTGGGGTCAGGATCCTGCCTGCCAACCCCCGCCCAGGGCCTTATAAACGGCTATCAGGCTGGTGGCGGCCTCGGTACGGCTCCGGGCCAGGCGGTCCTCGGATTCGAGCAGGGTCCGCTCGGCATCCAGCACCTGCAGGAAGTCGCTGGCCCCGTTTTCATAACGCACCCGGGCCAGGTCCGCGGCCGTGTTGCTGGCGCGCACCGCGGCCTCGTCATGGACGAGACGGTCGCGCGCCCGGGCGTGGGTCACGAGCGAATTCTCGGTCTCCTCGAGGGCGTTCAGCACGGTTTGTTCATAGCGAAGCAGGGTGCCCTGCTGGCGCGCCTTCGAGGCGGCAATGCGCGCCTGGACGTGCCCGAGATCGAAAATCGCCCAGGAGATTCCGGGCGCGAGCACGTAGGCATCCGTGCCGCTGTCGCCGAGCTTTCCCGAGGACGCCGAGACGTAGCCCGCGCTGCCGGTGAAGGTGACGCGCGGGAACAGATCGGCAACGGCGACGCCGATGTTCGCGGTGGCGCCGGCGAGGTCGCGCTCGGCAATGCGGATATCGGGCCGTCGACGCAACATGCCGGCGGGATCACCCACGGGCACGATGCCGGGCAGAGGCGGCAGCGCCTGCGTGGCCGCAAGCTCGGCGCGCAGCGCGCCGGGTTCGCGGCCGACCAGCACCGACAGCCGGTGTATCGAGCGGGCCACCGCGGCTTCCAGCGGCGCGATCGTTCCGAGCGTGCTGGAGAGCTGCGATTCGGCTCGCGCCGTGTCGAACTCGGTGCCGGTGCCAGCATCGAGTCGCGCCCTGGCGAGATCGAGCGTCGATTGCTGGTTGTTGACGTTGCGGCGCGCGACGTCGAGCTGCTGCTGGAAGCCGCGCAACTCGAAATACGTGCGCGTCACTTCCGCCGTGACGACCACCTGCGCGTCATGTTCGGCCGCGATGGTTGCACCGAGTTCGGCGTTGGCGGCTTCGGAGCCGCGACGGATTCGCCCGAAGAAATCGAGTTCCCAGAAGGCGTCGAACCCGGCGTCGTAGAACTCGGTGCTGCGCGGTGCGCCCGCCAGGGTCTGTTCGCGCGATACGCGTGATTCGGTGTAGCCGCCGCTGGCCTGGATCGACGGTGCGAAGTCGAAGTTGACGTCACGGCGCAACGCGCGCGACTCGGCCACGCGCGCGAGCGCGATGCGCACGTCGTAGTTGGAGGTCAGTGCCTGGTCGACCAGCCGGTCGAGTGTCTGGTCGTCGAAGGTCTGCCAGAACTTCGCCACGGCCTCCTGGGTGGAGTAGGTGGACTCGATACCGTCAAACTTCTCCGCGGCCTTCGTATCCGGCGCGTGGTAGTCGGGTCCGACGGCGCAAGCCGCCAGCACTGCTGCCGCGAGCGGCGCCAACAGGAATTTCGTCTGCTTAAGCATGAGAGGAAACCTCGTCCTGCGGCGCGGGCAGTGCGGCCTGTTCGGCCTTCTTCTCACGGCGCAGCAGCACATAGAACACGGGAGTCAGCATCAGGCCGAACACGGTCACGCCGAGCATTCCGGAGAACACCGCCGCGCCCATGGCACGGCGCACCTCGGCGCCGGCACCGTCGGCGGTCACCAGCGGCAGCACACCCATGATGAACGCGATGGACGTCATCACGATCGGGCGCAGCCGCAGGCGCGCGGCCTCCAGCACCGCCTGTACGCGTGACCGTCCGCCTTCATCCTGCAGGTGCTTGGCGAACTCCACGATCAGGATGGCGTTCTTGGACGCGAGGCCCACGAGCACCAGGAACCCGATCTGCGTGAAGATGTTGTTGTCGCCGCCCTGCAGGTGGATACCGGCGAGGCCTGCGAGCAGCGCCATCGGCACGATCAGGATGATGGCCAGCGGCAGCGAGAAGCTTTCGTATTGCGCTGCCAGCACCAGGAACACGAAGATCACGCACAGCGGGAATACGAACAGCGCCGCATCACCCGCGTCTATCTGCTGGAACGCGATCTCGGTCCACTCGTAGCTCATGCCGGCCGGCAGGTTCTCGTCGAGGATCTTCGAGATGGCAGCCTGGGCCTCGCCCGAGCTGTGACCCGGAGCCGGACCGCCGTTGATGTCGGCGCTCGAGTAGCCGTTGAATCGTTCCACGATATCCGGGCCGAACGATTCCTTGACCGAAATCATCGAGCCGAGTGGGACCATTTCTCCGGCGGCGTTGCGGGTCTTAAGTGGAAGAATGTCGTCCACCTGCGAACGGAACGGCGCATCCGCCTGCGCCACCACACGGTAAGTACGGCCAAATCGGTTGAAGTCATTGACATAGAGAGACCCCAGGTTGACTTGCAGTGTCTGGAACACGTCGTTGAGCTTCACGCCCTGGCGCTTGACCTTGAGGCGGTCCACGTCGACGTCGAGCTGCGGGACGTTGATCTGGTAGCTGGAGAACACGCCGGCGAGCGACGGGTCCTGCCAGGCCTTGCCCAGTGCGTCCTGCACGGCGGCGTACAAGGCCTCGGCGCCACGATTCTGCCGGTCTTCGACGTTGAGCTTGAAGCCGCCCAGCATGCCGAGGCCGATGACCGGTGGCGGCGGGAACACCGCGATGTAGGCGTCCTGGATGCCGGCGAACTTCTGGTTCAGTGCGCTGGCAATCGCGCCGGCGGTGAGACCCTTGCGCTCGTCGAAATCCTTGAGAGGGAAGAACACCAGCGCCGCGCTCGACTGCGCCGCAAAGCCATTCGCCGAAACGCCGGCGAACTGCACCGAGTCGAGCACGCCCGGCTCCGCCTTGGCGATCTCGCCCATGCGCCGCACCACTTCGTTGGTGCGATCGAGCGAGGAGGCCGGCGGCAACTGGACGACACCCACGAGATACAGCTTGTCCTGCTGCGGGATGAAGCCGCCCGGTGTGCGCATGAAGCCGAACACGGTGAGGGCCACCAGGCCCGCATAGATGGCGATGGCGATGGGCGCGCGCTTCACGGTGCGTGTGACGCCGGCCTGGTACTTGTCGCCCGCCTTCGCGAACAGGCGGTTGAAGCGGTCGAAGAAGCGGCCAAACACCTTGTTCATGCCGCGCGTCAGCGCGTCGGGTTGGGCGCCATGCGGCTTGAGCAGTACGGCCGCCAGGGCCGGCGACAGCGTCAGCGAGTTGAAGGCCGAGATGATGGTCGACACGGCGATGGTCAACGCGAACTGCTTGTAGAACTGGCCGGTGAGGCCCGGCACGAATGCCACCGGTATGAACACCGCCGCGAGCACCAGCGTGATCGCGATGATGGGACGGCTGACTTCACCCATGGCCTTCTTGGTGGCCTCGAGCGGTTTCAGGCCGTTGGCGATGTGCCGTTCGACGTTTTCGACCACGACGATCGAGTCGTCGACCACGATGCCGATCGCCAGCACCAGGCCGAACAGGGACAGCGTGTTGATCGAGAAGCCGAGCGCGTAGAGCACGGCGAAGGTGCCGATGATGGACACCGGCACGGCGACCAGCGGAATCACCGAGGCGCGCCAGGTCTGCAGGAAGAGGATCACCACCAGCACGACGAGCAGCACGGCCTCTAACAAGGTGTGCACCACGGCGTCGATGGACTGACGCACGAACTGCGTCGGGTCGTAGATGATCTTGTAGTCCATGCCCTGGGGGAAACTTTTCTTGAGCTCCTCCATGTCGGCGCGGACTTTGTTGGAAAGCTCGAGGGCGTTCGAGCCCGGCGACTGGTAGACGGGAATCGCCACGGCGTTCTCGTTGCCGAGTCCGGACTGCACGGCGTAGGTCGCCGCGCCCAGCTCGAGGCGCGCGACGTCGCGCAGGCGCACGACTTCGCCGTTGTTGCCGGTTTTCACGACGATGTCGCCGAACTGGTCCTCGGTTTCGAGGCGGCCCTTGGCATTCAGCGCGAGCTGGAATTCCGATCCGGCGGCCGGCGGCGCGCCGATCTGGCCCGCCGCGACCTGCACGTTCTGTTCGCGGATCGAGCCGATGACGTCACCGGTGGTGAGATCGCGCGCGGCCATCTTCTGCGGATCCAGCCACACGCGCATGGCGTAGTCGCCCGCGCCGAACACGCGCACGTCACCCACGCCGGGGATGCGCGCGAGCAGGTCGCGCACGTTGAGCGTCGCGTAGTTGCGCAGATAGAGCGGGTCGTAGCGGCCGTCGGGCGAGGTCAGGTGCACCACCATCAGGAACGCCGGGGTGCTCTTCAGCGTGGAGACACCGATCGCGCGCACGTCCTCGGGCAGGCGGGGCAGGGCCTGCGCGACGCGGTTTTGCACCTGGACCTGTGCGCGATCGATATCCGTACCGATGCGGAACGTGACCGTGAGCGCCAGCGTGCCGTCCATCGTGGCCTGAGAGGACATGTAGAGCATGTCTTCGACGCCGACGATGCCTTGCTCGAGCGGCGCCGCCACGGTCTCGGCGATCACCTTGGGGTTGGCGCCCGGGTAGGAGGCCGTCACGACCACCGAGGGCGGCACCACTTCGGGATACTCGCCGATCGGTAGTTTGAAGAGCGCGATCGCGCCCGTGATCAGGATGAAGGCGGACAGCACCGATGCGAACACCGGGCGGTCGATGAAGTAGCTGGAGAATTTCATGTCGGAATCCCTGGATAGGAATGGGGTCAGGCACCATTTCGCAGACGCGAAATGGAGCCAGACCCCGCCCCGTCAGTTCTGGGCCACGAGGGTGTTGCCGCCGCGTCGCTCACCCATGGCCACGAGCTGCGGGGTCACCGGCATGCCGGGGCGCACCTGCTGCAGTCCTTTGACCAGGATGGTGTCGTTGGCCTTGAGGCCTTCGCGCACGACGCGCAATCCGTCGATCAGCGGCCCGAGTTTCACGGGCGCGTACTCGACCTTGTTTCCGGCGCCGACCTTGAGCACGAATTTCACGCTCTGGTCGGTGCCGACCGCGCTGTCATTGATGAGTAATGCGGTGTACTCGGCGCTGCCGATGAGCTTGACCCGCGCGAACATGCCGGGCGTGAAGCGCCGGTCGGGATTCGCGAACAACCCGCGCGCGTGGATCGTGCCGGTCTGCGGATCGAGCTCGTTGTCGAGGAACACCATGTGGCCCTCGTGCGGATGACCCTGTTCATCGGCGAGTCCCGCCCACACCGGGTTCGGTGCGTTGCGCGAGCTCGGACGCTCGCCGCGCAGGTCCATGCCCACGTACTTGAGGTACACCTGTTCGTCGCCGTCGAAAGATACGTAGATCGGATCGATGGACACCACGGTTGTCAGAAGCGTCTGACCCGCCGCAACCAGGTTGCCCGCAGTGATCTCCGCGCGGCCCACGAGGCCGGAGATCGGTGCCCGTACCTGCGTGAACGAAAGGTCGAGCGCAGCGGCATCCACGGCCGCTTCCGCGGCGGTGAGACTGGCTGCGGCCTGCTCGTTGCCGGAGGTCCGTGTATCGAACTCCTCCTGCGAGATGGCGTGTTTCTCGATGAGCCGCGTCGCACGCTCGCGCTCGGACCTGGCCAGCGCCAGCTGCGTGCGGGCACGCACCAGTTCGGCCTGGGCATGCTTGAGCGCGGCCTGGTAGGGACGTGCGTCGATCACGTACAACACGTCGCCCTTCTTCACTTCGTGCCCTTGCTCGAAGTGTGTGGCGGTGACGTAGCCGGAAACGCGCGGCCTGACCTCGACGCGTTCAACCGCTTCGAAGCGGCCGGTGAACTCGTCGAACTCGGTGATGGGCTTCGACACGACCTTCGCGACCTGGACCGCGGGAGGACCGGCCGGCGCCTCGGCGGCTTCATTGCGCGCGCAGGCGGCGGCGAAGAGTGCGAAGAGAATGACGAACGAGAATCTGACTACATCTTTCACGAGGGTTTCCTCCCGGAGGTGATGAGGCACATCTTGTGCCTCTGGCGCTGCGTCGGACATTCACCAGGCGGGCCAATCAAACGGTCTCAATAGCACCACCGGCGACTCTCCCTTTGGGGGGAGAGGCAAATGGGACGGCACCGCATTTGCGCAGGTGCACCATCGCACGCGCGAACATCGTGCGGGTTGAATCGTCCGAAAGGCGTGTTAAGGAATTCTCAATCGCTGCGCAGGATTTCGGGTTGTTTATACTGGCGCGCGATGCCCACCCACATGGAAACCGTGCTGCGCGCCGCCGCCTTTGCCGCGGAGAAACATCGCACCCAGCGGCGCAAGGACATCGACACGCCCTTCATCAACCATCCGATCCAGCTCGCGTACATCCTGGTGCAGGCGGACATCGAGGACCCGGTGGTGCTGGCGTCGGCCCTGCTGCACGACACCATCGAGGACACGCAGACCACGCACGACGAGATCGAGATCGTGTTCGGTCACGAAATCGCAAACATCGTCGCCGAGTGCAGCGACGACAAGAATCTCACCAAGCTCGAACGAAAGCAGGCGCAGATCGATCACGCCGCGACCCTCAGCCACAAGGCCAAGCTGGTGAAGCTCGCCGACAAGATCGCGAATGTCAGCGACATCAACGGCGCGCCGCCGGCCGGCTGGTCGCTCGAACGGAAGCGCGAGTATTACGATTGGGCGAAGCAGGTGGTCGACCGCATGCGTGGCACCCACGCGGCGCTCGAAGCGCGTTTCGACGCGGAGTACGCCAAGCGCCCATAAAAAAGACCCCGCGCGAGGCGGGGTCAAATTCGCAGGGAAAGCGGAGAAATCAGTTGGAACGCGGCCGCATGTAGTTGGCGAACACGTATCCGGCCACCTTCGGGCAAACTTCCTGGCTTGCCGTCGTATCGAAGTGGTAGTGGATACCGCCGTACTCGCGGCTCGTGGCCTGGTGTTCGGCCATCTGCCAGAAGCCCGGGAAGCTGCGCACCACGTAGTTGATGCCGTCGACGTTGGCCCACTGGGCGGAGACCAGGATGTCGTTCGTGCCGAAGTACAGCTGGAACGCACGCGCCGCGCTCGCACCGATGCAGGCCATGTTGCCCGCATAGGACGGATACGGCGGGGTGGTCAGCAACGGCATCCAGGTCGGATCGGCGTCGGTGCCAGGATTCATGTCCAGGTCGGCCTTCTGGATCGCGGTCACCGGGCGCCACATCTGGTAGACGAACTTGCTGGCCTGCGCGGTCTGCACACCATCCTGCATCGAGACGTTCACCAGCGCGAACAGGCGCGCGGATTCGATCAGCGAGAGGTTGTTGCGGTAGGTCATGAAGCGCGCGACCTGGTTCCAGATGCCGCCCCAATTGGTCGAATAACCCATGCTGGCCCAGAGCTTCGCCTGGAGTGTCTGCTCTTCGGTGCGCACCGTGCTGTTGACGCTGCCGATGGTCTTGATCTCGTTGAGCGCGTCCGCGTACTCCTGGCTGTCGAGTGCCGGCGGACGGCGCGGCAGGAAGTAGTAAGGAGTGGGCAGCGCGAAGGGCTTGGCGTCACCGGCCTGCACGAAGGATGCTGGAGAGTTGGACGGCGGCGTCGGCTTCCAAAAGCCCGGCAGTGCCGAGGGCGTGTAGACCTGCGGCGTGGCCCAGCCGTCATTGTTGCGCCACTCGAGAATCTTCTTCGCGACTTCCTTGCCCACCTGCACACCCAGCTGCGCGCGATACGGATTGATCGTCGCGAGGCGATTGGCGAGCGCGGTGTCGTACTTCGAGGCGTTGGCCTGTGAATAGGCGACGAGGATGTCGTGCGCCGCCTGGGCCGCAGCGGCCTCGCTCGAAGCCGCGCGGCTGGCCGGAACCTTGACGCGATAGGCGGTGAAGCCGCATTCGATGGAATTGATCGCATCGAACATCGCGATGTGCATCATCGAGTAGGTGCGCGGCAGGGTGGGGCCGGCCGACGTCGGGATGACCGCCTCGGCGAGCGCATTCCATTCGAGGATCACGCCCGGGTCGTCACGATCGCGGATCGTGCCGGTGGCGTGGGCGGATGTGGCGAACACGCAGGCCAGTACGGCCGACGCTGCCAGGGACAACTTGAACATGAAACTTCTCCCAAACTGAGGTGATTGACGAACGGCGCGCATTCAAAGGCCACGACGTGGGAGAAGGCGTGGGAACGAGCGTGGAAAATGGGGACAGGCCCCATTTGCTGGGAAATGTGCCGGACCTCGAGCGCATTTGCGGCGTGGTGCGCGCTTCGATAGTTCTGCAGCTCACCGCTCGCGCGCTTCAAAAATTGCCGAAGCGGCAATTTTTGGCGTTCGCTTGCCGGAATCTATGCGAAGGCTCCATCGGCCGAAGCTGGTAACGTCAAGGCAATACGGCTTCGCATGACGATTCCGGCTGCGCCGCTTCGCGATGTTCGCTGCAGAACTATCGAAGCGCGCACCGGCGCACTTGCGCTCCAAGCCATCTCCGTTTCCCACCAAATGGTGACGGACCAGCTTGGGTCGGAGCGCGCGCGGCGCGATCAGCAACGCAGATACGTCACCACTTTTGACGGGCGGAGGAGGAGCCGCCGGTGTGCCAGACCTTGATGGACGCCGCATCGCGGTTGCCGCAGTTCGAGCAGCGCCAGCGCGCTTCGGGCGGCAGCGGCAGGTGCGCTACCTCGCGCTGCGCCTTGCGCCCGCAGCGGCGGCATTCGATGAACAGCGTGACCGACTTGCGGGCCATGAGGGAAGGTTAGAGCCTGCGACCCCTTCCCCAGCAAGCGTAGACTCGCCGCACTGTATGGAGGTCTTCATGGAACAATGGATTCTTCCGATTGCCATGTGCCTGGTGCCGATGCGCGTCGTCGCCGCCACGGAAGCCTGGGCCCCGGCGCAAATCTCCAGCGATCGATTCGAATCGCACCCGGCATTCGATCCGCTCACCGGTGATCTGTACTTCGTGCGCAGTGCGCCCGATTTCTCCGGGTGGCGCATCTATTTCTCGCGCTGCGAATCGGGGAGCTGGACGACCCCGGTCGATGCTCCGTTCGTCGGCGACGGCGTCGAGGCCGACCCGTGGTTCACACGCGACGGCCACACTCTCTATTTCATCTCGACGCGCACCACCGATGGTGTGCGCGGGCGCAGCCTGGACTTGTGGAAGGTCACCCGTGACGCATCCCTGCAATGGCAGCGCCCTGAGCGCCTGCCCGAGCCGCTCAACTCCCCCGGACGCGAGTGGTTTCCGCGCGTGGGCGCGGACGGCTGGTTGTACTTCGGCTCCGACCGGCCGGGCGGCGTTGGCAGGACGGATATCTGGCGTGCGCGCGAGAGCGGCGGCAAGTGGTTAGTCGAAAACGCGGGGCCGGCCATCAATAGCGCTGCCGACGAATACGAGGCGGAGATCTCGCCCGGCGGCGAGACAATGATCGTCATGGCGGGTGACGGCCTGTACGAATCGAGGCTCGAGGCCAGTGGCTGGGCGAAACGCGTGCGTTTGCCGGCCGACATCAACATGGATCGAAGCGAAGTCGGTGCCTTGTTCTCGCCCAGCGGCCATTCGTTGCTGTTTGCGCGGGACGAAGGTGTGCCACGTTCGGGGGAGTTCATCCTCTGGAAACGCGGCGCCGCGGAGGATTGGCCCAAGGCCTGCAGAAAGTGACGTATGACCCTTTGGTCTCAGTGGCTACCCCCAACTTGCGGGAGTAGGCTCCCGGCAAGGTGTCCGGATTCCCCGCAAACCTGATGCGGCATCGTGCCGCGCGTATTGGGCTCATCGTGCTGGGCGTGCTGTTCGTCGCCTACACGGTGCTGGGGTTCTGGCTGGTGCCGCGCCTGGTGCGCTCGAACCTGCTGGGGTTCGCAAGCGAGCAATACCATCGCACCGCGACTCTCGGCGACGTGAGCTTCAACCCGTTCACGTTGACGCTCGAGATGCACGGCTTTTCGCTGCCCGATGCCGACGGCGCACAGCTGCTCGGCTTCGAGCGGCTGCTGCTGAACTTCGACATCTCGTCGGTCTGGAAGGTGGGCGCGAGTTTCGCCGACGTCGAGCTCGACAAGCCGTTCGTGCGCGTGTTGCTGCGCAACGACGGTACGTTGAATCTCATGGACCTGACCAAGCTCGCGAATCCCGGTCCACCCGCCGAGTCCGACGAGAGTCCGGGCGTGTACATCGACCGGCTGAGCGTCTCGACCGGGCGCGTGGCCTTCGAGGATCGTGCGCGCGCTACGCCGTTCGCCACCGAGCTGAGGCCGATCAACTTCGAGCTGCGCGATTTCGGCACGCGCGGCGGCAGCGGCAACGCCTATTCACTGCGCGCAGCGTCGGTGGAGGGCGAGAGCTTCGCCTGGAGCGGCACGTTCAGCCTCAATCCACTCACTTCGAGTGGCAAGTTCGAAGTCGCGGCACTCAAGGCGACTACCGTGTGGTCGTACCTCAGCGAGGCGCTGGCGTTCGAATTCTCCAAGGGCACGATCAACGTCAACGGCGAATACTTCTACACGGCGAGCGAGGACGGCGGCCTGCGGTTCGACGTGCACAAGGTCGCGCTCACGGATTTCGGCCTTCGGCCCGCCGGCAAGGACTACGACTACGTCGAAGTTGCTGCGCTGGCGCTGGATTCGACCAAGGTGGATGTGCGTCGGCGTCGCGTGGACATCGGAACGGTGCGGCTCGACGGCGGTGCGATACGCGCGGCACGCGATGCGGAAGGTCGCATCAACCTGGCGGAACTGGCGGGCACGCCGCCGGCCGCGCATGAAGGCGCCGAGGAGGCGGCGCCGGCAGGGGCCGAGCCGCCGGCATCGGCTGAAGCGGCACAATCACCGGCCGCCGCGAACGCCGCACCCGCCTGGGTGGTCGCGGCTCCCGACATCGCGGTCAATGCCTTCAATGTCGACATCAGCGACCAGCTGGTACAGCCCAATGCGCATTTCGCGCTGACTCCCGTGTCGCTGAAGCTGGCCGGGTTCACCACCGAGCCGGGTGCAAAATTCACACTGGATGCCACCGCCAAGGGCGAGCACACCGAGAGTTTCAAGCTGCACGCCGAGTCCGACCTCGCTGTTTCCGCCTTCAAGGCGCACCTCGAAGTCGAGGAACTCAACCTGACTTCGCTGCAGCCCTATCTATCGACGTACACGCAGGTCACGCTCAAGAGCGGGCAGCTCACCACGGCAATGGACCTGGAGTCCGCCGCGGACGGCGCTTTCGGCGCCAAGGGCGAGATCGTGGTCAACAAGCTCTCGGCCATCGACAACACCCTGAAGCAGGATCTCATCAAGTGGGACCGCCTGGCGGTGAGCGGCCTCGAATATTCCTCGGCACCGCAGCGTCTGCAGATCGCGACGATCGATGCGCGCGCACCTTATGCGCGGCTCATCATCGCGCCGGACCAGACCCTGAACATCGCGCAACTGTTCTCGCCGGCGGCGGGCAGTACACCGCCGCCCGCCGTGCAGACGGTGCAGGATACGAAAGGCGAGGTGCATGCGCCGGCCGGCAATCCGGGTGGCATGCGCATCGGCAT
>Ga0315912_10000908_pt1 | contig 42091 bp, 61 predicted proteins | sample VfabasoilMG_FD_204469 | JGI IMG/M metagenome (GOLD analysis project Ga0315912, IMG submission 204469) | Garden soil microbial communities collected in Santa Monica, California, United States - V. faba soil | ecosystem: Environmental > Terrestrial > Soil > Garden | place: USA: California... | reverse complement strand
ACCCAGACGGGACTCTAAGAGTGGTGTGTTGTTAATAAGGGGGCCACTTCAGGGGGTGAACATTTTTAGCGGGCAAAAAAAATGATAATTCTGCGTTTCTGCGCTGCGTTCGCCGAATTTGGCGAGGATCGGTGACTTCAGACCGAAGCCACAATTCGTGTACAATCTTGAATTCATTTTGAATTTCCGAGGACCATTCGAAACCTGTTCTAACGGTTACTTTAACTGCTTTTTAAACTTTTCGAACTGCTCCATGATCTGATCAACCTTGTCCTCCAGGTTGGAGACCCGGCTGTAGTACTGATCATGAATGTTCGGCATCTTCGCCGTGAAATACCATTCAACGAACCAGATGTGCATGATTTCATTCGGGTGAAGGTTAAAGTTGGGGTGGCTCGTCTTATCCGGGTTATCGCTCGTGCAAACTATAAAGCCGCCATTCTGGCCAGAGAAACGGTTTTTCAAACGCTTCACGTAAGTCTTGCCTTCCAAATCGACAACGACATAACAGTACTCATTGCGCAGGTTCAACCACTCTGATCTATCCAGGAGGCGGATCACTAGATACCCGCCGTCCTGAAAAGTGGGCGCCATACTCGGTCCTTTTACACGAATGCACAAATGATAGCCGCTCTTCACCATTGTGGCGGGAAGGCGTAAAACTTGGGTTTCATCAACGAGTTCTTGGTTCAAATACCCATCTCCAGCAGCGGCGGAGATGTCGACCACAGGCACTAGTCGCAGGCCGGACGTGTCGACAACATGATCAATGAGTGTACCCTGTTTTGTATACGAATCTAGGGGCTCCCGGACATTTAGGTGTGCACTTAGGTGTGCACTTGGGTGTGCATGCTTTGTCGTTTTTTTATGCACACCCTTTGCCAGATCAACTCCAATTAAATCGGAAACTGATATTCCAAAAAAATTGGAAATACTCTGTAGGATTGATATACCTGGTTCAACCTCGCCCTTTTCATAAGGACCTATAATACTCTTCTTTTTCCCCAAAATTTCCGCCATTTGGGTCTGGCTTAGACCCTTGGATTTCCTCAAAAAGAGAATATTGGACGGAAAATGATTTTCCATAAATGTTGGAAATTCCAATTTTATTGGAATACATTTGTTTAAAGATCGTAACAAATATGGGTATTCCGGATGAGCTTAAAAAACACATCAGATATGGCGACTACGTGCTGATCGCCGAAATGTACAAGGAGCGGCACGAGATCCTGGGAGACTTCAAGACGGTGAGCAGCCAGTACGTGCAGATGGTGATTGACAGCGAGCGGGAGGCCAACGAAGGAACAGCTGCCCAGGAGATCCTCGCCATCACCATAAAGTACCTGGAGCACAGACGCAACTTTATCGACGAGCTCTTAACTGCCGAATCATGAGAATAGCAATTGCCCTTCTATTTCTGGTTTCGGCCTGCGCCGAATTTGACCAGACCCTTCAATACCGGATCGATCCACCATTTCAAACTCACGTCGATGCATTCTTCTACGAAGCTGAGATCCGTGGTGTTGACCTGCAGAAAGAGAACCTCATTGTGACGACCAGCAAAGACCTCAACAGGAAGCTGGGGCAATTTTCTACCTGTGGTGAGCAACGCATCGTCGAGATCATTGACTACGCCGCGCACTACGAACCCACTCATTTAGAAGTGCTCATGTTTCACGAGCTCGGCCATGCCTTGCTTCGGAGAGGCCACACCTGCGAGGACAATTCGATTATGTGTGATGATATAAACCTGCAGGCGTTCACAACTCCAGCCGAAAGGAAAATTCTCTTAGACGAACTATTCACTAACCAGTAACGGCGAGCCGAATGATTTTAGAGAACAACAAGGTGTGGCTTTTTGTGTCTGAGTTGACAAGGTTTGGGATATCAGATAACACAATCAAAAGCGGTTTAATCCGAAATCGTAATGGCCAGATTCCTACCTGGAAGCACAAGAGCCACGAATCAGATAAGCGTATTAAGCTTGTCGATTTTGATTCTCTTCCGGAGGCAACAAAGTCGAAGTTACCATCGCGAGCCGAGCTGGTTAAGTTAAGCCAGGCCAACACTACCGAGGCGCAGCTCAACATCTACGAAGAAGCCTGCTATTCGCTCGCAGATCTTCACGCGCGTAACTGCCTGATCAGCGACTACCACTTCTTTCTAAAACGCACCGCATCACAAACCAAAGCGGAGGATCTCAAGCAAGCAGCAGGATGGCTCCGCCTCCTGAACCAATATCGCACGCCGAAAGAAACCCGCACGATTAACTTCAACACAAAGGCAGATCTGCGCAAGGCTGTGGTTGAGCAATTGTATTCTGACTTCAAGCGTAATAAGGCTCACCTATACGGATTCAAAATCACAAACGCCACGGTGTTACAGCGCAAGGAGCTGGAATGGTTCAACGCCTTCGAGACTGAAAGCGAAAAGCATAAATCGGAGAGCAAGATTGAACGCGACCGGCTGGCAAACGAGGCTGCACTTTCAACTCTAGTGCATGAGAACTTTGGGAACAATCATCGCCGGGTGCTTGGTAAACTCAACGTCAACGAAGGCGACAGAATACTTCTTCCCTCCGGCAGAATCGATTTCAGCGAATGGAATGCCCGAACCCTGGTGTACCTGTTCATGAATCCAGGCCGGGCCAACAAGTACGATTTCGAGAACATCTATCGCCGGTACGAATACGAATGCAAGAAGGCTGAGCGCAAACCGGAAGTAGAGATCTCTGCCGTGAAAGAATTTCTTTGCTCCAACGAGGTAGCACTATTCACCAAACGAGAACGTCACGGATGGGCAGAACTGGACAAGATGTTGCCGCATGTTTATGGCAAGGGATATCAGTACTCGCTCAGCAAGGGAGGTTACGACGGCTTCCAGGTGGACTTCAATACGAAGATCCCAGGCAAGCAGTTCATGCTAACTGTTGTGGCAGTTTTCGACTACATGAGCGAAGCGATAACCGGCTTTGATGTTGGCATGGTCGAGGATGGATTAATGGTACGCAACATGTACAGGAATCACCTCAACCTGATGGGTGGCCGTAGCTTCATTGAGATAGAAAGCGACCGGTTCAGCGGAAACTTGACAGACGACACAAGGACGATATTCGAAAAGACTTGTCAGTACATTTCACAACCAACCCCAAATGATCCTGAAGGTAAGGCGCCAAACCCGAAGTCTCGCTTCGTGGAGCGCCTTATCCTGGAGCTGAACAGACTCACCCAGAACTTCCCCGGATGGAAAGGGACCAATATTACCAGCATCGATAAGAACCGGAAGCCGAATCCGGATTATCGCAGCGGCAATTTTATCGAAGGCTATACCGAGAGCGTGAAACAGATCATCGACCTGGTTAACATCTACAACAACGATGTGTACAATCGCCAATCCAGCCGCATGCAAACATGCCTTGATAACCTTAACCCGAATGCTCCGCTAATCCCCCGCGAGAACATTTCAATGCTATTAAACCAGAGCACGATGGTGACGGTACGGAACGCGAAGATCTCGTTCGAAGTAAACCGGAGGCTGTACGAATACGCCTTCCCTGAATTCGATCAGCACGTTCACTCCATGATCAAAGGGTATCGCGTGAAGGTGTACTTCGACGAGATGGACATGAGCACCATAGACGTGTTTGGCGAGAATGATCAGTACATCGGTACACTTGGAAAATTGAATCGGATGGCAAGAGCGAAAGCCGAGCAAACCCGTGAAGATCTGCAGCTGCTTGGAGAGATGACATCGAACCGGAAAAAGGCTGTAGAGCGGATCGGTGATGTCAGCCGCAAGGTGCTGGAGTTTGAAGCTTCACAACTCGGCATTGATATCAGCAACCTATCGATCCAGGAGGCGCACGAAGTTATTGCCGGCATGAAGGAGATCACTCCAGAGGAATTGTTCGAGGATGCCCTAGCAACACCCAACGCAAAACTAACCAACAACTACTACGAAGACCGTCTGCTGCGCGCTAATGGCGAAGCGGTACCGGTGAGCAAAAAGCAACAGAAAGGCCTTGACGATGAACGGCGCGAGCATGTTCGCGACAAGGCCAAACGTAACGGACTTATTTAACCATCAAACCAATTTTCAATTATGATTGACAGAAGCACAAAACAACAAATCATGGAGGCGACCCGCAGTTACATGGAGGGCAACAGCCTCAGCCAGGATGCTTTCAGCGAGCATGTCAAAAAGATGAACGGTGGCCAGGGTTTCTCGGTGGCTTACCTCAATGACATGCTGAAAGGAAAGTTTGTGACCGGAGCAAAGCATACTCCAATCGATGACAAGTATTTTATGCGCATCGCCCGCTCCATCAACTTCACAGTTCGGAAGAGCTATCGTAAGCATCACGATACCGACAATTTCCTGATGTGCGCAACAACCTTTAGCGATGCGCGTGACAGCAAGATGCCCTATGCTATCGATGGAGCTACCGGCGAAGGAAAAAGCTACAGCGCTATTGAGTACATCCGCTCCAATCCGAAGAACAGCTACTACGTGCGATGCGATGGAGATCTGACTGCAAAGAGCTTCTTCGTTGAGCTGGCCTATTCTCTCGGAATGACGCCAGCCGGACCTATCTATGATATCCGGAAGAATGTCATTCACAAACTCAAGAACGAGACCGATGCGCTGCTGATCATCGACGAGGCGGAGAACCTGAAGGATCGCGCCTGGGAAAGTTTGAAGCGAGTGATGGATGACCTGAAGGGCTACACGGGCATCGTGTTCATCGGTGCCAATGACTTCGAGCGGCAGCTGCAGAAGAAAGCCGACAAAATGAAAGGCTGCTTTCCGCAGGTCCTCCGGAGGATGCGTGAAGGTGGATTCGTTCAGCTCTTCCAGCTGAGTGTTGATGATGCGATCACTATCTGCAAGTCGTATGGCATTACCAGCAAGCAGCACGTGAAGGCTATGTTCGACAGGTGCCGCAATACCGCACAACTCACATCAATGATCGAGAAGGTGCTTCGCGAAGCTGATCACAGCAAGCGCAATGTGCTCGACCTGGTAGAGCTGTACTGCAACGTTAACCTCAAAATGAAAGCTGCGTAAATGGGAACGCCAAAAACCAAACTATTCACCGTGGATGAGCAAATCAACTTTATCCGCGATGCCCGGAAGATACTGGAGGACGTTCCGGATGCTGAGATTTTCTTCAGAGAGAATTCGGCGGACATACTGCGCAAGATCGAAGAGAACCTGCTCACCATCAAGATGTGGATGAGCCTCCCTGATCTTCACCAGGCCGCGCTGCATATCCTCGACAAAGCTTTCAATCTGCAGGAGGAGCAGAAGCTTCTTAGTGAGGATTCAGATTCGCTATACCACTTCGCCTCGGCGATCAGCAAGCTCACCAAGCTATGCGATGAGAAGGGAATGGAACGAATCGCGGGATTGTCCATGATCGCTGTTTCCCGATTCGTATTACGGAAAGATATAAAGGAGGAGGTGAGCCATGACTGACCCTATCAAGTTACTCAGCTACCTGAATGAAATCATCGATACGATCAAAGAGACCGGATCGGTGACGCTCGATCGCGATAAGGACAAAGCGATGCTCGAAGAGCTTTCGGACCTACTTCGAAACAAGGTCAACACAAAAAGCGCAAAGCTCATACGCGCTCTGCAGAACGATTACAGTCTACAGAGCTGTATCGACTACATCCGCGATAAACGCACCCGGCTAACAGAGAGCTCGTCATTCCTTAGCAATTCAGTTGAATACCAGGAAGCAGTCAGGGAGATTAAGCTGCTCGGCGCGGTTGACGAGAACCTCGTGGCTATGAGTATCATGGCTGATCGCATGGCGGAGCAGCTGCTCAAGATGCCTACAAACAAGCTGGAGGAGGCGGCACAGCATGGCTAAGACCGTAACCATTCAGTATACCCGCGAACAGCAGGCCAACTATATCAAGCGGCTGATCAACGAGGTGACGACCACCAGAAATGGTGCTGCGATAGTTTGGGTGCAGGATGCAGAAATTCTTCGCGCAATAGAACAAACACTAAAGGAAAAGGAGGTCGACAATGGCTAAGATAACAGAAATGGTTGCTGGAAAGGAAGTGTATATATCCGAAGAAGCAAATGAATGCGGTCGGAACATCCTGGCCAGAGTGATCGGTAGAGTGAACAAGAACGTTTATGTGCAGCCACTGACTCAATGTGATGACTGCAACTGTGGCAGGAGAAACCCTTGCTATGTTTCCTTCAAGTACATCAAAGACAGAAAGGAGATCGATCATGGCTAAGGTTAGAAACTATGGAGTCAAGGATGTTGAGAACTGGAAGTTTAACGACATCCACCTTCCCCAGGAGTGGCTTGAACACATCGGAGACATTTCGGACGGGTTTCGAATGATTATTCACGGCAAGTCGGGCCACGGCAAAACGGAGTATTCGATCAAGCTCGCGAAAGCACTCGCGATGCACTATGGCAAAGTGAACTACAACAACGTCGAGCAAGGTCGAAGCAGAACTCTTCAGCTGGCTATTGTCAGAAACAAGATGGGCGATATCGCTCCAGGGAAGTTCACAATCTGCGATCCAAGCCAGAGAACCTTTGAGCCTTGGATCGAGAGACTAAAGCGCCGGAATTCCGGTCGAGTGATCATCCTGGACAGCCGCGACGCCATGAAGCTGTCGATCGATCAATTCATGATTCTTCACCAGGCCTTCAAGCACAAGGGCATCGTCATTATCGCCTGGGACGACCCGTTTGACGCAAACTCGAAGAAGATAAAGTACTTCTGCGACATCAAGGTGAAGGTCCACAACTTCCGCGCAAAGATTGCCAGTCGGTATGGAGGCAATAAAACCTTTACCATCTGGAAGAACAGCCACAATGCGGAGTATGACAAGGTGCAGGCCAAGATCGGAGACCGCGACTTCGAAAGCGAATATGTAGAGGAGGAAGAGAAGCAGGAAGTGGTAACGCCAGGTTTACAAGGATCTGAGGATGGCATTCATGCCTCACTCGCAAATCACAACGGCCATGGATAAAGCACTCAAAGTCATCTGGCTCATAAATGGAATTTTACTTCTCATCGTGCTGGTGATTTTACTCGCACAATACTATGCACTCTAAAATGATCGACATAATAACGGAGGATGTGCAGCAGCTCTTCCGGCTGAGGGCGGAGGATCTGTTTGATCTGAAGGTGGACTATGGTCTTGCGTATCTCGATCGCCACTTTGCCCACGATCCAGCCACGGCGAGTGCCATGAAGAAGCATCCGAAGTTTTGGCTCTGGTGGCGCGAGCTATGGGCAGAGCGGGACCGAAAACTGATGACGATGTGCGAAGCGAAGACCTATTGGGTAAAGTACCTATACCCGATTGGCAAGGAGATCAAGCTGGATAATGGTGACAGCTTTCAGCACAAGGGAATTGAGACCATTTACTGGAGCGAGACGTGGAACTTTTATCGACGGTACCATAGTCCGAGCCGAATTGAATTCTATCCGAACATGGTGCTGATCAATGAATGCCTGGGACAAGACAAGGAATTTTCAACCCTTTAAACTTTATACTTTATGTCAAAAACTGTAACAAAAACTGCAACGGAAAAAGAGATCGAACGCGCGCATGAAACACTGCTCGTATACGCCGAACTGCAGAAGGAAAAAGCTTCGATCGACGCGAACATGAAGGCAGCCAAGGCTGACCTGGAAAAATTCGCGAAGAAGTATAGGAACAAATTCAGCGAGAACAAGAATTTCCATTTCGGTGAGGATGGTTATCTGCACTATGCAGAGAAGACCGAGATCATCACGGACGAGAAGAAGTTCAACTTCAAGGAATTCATCCGGAAGTTTCCGCTCCTGGTGGAGACCAAGTTCAAGCTGTCTGAGATCAAGAAGGCCATGCTAAGCGGCGATACCCGCAAGCCTCTTGAGGCCGCTGGTATCGATCTCGATGTAAAAGAGGAATTCAGCATCGTAATCAACAAGTAACGTGGGAGCCCTGCTTACAAACGAAGAGCTGGAACAGATCATGGCGCATGCACGCAGGTGTGGCGCTATGGCTGTTCCCTCTGAGCAGGAGGCCAAGGATCTCCTGGGACAAGTGCAGCAGGGTGACGTTTACGCTGCTGAGCGCATCTGCAAGCTGTACCATAGCATGGTCGTACCTGCCACCGCTCCAGAACGTGAGGCAGTGAGCATAATCTTTGAAGCCTACGCAAAGCACATTAAACCAAATTTTGCAGGGGACATGCGGGATAACCCATCGCCCGGTCTGGCGCTGTGAGCCTCTTGATGCTACGATGACGCTGCACCCCTGGGGCTCTCTGAGAGGGAAGAGCTTATTGAAAGGCAACATCGATGCACAAACCGTCCGCATGTGGCAACTGTCATTGCACGGAATCACGAGGAACGACTGACTTTGCCGGAGTTCAAAGCAAACCGGAGTTTTTAAACTCCAAAAATCAAAAAAATACATGAAACGAAAAGTATGGAATACGGCTACTGTTCCATTAGGGAACAGGGCCAAGTCAACGATTCCTACCATGACATTAGGTCGAGCTGGAGGAATCCATTTTAACACTGTGGCTGACGAACTATTAAAACTCGATCAGCACAAATTGAACTTCATCCAGGATGAAGAACGACCTGCAGATTGGTACCTGGAAATCACCAAGGCCAACGAAGCGTTCTCTGTTCGTACCGCTAAAAAGGATAAGATGTTACAGAGCATAGCTCTGGTTCGTGAGATCTGCATTTCCTGCGGCCTTGACCCCGACTGCGGATACACACTTCAAATTGCAAAGGAGGCATCCGAGAGGAATGTATATGCCATTCTAACAAAGTCAGCCCGGCCAACCAGAAAAGCGAAAGAGTCATGAAAGGAATACAACTACAAATGATCGCGCTCTTCTTCATCTTAGGAACGGGCATAGCTTCCACCAGTACGGTTATAAACAATGTGGGGTTCTTCGATAGCCTGTGGCCCGCGCTGGTCGGGTTAATGGTTATGACCTTCCAGTTGATCCGGTTCCAGGCGTTCAAACACTCCGAGAAAATCAAGAAGGGCGCATGGCCGACACACTGGAAAGCGAACATTGTGCGTGGCGTTGTCCTGCTGGCATTTACCTGTCTTCTCCATGCGTACTCGTTCGATCGTACTAAGGTTGCGCTGTTGTTTACGTTCGGATTGTTCTGGATGGGTATTGTGTTCAACTGGAGTCTGAACTTGTTCCGTGGCCTTCATCCGTTTTATGTGGGCAAGAACGATCATAAGGACGCACTCACTGATCGGATGTTTAGCAGCTTCAGGTATGGCGGCGAGATGCTCTTCCTTACTGAAGGCATCGGGATGATTATAACCGGATACTATTACCTGAGGTAGCTGATGCCAGTTACACCACTTCAACGCTTCTGGTTCCTGCTCAATCTTTTGGGGTGGAATTATTATGAAGTTTTGAGGCCACACGGTGTGACAAGTTTTAAGCACTTGTCTATTCAGAAGCAGGAGGAACTCGTTGACTACGTTCAGCGCGAGTGGAACAGCAGAAGCAAGCGACCTCGCGGAGCAGTTATTCACTACCTGTGCATCATGCCTGGATACGACTACAAGACAGTTACGGGAGATCCCAACTACGAGAAGATAGACGAGTGGGTAAAAAACAAAATGAACAACAAGCCATTGAACAGACTTTCACTCGCTGAGCTTAACAAGTGCGTAAGCATGGTCAAGCAGTGGTATAACAAGCAACTCAAACAATAAAAGAAAAATGAAAACACTCACCATCAACATCCCCGAAGGATATCTGGTTGATACATTCGATCAGAACACCGGCGAAATCAGGTTCAAGGAAAAACCTAAGAAGTTAACGGAGCGGATTAAGACCGTTGCTGATGTACTCGCCGACAACGGCCTCACCCAGGAGGCATTCAACGCACGAACCGAAGACCTCGAAAAAGACGAGGTAGCCTATCAAATCCTGAAGATGTTGGCCAAGTCACTCAACGAAGGGTGGACACCTGATTGGAACAACGATAACCAATACAAGTACTATCCTTGGTTCTACATGGGCGGTTCGTCCGGCTTTCGGTTCTACGACTGCGGTTATTGGCATTCGCTTTCGTCTGTCGGCTCTCGCCTTTGCTTCAAATCTCGCGAGCTGGCTGAATATGCCGCCAATCAGTTTACTGACACCTACAAACAATTCATGATATGAAAATCGAACAACTTACCACATTCGAAGATGCTTGCGAGGTCCTGCGTCTCGATCCGAAAAAGGTAGTACCTGACTTCGCAGGCTATCCTAAACAGGACCAGAAAGCACTGGTCGCACACGCCAAGCTGGTGATCATCGCCAGGGCGGCAAACAAGATCGCCAACAAGGGGAAGGAGTGGAAACCAAACTGGAACAAGTACACACAGAACAAGTACTACCCTTGGTTTGAGATGGGCGGTTCGTCCGGCTTTCGGTTCGACGTCTGCGATTATTGGTATTCGCTTTCGGCTGTCGGCTCTCGCCTTTGCTTTGTTTCTTACGAAGTGGCTGACCATGTAGGCAAGACCTTCGAAGGGCTGTACAAGGATTACTTCGTAATGTAAAAAGCAAATAGGCTGTGCGGTGGTTGGGCGGTTCGTCCGGCTTTCAGTTCAACGACTACGATAATTGGAATTCGAATTCGAATGTCAGCTCTCACCTATGCTGAAGACAATGCCGCCGCAGGCCGTGCCACTTGGCAAAACATAACGATCAACATCTAAGGCGCTGGTACCGCAATGGGAAGGTGACTTATGACAAGCAAAGGAATAAAAAGCAACCGACCATGTATTACAGATGCACAAAATGTAATGGAGCCACCGATAGCAAGAAAGGCTACCCGGAAAAATGTGACCAATGCGGCCATAAAGAAATGGTCCGGGCTGAGCGAATCAAGATCATCGTAACCGGAGAATTTTACAGGAGTGGACCCGGTGGAGTTACATGGATGCTGAACGACGATCGAACCAAGTTCTGGACAAATTGAAAAGGATAGGCAACATATTCGAAAAGATAACCAGCCTCGCTAACCTTCAGGAAGCTGACAGGAAGGCTCAACTCGGTAAATCAAAACAATACGGAGTGTTGCTCCATAGGCGCAACGCCGAAAGCAACCTGCTGAAGTTGCAGGATATGCTCATCAGCAAGACTTACACAACATCACCTTACGACATTTTCACGATCTACGAACCCAAGGAGCGGACCGTATATCGTTTGCCATATTTCCCGGACCGGATAACTCACCACGCCATCATGAATGTGCTGGAGCCAATCTTCGTCAGGACCTTCACCTCCGACACGTACAGCTGTATAAAGAAGCGTGGAATACACCTTCTTCTCAACAGACTAAGGAATGATCTGCAAGACGTTGCTGGAACGCAATACTGTTTGAAGCTGGATATCAAAAAGTACTATCCCAGCATTGACCATGATGTTCTCAAAGCGCTGCTACGCAGAAAGTTCAAGGACAACAATCTCCTATGGCTCCTGGATGAAATAATCGACAGTGCTCCTGGTCTGCCGATAGGCAACTACCTTAGCCAGTATCTTGCCAACTTCTACCTGTCGTACTTTGACCATTGGATCAAGGAGACCAAACGGGTAAAGTATTATTACCGATATGCGGATGATCTGGTGATCCTGGACAGCAACAAGGACAACCTCCACGCTCTGCTCTGTGACATTAAAACCCACCTATCACACCTGAAGCTGTCGGTTAAAGAAAATCACCAGGTGTTTCCGGTTGATGCTCGCGGCATTGACTTCATTGGGTATGTTTTCTTTCATACCCATGTGAAGCTCAGGAAGCAAATCAAAAAGAACTTCGCACGAAAGCTTGCCCGTAACCCGGATCACGCTTCCAAGCCGTCCTATCTCGGCTGGCTGGGCCATTGCAACGCGAAACACCTTACCAAAAAACTTCTGAGCAATGAACAACTTTAAAGACTTCAACATCAAACCGAAGGTAAATAGCTTCGTCGGCGAGAAGATCCAAGTGCAGAAGCTGTTCAACCTGCAAATCAAGGTGCTCGCATTCAAGATCGAACCCTCCAAGCAGAAGAAGGATACCCTACTACTCACGCTGCAAATCGAGAAGTCGGGAGAGAAGCGTATTGTGTTCACCGGTTCCAAGACATTGATCGATCAAATCGGTCGCGTACCGGATGATAAATTCCCATTTGTGACTACTATCAAAGGAGATAACGACTACTACGAGTTCACATGAGCAAAATAACCTACGAACAGAAAGTTGAGTTACTGGACCGCTACAAGCTGCGGCCCATGGCAGTGACTGACCCGGATGTAATCACTGCCATCAAAGTTGACGTCATCAAAGCCAATTCTAAGGGTGTTCGAAGGAGCACTGATGAGGGGGCGGAGAAGCCGGATAACAGCCTGTATAATTCGTGCTTCGGCATCTACCGGCAGTTCCTAAAAGGCCGAGATAGCCACCTTGACATGAGTGGAAAGAAAGCCATTTTCTATAGCCAGGCGATGAAGGGCATCATCAACTTCATGCGCGACTTTATGAAGAGCAACGCCAAGCCGCACACCGACGAGGATGTGCTTCGGGCGATGGAGTTCCTGTTTACCCAGGAGCACTGGAACCGCCTCAATGACTACCACCGGAACCGGATCAAGCTCCCGGATATTTACGAAAACATCGAAGAGATTTTACCAATGATCAAGAACGGATATGACAAACGCACTGCCAGTAAAAATAACCTCGACAACCTTGAGTCGCGCATTAAAAACAAGCGACACACGTCTGGCGCTCCAGAAGCTTAACGGCCTCACCATTGGCAAGGTGCTCGATGCCCGAGAGAAATGGTTTGACGTGAAACGCGAGCTCGACAGTAAACGCAAGTGGGTGAAGGAACTGGAAGAGGAGATCCAGAAACCCAAGGAGATGAAAAGCGAGCTGAACAAGAAGGATATCAAGGCACTGATGAAATCAGTCAGGGAGGATGTTGATCGCCTGGAGCTGAAGCTCAGCAAGACAGTTTACCTGCCAATGCTGGCAGAGCTCCGCCGCCAGAACGAAGAAGAGCTGCTCGACATACTGCAGCTGCTGATCATCGAGGTGGTAAAATTTTACCACACGAGCGAGAAGATGAGCGATCCGCAGATCTTCGAAACCTCCTTCCTCATTGCCAACACCTTCGCCGGGCTCACCCTTGAAGATGTGGCCCTTTGCTTTCACAAGGCAAAGGCTGGCGATTTCGGAACGGTGTACAACCGCATTGACGGTCCGGTGATCCTCGACTGGCTCCATAAGTACCAGGACAAAATGCAAGCTGTTGGAATGGAACGCGAGCTTCAGCGCCATCTACAGAGCAAGGGAAGCACCTGGAAGCACGGAGCTGACTACAGGATTAATGCCATTAACGCTACCACATTCGAACCTTCGCCTACAACCAAGGCCGCAAAGCCATTGAAGGATTTATTGTAAAACTTACTACCTTTGAATTGCTACACTTAAAGACATTTACTCTATGGGATCTCTCACCTGAAAGGCATAGCCGGTCAGGGCCAGAGCTTCCCATTGGGTAGTGTCGAGTCTTATAAGTGTAGCAATTTATGAGAGCCCTGCCGGCTTATTTATACTTCACCATCAAACCCCGTTTTATGAATCAGCAGGAATACGTTCAGCAAGCTATTCGAGACCACAAAAGAAAGCAGCGAAAGCTCACCTTAATTACAATTGCTGCCGTGGGAATACCCGTTCTAATCATGATTTTCTCCCTGAACAGCAAGAACACAAAGGAGGTGGAACGTCCATTGACGAAAGAGGAGAAGATACAGCAGCAATTCAGTAGCTGGGACGGGAGTCATCGAAATGTAACAGATGCAATCAAGCGAAGCATGAACGATCCAGACAGCTATGAGCACGTCGAAACTGTTTACTGGATTCTTGATGATAAGATCGTTGTGAAAACCACGTTCAGAGGTAATAATGCTTTTGGCGCAAAGGTTCTCAATACAATTCGGTCGGAGGTATCTTTGTCAGGTGACGTTCTAAAAATGACCCAGGAATAATGAACATTGAAAAGGACTTTGACATGCCCTCGCTACAAAAGGAAATCAATGTACTGAGGTATCGAGTAATGCGTGAGGCGCTTGAGGGAATTGGCTTTATTTTCAAAAGCGATGACGAATACCTCTCGTTTCTGAAATCAAGAATTACTGCAATCGGCAATTCATCACGAGGGGAATATGATCTATACCTCGACATAAACTCCCCCGAAGGCAGGAGATTTGTCGGAACGATCTACGACCCTCCGAAAGTTGACGAGGGTGAGAATTATCAATTCATCATCGGGAAATTTCCACCGACACAGCCCATCATTCCAACCAATAGCTGAAGTGGAATGTAAATTGATTGGTCTCCTGGGGTGGTGTAAGCATGAGTAACATCTTATGTAATGAGGGGCACTGGCACGTGATGTCAGGTTGAGCAACCGGTTCCACTACCAGGAGACGAATCAAGACTTCAACAGTCGTTCGATCGTAATTTTCTCCAGACAGAATTCCTGGCACAGGGTGTCAATCACATCGTCGATGCGCTTCCGTTCGGTATTGTAGAGATAGTTGAACCGTTGCCGCAGCCGTTCATTTCGGGCGGCGATATTAGTCTTGCGACTGGCCCTCCACTTGTCTAAAGCGGACTGATTCTCTTTCACAGGCAGATCAAAAAATGTCAACTGCGAGTGGGTTGATGGTGCCTCTGCTGTTGCGCTCATGCCCTAAAGTTAGGAATTTTTCCAAATAGGTTGAACGGAGGTGGCAGATCGAAGGTTCCTACAGCGTTACGGTAACGCCGATTTCGAGTCCAGGTGTAGGCGAAGTGTACTGTTTGCCTGCCGCATGATCATACACAACACACCGAAACCGCTGGATGCTTTTAATGAAAGACTTCCGGATGGCGTGTGGATTGACAATGTTTACCCGGCTCAGGCTGTTGAATACCCGCTGATCCTGATCAGTCCCCGCCAGATCAGCAAACTCGTCGAGGTAACTCAGCTTCGAGCTAAAGCCATGCAGGCACTTGTAGACCTTATCAAATAAAACCGGGTGTTGTATTGTCCCCGACTTCTTCATGATCTCACCGCCTTTGTCGCGGACGTTTTCAGTTAACAGGTGCACACTGACATCAACCAGGGCACTTTGAATTTTATTGCCATGGTCGCGCGGACCTTCTACGATCTGGAATTCCAGGAACAAACATGGAGCGCCGAAGAGCCAGGCGTTCTTATCGGTCGTACTGTCTTGCTGAAGGTACCAGTCGAGCTCGCGGAGCTCTGGGATATCTGCAGCCAGCTTTTTGGCAAGTATTTGATAAGGGTAAGCAAACATTGTTTTGGTAGTTGATTAGTCGAAGATCTTATCCATTTCGTTGTCCATCCATTTTTCAATAGTCGCGTCAAGCAGCTCATTGCGCTCACCCGGCTTCGGCATGAACTGCCGCTGCGGCATTGAGAAGCCATTGCCCTTTCCGGATCGGAGTCCTTCATTGTGCACGGGAGCATAAACTACGTCGGTGCTTGCTTTCACTTCATCTTTCGTGTGGCTCGTGTCAATACTGCGCCGAAGTTTGCCGCTACCTTTTCCAATCAACAGCTTGCGACCCGGATCCAGTTCCTTCCGTTCCCTCCACTTGCTGGTACTCTTGTCCCTGTACTGCTCATCATCGAAGCTCTCGACGATTATTTTCTCCAGTTCCACCTCAACTTTTTCAGGCAGGCGCTTGTCAACAAGACTTTCGAATTGTTTGAGGCTGTGGTTCATATCATCGCTGAACTCCCTGCCTGTGCGCGTATTTCTAAAGGCCATAAAAACCCGGTTAAAAGATTAATCGTATATTTACACTGGAGGGGGAGCAATCCCCTACCGCACAGGGGACTCAAGCATGCTTGGCCCCTATTTTATTTTACCGAGGAACGTGCGTCCAACAATTTCTTCCGCACTGAATTCGTACACCTCGTCCCTGTAGATCACAATCACACGGTCAATGTTTCGGGCTTGCCGGACCCGGTTGTAGAGGGCTTCTTCAATGGTGTCAACTTTCCCATCCCCAATACTGAGCACGATCGTAGAAGCCTGTTTCTTCGCCTTTCGAAGCGCCTGATCTATTGTGTTGAACGTGGCCTTCGAGCTTGTTTTGATTTCGGCCTCCACACCACTTAACAGCACATCAGGATTTTTCACTCCATGCTGGTTTACTATCTGCCGGATCACAACACTATCACCGCGCCTCGCTAATGCCTGACCGGCTTTAATGTTCTGCATGAGATCTCCGGGTTCGGCTTTCAGATGCCGGAACACAAAGCCACCAGTGAGGTTATCAACAAAGGCGAGCTTGTAATTTCTGTCATCGCGCAATGCGTTGAAAAGCTGCAGGTTCGCCTGATATTGTTGAGGATCCACTGGCGGTTTAAATCCGAACAGTCGCTCAGCCTGCGCCGTGAAGTTGCCATCCACAGTAAAGTAGGGCGAGTCTTTAAACAACACGCCTGTCATACCCACGTTGTTTTGGAACACCGGAGGCACATCGTCGATGTACTGAGTTGGTACGGTTTCACCTTCTGTTCCATCCCACCTGGTTGTGCACCTGCAGTTCCAGCCGTTCGGCGGGTAGTGTGTTAACCAGAACGGGTGATCAACCGGATAACGCGCTTTATTCATGCGAGCATGATCGTATCGAACACGATCATCCATCACGGCCACATAAACGATGAACCCGCCACGCCGCACGTAAGTCTGCCACTTCCGCGCCATCTGTCCGCTGGCATAGGCGGTGTTGTACTCGGTTCGAAGCCAGTTCTTGTTGTAGTTGGGATCAACCTTTCCTTTTACCGCTTTGCTGAATTCACCGAACGAACGAACCTCACCCTTTTCATTGAACAGCTCACGGGCCATGTCGAGTGCATAATGGTGGCGCTTGAATACCGTGTGGACAAAAGTGTTGTGACGCATCTGGATGAGAATCCGCTGCTCCATTGAACCATACCGGATGTTCTCCTCCTTCAGGTTCCACCCTTGCTTCACTGCCTTCCAGATCTCTTCGGCTTCAGCCCTAACAATATCTGCGTCCGGTTGACCGGGTTTTGTCTTCCCGGCATACATATTCTTTAGTGCACGATCAACGTAGTCGTTCAGATCAATATTAAAGGACGGCTGATCAGCTGCAACCAGGTGGCCATGGTGATCACACAACTGGTAAAGGTGATTTACCTGAGCGCTGATGCTCTGTACTTGTAGAGAGCCCGCGCCCTGGCGGGCTTGGGTTTTTTTGGAGGGGCACCTCCGTTGCCTTCAGTATCTTCGGTAACTTCTTCCTGCGGGTTGGCTTCGTCGTAGGTGAGATACCTGAATTCACAATCCTGTAATGGATAACCATTCTCCAACAGGAAAGGAAGAAGCACATCGTTGATGTGATAGGTCTGCTTACGCTTGCGCCATTCGGTATAGTCATCCATCACGCGCTCATGAACTTCAGCAGAGCCGACGAATGCCTTCTCATCGCTGGTACCTGTTTGCCAGCTGGTGGCCTTGCTCATCTCGGAGTTGCAGATCAGTACCTTCTCCTTGTATATCTGATAAGAGTCTTTAAAGCTTGCTTCCTTGATTTCGATCTCGTCCTCCAGGTCGCCGATGTACCATAAGTTGTTGCCGAAGTTGGACGCCATGTTTTCAACTTCGTCAAGCTCCTTCTTGTCGCTGGTGTTCGTCTTGATCTGAATGAATGGCATACCAAATTTTTCAGAGTGACGCGACCAGTCCGAGCGACTGTAGTTTTTCCAGATGTATTCGCGGGCAATGATCTGAAGCTTGCCGAGGTTTTTCGGCTTGCCCATTTCGATCAGACGCAGAGCTTTGGCGATTGCAGCATCACGGAACGGAATTCCTTTCTCGTCGCTAATGTCGATAGCGATATAGCCCTCTTCAGGGCGCACATGCTCGCGATCAATAAGGTCTATCTTGCAGAACTCAAATTGAACGCCCTTCTCCTTGGACTCAACCATGTCGAGGAATTGCACCAGGGAGTGCCCCCAGAATACTGCCTCCTCAAAGTAGGTTCGATACTCTTCGAACCAATCTTTCTGCAGTAGCCGTGTCGCCGCCTCATCAACTTCGTCAGAGCCCTTCTTGAATATCCCGAACGGAGATCCGACTACCTTGTTGATGGCCTTCTCATACTCACCGGTGAAGTGACCGTCTTTTATAGATTGGCGGTACAACTCGTAAAGGTATTCGCGCCTGGGACGTTCCGGTTGTTCGGCATATTCAATGGCCAGCTTCAGTTCGTCTTGTTTCATAGTAGCCACGTACTGGCGCCGTTTCACCAGGGCATCCAGCACACGCTTTTTCTTCTGCACAGTCTTTATCGCCTGCGCCTCGGACTGAAGGGCTTTAGGCAGCCACTTGTCGGGAATGTTAATGCCAAGTTTCATAGGTTAAAAAAGTCGGTTTATTTCATCGATCTCAGGCCCAGGTGGGGCACTTGGCCGCACATTGCCTGAAATAGCGTTAGAAAGCGTTAGAAATAGGCTCCTTTACCATCTTTTGTCGAGGTTGTTGGAGGCATCATTTGCCCTTTTTGGAACTGACCCCCATCGTCTCCGGGTAATGGGCTTCACTTCGCCGCCCTCAGTTTCCTCTGTTTTAACAGGAAGTCCGTCCAGATTGGCCTCGCCCTTCTCGATGGCCTCAAGCCGCTCCAGTACGTAATCGTAGTTTTTGACTACCCGCTCCGGTACCATTTCATCAGGTATCCGCTCGTATATATAATAGAGGACGAGGACCTTCGCCCACCGCAAAATGGTCTTGTGGCGGCTGCTTCCGGTCTGACCGAAGATCAGGTCGACATCATATTTTGGAGCAAGGGAATCGCGGAGCACAGAGATTGCCTCGTTCTCGGCTGTATCCAGGATCAGGTCTTCATCCTCATCCACAGATTCGAGGATCTGATCGAGCCGATAGGTTCGGATCTGATACTTGTAATCGTCCTTGCTGATGAAAGCGCTCATTGGTTAGTTGTTGTAAAAGTTGAAGACAGCTAACTCATGGTGGAAATCGCCACAGCGTGGACAGTACTTTTCCAAATTGTTTCCATAGAACAACAAGGTCCGTTTCTGCTCACGATGAAAAGAGATAAAGTGGATCAGATCAAAAAATTTCTTATCCCACTCTGTCGGTTTGCCGACTGTACTTGCCGGCTCTGGCCCTTCGTTGTTGTCCATGAGGTTTGTGCCTTTTATTAAGAAGATGGATGCCGCCTTCGACAGAGTCAGGTCCGTCATCATGACCATTCGGAAAACTTAGAAACTGATCACGCAGGGTGATCATGTCGGGATCCTTTTGCAGGCGCTTGTTGAAACGAAGACAACCGCTCTCGGCGATCGGCGAAAGATCTTCAATGCGTCCAGCCTTGTCTGGCTTGGCTCGCTTATCTGCACGGATGCGCAATTGCGTCCGACCTCTGCGATCTCCTTCGGTGCGATACTCTTGCATGTAGAGATCCTCCTGGATAAATGAGGCTTCCACGTAGTGCGGACATACGACATCGATCTTTCCTCGCGGTATTCCAGGATGAACCTGCTTACCCGTGAGGATATCGTTGATCAGGTAGTGAGCTTTCACCATTGCTCCACGACTGGCCTGCCTAACCCACGCCCAAAGAATGTCATAGTAGTTTCCGGTGCGGCCAATCAAAACAATTGACTTGGTGTCGCCAGTATCTTTGTAGCTGGGGTCGTTGTAGGTAATCAACGAATCATAGCGGTCGAGTTGAAGCGGAGGCATCCATGGTAAGTGCTCTTCCTGGAAGATGTCGCCATCCTTGATATCGATATGATAGAAGTTTCGCATTGCATTGCGATACCCCATCTTCTTCATTCGCCGTTCCAGTTCCTTAACCGAGTATCGCTCACACCACGAAGGAACACCTCCGTCTTCAATGCTCAACATTTTGTGAGTTCGCGGATCTTCGGTGGCGAAGGCTTTGATATGAACAAGTCCTTCGCGAATCGGATCTCCTTCATTCACGTCACCAACCAGGTGAGCCATCAAGTCGTCTTTGCAGGTCCTGTTGTTGGCAAACACCAGGCGACTCGCCTTAATAGCGAGACAGCCCATGAAATCGCCAAGCACCCAATCGACATCTGCTTTGATCCGGTCCTGATTTTTGGAACGCCTGCGGTTCGCTGCATCATCTACGACGGCATAGTTCGGACGCTTGGCTGCTTTACGCACACCGGCGGGATTCTGTCCAAGTCCAAAGGACCAGAAGCCGGTGCCATCCGTTGTAGTGAAGTGGCCTTCCGTCCAGTTGCCGATCGTACGTTGTTCGCCGAAGTCGGAAATGAAGCGTCGGTTCTCCATGAACTCTGCCTGAAGATCTCCGAGCAGCACAGCGGCCTTTGAGTCGGTCTCGCTGGCGAGCAGCATTCCGGAGAGTTTGCCGGAAGCTTTCAACATCATCGGAATGAAAACATCAACGACAACGGACTTCGCGTGTTCGCGCGGCCATTCAAGCGCCGCCATGATATCATCGTGCGTTAGAATTTCCTTCGCTGCACGTTTGTGAAACCATGCAAAGTCGGCATCGATATAATGTGGAAAATAATAGCGGCAGGCTTCAGGGAAATTTTTTGGATCCAGTAAATGCTTAATCCTGGTCTCACGTTGAGATGCGGTTTCAGTTACATCGGTTTCGATGGGTGCCGTGGCTGTGGCAATACGAAGCCTCAGCTCGTTCCAAGCCTTGTAAGCTTTTTCTTCTGGTCCGACTTTGATCAGCATTAGAGATTCTTCCTTTTAAAGTTCAGGTAGTCATCGACGTGATCAAGTAACTTTTTCGCGAGGTCGAGATCTCGCTCCGAAACGAAGCCAACGAGATCCTTGGAGTTGTTCACCAGGACCGACCAGTCCAACTGCTTTGTCTTAACAGTTGTCCAAAGTTTTTGCAGTGCATCAATATCGCCTTTGTCGAGCGGCGTTAATTTATCCGACTTGCTTTTGGCAAACGCATCCTCCTTTTCATCAACCTGAAGGTCGAGTACTTTCAATTGATAGTTGATCAATCGCCACACGCGATCCTCAGCGACCTCACGAGCCATGTTTTTTGTGGCTCGCTTTTCCTCCCACCGATGCTTCTGTTTCCAACTTGAAATGGTCTGTTCGCTCAGCTCCAGAATGGAGGCGATCTTCTTTTGATCCCATCCGGCATTATACAACTCCTGCGCTGCGCTCTTTTTGTCGGTAGCCATGAAGCAAAAATGGAATGAATCGGTAGGGTTATAAAGGCGAAGTTCACGCGCCGTGATTTGTAAAACACAACATGGTTTAGAGAATGGACAGAGTGTGAACTATCGTTTGCGAGCGCTGTAAAAGGATTTGATTTTTGAATCAACTATTACGCGAACAACCGCAGAAAGACAAATGTAAAGTAATGTTTGAACTCCGCGCAAAATCATCCAAGGAAACAGACATCCTGATGTATGGAAGCATCAGCGAGTGGGGACGTGTTCGTGCGGAGGACGTTTACAAAGCAATCGCTTCAGCAAAATCGCAAGGCTATGAGAAAGTAAATCTCAAGATCAACTCTCCGGGCGGCTCCATCTTCGAAGGCATCGCCATTATGAGTCAGATGGGTGGTGAAGATATCATCATTGAAGCTTGCGTGGAGGGAATGGCCGCATCGATGGCCAGTGTCGTTCTGCAGGGCGCTCACAAAAGAAAGATGGTAAAAGGTGGGCGGTTAATGGTCCATCAAGGTCATGGAGGCGCATTCGGATCAGCAACGCAGATCCGCGACTACGCAGATCTACTCGAATCGTTGAACAAGACAATGGCCGACATCTACGCGAAACGAAGTAAGCGTGATACAAAGTACATCCTGGAGAATTGGATGGCCGAAGGTAAAGACACCTGGTTCACCGCCGAGCAAGCCTTAAAGGAAGGATTGATTGATGAGATCGTTGACGGCAAGGTTGTCCCGCTTGAAAAAGAGAACGCCTCCTACATGGAAATGGCAGCTCACTACTCCCAACAATTGAACACAACAGAAACCGAGATGAATAAACAAGAACTCATCGCGTTGCTGGGCCTAAAGGCCGATGCAACTGAGGCAGAAATACAAACTGCACTCAAGGCCATGAAGGCAAAAGCTGATGCGAACACAGCTCCTCCGGCCCCCAAACCTGATGCTTCGAATGCAGCTCCGGCGGGCGAACTGCCGAAGGGCGATGAGAAAGCCAAGTTGGTTGAAGCCGTCATGGAACTTGCCAAGGCAAGAGGTATGAAGGAAGAAGGTCAGCTGGCCGCCATCAAAAAAGTGGCAGAGTTTGACATCAAGGCTGCGATGGATCTGCTGCCGCCCGTTGCCGCAGAGATTAAGCCCACGCCGGCGCCCAGCGTGAACGATATTCTTACGGCATTAAAAGGAGGATCTTCTTCCGTTGCCGAGGATCGCAAGAGCTGGTCGTATGACGACTGGCAGGCGAAGGATTCAGCAGGCTTGCTGAAGCTGGCAAAGGAGAACGTTGCTGAGTTCTCGAAACTTTTCGAAGCTCAGTATGGCATCAAACCGACTGAGGAAGAAGTCAAAAAACTTGTAGCGTAAACCGGATATGGAAATAGAAAAAATCAACTGGCCTCAAGGCGAGGCCGACAAGCAAGACCTGGCTTATGCCGCTGTCCAGGCTGTGACCGTCAAAAACATGATGACGATTTTGAACTTCGCCATCCTGACGGGTGATACCACTTTGAACCTGACGATTGACTCGCAGGTGCGCAAAGGAGCACGACTCCTGATCAAGGTCCCTGCAACGAACAACGCCGACGACTTAACACTCGGAACCGGCATCGATGCACCCGCAATCGTCGGAGTCGCGACCAAGACCAAGACACAGGAGTTTGTCTATGACGGATCACTGTTCGTACCGGCTGGCGCAGTAGTGCAAATTGACTAAAGGGCAAAAAACGAGGAACAAACTGAACATGAAACAGCTTTTAAATTTCTTCTATAACCTGGTGATGATCTTCATCCTTGCCGCAGTGCTCTTCGCATTCTTCGGACCTGGTTTGGCCCTATTCATTGCCGTCGTATTGTTTGCTTACCAGTTTATTCCTGGTAAGGACGCTTTTGTCGGCGCACGAGCCGAGGTACTGAAAAAACTCTTTTCGTCCGACCTGCAAAAGAAGCTCTTTCCGGATAACTCGTTTTATGCGGGGACTCAACAGGATCAGGCGGCGATTGATTGCGAGACCATTGAGATACCTCACGATGAAGACGGTGAAGCAGAGGTTGTTGTTAATCCTACACAACTGCCGTTGCCGATCTCTATCGAAGAGGATAAGAAGAAGGAATACGGCGCGGACCTGCTTGTAACGAAGCCCACGATGGTTACTTACAATAACCAGTTGCTGGTGAGCTACGATAAGAGAGCAGCCAAGCTTGACAAGCATTTGAAGTCTCTCGACCGTCAGTTGGCGGAGAGGATCCTTTACGGATGGAGCCCTACCCTGGGCGCTTTTCTCCGTCAGACCACCGGCGCAGGAACGCGCGCGGCAACCGCTCCCGGCGCGACCGGCACAAGAAAGGTTGCCATTGAAGCAGACTTCCTGTGGGCATTCACACTGTTCAACACCCTGAACATTCCGATGGAGGGTCGTCGGGTGGTTGTTCCTCCGACGATGTATGAAGACATCCTTGCGATCCACAAGGCCTACGGCCAGGGGACCGACAAGAACAATGAGCTCCTCGCCAAAGGAGCCTTGGCAAAAATATTTTCCTTCGACGTCTTCATGCGCAGCAAGACTCAGGTGTATACCGAAGCTGCTACGCCAGTGAAGAAAGCCATCGGAGCCGCAACGGCTACCACGGACAACGTGGCTGGCATTTTCTATCACACCAGGATGGTACGCCACATCAAGGGCGATGTCCAGGTGTGGATGGATCCTGCGCCTCGCGGTGAATACGCAGGTGGCATCGGAATGAACGCCGGTCTGCGCGGAGGTGGAACCATGAGCCGATTGAGCGAAATCGGTGTGGCTGCCCTGGTCGAAGACAACTAAGAAAAGAAAGTCTCTCAATCCAAGTTAACGAGCGGGGTGGTGCTTCTGTAGTGGTTGTCATCACCCTTTTTTACCGCACATGAATGGCCGAAAAGAAAGAGGAACTAATCGACCTGAACCGGTTGAGTCAGCGCGAGCTGCTCATCCTGATGCACGCCAAAGTAGAGGCGATTGAAAAGACGATCGAGCAGATCAATGAGCGTGAGCAACAAATGGCGCTCAAAGTGAATTCACTCGAAACCAAAAGCAGAATGTGGGGCAGTATTGCCGGATTCGGTTCAGCGATCATTGCCATTTTAATTGAACGACTATTTCGCCTATGACCGTAGAAATCATTCGACTGAAGCTCCCAACTGAAACGCTCGGAAGTCTTTTCGTCAATGGTTCTATGATCTGCAAAACCATGGAGCTCCCATGGAAAGACAACAAGCGCGGGATCTCTTGCTTCCCTGACGGCACCTACAGAGTAACCAAGGAAGCACCCATACCTGAGAATGATCCACGTGGAAGGAAAGCAAGACCTTATTGGCATTTCCGAATCCATGATGTTCCTGGCCGCTCCGGTATCCTAATACACCGGATCAGCTACGTCTCCGGCCTTAAAGGCTGCGTGGGTGTGGGCAAGGAGCACAAAGATCTGAATGGTGACGGTGTCCCCGATATCATTCGATCAAGCGAAGCTCTCCAGGAGCTGGTGGATCTTCTGCCGATTGAATTTGAATTGAAAGTAACAACCCGAACTGAATGAAGAACTTCTTCTCAAGCGCTGGTTTGATGGTGCTTCTGCTGGTGGCAGTCGGTTGCAGTCGCAAGACTGTGCCTTCTGTCATCACTGAAGTAACAGACAGCACCTATGTGAAGGAAATTCCTCGCAATGTGGCAGTAACCGCTCCTGCGGACTCAACAGAAAACACATTGAATGTCGGGACAGCAGGGAATATTTCGTGGCCAGTCGAAGAGGATCTCTGGTATCAAGAGGAGACAACCAAATCGGGGCGGGCGACTCTGAAGATGAAATCTGAAAAGGGCAAGGTAACCGCCAAGTGCTATTGCGACAGTCTAAGCAAAACCGTCCAGGTGATGGACAAGGAGATCTTCAGGCTGAAGCACGAAAAGAAACAGGAAACAATTGTGCAGACGGAATACAAGACCAGGCGCATCGACATTGCTTGCCGCTGGATCAGCGGGATCGTCGTCGGTCTCCTTCTTGGTTACGCTGCCGTCAAATACTTTAAACCATCATTACCATGGACGTAAAAGAACTCGCGAAGCAGTACTTCAAATCTTATCCCAACGAGGAAGTATTGTATATCAGCACCGATGGCCAGGTGTTTTTGCAGGCCAACCATCATGAGGCAGCAGATCATCAGAGAAAGATTGATGAAAAGACAACACTGCAAATGGTAAGACGGAAGGACGTCATTGTTCCTGTTGAGTTGTCTGTTGATGAAGGATCAGAGGATGAGGAACAAGAAGAGGAAGGTGCGCAACCTGAGCCAGACGGCGAAGTAACCGCAGAGCCGGAAGGAGAAGGAGTTGAAGAACCGGCGAAAAAGAAAGCAAAAAAGAACGGCAAAAAATAATCGCCCATGGGTTTACCAAAGGTAGAAATCACTCTGCTCAACAATCAGCTTGGGCAGATTGAGGCAACAGAAGATGGTGTCGCAGGCTTGCTGATGACAGGTGTTACCACGGGTGGCTATGCCACACTAGGAACAACTGTCCTGATCAAGAGCCTGAAGGAGGCCGAGGACTTGGGGTTCACGTCTTCCTATGACACCACCAACACGACCAATGTTCACAAGTGCATTGCCGACTTCTACAAGAATGGTGATGGTCCGGAGCTCTACATCAACGTAGTGGCAAAGACCAACCTGATGGCGGCTATATGTAACACAGCCAACAACATTCTGAAGAAGCTGTTGAATGATGCAGGTGGACGGATCCGGATCTGCGCGGTGACGCGAGTGCCGGACGGAGGTTACACTCCGACCTACACCAACCAGATTGACTCCGATGTGATCAACGCCATTCCTCTGGCACAGGCATTGGCCAATGAATTTGCAGAGGCTTTTAAGCCCGTTCGAATAATCCTCGATGCGCGTGATTTCCAGGGCAACACAACGTTGCTGGGAGATCTCAAGACGCTCTACACGGCGAATCGTGTGGCTCTTGCGCTGATGACAGACGTATCCGCCAGCGACAACGCTGCGGTGGGCCTTGTTCTCGGACGCCTCGCGGCGATACCGGTGCAAAGGAATATTGGCCGGGTGAAAGATGGAGATCTGGGAATTGACAACGCTTATCTCACCGGTGCATCAACAACCATTGATGTTCTGACCGACGCACAGCGTGACGGTATCCACGACAAGGGATACATCTTCGCGCGGAAGTATGCAGCCAAAAGCGGCTACTTCTTCAACGACGACCCTACTGCTGTTGCCGCATCCGATGATTACAACAGCATTGCCCGTGGCCGGGTGATTGACAAAGCGATCGTAATCACCAACCAGGTTTACACCGAGGAGCTGCTCGATGACCTGGATGTTGATGAGAATGGTCGCATTGATCCTGGTGTGATCAAGGACTACCAGAGCAAGATCAAGAAAGAGATTGATGCCCAAATGACAATCGAGGACGAGATCAGCGGATGTCGCGTAGTCATCGATCCGAAGCAAAATGTACTGAGCACCAATAAGGTGACCGTGCAGCTATACATCAGGCCGAAGTTTTACAGCAAGGAGATTGCTGTTGAGCTTGGATTTGAAAACCCCGCTAACGCTTAACGACTATGGCAGACATCAAAGCTTTTAACTCCGAAGAATATGGTTTCGTCGACCTGCAGGTTGTAATGCTTGGTCGCCCGGTTATCGGCCTGCGCGGGATCACCTACAAGGTGAGCCAGGAGAAGACCAATGTTTACGGTGCAGGTTCAAAACCTGTTGCTCGTGGACGTGGCCCCAGAACTTATGAAGGAGAAGTTCGGGTATTGATGAGCGAACTGCGGTCAATGCTCCAGAGTCTTGGGAATGGAAAGGATGTGACCACCATCAAACCGTTCGACGTTGTTGTGGCTTACGCTCCTTCCGTCGCTGACGTGATCAGCACCGATCGACTGGTATACTGCGAGTTTACAGAATGTGAGATTGACGTAAACCAGGGAGACACAGAGATCGAGGTAGCGCTGCCCATCATCATGGGTGACATCGAATTCAACATCTGATACTTTTTTAACAATCGACTATACCATGCCGGTCACGAAAGAAGTCAGGACGTAGCCACACCGGTAAAGCTACTGTTCGCGAACCATCAACCATCAAACCATGAAAGCGACAGAAGAACAAATCCAGCAATGGAAGGACAAGCACGGCTCTATCTACGAGCTGGAATACGACGGACGGATTGCCTACGTATTCGATCCGATAAACAAGCTGGTAATCATGAAGGCCCTTATGCAGGCCATGATCAAAGGAAGCTTTGAATTCGTGGATGCATTCATCGCCAACTGCTTCCTCGGAGGAGACGAAACAATCAAGCAGGACAACAGGGTTAAGGCCGGACTGATTGAAAAGGTGCAGGACCTGGTCGATATCCCGGAACACACCATTACAATCGAAGATGATCACGTGATGATCGTTGTGGAGGACCGGCAATTTAAGGTACGACGCGCCACCCGGCTGGATATCAAATACGCCGAGGATAAGAACAAGGCAAACAAAGCCCTCGACACTCAGATCCACCTTCTGGAACGGATTGCAGTGGACCCGGATCAGCTCAACGAGTGGAGACAGAACAACAGGCTTTACATGGCGTTGCTGCTGGCGGTGAATGAAGTGAAGGACAAAAGCTACGTCTCGATAAAAAAGCTTTAGAGGAGGCTGAGATCAAGGACTCCACCAGTTTCCTCAGAAAGTACGATGCCCTTATCCGCTATCACACCAAGCAGAACCCCGACGAGTTAACCGACGCTCAGTGGTGTCTACTGGCTAAGGATCTGGAGTGGGCACGTGACCAGGAGCGGAAGAAGAGCGAAGAGCAAATTGCCAAAGTACTCGGAGGAAATAAAAAGAAGTGAAAGTCTACGAATACGTATTGAAGATTCGCGATCAAGCGACCCCTGTACTGAATAAGTTCCAGGGCGTTATGACCTCCAGCAGGCGTGGTCTTAGTGGTTTTGTTTCTGAGATAAAGACCGCTGGATCAAATCTTGTAAACTTTCTCGGAGCAGGATTACTAACACGATTTGCGCCCGCCGCGATTGTTGCCGGCTTTGCAACGATCGGCGCTTCTGCTATTTCGCTTGCGGGGAATCTAGAACAAACTAAGGTTGGCTTTGAAGTGATGCTCGGAAGTGCCGAGCAGGCGAACAAAATGATCGGCGAGATACGATCGTTTGCGAAGGTAACACCGTTCGAAACAAAAGATCTGGCTAAAGCTGCAGAGACAATGCTAGGATTTGGTATAGCGGGCGATCGAGTTATGCCAAATCTTAAGATGCTTGGTGATGTTGCCAGAGGAAATGCCGATCGTCTAAATCTTATTTCTCTTGCATTTTCTCAGATACAGGCAGCTGGACGATTGACCGGTCAGGATCTGTTGCAGCTAGTCAACTCAGGGTTTAATCCTTTGCAAGAAATCTCGGAACGAACAGGGAAAAGTCTTCCCGAACTCAAAAAGCTAATGGAAGACGGAGGAGTTAGTGCAGACATGGTTACAGAAGCGTTTAGGTCAGCAACTTCCCAAGGCGGCAGATTTTTTCAGATGATGGAAAAAATGTCCAAGACATATGCTGGCTTAATGAGCACACTTCGGGATGAATGGAATGAAGCATTAACAACTCTTGGAGAAAAACTTCTTCCGACAGTTATAGAAGGATTGACATGGACCAGGGAACTTCTCTTCGATATTACTAACCGGGTAAATTTTGAGCCGCTGCTTGCAGTATTCCGAGACACCGGCTTCCTGTTGAAGGACTTAATTCAGTTGTTCGGCATAAGTGTGTCACAGCTTGATGCTCTACAAGTGGCTCTCGGGGCATATGCGTTTGCGTGGAGAACGGCGACATTGATGCTTAGGGTGGCAATTGTTGCTTTAAGTACTTGGATCGATCTAATAAAAGTATCAATCAATACAACTAAGGGATTCGGGATGATGCTGGTTGGTGTGTTTACCAGGGATATGGGTTTGATTCAACAAGGGTGGGAGCTAACCAAAAACTCATTCGTCGATGGATTTGATGATATCAGCGAGAGGGCAAAGACTTTTGTAGACAAAGAATGGGAAGGTTATAAGAAAATTTTTTCCGGGCCCAATCCACTGGAACTTCCTGAAGGAGTAATGGGCCCAGATCCATCCTCTTCATTCTGGGTGCCGCCAAACGCCAACGGCTCAAAGGCATCACTTGCTGGTGGCAGGTCTGACAAGCATACACAAAAAGGAATTGATAAGATCAGCGCCGGAGGTAAGCAGTCGGTCAACGTTACGATCAATCTTAACAACCTGATCGGGCAACAAAATTTTGATGTGACGAACGTCAAGGAAAGCGTTCGCGACATGGAGAAGCAAGCTGTTGAAGCACTTCTTCGTGTACTGAACTCAGCTAACTATGCCGCATCGCAGTAATGGGAGAAACCGTCGGAAATATTCCCCCTCGATACAACCTGGATGCGGTGTACCTGCAGGCCTTCGGGCACGTGAGACCTCCATACACCGCATTGGTGATTGAAGGTAAGCAAGTGGGAGTGTCGCCGGTTGGGACGGTGAAAGCGCTCAAAGGTTCATTCAATCTGCAGAGCAAACTCAACGCGCAGTACACACTTCCAATAAAGCTGGACGGATGGCAGATGCCACAAGAGCCGGTGATCAACATCATCGGCGGCAAGAACATCATCGAGACACAGCTTAACCGTGGCGAGTTGAATGGCAAGCGCCTCGTTCAAAACGTACTCGAAGAAGTTAATCTGAACAATTACCGAGTGAGGATCCGAGGGATCATTTTGAATGAGGATGATTTTGATAGCTACCCGGAAGAATCAGTGAGAAGACTCCGAGAAATTGTTGAGAAGCCTGGAAGCGTGACGATTGAAAACGGGCTCACTTCACTTTGGAACATCAGCAAGATCGCCATTCAGGATTGGGATCTCCGTGAGGTTCAAGGATATATCGGCGCACAAGCCTTTGAGCTTGATTGTTTGAGCGACTACGATGTAGAACTGGAAGTAATAGATGCACCCGAACGCTTATGAAATATTTTCTGCTTATGGCCTTTGTACTCGCATGTGAAGTTACTATTGGGAACTATCGTTTCCGCCAGGTGAATGAGGTGCGTATCAGCAAGAGCTGGCGCGAGCTGGGCGACTCGTGTGAGATCCGGTTACCAAAGCACATAAGGACCGAGAAGCTGGGAACGAAAACCATTGAACAGTTTATCCATCATGGTGATGCTGTCACGGTTAAGCTCTGGTACGATGGCAAGGAGGCGCATGAAGAATTCAGTGGACACGTTAAGAGACTCAATCCGAACATTCCATTTGAAATTGAATGCGAAGACCATATCTACTATCTCCGCAAGACGCCGATAAAAAAGAGCTGGAGCAAAACTGAAAAGCCCAGCTTGAAGGAAGTAGTCAGGTACCTGGTTGATGAAGTCAACAAGAAACATCCGACTGCCAAGATCTCACTCAGCACAAAACTTCCATCGGTGACTTTCAGTGAAGGGCTTGTGATTGAAGCAGGAAACACCGCCGCGACGGCTCTGCAGAAGATCCGCGAGAACTATGGTCTCGTGAGTTACTTCAAAGGCCGAGAGTTGTTCACCGGGCTGGCATACGAGCAAACATTTGGCACCGTGAAACACGGCCTCGCCTGGAATGTAATCTTTCATGAGCTGCAGTATCGAAGCGAGGAGGATGTGTTGCTGCAGGCCAAAGCTATTGGAATCAAAAAGGATAACACGAAGGTTGTGGTTGATGACGTTGGCGATAAAGACGGAGAACAACGAACGCTATACTTCTACAACGTAACCGATAAAGCTCAGCTCAAGAAGCTGGCGGAAGAAGAATTGAAGCGGCTAAAGTTTACAGGATATGAAGGAGAGCTAACAACATTTCTCTATCCATACGCCGAGCCATTAATGATCTGTGATCTGAGAGATCCTGAATACGGAGAAAGCCGGAGTGGCCGATACGTCATTGACCAGGTTAAAACTGAATTCGGTGTTTATGGCGCCAGGCGTACCGTAGAGCTGGGCGTGAAGCTTACGATATGACGAAGCAGGAGGAAGAGCTGATCCGGAAGCTGCGTGAGCTGCAGAAGATCCCGATGATCATTGAGCCCGCCACGGTTAAGTCGGTCAATGAGGAGGAGCTCACGTGTGTGGTGGAACTGGTAGATGAAACGGAGATCCCGGATGTGCGACTGAAAAGCGCGATCGACAACGTGACCGATGGGATGGTGCAGATACCAGCAGCGAGCAGCACTGTACTTGTGGCTTTGATTGGCAACGATATCACGACCCGGTTTGTGATCTCCTTCAGCCAGGTGGAAAAGGTGGTGTTCTTTAACGGATCTAACGATGGTTTAATCAAGATCAATGAGCTCGTTTCGAAACTGAACAATCTGGAGAACAAAGTGAATGACCTGATCAACTACATAATCGCCCACACACACCCTGGCAGCGGAGTTGCGCCAGCTCCTCCATATTCAGGAGGCACACTCACACCGACTGAGAAGAATGATCTGGAAGACACGAAGGTTTTACACTGATGGAAGACTACCTGCATACGGAAGATAATGACTTACTGATTGCTGATGGAGATTTTGTCGTCGGTGAAACCACACAGCAGGCGCAGAGCTTACTCCTTCGGATAAAGAAAGGCGAGCTGCGCCAGTATCCGAAAACCGGAGTTGGTATCGATGACTTCTTGGTTGACGACAATCCTGGTGACATCTACAGGGAGATTCAACTGCAGTTCGAAGCTGATGGAATGACGGTTCGAAAAATTGATATAAACCTGGACGAAGTAAAGAACACACTTGATGCAAAAGTTGACGCAAGCTATCTGATATGATTGAGACGGCGAGAGTAAATAAAGATCAGAACCTGGTGGACATGGCCCTGCAGGAGTACGGATCCGTCGAGGGACTTGTGAAGATGTGCCTCCGGAACTCACTAACACTGTTCAACGATCCTGCTGTTGGAACTATGCTCCAGGTAGAATCAGCAGAGGTAGTTAATACCGGAGTGCGAACCTTCTACAAGAATCGGAAGCATCGTGTTTGCAGCTCATCTGACTACATCGTGCAAGGCGAGCTGCTGACAGAAGAAGGAGACGGATTATTGCTTGAGACAGGAGACGATATAAGACTTGAATAAAACCAAACGAATATGAACACCGAACTTTTTTTACAATGCCTGGTGGCCTGCCTGGTCGGTAACGCTGCCCACATTGCATTTAAAATCTATAGTCTGTCGAAGGACTACAAGAAAGCAAACATGGCATTCACCCTGGGTCAGTACTTCGCTGACGATAAGTGGGCATTGGTCGCCGACCTGGTTGGATCAGCCGCTCTGGTTTACCTAGCGGATGAGTGGATCGACAACCCTTATGTGTTGGGCAAGATTAAAACATTGTTTGTTCTAATCGGATTCACCGGCAGCTACGTGATTTTATACTTCGCTTCCAATGCGAAGAGAAAATTCCAAAAGGTCATTGACGAGAAAACAAACAAAGCGGACGGCATAAACCTCAACTAGAATGAAACGGATTCTCCTAATATTTTTTGTATTCTCTGCGCTGTTGACTCATGCGCAGAGTAAGAAGATCTCCGAATTGCCGGACGCCACTTCGTTGACCGGAACGGAGATAGTTCCCGTTCTCCAGGGCGGAACAAACAAGAAAACGACCGCGCAGAACATTGCCAATCTTACACCGACAGGTGTAACGTCGGTTGCAATTACTTTGCCGTCGTTGTTTTCGATTGTTGGAAGTCCGATCACTTCATCGGGAACATTTGCAATAACCTATTCAGGCACACCATTGCCAGTTGCGAACGGTGGAAATGGGACGTCGACACCTGCGTTGACCGCAGGCTCCAACGTCAGTATTTCAGGCACCTGGCCGAATTATACAATCAACGCTTCGGGAGCTGCGTTGACTGACGGTAACGGCACAACCGCTTCCGGTAGTTCGGTGAATTTAGGTGGACCTCTGACGCAGCCAACTTCAATTACAGGGACCAGCACTAACACCTTTTCCAATAGTATAACGAATGGTGGTTTTAGCACTACGACCATGGCACTCACGAACAACGGTGGAGATGCTTCTGATGGCAGTTCTAGCATCGGTTCCGATGCGAACTTCAAAGTAACAAATGTTAACACTCGAAGCGGATCCTACACTTCATCGTTCATTGTTGGTCGTGATGACGCCAACAGTGGTGGGGCGTTAAGGTTTAACGTTTTCGAAACATCTAACCCGACTACTGTTTACGGGAAGTTGGCTGTTAGAAATAGTTTGATCAACCAGGTTGTTCGAAGCGGTTCAACAAGTACTACACTTAACCACAATACAGGCGGATGGTCGTACACTTCCGATTTGGGTAATGTGTTTTCTCTATCAAATTCAGTTGCTCAGTTTCATCGTGGCATTCTTCGTTTTCCAGAATATGCTACGGCAAGCCTTCCGTCAGCAGCTCTTTCGGTTAATGGATTTGTATTTGACACCGACACTGATGAACTAAAGTTCTCTGACGGAAGTGCATGGAATGCGGTCGGAGCTGGAGGAGGTTCGGTGCTTGCCGGGAATGGATTGTATGATGATGCAGGAACCTTTAAATGGGGTGGGAATCCTTTAGTTGAAGCCACCACGATCGACGCTGACGGCAACTCAATAGACTTCTTAAATGTGGATATTTTTGGTTTGTCCGCTAATGAAGTGTATATCAGCTCTGGCTCCGTCTTTGATATGACTTCAGTATCAGATTGGACAGTAACATCGGGCGCTGGAATTGACTTTGAGGCAGCGGGAAGAATTCAATTTCTGTCTACAGCTTCCGATTATAGATTCACAGGCGTTATCCAAAATGACGACCTGGATTCTTTAATGGTAATGAATGGTGATGGAAATGTTTACTGGCGAGATGCCTCTAGTATCATACCTGGAGATACAGATTACGAAAACGCCCTAACAGAATCGGCAGGCGTAGTTAAATGGAACGGGCCACTTACTGAGGATGTGTCTATCGATGGGAATGCGATGGATATCCATTTCGGGCTGGCTGGAGGTGGCAACAATGTAGATGAGTTTACGATCGTGGCCAATACGATCGACTTGACAGCATCGACGCTGAATGTAAGCGAACTTTCAGTTAACAACGCATACACATTACCGACTGCAGACGGCACGAATGGCCAGCAGCTTACAACAAATGGATCAGGTGTTCTGTCTTGGGCGGCGGCTGGGAGTGGTGGCGGCGTGACGTCAGTCGGTCTTGCAACAGGGACAAGCGGAACTGATGTGAATGTCAGTGGAAGTCCAATCACATCTTCTGGAAACATTACATTAAATATTCCTGATGCTAGTGCCACAGCTCGGGGACTGGTTACGACGGGTACACAGACATTCGCAGGAAACAAAACTTTTAGCGGGTCAAATGCTTATGGAACACCGGCTTCTATCACACTAACCAATGCAACAGGATTGCCGGTGAGCACTGGCATTTCCGGATTGGGTACAGGAGTGGCCACCTGGTTAGCGACTCCATCAAGTTCCAACCTTGCAAGTGCAGTAACCGGAGAAACAGGTTCAGGCGCATTGGTATTTGATACATCCCCAACGTTAACCACACCAAACCTCGGCACGCCATCAGCTGTTACATTGACCAACGGAACAGGATTGCCGGTGAGCACTGGTATCTCTGGGCTAGGCACCGGAGTTGCAACTTTTCTTGCAACACCTTCGAGTTCGAATCTTGCGACTGCTGTCACGGGCGAGACCGGCAGCGGCGCTTTGGTATTCGATACTTCTCCAGCACTCACAGGCACACCAACAGCTCCCACGGCCACAGGATCCACAAACTCAACGCAGATTGCAACGACAGCATTTGTGAAGGCCAGTTCGCCGAAGGTGTACTCATTTGCATTCACTGATCAGAATACAGTTATCACGGCGGGCACGGCGAAACTAACCTTCTACATGCCATACGCGATGACTGTTACGAATGTCTACTGTTATTTGAAGACGGCGCAAACTGGAGGAAGTCTTTTTACAATTGATATCAATGAGGCAGGAACAACTATTATGTCTGCCACCAAGGTGACGTTGGACAACAACGAGAATCATTCCAGTACGGCAGCAACTCAACCAGTCATTTCAGATACTTCTTTGGCAGCATTCGCTGCAATGACGGTCGATGTTGATGTCGTCGGGACTGGTTCCCCTGTCGGTGGTGGTTGTGATATCATCGGCTATTAATATTTGAAGTAATGAAGGCGCGCCTGTTATTTGTTCTACTCTTTATCGGTGGTGTTGCTCTTGGACAGCAGCTCGTAAATCCGCACATCCTGTCCGGTGCGATTCCTACCTATGTAGCTGAGGGAACAAGGTTTGTAAACTCTACCGGAGGAGTCGTACCTCATCCGGCAGGAGTTCAAGCAGGTGATTTCCTTGTAATAATGTGCGAGACCACAGGAGGTGAAGCTGTAACAGCTCCGGGTGGTTGGAATGTGCTCACTCCGAGCCCACAGGAAAATAGCTCCAACATTTCGCGCCTCACTTTGTTGTATCGTTACTACGTTGGAGGAGATAGTGATCCAACCATTGCGGATCCAGGGGATCACTTGAACGCTCAGATGGTAGCGTTCCGTGGCACTAGCCCTATCGTCGCGAACGTGTATTCTACATCGGCTACATCCGGTTACTCAGCTACAACCAACGTATCCGTCCCACTTGGAACTACAACACGAAATCAACAACTCATTGCCATTTTTATTGCAGATGGTGCAGACGTGGCAACCAACCGGTTTGCGGGTATAGGCGCAGCGTCTTCGTTAGACAATCTTTCTCACCCGGTGTCACAGTCCACAACCTTTGGGGACGGCGGCGGATTGAATCTATACTATGGTGCCAAGACCGTAGCAGGTAGCCTTGGAAACCTGACAGCGACATTAGGAACAGGAACCGGATTTGTTGTAATAACACTCGCGCTGTCATGGTAAGAAAATATTTTCTCTACTTACTTGTCTTACTTAGTTCCTTCGAAGGCAATGCCCAACGCCTTGTTGATCCACATAGGATTGGAGATTATCAGGGTGAAGAACCATCCGCAGAATCTCAACTTGCCTTCTATACCTACACCGGCACCGATCGGGCTTTAGTGTACGTTCCTGGTGGAGCTCCACCCGCAACAGGATGGCCGGTTGTATTCTGGTACCATGGCAATGGCGAACGAGGTGTTGCTGTTGATACCCAGGATAATGTCGGCACTGGAAACGGTGCCACATCCGACTGGTCAGGAAATTTAACCAACGGTGGCGCTAGGATTGTCCATACGTCAGTTTCGGTTTGGGTTAATTCAGTTCAGGTTGCCACCGGGAGAAGTGGGATCATAACCGGCGCTGGCGTTAGCGGTACATACAATCGGAACGATGCCAGCTCAGCAGCTTATTCTATCTCGTTCATAACCCCTCCAGCGAGTGGTCATTCAATTGTAATCAAGTACACAGAGAGCGATTTAATGACTGCGAGTTATCCGCAGTTCTTAAACAGTGGAGACGAGCCACCAATGATGGTTGTGTGTCCTCAGATGAGTTCACCGACCGGCGGATTTACAGAAGAAGCTCGTTGGGACGATGTTCGAACCATGTTAGACGCCCAGGGATTCAACTGGGATCCCGATCGCTGCTATGTGACAGGACTTTCACTTGGTGCTGCGATGTGGAAAACGTTAATGATCAACAGAGCCAGCGAGGTTGCTGCATTCATTGCTTGTGCTGATGGCTCAGCGGGTACACCTGCAGGCAGTTCATCAGCATGGGATGATGTCAGCTTTAAAGGCAAATTGTTAATTCAAGGCTCAGCCGATGCGGCGGGAGAAGGCTTTGCTGCTCCGTCAGCGATGGCCAACTACAACGGTAATGCTGAGGACGCCACACGCTTTTTCCCGGTAGAGAGTACGCTGTATTGGGGTGTAGGTCACAGCTCCTCACTTTGGGATACTGAATGCTACAATAGAAAGAACAGAACGGACGCAGCTGGTACGGCTGACTTTGATTTCTTCGAATGGTTTGGTCGCTTCAATCTCGATCCTGTAAAACAGGCCACACAATTGATGGATTGGGCGGAGTCCACTGATCATTACCATGATTGGAGAATTGCCCGTTTAATGATTGCTTCGTTGTCTGCATCAGCAGAGAAGACTGCACTAGAAACGCGCTTAGCAACTCAGAAGGATGTCGTTGGTAATTGGATAAACGTTGATATCGGAAATTCTGGCCAGCAGTCATCTGGTGACAACTTCAACAACTTCACCACGCCAGCTGCAGGGATGACCCTGTCGAACCTGATCGACGACGAAGGCGGCGCGACAACGATTGACTTGACTGTTGTTTCAGCAACGTACACAACCACACCTGGAATGCCATCCGATATCGGAAGCGGCAGACTTCAGGGACAGTCTTTTGGATTCCCGTACAATTTTAATGTCGATGGTCTTCGTGTTGAGAGCGGGGATTCAGGGACACTTCAATTGCAGAGCGTTCCAGGCGGCACGTATACCATCAGGCTTTACCATGCCAGTTCAAACTCAGCATTTTCCAACCAAGGTGGATTGAGTGCAACGGTGAACGGTAGCAATAAAACACAGTATAGCGAATTGAACAATACGAATTACCTGGAGTGGACTGGTGTAAGTCCGTCCTCTGGTAATATCACGATCGACCTCGCGCCGGTTTCGGCACGAACGATCTTCTTGCAAGGCATATCACTTAAATCAGAATAGAAAAATGAAAAATGTTTTTTTACTTTCCTTTGTGCTGATCGCAGGTTTTGCGTTCGGCCAGGCAGGTGTAGCAAAGAAGACATCTTCAGGCCGAGGGTATCTTGAATACCTTCCTGACGATTATGATCCCGAGAAGACCTATCACTGCATCATCAGTCTGCACAGCTCCGGCAAAGGAGGAACTGGAAGTCCTTCCGATCTGAACAAACTTCGGACAGAGTGCTTGCCATACTACCTTGAGGGAAATGAAGGCGGGCTCGAATTGCCCTACATTGTTTTAGCGCCACAACAATCAGCGAGTAAAAACGGGTATCAAGGACAGAATGGATCGCGTGGCCTTGTCATTCCGTTCATCGAAGAAGTTCGACAAGTTTATCACATCGATAAAATTATCCTGACCGGCTTCAGTATGGGCGGTGATGGAGCTCTGTGGACTGGTGGGTCAAGCGACAACATTAACAACGACATCTATGCGGCGATTGCTGTCGCTCCTGCAAATACAAACTTCAACACAGGCAAGGCATGCGGTACCAGGAAGATACCGGTGAAAATATTCTGGGGTCCAAGCGACAGCTACTATACCTCGAACACGATCATCGCTCATGCACAAGTAGTCAATGGTTATCTGAAGGCTTACTACGATATCCAGAAGGTAGTGCTCGCATCCGGTACTCACAGCAAATCAACCTGGGAAAAGGTTTATAAGGCTGATGCGAACAATTTAAACGGGCAATCTATTTACGATTGGATTGAGTCGATACTTCCGCCAGGTCCTCCGGAGGAGCCAGATCCTGGCATCTATATCAACGGGCAGTTTGTTGGCACACTTGCTGACACTGTTAACTTTTGCAATGCAACGGTAAACATTGTCCCTGAACCAGAACCATAACTCACAAAACTCTCACCGATGGCACGGACCATAAACGAAATCATCGAGCAGCAAAATATAGCACAGCAGAGAATGCAACAGCTATACACGGTTATCACGGACGAAGTGAGCAGTGACGCTGATCTGAGCGGCCTAACCAGCATCTCGAAGACTGCTGAGTTTTCGTTATGGAAGTACATCTGGGCTGCGGTTGCATACATTCAGGAGTCACTGTGGGCCGAAAGCAAAGCGGAGATTCAGCAGGTTGTCGATGATGGGATTACCGGCACTGATAGATGGTTCCAAAAGGAGCTACAGAAATTCCAATACGGCGACACGTTGTCCTGGGACGATTCGTTGGCCAGGTATTTCTACGCCACGATTGATCCGACGAAACAAATTATCAAACGCTGTGCGGTTGTTTCGAATGGAGGTCTAACCGCCGTCAAAGTTGCTAAAGAAGATGGTTCAGGGAACCCCGTCGCGCTTACTGGTCCGGAGCTCACGGCCTTCCTAAGCTACATGCGCCAGATCCAATGGGCCGGTGCCAATATTGCTTCGCCGACATCGAGCAACTCGGATAAGTTGAACGCTCCGATGACGGTGTACTATAACGGTACGATCAAACTGGATGATCTGAAGGTGCTGGTTCAAACAGCCTTCGATGGCTACTTAAAGCAACTGGCATTCAATGGGGAGTACAAAATAACGGCCCACCAGGATGCAATTCAAAATGTGGCAGGGATCAATGACGTCGTGATCGGCGCGGTTGAGGCTAAGCCTGATGGAGGAGCCTACGCCGTCGTTAACCGGATTTACTTGCCGGCATCCGGCTACATGGAACGCGACGGCACTATCGATTTTGATGTTATGATAACTTACGTCGCTCAATAGATGGCACTTCCGAGTTACGATATTGATTTCCGTGTCATGGTTCAGCAACTCCTTGGAACAATTCTGAGGAAGGCGAAGCGCGTAGCCTGGCTAACCGCCGTGTTGAAGCCTCTGCGAAATGTTCATGATGAATTCGTTGCATTCCACAACAACAGACGATACGAGGTAAAGTGGAACGGCCAGACGATCAAGCTAGAGAAGATGTTGATCGATATTTTCGGAGCGGGGATTTACATCACAAACAATGTGCTTGAGCTTAATGGTGCATTCATTGGTGAGGATAACGATAACTCCTTCTTTATTGGCGAAGGCGGTGACAATGCGCAGTACATCGATGTCACTTACAGTATTGCAGGAAAAAATTTTACAGTGAATGTGCCTGCCTCGATCACATTTGAGATGAGCGAGATGGAGGCATTCATCAACAAGTACAAATTATTTGGAACAACCTACGAGATCGTGATAATATGAAAAAGATTCTTAGCGCCAACATTGTCGAGAACGTTCGTCGACAGCCATTCAATAAAGCTTCACTTGAACATATTCAGGAAGCGTTTACAGAAGTCTTCGCCGACATAATGAAGGGCATCACCGACTCCAGCAGCGGACTGATCGTTCTCCATGGTTGTGTTGATAGTGATGCAGGAGCGACTGCTTGGAATATTTCAGCAGGTGCTATCATGTACAACGGCGAGATCTATAAGATCGATGCGTTTGTAGGGACGCATGGATCGCAAGTTCCTGTCTTGTCCGTTGTAACAAGTTACAGAGCTGGTGACCCCGTGAAGTTTTCAGATAACAACGATTACAATGTCCATGCTATTTACAAGCTGCAGTGGGCACTCGGAGTAAGTGGATCCGGCCTCGCCGACTTTTCTCAGGTCAAAAGGTTGAGGGATACAATCAATCCTGGGTCGGTCAAAGCAGTAAACGATGGTCCGATACTATTGCCGAAGGTTATTCCGATCGGACCCTGGAACATGAACACTGATCCCTTTGCAACCGTAGCGCATGGAATTCCTGATCATAAGAAGATTCGTGATGTAAAAGTAATTATCAGAAACGACGCCGATACTCTGTACTATGATCTTTACGCTGGACTCTATCCAGGAGGTGAAGGCGACGGCCGGGTAGCTGGAGCAATTGTAAATATTTCGGCGACTGAATTCGAGCTGGTAAGGACCGAGGACACAGGAGGTGCGGATACCGGGATTTTTGCCGTTGGAGATTTTGATAACGTTTCAGGAAGTTTCAACCGAGGATGGATCACCGTATGGTATGAGGCATAGGTAAATTCAAAATCGATTTTTTAAAGTGTAGCAACATGTCGAGATCTAAAATCAGAACTCCGATAACGTATTACGGAGGCAAACAAATGATGGCGCGTCACATCGTGCCGTTAATTCCACCACACAAAATTTACACAGAGGCATTCTTCGGCGGAGGAGCGATCTTCTTCGAGAAGCCGCCTTCCGAGGTAGAAATCATTAACGACCTGAACGGAGAGGTGGTCAATTTCTACTCGGTTCTAACGACCGACTTCTGGCGTTTGAATGAGCTAGTGCAAGCCACGCTTCACAGCCGGGAGCAGTATGAGCAGGCCATGGTCGTCTACAATAACCCAAAACTATTTGATCCGGTGAAACGAGCCTGGGCCTTCTGGATCCTGACTAACCAGGGATATGTGGCCAAGATTGGATCGTGGGGTTATGACAAGCAGGGGAAGTCGATGGTCAACCGGCTGGAAACGAAAAAGGTTGAGTTTGACAGAGCGATTCGAACTAGGTTAGAAAGAGCTCAGATCGAAGACCTTTCACTACGTCGATCCGCCGTATTCAGGATCCAACATGGGCCACTATTCCGGGTACACTGATGCGGACCTGAACGAGCTCTTGAGCCTGCTTTCAAAAATTAAGGGGAAGTTCTTGCTAAGTAACTATCGATCCGATATACTCGAAGCCGCGATCAAACGGCACAAATGGACTGTCCGGTATTTCGATAAGCAGCTTTCAGCGAGTCCGATTGCGGGCAAGAGGAAAGTTGAGGTATTGGTCAGCAATTTTTGAATTTTCGCGATTTTGGAGGGTTCGAAATTGTGCACGATTTGAAAAGTTTATTGTGCAGCTTTTGAAACGGCGATTATACAAGCTGATGTTTTTGCTCAGGTAGAGCTCGATCTTGACCAGGCAATTTCACTGCTGCCCGACAGCTACGCCAGTGTAGCAGGTGCTGACCAGGG